>Ga0101944_10001582_pt1 | contig 45431 bp, 6 predicted proteins | sample DewCreD2012metaG_FD_75245 | JGI IMG/M metagenome (GOLD analysis project Ga0101944, IMG submission 75245) | Hot spring sediment bacterial and archeal communities from British Columbia, Canada, to study Microbial Dark Matter (Phase II) - Dewar... ... | reverse complement strand
TTCAAATCAAATTATAACTGATATTTTTGAAATTTTTATATAATTATATTACATAACATAGAAAAAAGATATTTTACACTAAAAGGTTATATTCAGTATTTATTTATTTGCGTATGTATATAAACTGCATGCCAAACAGACCTTAGCAATATAACTGAAAGAATTCTATCAAATAAATGGGTATACTATACATTATGTACAATAGCTCTACCATTAACTTAGCCGAATTAACAGTATTCTATGCAAGATATATCATATATTATATAAATGGAAGAATTATCACTATTAAAAATTCCAGTTATCTGAAAATGATAACCAAATAATATGATACCAACAATACTTATAATTATCTCTTCATTCAATGACACAAATAAAAATATCCATTTATGCATGACTATAATAGCAATAATTAATAATATAATGTTCATATGGATAACAGTCGATATATATGATTCCAGACAACTCCTTACATTTCATTGTTAATTAAAAAATATTATTTCAAATTTAATCTTTTAATGGTTCAAAAACAATCTTAATTTTACCAAACTCCCAACTGGGAGGTATTTCTTATATATATACTATAACCAACTTCTTCGGAAAAGAAGAGATATTCTGAGACTTTATAAATATTCATTTATGACACAACACTAAGTAAACCCATTATATTAAAACTCATCTATAATTCACTATGGAACAAAATATAGATTACAGTATCTTTTGGTTGTAAAATTAGAATAATCAACTTTATCATTTTTATCTGGAGTACAGATAATATTAACGATTTGTAAATTCTTTTATGAGTATCTTATTTTCTTAATAAAACAAAGTAATAATATTTTAACCATCATATCCATCGACCTCATAGGAAACAACTCGGTCTCTTCTGTTATCTTTGTTATAGATTCAATCACATCATTTCCACTTCATATTGAATTATCAATAAATATTTTTTCAAGAATAATTTTTATCATCGTACAAGAGGAGATAAATACAATTTTAAAAAACAACGTAAACGAGAATTTGACATTCGAGGAAAAATTTGAAACGAGTTTAGGAAAATTTACCGTAATGAAAAAATAAAAAAGAAATATAGAATATGTGATATGTACTCAACGTACATACCATGTGTAGAATATAAATGAAAAGTTGAACATACTCTGAAATACAGAATTTCGTCAGATCTCCCCATAAAAACCAGAAAGAATAGAAATAAATCAATTGAATTCCCTGTTATATCAACCCTATCTTCATGTAACATTACTGTCCATGAAGATAAAAAATACTATTTTATAAACTTTTGTAACGTCACCATACCCACAATATCTCTGGTTGAAAACTTCAATAAGGATTGAAAGGTAGTCTTCTAGTTGCACCATATTCTTCAGAAAAAAAAATGGTAGTTACGATAAGTATCATACGTTGCAAATCTAAGAGCTTATGGAATTCACGGACTTTATTCACATTTATTAATAAAAAGTACAAAGAATTAGAAAAGTTAATGATTATGAGCAACACATTATTGGAATTCATCGATAATCACAGTTTGTCTATCTCTCTCTATAGAGACTACATAGATGCGCAATCTCAGTTTCTCCTAGAACTAAACATTTTCAAAAAGGTTACTACCAAGAAAATCTCAGTAAAAAACAGACAGGACGGCTATCTAAAAATAATTAATATTTGAATTGACATTCATAAAATTTCCCCTTTATCAAACAAATTAGTTATCCTGTTCATCCATAAATTTATAACAAATGGGCTCGATTTTTCGTTCATGTTCCAGAGACTGATTAGGGTGATTTAATGCCATAGATATACAATATTTCAAATTCTCACATAGGCATTAATTTCGACACAACACTAGAAAGGATCATATCTCACGGAGATGGTTTTATTCGAGATCGTAAATCTCGATCTTTTTTTTTATCTCTTTCATTTTTTACTTCATGACATCCGAGTAGCTGGAAATGGTTTTCAAAATTTTTTGCAAACTGTGGATCCCTTTTCCGTAAAAAATAAAGAAAAAAGATCGTCAATATTGCCCCATCTACATTATAATTACCCCAAACTACGATTTTTTAGTTTTCCTTAGAAACAACAATAAAATAAACGATTATCTTATCAAAATTAATAAGAAAAAATGAAAAGAATTTCTAAAAAGCAGCTCAAAAATAGTACGCCCTCACGCATGATCTAAAAGACTTCATGTCACAAAAATATGTATGACAATTTTAAACTCTTCAAGTTCTTTTATGATATAAAAGCACATGTTGATTCTCAACATATCGTAATTCCCAGATACGTCTTGTTAAAGATTAGTCAAGCTGTAAATTTTTTTAGTCCTATTTTTAAAATGTAGGTTAAATTCAGAAACCTTTTACTTTCAAAATTTTACAAAAACAAGTTTTTTAACTAAAAAGATCCTCTTTTTCTTGAAAAAAAATCAATAAAATGCTTCCAGAAAAATTTTGAATAAAATTAAAACATTCTGATATAAAAAAGACAACGATAAAAATATCTCTTTTTAATATCTACCGCTACAAAGTAATCATGGTTTTTGAAAGAGATTCATTTAAACGCTTTTCCAATTCTAAAATTCTAGCAAAAAAGAAATAATATAATTAATTAAATTAAGATTTATCTAACCTACCTAAATAATAGAATAAAATAAAAAAAAATCGCTTTCTCCTCCTTAATACTGGAGGAAGACTAATCAAAATTTATAATCCAATTGCAAGTGAGTTTATTCAGATAATAATTTTAAGTTAAGAATCTCACATAGGATAATGGTTCTCGATTTTACCAATATATTTATTTTCCAACTAAACAAAAACCCTAAAAAGGTCTTCTATAACTCCTTCTATAATCACTAAAAAATCATTGCATGCAACAGAAAACTTATAAAAACTTCTAAATTATACCAAATAAACTAGCTTGTACTCAAACACTTTATAAAAAAGGTAATGATATAACTGACAAATCTGGATTAACACATCAATCTGAAAGAATTTTCGATATTTAAGTAGTAATTTGCTTGTCAAAAGCAAATACCTCTTTGTTTTGTCACCCGCATTAAAAGCAAAAAGAGCCAAATATTGTAAAAATTGGATAAAATTTGTTTACGCAACCAGAGTGATTATCTAACTGTCAAAAAAGTCCGTTTAATACAGTAAAAAAAGGTTTTGATGTTGAAATCTAAACACAAGATTTTCAAAGCAGAAGTAAATAATTTTAAAGAAAAAGTCAATAAAATACCCCTCAACATGAGAAATTTGAGAGAAAAATAGCAACTAAAAACAAAAGTCGCTAAGATCTCCTGCATCAGATTTCTACCGAAAAAAAACTGGTCGAGTTTTTCAAATTAACAATCCTCTCAAATAGTTCATTACATACTACATTAGCAGCCTTCTTGTACTCTATAATCAGGTACGCTAGTTGATGATGTTAAAAGCTCCTTGAGAAAAATCATGGATGCCCTAACCAACAAATTTGATACGTGTATATGACAAAAAGTGATGGCTTCAGAGACCGTTATTTATTTTTTGTATAAATACAAAATCGGTAATTTATTTTATACAATCACCTTCTTATGTTACTAGTTCTCCCGACTTGATCATGAAAAAACAAATAATTAAAATAAAAAAGGTTTCGACTACCACACTAAGTATGATTGCATTTATTTTAAAAAATATACCGTTATCAACAAAAATCCCATTATTTCCCACAAAATCAAGCTTTTTATCCTTTCAGGAAGCTAGGTTATCATTTTTTGCGATTTAACCCAGATTGATCATTCTTATTTCTCCTGTTACAACAACATGCTGGCTATCATATTAAAATACGTTTAAAACAATAATCTCATTGGTATTATTAAAATGATAAAGATAGACGTATTGCCGAATTTATTGATAAAAAACTTTGATGCCATAAATTATAACCATTTATCATCACATTATGATTATTTCATTGACAACGACTTTTATGTTTATTCTTATAAAGCTAATTATTGGTATTGCTTTAGGTATGATTATAATTTTTGCCAGTGCCATCAATTCGATTTAGTTATTTCACTTTTTAACTATTTTACCATCTGTTGAAAAACTAATCGATGCGATTTTTAACTATAGACGCGGAAAAGTTAAAACATTAGTAAGTATTTTAAAAAAAATCGTGATTATCATCTTGAGATTTTTTATCATTTACGCTTCATTTAAGAAATTTATAACAAATATACCCACTGAATATTTGAATCTGGTTTTTTAGGTTATATAGATCTTCTTGGCAACTAGCGCTTATTCTCTTTTTAAATTATATTATACATAAGACTGAAAATCTTGGAGTTGCAGTTGCCGCACTTTATTACAAGTTAAATTTTTTTTCTAATGTTGGTATTCTTGTTTCATTAATGATTATTTGAATAACGAAAACGAATTGGATCAATTCTGTTGTTTCGATTACGAGAGCTCTATCTATCATCTATAATGCTTATAGTATTATTAAAGAAAATGTTATGATCTTAATAGATAGCGCATTGGCTGCGATGCAGAGTTTATTTAAAAAATTAAATAAATTATTGAAAAAACAAATAAACGCATCCAATACTACCATTATTTGCACATTCATCAATCGGGCATGATTCATATTGTTGATGTTCATCTTATTTTTGATGAAAAGATCTCACTGATCAATACGCACCATGTAGGTAATTTAGTCAAAAAACACATCTGTATGCTCAATGGAGAAATTAGATGGATTATGACAATTCATCTTAATCCGAAAGATAATTCGGCTATATGGGGACACTAATAAAAAATATTTTGCGTCCGATGAAAACCTATGATACTAGCCTTGACTATATTATCCAAGTCAAAATTGAGGAGTTTATTATCGATTCTAATGTTAATACGGCTTTCTTAGTACTTACACAGATCAAAAATTCTTTGACAATTTGCAATATTTATAGTTATTTTGATCATATTTGACGTAATCTCTTCTTGCAAAAACGCATACGTGTACTGCTTGTTGTTCTGATTGATTGATGATTTTATGCAATAAATAAATAAATTTAGAATGCAACCTCCAGAAAATAAACAAGATATACTTGCTATGCCTGATGGTTTTTATGAAATTGGTGATATCTAGGTTCTCTTTTGACATTTTTCAGGTCATACGTCTGAATATAGTGTGATACGGATAAATAAATGCTCTTGTTAGAGGTAATTTTCTTTTTAGAAATTTGATAGGGTGGGTCAATTTTCTTTATTCTGATCCAGAGGCAAGGATAGTAAGTTTAAAAAAGTTTTCTACTTTTTTTAATAATAAGATGCCACGCTATTCTGGCCATGGACCATCAACTACTACAAATCTGGAAAAAAGGAATATTTCTCGATAAATTATGTAGCTTAAGAAGGGGAAGCTTCAACAATATTCATTTTGAAAATATGGTAATCAAGAATTACAATCACAATTTCTCCCTCAAAAATTTTAATTTTGTTGATATAGCCCATGCTGGTAAGCATCGTGTTTTTTAGAAAAGCGCTCATGACTGGGATTTATCATAAATCGGAACTTCCTGCTATACTGCTGGCTGTCAATTTTATTATTATCCAGGTATGTCTCATTTTGCTCATCACTAAAGAGCAAATTCTTAGCATTATTCCTTGGCGGGGAAACATGTGATGATGGCTGCATGAATCTATAGATCGCTACTATTATGTTATTTTCGCATTTTTGGTGACAATAATAATTTTAAGTAATCCTTATGTTGGATTTAGTAGGTTGATACTTTTTGTTTTGCGCGGTATCGTTTACACGGTGATTCTGATTAGACTCTTGATTTTTGCGTACGATATAGTACGTGGGTGGTTTTCTCGCGTGTTTTTTACTTCTAATGAAGATGTAGTGCGTGAGCGGTTTGTCTATGCAAGGAGTTGGTATGGTTTATGTGTCATAGCAGCCTTTTTGGTACTCGCAATTATTGGAGCTTTTGTTATTGCGCGCATCTGTGGATGGTTTATCTCTCTTAAAGAAATATATGAGTGGTTGGAGTCACCACTAATTTATCTAGGGCAGGATGTAAAACCAGTGACCGTATCATCAATAGTACGCATCATCTTATTCTGTCTTGATGGCTATGTGTTTACTATATTGGTTAATTGCTTTCTTTTAAGACGAGTATTTAACCTTTTGCTTATAGATACTGATGTGCAAAATACCGTTGTAAATTTTACTCGCTATTTGATTGTTATTGCTGCGATCATGCTTGGGTTTCAAATGGGATTAGATTTTGTTATTTTTGTTATTTAAAAATAGAATTTTTGAGTGTAATTTTTTTTTTTACCAATTATGTAAAGATATCTTATTTAATATATAATATGTTTTATATTAAACAGAGTTGAATAGTTAAGATCCAATAAGGTAAAAATAAGCAGTAAAGATTTTGTTTATTAAAAATTTAGTTTAAAATTAAATATGTATAAATAAATTAATTAATTTATTATATAAATAATGCTGGTCTTTGATTCTAAATTAGTTAAGGAAGATACCTGTGAAACCTTCAAATAGCCAGTAATAGAATGAGAATGCAGCATGTAATAAATCATAATAGAGGAAACGACCGAAAGAAAGGAGCGGACGATTATAATAAGAGAGAGAGATGAGATCGTAGGAGAAGAAGAGATAATCGAAGAGGAGATTATCATAGAGATCTTTATGGAGAGCGAGGCCTTGGAGTAAATCGAAATAGGAGGATTCGTTAAAAAAGAGAGAAGGGGAAGAGGAAGAGGAGTGCAGTTTGCGAAGATCTTTTTTTTTAAGAGAGAGGCGTCTGTGGAGGAGGAGATTAATAGTAGGACCGTTAAGAGGAGAAGAAGATAAAGGGAGAGCGGGAGAGTGAAGGAAAAGAGGTATTTCATGGTAGAAGTCAGTAAAGATCTGATTTTGACAAAGGAAATCGGAGAAAGGGAAGGAGAAATGAGAGGAAGAATGGAGATGAAAATCAAAGATGAGTGTACGATCATAAAAGAAGCCGACGAGGGGTAAATGAGTATCAACGGTTCTTTTTTTAATGAACCAGGAGAGACGGCGTAAATAATTATTCATAACAGGTAAAATAAAAAAGAATTCATCTTTGTGAAAACGACTGGAATAAGGCAAGGTACCAGTATTCCAGTCGTGATACCAATTTAAATCGTGTCGAGCTAAGCGGAGGTGGCGTCGTGCACCGAAACGGATATAAGGACCGTATAAAAGATGGCTGCGAGCTTTACGAATTAATGATTTACGTTTTTTACTTCGATCTAATGCGACACGTCTGCGAAATCGACGGCTATGTGATAAAAAATCACCCAAAGAATGGGAAAAGAGGGCGATGTTATAAGGCAATAGGCGTGACCGGGCTTGTGTAGTTGCGTGACGAGGTCTTATTAAGTCACGTCTGAGGTTTAGTTTTTTATACGATTTTCTATGTCGATGAATATATAAAAATTTGCCATGTCCAAAACCAGCATTTACGTATTGATAGAGTGAACCGTGTTTATCTGCAACAGTTGGATTTGGACCGCTGGCTGATGGGCGATATAGACTAAAATTATAATATGGACTGGCCCGACCACTAAATAGTAAATAATAATCGATGGCGCGCTTTCCACCGAAACGGTGACGAATTGGGAGATTATATTGAAGTTTTTTATAAAGATAACCGTAATGGTAAAGAGTTTGCCACCATCCTTTTCTATTATAAAATCGATTATAAGCAGATTTAAATAATCGTCTAAAAGAATCTGGTCTATATCCTAGCCGATATCTACCGGACCGTAAAAAATAATGTTTAAATCGACTTTGCCGATAATAAACACGCTCAGGTAAATAAGACCAGCCTTGCATCGTAACAACAGATCGTGGTAGATCTTGTCTACCGCGTATTCCTTTTGCTCTTTTTGGATGGCAGCCGAAAAGAAAAAGGCGGCCCGCCTGTGTAAGATCATCGGTTCCGGTACGTTTATAAATTTTTAATAACGCTGCGAGTCTAAAAGGAAATGGATCTCGTGCTGCGGGTTCACCAATTGTTCTATTTAAAGATTGTAAGAAAAACCTACTGCCACGTCCGGATAATTTAGCACTTCTTAAATATAGAAGATCGAAACCATTTTTCCAAAAAGTGCGATAGCGCGATTTCCCATGTCGTAATGCATTAGTGTAAAAAAGGTTACGGTAAAGTGCGGCCCGGATCATTGGTCCATAAAAACCACGATTAGGCGCATAAATAATAGAAGTAAATAAAAAATTAATGCCGGCAGCATTGTTAGTTTGATGCCCTTCAAGATGGCTAAGATCCATTGGATATCTTTTATATAAAAGAGGATATGTGGCTGGATTTCGTAAAAAAAAAAGAGAAAAGCCTTTCCTGGATCCTATTGCATCATTATTACCTAAAGGTAAGGTAGGCCACCTACCCTGCTCGTTTTGCAAGGAAATTGATAGAGTAGGCATCATCTTCTCTCTTTGGCATAACCCATTTTTCAATTTGGAATTGGAAGATCGAAAGAATAGCGGGCCAGCAAGCCATTCGACGCCCATTTGCGCTCCAAATTTATAATTTCCATTTACCGGGTATCTATTAAACCCAGTTGAGTTAAAATATACCGGAAGTATAAAAAAAAACCAAAAATCAAACGATTCATATAAATCACGTGGAAAATTACTGGTATGTGCTGCTGGTTCTAATTTATATAAATTTAACGGCAACTTATTCTGCAATTCATGTATATGAAAAATTGTATAAATTTGCGAAAGCGAATGATTATTTTTACTTTGACTTAGAACTTTTTGGGGCGCATTACGATTAATTATTTGGACAGTCCAATTGTCGGCGCCTGTGGCAAGTTTTCCTCCAATAGTTCCTACAGTCTCCTCTGTAGTCTCCGGTAGGGATAAATTATCAGTCAATTTATTATTGGTTTGCCGTTTTATTTGGTCTTGGTCAAATATAAAATTTTTATTATTGTACGATTGCTCTGCGTAACTGACTAACGATAAATAATCGACTTGCTGAATAAAACGATCAATAAATTGAATATATCGGTCTAATACTAATGGTTTTAACCGCGAACTACCGTGTATTGAAGAGATTTGAAGATAATTATATAAATAAGTAATAAAAGTAGGCATACGTATTCGTTGTACCATCGGCTGGGTTGGGTTCGGAATTCCAATTTTTAAGTTTGGGATGGTGCTCTGCGCGTTTCCGATTTTCACATTCTGGTATAATGGGAATGAATAAGCGTTATCCCGCCAAAGGTTATTGCGGGACTCCCGCGCTTCATTTAAACGCATTTTCCTAACGGAGGAAATCGGCCCCCAGTATGGTTCTATGTAATTTATATCACTTATAACCCCGTCAAATGGAAAATAAGGGTTCCCATGCGTTGCTGTATATATCTTAAATAATCTTTCTTTTTTTCTAAACCCTAGCGCCGCGGATCTTTTACTTTGACTGAATGCAAATTTTCGTGGCGTTGGGATAATCCATGGAGATGTGGTAACTCTAGGTATGATTCCGTATTTATGAAAAAGAGATCTATCACGTTTGGTTAAGATTAATGTGGCCATACCTTTATTTATGCGATTATTATAGTTTAACGCAGCTCTATTTTTACCTGCGGTGTCATATCCTACCCAAAAACCAAAAAGATTCGGCCTCCCGATCTTTCCTTGTTTTTTTTTTTCTTTCCACAAATAATCCTTCCAGTTTTCATAAATAGCGTTATGAGTAAATGTGCGCGTTAGCGCTGCTAATCTTTTTCTATAATAGCTGGTATGCTCCGCGCCGTACAAACGATTTAAATAGCGTTCCTTCGGTTTTCGCCGACCCATAGAAGCTTTTAATGGCGCCCAAGCACGTAAACGAATCGGCGTCTTGCGGTTCCAGCGGCCAATAGTAAAAGACCAAGAACCAAAACTGAGCGCCCTGTCCGTAGCATCAAACTTAATTCTAAATCGCAACGATGGGAGCGCCTTAGGCGCATGCGCTAGCTTAGTAAAAATAAAACGAGAGTAATTAGTCCTATGTGTATGTACAAATCTACCAAAAAATCTAAAATAATTAGGTTTATATATATGATTTAAAGAATGATTATTATAGTAATAATAATGATAAATATCAGGAATAATATCACGTTGGCGTCGTCGATGTAACGCTATACGAAAATCATTAACACGTTCCAAACGACGATTCAAAGGAGGACCGATAAATTTATGTAAATGCCCAAGTGCGCGCCCGCTTCGTTTAAAACGAGATCTTCTTTCTAAACTAAAAAAAGATAATCCTTTTTGTAAAAGATACGGACTTGTAATCCAACCGGTAAAAGATAGAGTTGGGCTAAGTGTTATGCTACTTATTAAATCTGAATAAGTAACTTTCTTTATTGCCACTGTATTCCAATATAATTTATTTAAATAATAATCAATCAGGCTTGCATGTTTAAATCCAATAGCTACTTTAAAATCAGTGATAAAATCGTGATTGCGTCGCAATCGTTGCCGTCCATCACCAACAGGAACACCTAACGATATCCACATAGGAGACTCACCGTTGACTTGCCGTTTTTTACGAAATCGATAAGTTGCTTTTTTAAAAAAAGTTATTAAAAATTCAAAATAATCAGCAGCCTGCATACAATTGTAATATTGTAAAGTTGTGTGATTTAATTTAAAAATATCTGGAACAGTCCCTTTGGCCCCTTGTTTTTTATAAAAAAAAGCAATGGGAAAAGATCTAGTAGATCGTTCGCTAAACGAAGGAAATTTTATAGATTGTGTAAAAAAAGTTTGTCCCCCAGCAGGCGACAAAAAAACGCTTCGTGGCGGGATCGCAGGAGAGCACCTATTGTGTAAAAGATTCGGAGTTTTTTTTAAAAAATCGGGACAACCAAAAAATTCAAAATGACGTTGTGCACTTGCCACAGCACCATCCGTATTTTTTATAGATAGGTTTACCGAAAGATAGCTTTTTAAATTATTAAAAATTGTTGCTAAGGGTGCTTCTTTTCTTACGAGCCTTCGGCTATTGCGCCCGGAAGGAGTTGGGGCAACAAATAACCCCTCAGTTACCAGCAATTTCCCCGCTTTCCTCGCAATACTATCAATCTTCCATTCCGCGGTCATTTCTTTAAAAAAATAATTAGCGGCATTATTATATAATAAGTGTCGCCACAAATTTTTTAAAGATCGGTCTTTTAGCGGAAGTAGATTAGATCTAATAATTAGTGGATTCCAACTATATAGAAATGGCGGTTTTGTATGAAGTAATCGCCACCTCTCCAGAAAACCACGTTTATAAAATAGGGTTGGATTTTTCCATCGCGTATGCCGTGTCTCTTTTTCTTTTTTTTTTATTCGCCAAATCTCTGAAGGAAAAAAGTAAAATTTTAAATCCCAAAGTCCCGTTCCATTTAGGTAATCAAAAAAGTGGATTTTTTTGTTATAGAATGTCGAGCTACAAGCATAGTGATAATTTCTATTAAAATCGCAATAGCCTGCTTGTAATAATCGAGAAAAAGCGGGCCAGAGCGCAATATTGTATGGTGTTGCTTGATAAAATCCAGCAAAACGGCCTGGTGCGCTACCAATGGCGGAGAGATACCACGTCTCTCTTTGGTCTAGATCAGCTTTGACCATATTCAATGGTGGGATTTGTTCATATGCCAAATTCCACCACCGATCAGTATCTCGATGCATAAATAAATGCATAAGCCGATCATTTCCAATACTATCAGAGTCACTTTGTTTAATGAAACGCCTTGATCTTTGTAGTGGTGCTCTGATATATCGATTCTTAAATAATTTACCGCGTGTAAAATATCGTTTAATAGCGCGCGAAGGCCACCATTTATTGATATTTTGTAAAAGCATGAAATTCCGTAAATCTATACGAATCTCACGATAATCGAATGATAAATATTGTGTTCTGTATGGAATTCTATAGAATCCAGCAGTATTGGTTCCTGCAAAATCTTCTAATAATTCCCACATAGCCCCGTATCGCCTGCGGCGCGTACTTTTTCTTCTATATGGCTTAAGCGGCCGTACCTTTTCCCTTTGCGGGTGCGGAAGGACAATTTTTTTCTCTCCTTCAGAAGTATATAGAGAAGAAACAGGTGCAAAATTACCAAGGACAAATTCAGATAAACCTACCCTCCTTCTAAGAAAAGAAAAACCAAGAAGTTCGAAATCATACCAACGAAATTTATTTTTTCTAAGCTCTTGCGGTTTTTTGCTACTTTGCAAAATCCTAGGTGATCCCATCCCAGTCCGCGAAGCGTCAGCAATATCGTTATTTTCTATAGTATTATCTCGTATACGGAATTCATTTTGTGAATTTTCTAGATTGTTTGCGGTGCTTGTCGGTGGTGCGCGAAACTCTGTGTAATTAGAAATTGCGGGTTCATATTCTATTGGATTCTCGTTTCTATGACTTTCATTGCGTCCCGAAAGGACGAAATTATCCCCGACACTGCCAAAGGTCCACTGCCTATCATTAGTAGTGTCAGTCGCTGTCCGAAGGGATTCGATATCAGATTGCTCCAGTTTCCGAGTAGGCCTATAAGTAAAGCCAAAACTATTTAATAATTTAGTTAAATCAATGGTCAACTGACTGGCTATCTGTTTATCGCGCAGCCTCTGGCTATTGGGAAATAATCTGGATATTCTCCCAGCTCTACTGTTCTCGCGCTGAAAACGTTCTATTATTTTTTCTTTATATTCTTTGCCACGTGGACCACCCAACGTGCGATCTATATATTTTAAATATTTCCTAATTAATCTAAAGCGGCTAGTCTTATTTTTATAAGTTTCTTCCCCCGCAAGGGTAGAAAGATTCGTATTTTTATTATTTAGTTTCGCCATGGCTCTTGCTTGCGCGCCGCCCCTGCGTATGGTAAGCATAAAACGCGGTTTTCGCCGATATGAACGATTTTCAAAATAAAAAATGGTATTAGAAATCTGTTGCAACTTTTTATTTTTTTTTTTCCCAGAGTCGGAGTCATAGGTACGCTTTCCATTGCTTATAAACAATGAAAAAAGACTGAAATCCGGTTCATTTAATGAACTTCGCCAAAGTTCATTAAATAGTCTCCCTGAGAGACTGCGCGTTTGCGGGGAAGTAAATCTAAACCGATTATCCATTGATAAAAAAGAATTGTCAGCAATTTGATCAGTCTTAAAATGCTGAGTCAAAGGCTTATTTCCATTTTTAATTAAAAAACTCTTACCGTATCTACGGTTTAGAATGTGCGATAAAAGCGTTTTTTTTGTTCCCGAAGGCCGCTTTGCACAAATTTTAAAAAAAATTTCCCACGATCTATGCCTAGGATCAATGGTTAGGGAAAGATCGCTAAGGTTAGTCAATAATAGAAGTGCTGTAATTGCACTATTTTTTTCTGGCCCATGCCAACATTTTTTATTAGGAAAGATTGTCATTCCTTCCCGTTCCCATGGATAAAAAATAGACTGGGTCGAAACCGCGCCAGATAATGCAGGCCATAATTCTCTACGGCCCTGGCCTTGCTGATTCTCTGCGATGCGAAGCATCCGGAACTTCAATTCCCGTTGGTCTTGGGGGCTCCTTCGGAAATTGTTTGCACGAGTGTAGTCGATCAAATTAACTATGCTAACCTGTGCATTCTGTTCCATCCTATCTCGGCTGTCAGATTCACGCAAGATAACTATAGATGGTTTGTGTGGAGCATCCGCGTATTTCATAGATAAAAAAAGCGCATGCTTTTTTACGCTAGCTCTGCCAAAATTTATTTTATCTATGACGAAGCCATTTTTGCTTCTACTAGATTGATCACCAGCATATTTGCCTATTAAGTGCATGCATCCTACAAATTTCATAATTGCATGAAGATCGTCCCTCCATGCAATAGGGGTGAGCCCAAGGCCCATTCGATTTTGTTCCCTGTTTCCCGAAATTTTGGGATAGTGGGATGTCAGCCATGCAAAATCATTTTGAATTAAACCATATTTTTGTTTTGGATGCCTAGCATTTTCCGTTGCATATACTGCCGCGGCAGAATGCAACGCCTGTGCGGCACCGGCGATGATATCCTGTCCCGTCCCATATGGTACAACAACTTCTGTTTTATTTAAATTAAGTAGTGGGTTCCTGTCAGAGATAAAGTGTATTATCTTTGGAGCACCTCGATCAATTTTTATTTTATATTTATCTATTGGCCGCCGCGGCTTCGAGAAAGCACGGTATAAAGTATAATGAAAACCGAACAGCCTTTTTTGAAAGGAAAAATTTGCATGTAATTCACTTTTTTTATAGGTTGAAAGATTATCAAAACCTGCCCCTGAGATAATTTTTCCGTTTACCGATAGTAATCTGTGTTGCCGCGCGCGAAGCGCCACTTCTAGGATGGGTGAAGTCCAGACCATATTTTTAATAATATAAAATAAAACCATACCAGAATAAATCTGTCCCGTGTTAAAATCTCCACCCGCTGGTGCTTGTTTATTTACCATTGTCAGCAATGGCTTAAAAGTAACTAAGGATATCCTATTTTCTTTTTGCGGAGACAAGGAGGAGATTAAGCTTACTTTTCGTTTTCCTGTGTAATAACAAGAAAAATAACACAAATCGAATAGATTAAATTTTTGTAGATGCGTTTCGCGCCAATAACTATTTTGCATATAATTTACGGATCGGGTAAAGCTTTTCCATTGCTCATGTAATTTTCTTTCTATTTTTGAAAATCTTTGCAAATCTAAAAAAGGCAAACTATATTTTTTATCCACATTAATAATATAAAAACCGATTAGACTGTCCAGCAAATGGGACTTTATTCCTATTTTCGAGATGGGGGTGAACCGTAAGGCGTTCGTCCGGACGCTTTCAAGCCCACCGCGTGGAGGTAACAAACTATTATTTAACCAAATGGTGCTGAAATTAATATGTCTATTGCCTGTATATAATAAATCAGATAAACCTTGCCTGTCCGCAAAGCGCATAGATAATCGGTTAAATCCACTAAAATAATCTAAAAAACCTCTTTTTAAAAAAGAGCGGAGCGGTGTGAGGGATTCCGCCACTTCTTCAGGGAAAACTAAGCAATGGCCGAGTTTTGACGAAAAAATAAATTGTTGTGCAAAGCGTCCGAACCTATTTAACCCTGTGGCGCTAATTCTGTCTTTTGATGCTAAGTGCGAAACTAGTCTATTATACTTCCCAAAAATAAACAAACCATCCATTAGATTAAGTAATTCAGATTGTATAGGAACACTAAATGCATTAAAATTAAATAAATTATGGTCTCTCCATGGTGTACGGTGTACATTATAACTATCTAAATAGAAGTGTGGCGCGGAGCGTCCTATTAAATTTTTTTTTTGTCCCGGAACAAGAACAATTTGGGGACGCGGGGCCTGGTCGAAGTTCGGTGCAGTTTTTTTAACCATAGCGGCGCTTGCGGGCGGCAAAAAGTGTATATAAAAAGCAGTAAATCGTTGCGTAATTTTATTTTCTTCTCTTCCAAATGCGTTGGAACGTATAGGCAAATTTTTTACTATAAACCGCAGTGTGCCTTCCCCAAAGACCGCAACTGCACCCGCATGGAATCTATTAATTTGTCGGGCAATTGGCCAATTATAAAAAATGGCGAGTTTGTACGTTGGAACTACTGCATCTTCAATATCTTGAAAATGGGCTTCGCGGACTTTTGGCAGTTTAGAGCCTGCGCGCTCTGCGCATTTTTCTAAAAAAACTACATTCTGCGCTTTGCGGTGCACGTTGACTGCCTGCAACATGGTTTTAAAAATGCTAAATCTCGGACAACGGCCATTGTCGTTGCCGAAGGATGTTCGTTCTAAAAAAAAAGATCTACTTACTGGAGTAGCTGTCACGGTATAAGACCCCATTATCCTTCCAATACCCGCTTCTAGAATCCCTCTGATATTTAGAGATCCTTTGGATTCTCCTGTTTGGAATTTAGAGATCTGAGAGATTTCTAGGGGATTGCGCTTTTGGAAATCCTTGGCTCGAACAAGGAAATCCGAAGGAATTTTATAACCGAAGGGATTTTTTAACCAAAAATACGCAGAATGCAGCAGTATAGTCTGTTTTGATTTTATCGAATCTGTACCAATTCTAAAAAAACGGGGGACAATCCTGACCTGCGATGGATGCTGTTCATATAAATAGATTTTGTGTATTTTTACATTAGTATCCGCGGGGTCACCACCAATATTATTATAATAATAATCAATCATCAGCAAATTACGCAGTAAGTGAAGTCGTCTATTATTAATTATTTTATTTTTTGCTTCGGATTGGCCGGATTGATTATACTTATAATTAGTTGTTTCTTGCTCATGGAATATACTCTGCATTGATTTACCAATACCTACTTGATTTCTACGTGTAATATCAGAGACCAGGATATTATTTATTTTCTGTATGGCCGTGCTTTCAGTACCATACCAGATAGCTGTTTGGTAATTTTTAAATAAATCTTGCGCAAAAAAATCAGACTGATTATTAGCTGACCGTGTTTCCATGCACCAAAGACGGCGCACATTACGTGTGAGATTATTGAATGATCTTTTTACTTTGAGAGGTAGGTAGTAGGTTGTAAAAATAGTTCCACTGGGCGCAGCTATTCCCCGATTATTCCATTTTTCTAAATCTCTGGAGTCCGAACGCGAAGCGTCAGAATGTAATGTAGTTAACTCGGTGTGCGGCGAAGCTACCTTATAGAAAAGTACCTCTCCGATAAGAGAAGTTGATTCGTGCTTGATCATTTTATGTAAATGCGCAGCTTCATTTAAATTCACATACAAAAAATGATCAAAAGGAACGGACCGTTTATTAACTTGGGTACGGAGATCTGTAATATTAAATAAAAGATCCATACCTGATTTTCTTAATGAAAATGCAGCGGTTCTAGATTTCAGTGATGCACTAAATGCATTAGTAGATTTTATATAAAATTGCCACAAACCGCCAGATTGGTTATTGCTAGATAAGTACCTGTATTTGTTTCTCATGCGATATTGTTGACTAAAATAAACCGCTGCCTTTCTTTGTAACAAGATCAACATAAATGTGTGCTTGAAAAGATCAGCATAACTACTCGATATTCCTGCGCGCAAAGCGCCATAATAAAAATCTGGAATATCGATTTTTTTATCACGATAGGCCAGGACAAAGTTTTTTCGTGGTCCAGGTGTTTTGCGTACGATACGCTGATACTCGGGGATATAAAAACCATTTCCAAAACGACCTTCGGCTGCAACATTCATAAAAAAGCCAACAAAAAGATTTAACCGGCGTATATTTTCCTTGGGACGTAGCCACAGCAATCCGTCGTAGGATTTCAGCCATGGGCGGAGCAATTTCGCCTTATTCCAATCGATACTAAGGATATGAGAATATCTATTACCTACATTACGTAATCTTCTGTTAGTTATTACTGACTGGCTTTTGTGCATGATAAGTCCATATTGTTTAACTGCATAAATGCTATCGATTTTTTCCTTATCTCGGGCGCAGATCTGTTCTTTGGAACTTATTTTAGTTTTTTTTTTTAAAATGGTGAAACCATCTGCGTATTGGTTGTTTGTCTCTTTTTCTACTGATAGATCATTAGCTGGGGCAAAAAAACAAAGCTGTATCATTGCTTTATAAAAAGCCACATTTTGATTAGGACTCACTACACTGAGCGGTTCTATAAACCAATTTGCCGTCCCACGCTTTGTTCTTCCGCTTCGATCAAGAGGAAACCAATCACGTAGCAGTGCTAGCTTTGTAGAACCTAACGATAACAGTTTTGTATTGAATGAAATACGAGAGATCGGAAGTTGTATTTTCAAAAGTACTGGTTGATACCGGGACAGGATTCCGGTTTGTCGGGGATATATGGAAAAAAAGTTTTGATTTAAAAAATCTTCGGAAGAAAACTGACGTGTTAAATTAATGGCTAAAAGTCTTTTCAAACGGCCCGATCTTCTGTACTGGGATAAGGTATCCCAACCTATATTAGGTTCTAATTCAATAGGATATCGCTCGGCCACACCATTGCTTCGTTGCCGAAGGATTCGAACAAAACTGGTTTTATACCTGCGGAAAAACCAGCTACTTGGGAGGTGAAATGTAGTCCTATTTATTTTAATAAATCCTGGGAGTGGAAGATTAGGCATCCCGTTTTTCTCATTGTGTGAGTCTGAGAACAACAAATGGCGATGCTTTCCGGGCAGAGCCGTCTTATGAAAGTATGCTTTCGGCCCATTCAACAGCGCTGTGTTGTAGGTTTTATATAAAAATAGCGGCACCTCTCGGCCGTATCCTGAAAAAATTCTTTCGGAATCCCGACTTCTAGATACGGGGACAAAACCTAATATTGTTTTATAATTTTCGTGCTGCTTTGAATTAAAAGATCTTTGCGGCGATCTTTGATAAAAAAAAGAAGTAGTAGCATTAAGCCAATAAAAAAGATCAGCTTGGGCTTGGGTTTGATAAGCTGTCATAGAAGTAGCATGTGTAGTATACCCTGACCTCCGGATTTTTTTCTCTTCCCGCCGCGGAGCGTAAGTTGATCTTTTTTTTTCCTGAATGGAAGGCCCAGATAGCTTTGGCGAGCTTAAAAACCATAAATACCAAAGCTTTCCAAACAATTCAGCAATAGATAGATCATTGGTTCTATATGAACCCAAACCTGCAGCAATCCGCGTAATAATTCTAAAACTTCGTCTACTCCAAGGAGCATTATCATTACTTCCTATTGCGGGGACTAATAGATCATACCAAGAATTGTAAGCTTCTGCGGTTGCCATATTATCATTGAAAACTGCAAGCCGTGTAATTTTTGCGACTTGTTTTTGTATGAGCTCCATTGTTTTCCACCAAATTTCTTGCATAGTTCTGCGATCTTCTAGTAAGGATCTCCCTACGGAACTTTGTGCTGTTGAAAACTCAAGTCCTCTGCGTGTGCGCATTCTCGCAGGATGTGGAAGGAAAAACCGGAAAATGATCGGCAATTGTTTTACTATTGGATAAGTCCGATCATCAGTTGATGAAAACCAATGCGAACTGAAACGATAATTGGATGCTTCACTTCGCCCGGCGCGCCTATGGGTTGACGCTTCAGTAAGATTATTAGTAGATGTGGATCCTTTTTTTTTCAAAAAAACCTGTTTTTTTTGTAAAGCTTCTAAAAGAAGCCGACCGCGTTCTTCTATTTCTTGTGGTGAGCCTCCGACTCGAGCAGCATAAGTTGGCAGTAAGTCTAAACTATAGTATTTTCTATAATATTTTCTGAATCTTTGCTCAAATTGTCTAAAACTCCAGCTCGGCGAGGATGAGTACCATCGATATAAACTTTTATTGTATTTTCTAAAAGCTTTTCGTTTCCGCCAAAAACTTTCCCAGGTTTCATATTGTAAAAACCGACGTTTTTTTAATTGACTATCACGTAAAACAGTATTGGTTCTGTATTTACTTGCTTCGTCCAAAAGACGGAGATGGAGTAAAGATTCCAACAAACCGGAACCAATAAATTCTAAATTAACGAAGTTGCTGGCGCCACTATTATAAAAAATAGAGTCACGCTCATCTTTTCCTTTCTGTAAAGGTAAAACGAAGAAAGAATTCTCGTAATTATTTTCAAAAACAATTGGCTTGTTTAAATTAGTTTCTTTTCCAAAGGCCTGTCCAAATTTTTGGGCCAAAGGTAAAAAACCAGAACGTAAGGTTAAACTTCTTTTTAAATTATGAAAAAGAAAAGAATAATCATAAAAACCAAAAAAATCAAAAAAATTACCCAGTATACTGCGAGTCTTGGTAAAGGCTCGCCACCACATATGGTTTTTAAAAAAAATAGTATAGTTTCTATCTGGGGCTAAGCCAAATCTGACAAAACTTTTTCGTTTATCTGGAAAACCAAAATCTGTATTTAAACTGTTACCACCAAATAAAGATTGTTTTGTACGTAAACGTACTATATTATAGGAGGAGGTCGTTTTATGCCGCGCTGTCACCACGAAATTCCATCCGCCAATTAAATTAATAGCATCTAAATGCTGTTCGGTCGTGAGCGCCACACCACTACGGTTGAGCTTTGTACCGGATAACGCACGCATCCAGGACTGGCTTGGGCTAAATAAAAAATAATTAGCACTTGGCCATTCGTGGGCCATCTGAATGCTTTGCATCATTTTACCAATTTTTCGATGCTCTTTATTATTTTGAAATGCAGTATTGCCGAATAAAAACAGTAAAGCGCGTGGAACTGCATTAAAAACTATAGACAGGTAATTAAAAGTATAGGCCGGTACAACTCTTTCTTTTAATATTCTATGCTGGAGTAATAATAATTTATATGAACTATATAGTTGGGTAGCAGCTGGATTATCCCCCATAGGAAACGCGGAGACAGGAAAAAATGAATGGTGTGCATTTGGCACAAACAAAAAACGACTAATGCTACCTTGTCCTTGGCGAAGCCATTTTTCCCACGATGGAAGAGAGATTCGTAAAATAGCGGTACCTATCCCCATGGACAAACCGTGCCGCACATTATGGCTATCCTGTACATCCTGTAAAGGACAGAAATCCTTAAGTATGAATAGGGGGTGAACTGAAATCAGTCCAAAAATTGAATCTCCAACTTTCATAGAGAGCATCGGAGATAGATCTAATCCAAAATTTAAATTTTGGGCACGCATAAAGGTTGAATATAGTATTGAATTATAATCAGCATTTTTTTTTGCAATTATATTATATAATTTATATGCATAAAAATAGATATGGAAAAGATTGATTGTTGTACTTGATGGCACCGACCAATCTGCGCGCAATGCTGTACTTTTATAAAGCAAATTGATATCATTATATTTAATGAGGCCAGTCTCGGCGGTGCTTCTTCTAAGTTTTTTTAATACCCAAGTACTATCGCGATATAAATAGTCTCGTCGCAGACTATATTTATATAGATAGTAATAATAATACCGGCGGAGTAATCGTTTTATTAAAGAACGTGTATAATAATACCAGTTGTGAAAACCACCTTTAGCGCGATAAACAGGCTTTACAAATCCACGTACATGTTTATAATGTTCAAAATCCCATTCTTTAAAATTATAAGAAAGTAATCGAAGACGGCGAGCATATCGAGCTTTTAGTGGTCCTTTGTGGGCTGCTGCCCCTGCCGGAAGATAGAAATTATTATATAATTTTGAAAAAGCTTCATAGCCAACTATTGGCTGTTGATTTGGACTATTCCGGTTATATACTGCTAACTTTTTTCCATGGCCAAAACCGATACCGCTGTTATAATATTGTAATAATTGTTTTTTATTTATAAAATCCAGCATTCCGTGTGCCTTTGGCCCACCTGAAGGGAGAAAAAATAGCTCAATTTCACCATATCTTGGTGGCGCGCGCCGTGCTGTTAGGTTTTTATTTTGAAAATTCTCACGACGTAGTTTTCCAACTTCTAGAGGATGAACAAAGTTAAAGACAATACCATTATATATTTGATTTCCTGTCGGCGTAAAAAAAGAAGATTCTATAATTTCAGGTACTACTCTGTTAGAGTTAAACAAACCAAGTAACGAAAAATATAGATGGTCGGTAAACTCTGTAATTTTGTAACTATAATGATAAGTCCGTAAAAAAAAAGGTAAATATTCTTCAAAAAATCGATATACTTTCAAACCTTTTCTAAAATTATAAATAGTATCCGAAGAGTGCAAAAGATATGGAAACCAAGCTCTAAATAAAGAAAGATCACGCTTATTGTTCACAATCCAAAAGTTAACAAATTGATAAATCAGTAAATCCTGCATAGATTTTTTTTGAAAGTAATATTTATTTGGACGCTCGGCGCAAGATTCACTATAACGTAGCCGACCGATTTCGCTAAGCATTGTTGCAGTTCCTCGGGATGTGAAGAGCTGAAGCCAATCTTTTCTATTTTTTGTGGCAATCCGCTTGATTGGTGAATCAATGTACGAATTGGGCTGGTCACCAAACTCATATAATAAAAAAGAAAGTAGGCTACTTGTTTTCGTTGTCATACGCGAAGCGCCAGAATAATAAAGATCGAAAAAATCACGATAAAAAATACGCTCAGGACCGTTAAATAAAGAAAAAATAATTCTAGTAAAATAATCAAATTTATGTGTATATAGAATTTCTCTCCACGTAAGAACGTACCGAGTTCTGCTAAGACCGCCACCAATTGGTCTTACAAATTTTAAATTTGGTAGAAATTTTTTACCAAATAAGTGGAGTCGTAGTCTGTATTGATAGTGTACGACTGTTGGTTCTAGTCTGAAGAACGGTTTTATTATTTTTTTGTATAATATTGTTTTTCTGAGTTTTTGGGAAGAAAATCCGGATAGTTCGTATCTCCTTCGGCCCAATCCGAAAGGTTCTAGCCAAACTATCGGGCCGAATGCACGCCGGCCAGATTCATTATTCGAATCTGCCGATGAGGTAAGAAAAGAATTAATACCATCGGGAAAAATAAAAGTTAAAAAACGCATCTTTGGCATAAAACTATTGGCTAATAATTTAGAACCCAACCAATAACAAAATGGTAAATAAATGAACAAATAAAATAATAAATCGTCACTAAAAAATAAACGTAAATAAAAATAAAGTCCTGGCCAAGATTTGTCGTTTTTGTAGAAGGCTCGATAATAATAAATAGCCGGGCGCCCTACCTTCCACTGGCGCTTTGCGACCGGAAGAGGGATTAGCTTTGGCCACGGCAATTGTAATAGTTCTTTTTTATGAATTTTTTCTATCGGATAGTAGGAATCATATCGTGATAATCGAGCAGAAACAGTACTTATGAAATAAAGACTAAATGGATCACTGGCATCAAAGATCGAATCATCTTCATCAAATTCAATATCATCAGTAGCGGATAAACCATTTACACCTAAAAAATATAAAGATTCCAAAAGTTCCAGATTAAGTGGCTGTAATCTATCTGTGTACGGGGTATCGCGTAAGATGAGATTTCGTATTTGTGGATTGGATATGTCTAAATAATAATTTAACAAACCAGCATCAAAAAAGCCGCGCCCACCTGGATAATTTTTTAAAAATTCCAAATTTTTAGTTGTACTTACAGCGTGGTAAGTATACCAATAATAATCTAAATGGCTTGGTGACAATCTATACCTTTTTCGGTTTTGTGCTATCGTTTGAATTGCTTCTTGAAAAGAAACTGGGCGTCTGGCGAAATTATACAGTTCTAAATTATCTGTTCTGCTTACTAATGGATAATTTTCTAGACTATATCCATCTCTAAGTAAATTATTAGTTTCCATGTTCTCGCCGCGTTCTAACGTAAAGGCAGCAATATCTATTTCACCCTGCATCGTTGTTGTAAACGATTCATTTTCGGCTAAACTAAACTTCCAATTGATTGCAAATGGATTTGATGTTACTTCATAATCTATTGGCCAACCAAAACCTAAATAAACAGGTGAATCATAGTAAAGATGAAAATCACCACGTGCGCCTGTATAAAAATCACTATCAAGTGATAAATCAATAAGTCTTTCATAGTCACCGAGCGAATTAGCATAACTACTAGGATCATATACCGATGATAGAAAACTATTAGTGTAGTCTAATTCTTTGATTCTCCCAATACCAAGCGGAGAAAACCCACGATCTGTCCTTTTTAAGTCTGCAATAGTATTTACAGATACTGTCGCTCTTTGTTGAAAGCTATCGAATAATTGCTTATATGCTCTTCTATTAAAAAAAGCTGTTTTCTCTTTGTTTTTAGATTCTAAAAAAAATCGATGTAATTCCAAGGAAAATTTTTGTGAATAAAATGGTAATAGCGCAAAATTGAGCGCGTCTAATTCGCGATCTAGCTGTTCTTCTAATAAATAAGTAGCAGTACCTCCGCCAGATGGAAGGCCAGCACCGTCTAAGTCATCGTGTCCATCCGCAGATATTGCACTTTCATAAAAACCATCTAAATAATCCTCAACTGTTGTTGGTGGTTTATCTTTTATAAAAGAAATTGGTATTTTTGGGAACGGCGTCAATAAAAATATTTCTGGTATTTCCCTCCCTTCCAATATTGATGCAGAAATTGTATTGAAGCGCGTACTGAGAGAAACACTATCAATAAGTTGCTTTTCCTTCTCCCTGGACTCTGGTAATGCAGTAACTCCTGATAGGATCCCAAGCGAATCAATACCATTAAAAATATATTTAGAGTTATGCGAAGGCGCGGTTTTGACTCTCTTTGCGAAGAAATCAGATAACGGCTTAAAAGAAACAATAGGTCTAGAAAAAGCGTCCATTATTCCAAGAGGACCTGAATCTTTTTTATAAAAACCACCATGCTGAAAAAAGTATTGATCTTGATTTCGTTTTTGCCAAAAACGCATAAAAGGTTCCATAAAACCATCACTACTGCTGCTGAAGGGCCGGGTAATAGCCGGATGGCTGCTAGCAGAGCCATCTTCTGGATATTTAAAATAATGGCGTGGTGGGAATGGTCCTGCTGGATAGTGTGAATAAAAATTAAAAGGTAACGGCCGTTCTATTAAACGATCGATTGGATTAATCCAACGACGACGAATTACAATCCGACCCGTGCGTTGGTTTTCCTTTAAAAAATGTGTGGCGGAGTTTTTTTTAATCGTTATGAAATCTCCACCAAATTCCGAAGGAGCCATCTGATCAAAACTATCACCGCGGACTCGTGCGTGTGGTAACTGCCTAGAATCATTGTATATATATATATATGGCCCGGGATAGTATAATAACTCTTTTTTTTGTCCCGGGACAGGAGGTGCAGAAGCAACCTCTAAATTATAAAGAGAAACTCCTTCTTGTTTTAAAAGATCCTGCGTTAAAAACCCCGCGTGGGTAAATGCAAATGGCCGTAGATTTGTATATTCTTTCACTTGATCGAAGGCTTCTAATTTGCTTTCGATCAAGTTGGCTCCAAATCCCTTTTTTAAAGAAAGTAAACGTAAACCTAATAGTTGTGTATCAACAACACGATATCGTTCTTCATATCTATCAATTATTGTTGGATAATAATCGATACGGTGTGGTTCCTTTTGAAAAGAAGCAAGGTATTCTCTTTTTTTATTTAACTCTTTTTGTAAATACTCGAAACCGAGTTCATCTATATAAAATCTGTGTCCTGTTGCGCGGGATAAATAAAAAGCTAAAAAAAAATTTTCACGTTTTAAATAAGTATTAATAAGAAGAATTGGATTTCGGTTCATGCGCTGCGCTTCTGCACGTAATAAACCAACACTATCTAAATGTAGCTTTTTTGCTAACCAATTGGAATAATAAAAAGGAAAGCGCCCAGCCATTGAAAAATTAAATTGATAGACATAGGGTGTTTTTAAATTAAAATCAATTCGATGTGGTTCCTTCGCACGCGCGTCGGCTCTTTCGGAATTGTTGTTATAAGATTTCATAATGAACGAATTTTTTTTTTTATACTGCAGATGGCTTCGCCAAGGTGACAACCACGCCGTGGAACGACCAGCGGTTGGAAAAATAAAATCTAGTAAAAAATCAAAAGTTATTGTATAGCTATTATACCAACCGTGTAACTGTAGATTATATGGGTAAATCAACCGCTCTGCAAAAGCAAAAAATTCTTCAAATTTTCTAAATCTATCTTTGTTAATATGAAAAAGATTTACATATGGATTGGATAAGATCCGGCTAGATAATGCTGTTGCAATTGTATATTCATCTATTATTCCACCAATTCGTGGACTACTTCTACTCATCATAATATTAGTTCTAGATACTGGTGAAAATCTGCCCCTTTGCCGGCCTATAGGTGTTTGCCATCTAAGTAGATTCGCTGGAATTTTTTTTTCATTAAACAGTGGGGGAAACGCATTAGTTATGGCTTTTCTGCTATCAGATATTGCATATTGCATTGTAAATTCATCGGTATTGGCGCGCGTAGCCATCCAAAAGGATTGGAAAAAATAATCTTGAGATTTTTCATGCGCATCCTTTTTTCTTTGACCGAAGAAAAGGGAGGGGATAGACAAATTTTGCGCTGCGTGGGTCATAAATGGAAATTGTAAATATTCTAAATCATAATAGTAATAATCACGCCAATTATTAATTAATTGAATTCCATCCTTATCAAAACGGAGTGCATTGCTTAATTCTAATTCTAAATCCGTAACACCATAATTAACTTCATTTATAATTGGATTATCCCATCCTAAGTTATGTTGATCAATAAAATCATAGCTATCTAGATAAATCTCATAAAAATCACTCATAAAAATTGCAGGATCATAAATATAAGTATAACCTGATAAATCTTGAAAAAAATTAAGAGATTCGCCAATTGAGTAATGTTCAGCATTAAAGTAGTCAAAAAGATCATACCAACTAAATTGATTTTTTACTAGCGGTTTCACAGTAAAACCGCTAATTAATAAAGAACTAATAACAAAAATCTTATTTGCTAATGAATCGCCAGCTAAAAAGATTGGCCAATTTTCTTGAATTAGGGCCGCGTACTGCAATCGTAAAAAAAGTTTTGTAAAATAAATATTTTTTTTATATTTTTCTGGGTCGGTTGATAAATCAACCGGGATCTTTACAAGATATAAATCACTGTCTTCGCGTAGGGTAAAAAACCCAGAAAAGTACTTGCTTGGACAGTTGCTTAAATCAGTTAACCGATCTAGTTTATTATTTACTGCTAAAGGGCTGTAAAATAAAAGATTATTGGTGCGTGGAAGATGTCCAATTTTTTTCAAAAACAGGCCTTTTTGTTGCGCTCCGCGAGAAGACAGAACTAGTGACCAAGGCGTTCGAACAATCCCCTCATTATTAAGAAAAAATAAAAAATTCCGTTTTTCGATCACCTTATCTAATAATTCTAGTATTTTTTGTCGCATACTATTTTTAAATTTATCCATACTGCTTGTTCTTACTTTAATTTTATTAAGCTGAACTGGGAAGGTTTGGGTAAGCACGCAGTCTGTCGTTAGCCTTTTTTTTATCTGACGAGTTTTAACGTCAGCCCCACTTTTATTCTGTTTTTTGTCCTGTCCCACGGAAGCACGGACGAGCTCGTCCATTTTTATTTTTATTTTATAGATAGATGGGGCTTGGACCACACCGGTTCGTTTCTGAAAAAAGCGAAGATCCGAAGGGAGTGAAACATTTTTCTCGTGCCATGGGCACGCTACGTGCTGTGAGCGTAATAAGCTTGTAGTTCGTGGCTGGTTTTGTGTCTTTCTGGAACTGACTTTGTTTCTCGCCATCTGTCTTTCTTGCAAAGTGTGAAATTCGCTATGCGCAGCAAACCGGTGTGCCGAAAGCTGTGTAAAAAGAAGTCTCGATACTAGCCTATATCTGCGCGATAATAATAATAAATTTGAAAAGATACTCGTGGAGTATCTTCCGTAACTAAAAATTCGCGGACAATCCTTCAAATTATCTGGCGAACCAGCGGCCCCGCCGGTTAGATCCAAGATTGAATAGAAGCGGTGCCCGCGGTCGATCCTTTGTTTGAAATCACGTCCAAGCATCGTTTTTGGATAATGTTGGTTCGCCAGGTGAAATTTTTTTAAAAATTGTTTATATTTACGGAAAGTGGATAAAAGATGAAGGAGCCAAGTTTCACGCCAGCTTTTCGTTTCAGTTTGAGAAGTCAAATTAAATAAATTGCTTTGTCTATTTGAATTTATATTATAATAATAATAGTAATTAGGACGCCACCATTTATATGGTTTTATGTTGGGAATTTTGTGGCGTGAAGCAACTGGTAACCGATAAATCAACCCTTTTAATAATAAATAAAACCATAAGGAAAGATCGCCGCGATTTATACTTCTTCTACCAGTTTTACCATGCACCTTTGACCCGGAAATTGTTCCACGCTTCGCGTATGGCGGAGACTGAAGGTCTCTGAAAAAATCCTTTTGGATTGGGGAAGGACTTACAAAATCTTCCTTTGGTGGTGGCAAGCCCTGTCGCTGGGACGAGTTGGTTTTGTTTGAAGTAGCAGCAAAAAGATTTGAATAAAAGATCCGGAAATAATTACCAGCCAGCTTATTAATTGGGATTTCGTTAGCTGTTGGGCTATTGTTCCCATTGTATAGATATGGACGCCATGCTTTTTCTGCAATTGTATCAGGTATCCAATCGATTACCTCCTGTGGATCTCCTTTCGTAATCATGCGTGTAATTTGTAGATCTTTAAATATTATCCCATCCCGTGGTAATAATCTATATACAATAGGGAATCCAGAAAGAGATTTTCCACTGGCTACTGTCACAATCTCTGCGCCATTTATTTTTTTTATGATGGAATCATAAGTTGACAAAGATATTGGCCATTTATAATTAGACCTTTCCGTGGCACTTTGGAGACCCATGAAAATAGTTCGATTTGTTAAATTTGGTCCTATTCTACTTTCAGTATTTCGAATGATCACGCCGCTCGGACTAATTGTTTTTCTATCTATTCTTTGTGGTATTAGCAGGAGCCTATCCACAGCGGAAATTGGGCCGGAATCTCCTTCTAGAATATTAAAAGGATAGTACGGATAATTGCCTCCGCTGGCTTTGAGGAATTCTTGAATTACATAATCTACTCCTGGTGTTTGCGGAGGCAATCCGCGAATGCTCCGTAGATTGCCTATTTTAAATCTTGCGCGCAACATCCTCGAATTGCCCCACCTATTGCTAAAAAATAAATAATTTTTAGCATATGGCTCTGGGTTTCGAGTTTTTTTTGCCATCTCTAGGTTTTTTTTATTTTGTGTATCGCATGCAATTATCTGGCTGAGTACGCTTGGCGTAACTTGCTCTTTCCACTCTTCTATTCTATTTAAATATTCTATTGCGGCTATTAATTTTTCTATAAAAGAAAAAATGGTCTCTTTCGCGCGTATAGTTTCACTTTGTGAAGAAAAAACAAATTGCGTATCTACTGCTTTTGGGAGTAAACCTAAACCTAAACCGTAGTTTTCCCATAAATTATAAAGTAAGAACTCTGCGGTGCCTTCCGCGCAATCAAAAGATTTACTTTTGTGCTGAGCGAGCCGCCGAAGCCAATAACTTTTGCTCAGCGGCTTATCCAATTCTAAATAATTAAAAAGATATTTATTATTTGCAAATTTAAAAAAAAGAGCTTTGTCCATTATCCCGGGACAAAGCTCTTTCGGAATAGCACCCCGCGCTAAGGCTTCGCTAATAGCGCGAAAAAAAAATAAGCACTGTTTGGGCACCCGCGCCTTTGGCGGAACGCAAGCGTTTCGGAAACGGCCGAAGGCATCAGTATTTTTCTTTTCCGGACGCTGCGCGCCAAATAAAAAAAATAACCCCAATGGGCGTGGAGCAAATCTGTAGAATCTATAATGTGATAATAAAGCAATCGACCAGCGAATATCAAATTTAGTTAGAAACGGGATTCCACTTCTTACCCGTCGTATGCTTTGCACGGCGGCAGTGCTTTGGGTTAATTTCAGATCACCCAAATTATTAATTTTATTCATTTTCGCGCTTCGCATCTCTGCATGCCGTCGGTCCAGTCTATAAAATAAATCTGATTTATCTCCGTCCGTTGTTGCCAATAACCTATATAAATAATAATAATAGGCCGGCTTTATTTTTTCTATATTTGTATTTATTATTAATTCTATAAAATCTTCAATAAAGAAATGATTGTCCCCAAATTGTTCTGGGACATGCTTGCCATGCGTGTGTGAATGGTTATAAAAAAGAGCTGCGTCGTTGGTGCTGTACGAGCCTTCGGCTCGACCATCTTTTGAATCTGATCTAGTATCTACGACTTCGCGCAGTTTGCTGCGCTCCCGCTCTTTTTCTTTCCGTCTTATCTTTCGCGCAATCCTTCCGGAGTTGTTCCCGTAACTCTGTATGAAAGACTCCAGAATTCCCATAGGAAATGGATTTTTTTTTCTTTTTTTAGCAATGAAGCTCGAGTGGCGGAGCCATTCTTTTTTTTTAAATAATTGATCTGTTGCTTTTTGCCATAATGAACTATCCCGGAAGATACGATATGGTCGTGTTTCATATAAATCACCAGTTGGGCTCCCGCCAACGATGCTTTTAAAAAGATTAACATTTAATAACCTTTCTAATTCAGAAATAAGATTATAATATATGTAATTTTCATTTGTATTAACGAAGCTGTTATATAGCGAAGTTATTAAATTAAAACCAGTAATGTCCTCAATAATAGCCAAAACCGCAGAATTATCTAAATGATTTAAGTGATCAGTTCCGTAGGCTTTTTTTTTATTACTTGTTGGCCTCTTTATTTTTTTTTCGATGGATTCGCCCGGAAGAGCCAAACCAGCCATCTTCTGCTGCCCACGGCGGAATGAGATCTCCGCCATCTGCTGTTTCTCTTGGGGGGTTGAATCCGAAGCTACAGATTTGTCCCGCCGTAGTTGTCCCGCATTGCGGGATGGTTTGTGTAAAATTCCCAATATACTTGGGGCTCGTGTTGAAAAAAAAGGTGGCATTGCATAAGATAAATAATAAGGACAATTATTGTTAAAGAAGTAGGTCATTATATTATCGAAAAGATGCATACGTAATAATAATTGCTTTTGTTCCTGCTTTTGCGAACTAAGCCTTAGCGGTTTGTTATATATTTTATTATACGCAGCAAGCCATTGGAACCGTTTTACTTTTTTAAAAGTTGTTTTAAATTTACTAGATAAGTAGGCTACTTCAGCCCTGGCTGGCTCTAATATTCGTTTTTTATATGGCTCAAACTCTTCGAAACTACGTGTTCCTTCTTCGCGAGAATAATACCAAGCACCTAAAACTGTATCCGGTTTAATTCTTGTTTTTTCTGTATTTAATGCATGGCGACTATACCTACTATAATAAATAGAAGGATCAATCTCTCTCCCGCTTCTTTCATCCATGTATAAAGATGCACGCGCATATTTATTTAATTTTAAATTACCACCAGCTCTGTTTTGCTCGATCAAATAATCAGGTGCTTCTTGATAAGGAGAAGAGGAAGAAGAACTTGGGGCAAATAACGAATTTGCTGTACCGTGCTGGGCAAGTCCATAAGTGGAGGAGAAACTATCCAAGCGTTCTTGTAAATATGGATTTTCAAAGGAAAAAAGCTGATTTCCATGATGACCGTGACCACTGCCAGATTTTCCTTGCGCAGTGCGATAGTTCGAATTTTTTGGTATAAGGCCGTCAAAAGATAAATCCTCCGGCTCACCACCAAGAAGATCTTGCAGAACCGGTTCTATATCATTTGTAAATGGGTCTGCTATAGCCGGAGCACGATCAAATAATTTATATTGTTGATTTCCAAACCAGATACGCCAAGCTCTACCAAATCGGCGGTTCCATGATTCAACAGGCCAATAAAAAATATCATAATAATATGGCAAGCGGCGCCACTCCCGCCGCTCTGTTCTGTTAAAATAGCGGCGAAGCTCGTACAATCTTTGATAATTTTTTTCATTAAACTTATAAATTTTATCCGAGGCCTGCTCGGTTTTTTTTAAAGATTCAAATAATTTTGCATAGAAACGATGACCGCCGTAAATGGCAACTTTATTTTGTACTTGGAATAAGCCATTATAAACTGGGGCTTCTATAATACGAAACGGCCGGTCGGGTCCTACAATAGTAGGAAAATACCCATCATGTACTGCAGCGCGTCCGCGTCCACTAAAAATACGTGGACGCGTATAATAATAATAATATGGAAAAGTTTCATAAAATAACAACTCTCTTTCTTTATAAAAAGACAAATCTATAGCTACTGGTTCTTTCTTTGACAATAACGTACGTCTAAAAAACAAAATATTTTTTCGGCGCGATCTTCTATATTCGTGAAAATCATTGCTAGAACTAGATATAAAATTATTACGAATCATGCTGTCGAGTCGTGTTAAATCCCAGTTGTTATATTTAATTATAAACCAGTCCCCTTCGGACGTGGAACGTGCCTGATACGAACAATTGGAAAGATATGTATGGAAAAAATTCCAATCCTTAACACAAAGTACTGAATTATAACCATTTTTTAAATTATAAGAACCGGTTTCACGCCCCGCGTCAATCTTATAAAAAAATTTTATAAGTTTACTTGAAAGATAGGGAAAAGTATTGACTTTTAATATGGAATCTATACAATTTTTTATTGGTTGGTCCGAGTCCCGCAATATATCTAATTTTTGAAATGGGAAATTTTTATTTACTATCTGATTATGACAATCTGCTGGTAATTGGCCACTGGTAGACAGCTTTTCGGATAGTTGTTGCGATAGCCGATTTGCTAATCCTGTGCTAACAGTTAAGTTATTTATTAACCCGCCTTTCTTCTTTGGAAGGCCGTTAAATCGAATTCCATTCCACCCACGCTCTTTCTCTTTCCCTGATAGGGGGAATGCTCTGCAGCCGGTCTGGAAGTTAATAGAATACCAACTCTTTATCTTTAATTGATAAGAAACATATTTATATTTACCATAGATTGGATAATAATATGGATTACCTAGAATGCGACGTAGAAATAAATAAGGTCCGCGGTTGGCATAGTATTTTTTTTTATAGACTAAACTGGTGGTATCTATTTTATCTTGTTGCCATATCTCTGATAGTTGTATACCAGTATGCGCCTGCGCGGCACTCGCGCTTGCTTTTAGCAATTGATGATCCGGTACTTTCTCCACTTGTGGTGGAACTAATTGATGTTTTATATTACTTGCTAAATATGGTAATTCTTTATTTAATAAGTAAAAAAAAGCCGTTTTTGATAAGTGGGCTGGCGAAAGATTTGGTACCGCGCCACCATGATGGCGACCAATAGCTAAAGGCTCACCAAGATCAATCTTAAATAGTTGAGAACTACGTGCCTTCGGCCATTCGGCGTTATTCTTCTGGCATCCTTTCGATGGACTTGCTGGTGAGAATAGAAATATAAAAGAATTGCGTAATAATAACTCTTCGTTAATAATTGTTTGCACCAATCCAATAGTATTTATCAAATTATAATCTAACAAATACAGATATGGCGCGATTTGTTTTTTTTTGCTTTCTAAAGTCAGATCTACTTGGAAATTTTGAGGCCGGTTTATAAAAAATAAATTTTTTACGAGAGGCAGGCGATCACTGCGTAACCTTTTTATAATAAGACCGCTGAGCGCAACAACCCTATAAATATTTATAATATAAGTGTTTTCCTTGGATAAATTATTAACTAATTTCACCGGGCGCCGAAGATGCATATGAAAAAATGATGAGATTGCTCGGTGGACTATCGGATCTATCCTATTTATCTCCATCTCCATCGGGCAAGGCCCATTTTCCAATTGTCTATTTGTCCCTCCCATGAACTGCCTCCGCAGATTACCGCTTCCATCTAAACTAAAGATGGTTTTATCAAACCAGCCTAAAAGATCCCCGACGGATTTTCGAGTACCACCTTTAAAACTTATATGGAACGCTTCGCGTAAAGAAGCTATTATAGTAGGTAGTAAATTAGATTGTATTTTAAAGGGCCGCGAGCCTGTGCAGGCTTCATAACAGTAATTGACAATCTCATCTAACAGAACTATCCGGCGTGATTTTAGTAATCTTATCTCATTGCCAACCCGCATAGCGCCCGTTATTCTTACTTTATGCAAGATTGAAGTAAACTGTAGGCGAGTCCTTTCTTTTGTTAAAAAACCTGGAAAATGGTCATGATGAAAAAATAGTGTGGCTTTATTCTTTTTTTCATTTGTGGTTATAGATTTATATCGTTTTTTTTTAAAATCCAAATGCGAAAATAAGCCACGCCATCTAAAAAATTGATTTAATCCGTACGGCGCTGCCAAGGGTCCAGACCGTAATAAACGAGCTAGTAAAATAGATACAAAATAGTTGGCACGAATATAATTTCCTTTTAAATTTTCGCCATATAAAAGACCAAAACTGCCGACTAGCGGATTAGTTATTCCTTTTTTTAAGAATGATTCAAACCACTGAAAAAAACCAAGTCCACTTCCTAATAAACTAGAAATAACCCTATCTTTTCCGTAGCTCTTTAAAAAAAAAAACCTTTCATGCATAACCTTATTTTCTTTCCCGCTGGAATTTTCTTTATTATTTATTAACTTTTTTGTTTTATGCGGTGACAAAGCCAAATTTTCATCGTTCCAAAATTTTTTTTTCATCCAAATTTCCATTGCCAGTTCGGATAATGTCGCTAGTTGTTTCCAATTAACTAGCGCTAAACCACCCGCGGCCATAAAGATTTTATTTATATTAGATATTGCTGGTTTTTGTAAATAATATCTATGAAATAGTGTACGACCGGTTCCGAAGAGTTTACTATTATTAAAATAGTCATGTGGTTTAACTAATGACAGTTTTCCAAATTGTTTTATAAGAGGCCAATAAGTATAGCCAGAACCGAGATTACTCTTATTTAAACCGGCTAAATAAGCATCTGGATTAGTACTAGTACTCGCACGACCGGCGGCTTCTATTTTTTCTTCAATTTTTGGATCTTCCGGCACTCTACTCTCAAAATAGTCTGCTAATGTGTGGGCTGTGCCTTTTTTTAAGAATAACCGTTCTACACGCGGATCTATTCTTAAATCTGTTTCGTTTCCAACTTTTTCGAAAGCCGGGTATTTACTATATAAATAATACCATCGCCATGCAAATGGCTTATTAAGTTGCGGAAAAAAAGTAGTAGTTGTGTATGGCCATATCATATAATATTGGTCATCTGTTGTTTCTAGGAGCCAACGGTTGTAGTAGGCCATCATATCAACATAATTATAATAAATATTAAAAAAAAGAGATTCCCCTTCTTTATCTTTTTGCGGATCTAATGCTATTTGTAATAAATCACGTTTTTTTAATCCATATAAATCTAGTTGTCCGGCCATGTAATTGGTATCTAATAGGCTAAGTCTTGCGAAGCGTCCGGCGTCCTTCTGGGACGTCCGGCGAAGCCATCTTCTAAAGAGATTAGATTTATCCCCATCTACATCTACTTTCAAATTTTGAAAGAGCTTTGTCGATGCAACCCCCGCTTCGCCCCTACCATCTATTGTTAAATAGATACTACTAAGATTAGGAGCTCTGCGTATTTTATTTATCTCATCCATCAAATTTCTTATTCTCACCTTTAAAAATGATTCAAACCTCGAAAATCCGTTGATCTCCTTTTTCCTTCGTAACTCATGAAGTTCCCCGAGGTTGTCGAGAGAGGAATACTGTAAATCTAAAGGAGCACTAATCTGTTGGCGGCGGGTGAATGCAGTGGAAGTAAATAGATTAATTAACAACCATACAAATCCGGACGCGATGCCCAAAGAAATAATTTTTCGAAATTGCTGGCGCAACGCTGTGCGCGATCTTCGGCGGTGATATTTTGAAGGTAATCTTTTAACAAAGTTAGATAATAGTTGTTGTGATATTTTGTTGTAATTCAATATAAAGATCCAATAGCGGGTAATTATACGGAAACTAAATCGTTTTGCCGCTTTTCTTGTATTTTCTTGATTTATTGAATAACGCATCGGCCTGTATAGTGAGGGATTGAGTCCCGTTATGGATGAGGCGAATGCCCCTTCTCGGTTTTTTTTAAATAAAAAATTAAGGTTTATTTCTCGCAAAGCTCGGAACAATCCTTTGTTAAGAGTTATAAAAAATAAATTTTTCACTGGAGGAACACACGAACTGGAACTAATAGTTTTTTTTTGGATATTCAAGTAGTTTTTATCGTGCGTGATATAAAAGAAAGTGCGTGTGGCGTAACTTCTCATAGTATAGAAAAAATTTTTCCAATAGGTATAAATATTCCCATAGGTATCACTATCAAAAATGAATCTGGCTAATAATGATGATATGTATGTAATATACTGTGCTGATAGCTTAAAAAAGCGATCTCCAGCTAGAGTTAATAGTATTATAGAATAGATAGACCATGTGCCTTTAAAAAATAGTAATTTGTTTGACAGGTGGTGCATTTTTTCTTTTTTGTCTACATGACGCTGGATAGAACTAATGGAATATTGCGTTGTTTGCCCCTCAGGCACGCCCACTTTAAGCTCGGCATTTTTTTTTAAAAGATGGTGTGTATATAACATATATTTTATATTTTGTTCGGCTGTGTGTCCGTGTGATCTCGTATTGGGGTGCATCCACATAATGATGGAGTTTGCTTTACCAAAGACTGCAATACTCGGTTTTAATTGTGAAAGCCAATCTGTGATAAAGATTCTATATAAATAATTCTCGGGTGCGTGCCAAACGAATTGCGTCGACGAAGCCCCTGTCGGGACGCGAGCGCCGCTAACCAAGTTAACTTTCGGGTTAGCATTAGTTCTAGCCAGGATACCGAATATTGCTAATTTTTTTCTTAATAAAAACCGATTAAATGAATAAATATAATGAAATGGCTTTTTTTTAAAATATAAATAAAAGAAAGTACTTAATCTTCCTTTTTTACTATGCGGTAATAACAATCTGTTTAATTGCGCGTAACCGGACCCACCAGAAAACCATGCGCGCAGTGCAGCAAAATGCATTTGCATTTTACGTACAAACGTAAAGGTAGTTGCCTCTACGAGCAGCAAATCATTTATATAAAAAGTATAACCGGCCGGACCTGGAGCAATATGTCCGTTATTTTCCATTTTTCTACCCGAGCCGGAGGCTCGCTGATCGGCCTCCGATTGTGTGGGTAGAAGTGTACCACTGGACGCTAATCCATTTCCAGAGAGCGCAGCAAATTCATCAAATAAATTAATAAAAATACGACTTGTAATAATAAGGCGCTGTATTAAATTTAATATTAAATTTTTATATAATTTATAACAACTAATCCATAATCTACGATAACCAACATTATAATAAGTAGAAATAAGTGGTACAAGACGTTCATAGAGAATTTTATACAACGCAACTATTAAATTAATGCGTAATGTATAAAATCCTCTAAAATTTTCAAGATTTGAATAGTTGTAACGGAAGATGCTGGTTATAAGCGATTGGTCCATAATAAAATCATCATTGCCAGGCCAGTCGAATTTTTGTGTAAATAATTTTGTATCTAAATAAAAATCATCGCTGTGGCGTAATAAAAAGAAGCGTAAAAAAAGCTCATGTTGATTGGCTACACTAGTTTGATAAATACCAAATATATGAAATATTCTACTTATAGAGTATTTATTTATATTATAAAATACGCGTTTCATTTGCGGGATACCTATAAAAGAAAGAGATAATAAAGGAAATAAGTATTTACTTCTTATTGTTTGTGGCAATTTTTTACGCAAGCCAAATTCTTTTAAATAATTAGAAATAATAGTTTTATATAAAGCGTAGGCGGCATCTGGAAATTGTGTTAGGTCGCCTTCTTCGCGGTTATATAAAAAATATTGATATTTCCAAGCAGCGCTGTCAGTCCAGTTATATTTGAAAACTGTTGGGCCTTCGGCAGTCATGTATCGTTTTCTATCTGTAATAAAACCACCAAATAGTTCCGGTTTTATCATACGATACAATCGTCTGTTCCGTACGGAGTCTGTGCCGGATGCTATAAGTTGTACGGTGAAATCAATATCACTTTGCCGTGAGCGTGGTTGATATACACTAGGAAAAGTGATATTCCTTTTATTTTTTAAAGACGGATAATCATAATCTGCGTCCGAAACGCTAGTTTTGGCGGCTATGCCTACGCGCTTCTTCCTGCCGGATTCCTTCGGCATAGCAATACAACGACGAGACCTGCTTAAATTTAAATCCAGCCATAGATTCTGGCCCCGGGTCACGCAAAAGCTCATGGGATTTTTTTGAAAATTAAAAAAAAGTTCTTTAGCCGCGGCTAATTTTAATAAACGTACTCTCAGATACGGCAATTGCGCCAATTTATCTAACACAGATATCTGTCGTTCTTTTTTATTTCTCCTTCCATCGGAAGATGAAGATGCTGGGAGAATCTTTGAAAGATTTTCTGGTATGGCCGAAGGTGATTGGAGGGTCTGACTCATCTCTATTCTAGATAATAAAAATGGTAATAAACGCGAATATGCAAATTCAGAATCTAAGGATATCCCCCCATAAGGAAAATCTTTAGCGTCACTATTTTTAAATGCAGTATTGCCTGTAGAAAGGAAGGAAGAAGAAGCATTTTTTGAATTTTTCCTATACGATATGTCGAATGCAGACCAAAGAGTACGCAAATAGCTGAAATAAATGTTTAGTTCTTGCTCCCATTTGTTATATCGCATAGTTTCTGGTCCTGCTTCTATTTTCTCATCTTGATTCAAGAGGGATCCGGAAGATAGCGGGCTGGAGGCTAGAGGGATTTTGGATAAAAAATCTTTTATTTTTTTTATTTCTGTTTTTTTTCCCGTCCCTTTGGGATGTTGGGCACTTACTGCGGTGATGGGTTCTGCTGGAAGCGGTAACACATAGTTCGAGAACTCCGGGAGTTTATCTTTTCTATCTTTTTCTTTTTTTAAGGAAAAAGATGATTCAGCTGGTAATATTATGCGATATCTACTGTTTTCTTTCCAACTACTATTCAAAAAAGAACCAAATTTGCCGTGGGTCTTGTCTGTCAAAAATAATTGTTCTTTTATTGGAAAGTTTGTGCCAAAAAGAGTGCCACCTAATAAGTAATCAAAAAGATAGCGTATTTTATATAATTTTATATCATCAATAATAAAGCGGAGAACAAATGAGGATGGCGCATATCCAAATAGTTTATAAATAAAAGTAGGATCAATTCTATCAAATGGCGGTTCCAGAAAAAGATTTTTTGCTGCACGTTGAATCGAGGCTTCGCCTACTGGATAGTTAATATTAAATTTTTTAGCACCTATCTGCCAATATCTATTTACAAATCTTTTAACTGGGATATTGGGGAAAGACTGGCTATTGCCGATTACTATCTCTTTCTCTTTTTCGGCATTGGTTGGTTTTTGTTGTCCATGTGGGGAATTATATGGTATTTGTTGTTCATCCTGTGAACCTTTCGGCGAAACAGTAGGACGAAACTTATAAAAGTTATCTTCACCAACCCGCAGATAAAAATTATTGTATAGTGGTTTAATTGTGCTGTTTGTAGCTGGTCCAGTTTTTTTAATCTCTTTTATTCTTGATCGTAAGTAAATTAGATTTGCTTCTACAACTTCTTGAACTGAGCTCTTAGCCTTTAAGCTTTCGTTAAGAAAAAAGTAGGCACGTGTGCGCGCTGCGCACAGCAAATTTTCTCTGTAATCCGTGCGCAACAGTTGTTCAAACCGTTTTATTAAATCTTTACCCGGAGATTTAATAACGTGCACAACACGGCGGCTCCGAATAGTATCCATTAGATAAATACGGGATTTATTTGCTCTATTGCTTAGCAAAATTGGTCTTGTAAAAACGAATGAACCGGGAAGAGATAGAAGGTTTATCGGTGGCAGTTTTCTAGCCGAACTTTTACCAATTGTATAAGCTGTGCGGTTAGCAAAGCCCAAGTAAACTACAGGCGTGTTAAATATAAAATTATTTACCCGGCCAAACTGATTTTTTTTTTCTTTTGGCTCGGGACAAATCTCCGAAAGGAACTGTCCGCGATGCGCCCATCCCAGCAAGGGGACATCAAGTAAGGTAGATTTTTTTTGTACATTTAAAGAAGTTATACTGCTAACCGAAGGATTCTTCCGAGCGAAGCGAGGAATAAGCAACAAATTTATTTTTTGATTCTTCCGAGCGAAGCGAGGAATAAGCAACAAATTTATTTTTTGATTCTTCCTAACAGGAATAACCTCTTCTACCTCTTTTTGAATTGGCGCATCGTCATTTAAAAAGAAGTGCGCCATCAAATTATAAAAAAAATCATCTATTTCTGGTTTTCCTTTTATTGATAAGTTTCTGCTTTTTATTTTTGTGGGCCGGCTCTGCTTTGCTACACTTTCCAGAGGAGCCAGCTTACTGCTTGTATCATACGTGGGTATACCGAAAGTATAATAACTTTTCCCATTGTTTATCCCCTTATTTTCGATAATCTTGTCTGGATCTACCGAAGATCCCGATAATATTTTTCTACCCACGGCCTGTGCCCTTTTTTTGTAACGACTGTCCCGCCGTAGTTGTCCCGCATTGCGGGATACCGGAATCTCTGTAGTCTGTTCTAGGCTTGGTGTGAGTTTACCTACCTGTGTTAGCCGCTTTTCTATGCGGCCCCGTAATGGGATTGCCACGTCATAATAATAATTTAAATTATAATACCAATTATCTAACTTAGATAAAAAGTTAGATATTAGGAATTTGGATTCTCTTGGTCTCCTTGTTGACCTTTGGTCATCTGAAAGATAAGGGGATATCTGGTAAAAAAAAACACCTTTATTTATTTCTTTTTTTGTATCTATCTCCTGAGCCCTTGCTTTGTGCGGTCGCTTTTTTATATTATATGGAATATACCAAAAAAAATCTGGAAAATAGTATGCAAATAGTTTTAATCTTTCAGTTGCTGATAGCTCTTTTTCTAGACTTAAATTTGTACGCCGAGGCGGGCTGTACTGCCCGCTAAAATCAAATGTGGTTGTCTGCAAGACTCCGGAATGTCGTGGCGCTTTGCGTGCGGCGAAGTTATTTGTTTTTTTTTTATCTTTTATATTTAACTGAATGGTTGTTCCGAACCGAAGGAATAATCGAAGGATTGTTCCGAACTGAGAAGTGAGGAATAATCGAAAGATTCGAAAGAACTGAAAGATTGTTCCGAACCGAAAGGTGAGGCTTCTATTCCGGGATGAAGGATATATAGAAGAATTTATAAACCCTCTTATTTTTTTTCGCAATCTGGCACGAAATAATTTAAAAAAGAACAAGACCGCAATTCGTTTAGTGTAGGGTACGTAAAAACGTTGTCTGAAGTTCCCGAAGAATTTTGTAAGAATCCCGCCCAGTCTGGAAGATGGGATGGTTATTTTTTTTATGATGGATTTCTTTTTGTTTGGTGTAAAAAATCTCCCATAGTAATTTTTTTTGTTCTGCACTGGCTGCGGGGCTTGCTGGCCAGTGCATATGAAACTGTTTTGGTTATTTTTTTCAGTCGAAAAACAATTTTTTAGGCGCGAAGCATATCTAAAAGTTATCCTTTTAGCAAGCATAAGCGAGCTAAACTGCTGTGGTATAGATTTCGTTATTATATTACCTATACTTGCTATTTCTTCCTCTGTTGATATAAATGATAAAATAGAAGGAAATGGCAGTAAACTATCTAAAATATTATTTGATTTTGTTAATAATAATAATTGATTGGTATTATTGTTAAATATATATTTTTTATATAATTTATAATTATAGCGTGGGCCTACTATTTGGTGACGCGCTGCTTTCCTATTACGCATAACTTTTATAATTGCATTACGTGCGCGCGCTAAAAAAATCGTTCTAATTCTAACAATATTAGCAATCTCCCATGCGGTGGGTTGCCAATAAGTATTTGTATAATTCATCCCAACGGGCGATGAAACTTGACTCGTCCTAAAATAATTATGCTTGTCCCGTATGCTGGAATACAATGGATTTTTCCATCGGAGATTCAATGAGAGGGGATCGGAAAAACTATCAAAATGGTCCATGAAAGATAAAAGGTCTCGTTTGTAGAAATTTCCTAAATTAGAAAAAACAGGCCTGATGATTCTGTCTCTTTTTGTTTCTTGGGATAACCAAATGCGCAGTGCCTTTCCGAATTTGTCCCTTCCTAATACAAATAACGAATTGGCCAACGGGCTGGAAATCAAGCGCGGCATGTATGAATGAAACGAATCTGTCTCGGAATGTGACGAAGATGAAGCCCACGTAGATTTGGAATTTTGCGGGAGAAAATCACCCACTATGCATGCTCTTATCTTATATACTAATCTGCCAATGGTATAACGCTCCGAAGGAGCCATGGAGTGCAACTTTGCGGGTTCGCGAAAAGTTTTTTTTGTTTTGTGGGGAAGGGAAGAAAGAATGGGAAAAGAAAAATTTTTTTTTTTTCCTGGGCCTGACAAATGCCGAAGGCCATTCGGCCGAAGGCCTAAACTGAATAATGGCCGAATGATCAGGCCCGAACTAACTTTTGCATACAGCCCAAGGCCAAATCTATCCTCTAGGGCCGATACAACGCGAAGAGAATTCTCTTCACGAATTTCGGTGATTAATTTTCTCCAAGAACGTCGCCGCAAGAAGCGCAATTCGGAAAGATTTTTATTTTTTAAAAAACTAATTGTTTCTGTTGTCAGAAGGTGGTATGTTCGTTCCTTCTGATAATAATTAAATCGTATTGGCCGAAGGTAGACTGTTGATTGCTTAATTTTAATATTTTTTGAATCAGTGAGTATTTTTATTATTTTATTCTCTTCCCATTCTTTATTAATTTTATCAAATATTTTTTTTGAATTTTCATTATATTTTTTAACCAAATCTTTATTATTTTCATTAATTGAAAGCAAGTTTCTAATATAATTATTTTTTTTTTCTTTTTTTAATAATAAGCTTTGCAGGAGATAGGTTTGTGATATTGATTTTTTCTTAAAAAATGATAATCTTTCCAAATTCAAGATGCGGTAACTTTCACTCACTTTTATTTTATTTTTAAATAGATTTAATAAAAAAATAAAAATTGAAATCTTGTTTAATTTTTTAATCTTCAAAATAATTGAAATTATAAACTTTTTTATTATTTTTTCTTTATTATTTAAATTATCTTTAATTTTTCTTTTTTGTTGAATAGTTATTTCTCTCCCAATTAAGTTAAGCTGGTTTCTTTCTATCAATCTATTTAATTTTAAATAGGTTTTTTTAATTTCTTTTATATTTTTAACTTTTTCGAATGCGGGGTAAGCTTCACATCTTTTAAAAAAACTTATATAATTAAGAATATTTATAATATTATTTATTTTCTCATTCTTAATATCACTATTTGAAACAATAGTTATATTTTTTCTATAAATAGGAATAAGCGTAATATGAGAAAGCGGAAGAATCTCTCTATTTTCTTTCATATTAAACTTATTCTTATCAACAACAAATATAAAATTTTTAATCAATGCAGCCAATAAAAACTTATTAATTAATAAAAACTTTTTAATTAATAAAAACTTTTTAATTAAAGTGTAAAGCAAGCTATTTGATCTCCCCGCTCCTTTAATATGTGACATATTGTTATTATATTTAATAAGTGCAAAAGTTGATTCAATATTTGATTCTTCTTTTTTATTTTCTTTTTGATCTGGACGAGCATTTGCAGTTAATTTTTCTTTTTTTATTTTATCTTTTTCTGGATCTTCGTCTGAGGAGGTTATTCTGTCTGAATAGATAATATTTAATTTTTCAGATCTTTCGAAAGAAGTGAGCCCTGGAACAATCGGAATATTAGATAGATTTTTTTTATAATTAATTAATTTACTTTCTCTTTCTTTTTTATTTTCTTTTTGAGTCCAATAATTATTCATTATTGATATATTAATATCTTTCTCGCTAGAAGCAATTGAAAATAGATGAAGAGGTATTAATTTGGATATAATATAAGAAAAAATTAATTCATTTCTATTTTTAAGTATATTAATTATATCATTCTTTTTTTCTTCTTTTAACTTTTTTTCTTTTTTCGAACAAATTATTGAATTTAATTTTTTTAAAATAATTGAATTTTCATTCTCTTTTTCTGAACTTTTTTGGTTTTCTGGTTCTGATTTAATTATCTTTTCTATCGCTCTATTAATTTTATTTTCACCTTTTTCTAATCTTAACTCTAATTTCTTTTCAGTTATTTCCAGATCTTTCTTTTTTTCATTAACCAATAATAAAAGTTTATTTTTTTTATTTAAAGAATAATTTGATTTTAAATTATGGAAATAATTACTTGGGAAGGTTATAATATAATTTAAATTTACTATATATATATAAGTGTGTCGGGGACATTTTTTAATTTTTAATTTCTTTTCTTCACTATATGAAGTGAATGATGGAATCTTTAAATAATTATAGTGGGAACGGCTATTTATTTTTATTTTCAATGAAGTTAATGAAGTTAAATATATTGCTGCCAGTCTTTCAACTAATGGACATAAAGCAGCCTTATTTTTTTCTTTCTCCGCTCCATTGCTATTTTTGTGGTCTATCAATACTGATTTAATTTTTTGTTCTTTTGCCCTGACGCGCAATATAAATCTAAATAATTGGGGGGTTGCCAACCACAATAATTCTTTATTTCCTCTTTTCATTGCCAACCACAATAATTCTTTATTTCCTCTTTTCATTGCCAACCACAATAATTCTTTATTTCCTCTTTTCATTGCCTTCTTTGCCCCTTCTTTTACTATTTCCTTTTCCACTTCACCTCTACTAAAGGTTCTTCTGCTCATCTCCTTTTCTTTTTTATCACTTTTCCGAGCCTGCTCTTTTTAATCTATATTTCTATAATATGCTTTGTTAAGCTATTTCTATCATTTTTTCTCATCATCTAATCTGCATCTAATCCAACTCCTAATTTTTTCTACTCTTTAATAATCAATCAAAATTCAATATTCTATCGTGCTTTTGAAGAGCATAATCTCCATTAAACTGCTGAATTGAGAAGGCTCTTTTTTATTGAAGATTTTTATATATATTATTTTTTAAAAACTACTATAAAAAAAATTAATTAATTAATTATCAATTATAATTATTAAAAAATTTAATTTTGAATATGATAAAAATAAAAATTTTTATGAAATACTTACCCTACACCTAACTAACTATATTTATTATATAATTTATATATATATTTATATTTACTATAAATGTTTACAAAGCACTACCGTGCTTTGAATAAATATTTATAAATTATCTTTATTGGAAATCTGCGGACAATTATTGAATTATCCTTATAAAAAAATTGTCAAATATTTGTCCTAAATACAAAGGTTTAATACCTTTAATCCTATATTTTCATTACCTATTGTTCTTTAACCAAAACTAATTTATCAACTTTTGTTATATATTCACCAATTACTTTTTTTATATCCTTTTCCCTAACTTTTAATTTATCTTCTATAATTTCAGTTGCTTTCTTTTTAGCTTTTAAAACTTCATTAACATCTCTTATAATCACTCTTCTTGCTACTTTAGATTCCTTCCCTATTTTTTTTATGTTTTTAATAATTTCTTTTCTTCTTTTTTCAACTTCTGCAAATAATTTCATATTTTGATAAAAAAGCCAGCCTTTGTCATTAGGTGAAGGAGGTCCAAATTCTTCAACTAACCTAAGATAACTTCTGCTATATGATGTGTCAGTACCGACCTTGCCCCACTTATCCCAATAATCTTGTAACCGCTCTAAATTTTCGCCAGGAGCAACCATAATTCCTACATATTCTAAATTACTTATACCAAGTTTTCCAGGTTTAACGATATA
>Ga0101944_10001581_pt1 | contig 45436 bp, 30 predicted proteins | sample DewCreD2012metaG_FD_75245 | JGI IMG/M metagenome (GOLD analysis project Ga0101944, IMG submission 75245) | Hot spring sediment bacterial and archeal communities from British Columbia, Canada, to study Microbial Dark Matter (Phase II) - Dewar... ... | reverse complement strand
ATTACTTCTCCTGTTTCTGTAAAAATCGTAATGTTTGGTCTGAAATCAAATTTATTATCAGGATTTGGTTGTTTACTTGCATCAAGCAAATCTAAACCAAAAGCATTTAGGAACTTTACATTGCCAATTTCACGGATAGGTTCAGCGCCTGAAACTTCATATCTAATTTCAAATTCAAATCCTTCCTCTTTAACTCTCTGAACACCTGTTGGATAAATATTTTTAAGTTGTAACTTCCAAGCAATTTTATATTGTGGCTGCAAATTTCTTGGCTTTACAAGCTTTAAAACCATTCTTCTTGTTGTATTAGTATCACCTGGAGCGAGCCACTCACCAAAATATTCATCATTAGCAGTACCGGGTCCATTTTCACGTCCATAAGAAACTGCTATTACGTCATTATCATTAATTGGGGTTTTGAAAGTTACAAATCCTGTTTCTCTTTGAATAATATAATCTATTCCTTCTTGCAAAAGTAAAAATCTTCCTGCTTCTTGAATACCTGGAATTGGATTTGTCAATGGCTCACGAAAACTTTCAGGATAAGATTGATTACGACTAATTGCAGGAAGTTCAATATAAGCATTAGCTTCTCTTTCTCTTGATTTATCAGTAGAAATAACATTTATAGATTTCCAGACCTGAACCTCAGTAACAAGGTAAGTATTATTTACAATTGGAGTAGGATTGCCAAAGTAATTATTGAAAATGTTTAGAGATTTGCTTGCATAAACAGTATCTAAAAAATAGTGATTAGTTGAGTAATCATAAGCTCTTTTTTGAAACTCAACAGCAGTAGTCCCTCCAGATACTTCAACTTCTTTTGTTTCGCCTTTTTTCTGACTTGCTAAAGTCGTAAGAGAGAAAGGACCCATTTTGAACAAAGCTTTAACACCGAACAATGCTTCACTTCCCCCAACTAAAGGTGCGGTTTGCAAAGAAACGTTACCTGCTTCAATTGATTGGATTATCTCATCCTCATAACCTGTATATTTAATTTTGAGCTGGTTTTCATATTCAAATGTTCTTTCTGTATTCCAGTCGGCAGAAATATTTAGTTTATCTCCAATGGTTCCATTAACATTTATCTGAACCTGCTGCTTGAAATCTGGTTCGTTTCGAGTGTTACCCAATCTTGATGCTGTAACTCCTTCGGTAGTTTCATTTCTCCAGGCACCACGAATCTGAACAGCTCCACCAATTTTTAAGCTAATTTTTGGTTCACCGAATATGCTTAATACTCCAACTTTAGGAAGAGGAATTTCGAAATCGGTAAAGCTTTTCATCAGTTCCTGTAATCCTAACTTTGTTTCTTTCAAATCATATTTATATCCAAGAGCTTCCCATTTCTTACGTTCTTCAAATTTTAATCTTTCAGTGATATATTCTTCAATTGGCATTCGAAGAATAATTTTATTTTCTTTACCAGCAATAATTTCACGTATCTCAACAAACTTACCAGTCGAGTCAATAGTAATTTTTCTTTGTTTTAAGGTTGGTGAAGGTTCAATAAAGAATTTGGAAAGTTTTTTCTGTTTTAATGTAACGACAGGTATATCTTCTCTCTGATATCTAAAATATTCAAGTCGTGCAGTTGAGTCTTTTGACCATTCTAATAATCTCAGAGAATCTTTATTGATTTTAGTTGGAGGCAAATTTACAATTGGACTTTTTGAGGTATCTTCAATAACAACAAAAGATGAGTCAACATCATTAGTATCCGGAGATAACACAAAGTCTTCAATTTTTAATGAATGATTATCTTTATTTGTAGCACTTAAATCTTGTATATCAAAAGATTGGTTTATTCCCGAATCATTTATCTGTTGGGAATTATTTTCTTTATAGGCATCTGATTGATTCTCCAAAAACATATACATCATATCTGTCCATAATAATTTATCAGATTTAGTATATGAATTTGAATTAAATCCAAGGTTGATACCTGCAAAAAAAAGTATAGCAGAACCCAAAAGGATTTGAACTAAATCCCTAACTGAAAGTTTTTTTTCTTGTTTTCTGATAAGGAACACCTAACAAAATGTTAAACTAAAAATAGTAGATGTTGATTCGATATGACTCCAACTTTTTTGGAATAATAAGTGAAAAAATCATATAATTTTTATTAAATATCTAATTAAACATAAATTCATTAAAAATTTCAATTAAGGCAATTTTTCATACATAAATTTAATCAACTCTGGTGAATTTTCGAATAATTCTTTCGTGCTGTGGGAATAAATTTATTAATTCCTCACGTTTTCCCAAAACAAAATCTTCGAAATCAAAGCCGGGTGAAACAGTACAACCTATTAAAGCAAAAGAGGTTTTTTCTACTAATTCAGCGGCAAACCAGGAATCTTTTTTAATAGTAAATTGAAAAATCCCTGTTCCCTTTCCAAACAAAACTTCTGATAGATTGCCCAAATTGTCTATTATAATTATTCTCAAATCTGTCCCATCATAAAAATGCCAAATCTCATCCGAGCTTAATTTATGGAAAAAAGATTTGTCGTTTCCTTCTAAAAGAAAATAGATTGAAGTCGAGTAATTTCTTTGCTTCTTTTTAAGTGAGTAATCAGGAATAATGAAATGCTCGTTTGAGCGATATACTTCCTTGTAATACCCGCCTTCAGGGTGTTTTTTTAAGTCCAACTTTTCGATATAGTATTGTGCTTTTGCGTTCATAGTTTTACTTTCTATCAAAATAATCTTTAATAATTTCCTCTGCAGCTATTCTTCCGCTTTTAATAGCTCCTTCAATTGTAGAGGGTAATTTTGTATTAGTCCAATCTCCTGCTAAAAATAAATTACTGATTTCAGTTTTTGAATTTAATCTTTTCCCAAGATTTTCATTTGAAGGAATAAAGGTGGCTTTCTTTTCTTTAACTATTACAATGTACCTAACTTCTTTTGTTAAGTCAGGAATGAATTTTTTAAGCTCATTTAATAACAGATTTTCAATCTCACTTTTTGATTTAGATATAAAAGATACAGCATTACTAATAGTGATATTTATGAAATCACCTTTATTAAATAGCCAATGAATTAATGAATCAGTAAACGCATAAAAAGGCTCTTTCAATGGATTGTTATTTAGCCATAAGTATGCATTAAGAATTGGTGAGTATTTTATATCTAAATTATTCGTATTTAAAATTTCTAATGACTTTAGAGAATAAAAAGGAACCGCCATTAAATAATAATCAAATCCTGTTAAATTTCTCTTATCAGTTTTAACCTCAGTTATTTTATTTTCAAAGACTATAACCTTCTCACATTTTTCAGCTTTAAATATTCTCACATTGTTTTTTTTTAAGAATGATTCTATAGGATATATAAAGGTATCATTGAGAGAATTTTCAGGTAAAATAATCTTAAAAGAGTTACTACCTGTCCAAAAAATCTGCTTTAATATTTCACAAAATAATTTTGCCGACGCAACATCAGTTGAGGTATTCAATGCTCCCACACAAATTACTTCCCAAAACAATCTTATTGAAGCTTGAGTTTGATTTTCATTTTCTAACCATTTTTTTACAGAAATATCTTGTAAAGAATCAGTATCAGTAAATTTTACTTTTAGAAGCAATCTGAGTAGAGAAAGTTTATCTTTAAATCCAAGTAATGAAAAAGAAAATAATCCGTAGAGCAAGTTCAATGGATAAAATACGTTTGACGATTTTAATTTATGAACTTTGAAATTTTGGGTTAGATAATTGATACTAAATTCATCTTGAATCTTGATTTTATCAATTGCAGAAATTAGTCTTAAAAAATTTAAAGTTTCAAAATAACAACCCAAAAGAATATGTTGACCGTTATCAATTTCAATTTTAGAATTTCTTTCCTGAAAAGAATGAGTCTTACCTCCCAGTTTGTGAGTTGATTCGATTAAAGTTACATCGAATTTATTATGAGATAAATAGCACGCTGCAGCTAAACCTGAAAATCCACCACCAATGACTAAAACTTTTTTCATTTTAAGACAAATAAATTTTTCATCCACACTAAAATGGCTATATATAATTTTTCAAAGTTATTGACACGAATATTTTTATTTAATACGTCATAATTATTATCTACTATTTTTTGAAGTAGATTATAATAAACACTTTGCATAGCCCTTGCTGGGAACATACTTTTAACGTCTTCCTTTGAAAGTGATGACGAAGCTAAATTAAAGTAATATTCTGCTCTTTCAACCTGAAACTTCATCAGCTCGATAAAGTTGTTATTATAATTTCTGCTCAACAAATCATCCTCTGAGTAGGAGAACTTTTCCATATCCTCTTTAGGTAAATAAATTCTATCATTTTCCAAATCTTTTATAATATCACGCAGAATATTAGTGAGTTGAAGTGCAATTCCAAGATTTATAGCGAAATCTTTTGTGCTAATATTTTTATATCCAAAAATCTCAATACTAATAAGACCGACAGAAGAAGCAACACGATAACAATATTCTTTTAAGGTTTCAAAATTTTCGTATCTTGAAAAATTCAAATCCATTTCCATTCCTTTAATTAAGTCAAAAAAAGGCTCTGTAGGGATTTTATATTTATTAATAACGTCGGTAAGCTGATTAAGTAAAGGATTATCTTTAAATCCATTTAAGGAATTTTCAAAATCCCTTTTCCACTGAATTAAATCTTTAAGTTTAACTTCTTTTGAATTATAATTATCAACTATATCATCTGTCTTTCTACAAAATGCATAAACAATATTCATCGCTTCACGTTGATCCTTTGGCAACAGATTAAAGGCATAATAAAAACTGCTTTTACTTTGTTTGGAAATCTCTTTTGCTGAATCTATCATAATTTGAACAGACTTCTAATAAAAATTTTTGCATAATCTAATTTAGAAATCGTTGGTCTAATTGCCAGAACATTATAATCTATCTTTTCAATTTTTTTTAATATTTCTTCCCCACCAAGAATAGTCCATCTGATTTCAACAGCAAATCTACCTTTAAGATTTTTTGTCAATTCTTTTCCTTGATTCATAATATCTCTTGCTCTATCTACATTAAATTTGATAAGTTTTTTTATTTTATCATTCTTTTTCAAATTGAGTAAATCAGATTCAGAGACTTTATAACTTTCTAACTCATCAAGTGGGTAATAAAGTCTATTTCTTGAGATATCAATTTTAGTATCCTGAATAAAATTTATCAGTTGAAGTGATGTACAAATTTTGTCTGATAAGATAAAAATTTCATTTGATTGATAACCAAACAACTGAAGCAATAGTCTTCCAATTGGGTTTGCTGATCTTGTGCAATAATCCAAAACTTCGCTAAAATTGTTATATCTTGACTTGAAAACGTCCTGTTTGAAAGCGCTTAAAAGATTAAGGAAAAGATTTGAATCTAAATTATTTAACTTAATTTCTTTTGATAATAGATTTAGATAAATAATTTTGGATTGGTTTTCCAGGGAAAGTAAAAACTCATTTTCAAATTCATTTAGTAAAATCATTCTTTGTTCAGGAGAAATATTACCTTCATCAGCAAAATCATCTGCAGTTCGTGCGAACCAATAAATAAGTCTGATTACATTTTTTTTATTATGTGGAATTAAGAAAGAAGCAACAGGAAAATTCTCATAGTGTTTTGAGAATTTTCCTAGTTCAACATTGTTTAGAATAGATTTGCTCAATTACATAATATATGAAAATGAATTTTAGTTACTTGAAACTATTTCAGCTATTTTATTTTTTTTCTTTTTAGTTTGTTTATTGGAAGAGTAATAATAGTAATAATATTTATAATATGAGCCGTACCCATTAGTAGATTCAAATCTATTTAGAATTACTCCGGCAAAATTAGCTTTAATAGTTGATAAAGTTTTTATTGATTCTTCCAATAAATCAAGTCTTGTTTGGTTAATTGATGCTACTAATAAAGTAAGGTCACTTGATTGCGAAATAACTCCAGCATCTGAAACAGCAATAATCGGGGGAGAATCAATTATAATGTAATCATAAAGAGATTTTAATTTTTCTATCAGTTCTTTAAGTGCTGATGAGGAAACAACCTCGGCAGGATTAGGAATAATAGTTCCAGCGGAAATAAAATCCAAACCTTTAAACTTTGTTTTTTGAATAATCTCTTCAAAAGAAGCAAGATTAAATAAATAATCAGTAACACCCTTGTTTTTATCGCGGTCTAATGTTTTATGAAGTCGTGGTTTTCTCAAATCCAAATCAATTGCAATTACTCTATCACCAGATAATCCATAAGTTGCTGCTAAATTAGCACAAACAAATGTTTTACCGTCTTTTGGGGTTGGACTGGTAATTAATATGACTTTTGCAGGATTTTCAGATAGCTTAGAATATTGTAATTTAACTTTAATACTTAAAAATGATTCGGCAGGGACTGAATCAGGATATTCACTTACGATTACTTCGTGTTCTGAGTCATAAGTATCAATAAAATCTTCAACTTTTGGTATCCAAGAAATTACATTTGCTCCTCTATTTCTAACATCTTCGGGAGTTCTAATAGTAACGTCGAAATATTTTCTAAGAAAAACATATCCAAATGCAAAGCCTAATCCCAAAACAAACCCAATAACCATTATTAAATTTCTATTGGGTTTGGAAGGTAGGAGTGGTATTCTGGCTTCGTCAATAATTATAACGTTCGACGGAACTGACTGTTCTGAGATCATTGCTTCTTGATATTTTTCTTCAAGAAGCGTGAAAAGTTTTTCGTTTCCTAATCTTTCTCTTTCAAGTCGAGCATATTCAATTGATTGAACAGGTAATCTGCCAAATTTTGCTTCATAACTTCTTAATGCTTTCCTCAATTCATCAGCTTTTGCTCGAGCTGAACTTATTTCTAAATCAAGTTTTAGAACATCAATAGATAATTGTCTTATGTCATCAGGTGTGTATGCTACTAAACCTGCTTCTAATGTATTCATTTGTTCATCTAACTTGGACTTTAAGTCTTTTATGGTTCTATTATAATTCTGAACTGAAATATCATTATTTGGATTTGACAGTCCTAATGAGGAAACTACCAATTCTTTTTGAACTTCTAACTTTGCTAATTGTTCTTGAAGGGCTTTGATGTATGGTTCAGCAGATAATTTTTCAATATATCTTGCAACATCTTTATCCTTTTGTTGAAGTCTTGCTTTAAACTCTGTAAGTGCTTGCTGCTTAGACTTAGCATCAATTTCTGCTGCATTCATCTGAGCTTCTATTTGAGATATTTGCTCTACTAAAGTTCTTGCCTGTTCATCTAAAACAACGACATTATTTCTTTGCTGAAATTCGCTGACAGCAGTTTCGGCCTGTTTTAGTTTTGATGATTTATCTTCTCTTTGTTTCTCTAAAAATTCTTTGGCTAAAGTATATCTTTCTCTGTTTACTTTTAAATTATAAAGATAATAAGCATTGATATATTCGTTTACAATTAAAGCGGCTTCAAAAGGTGAGGGAGAATCTGCTTTAAAGACTATAATATCTAAACCTCTTTTTTGTTCTATTTCAATTGTTTTTTGTAATTTTCTTGTTAATTTTTCAAGAGAAATAGCCCCTGAATCGGGTTGCTCTGGGTCTCGATAAACAATATAAAACTTATCAAATGAATGACTATTTGAGTTAAAAGTATCGAGGATAGCCTTCGCCGCGATTTCAGCAATTGAACGGCTCTTCAAAACTTCTATTTCATTTGCAATATATCTATCACTTCCAAACTCCTGAAATTGTTCAAATAATGGTCCAGAAATAGGATTTGATTTTGGAATTGATACTTTTATTGACCCGGAGGCTGTATATATATCTATTGAAAGATTTGCATAAATTATTGCTGTTAGTACAGAAACAATAAAAATTGCTAAAACTGTGTACTTTTTCTGGAAAAAGATTATTATATAATCTTTTATTTCATTTTGTTTTGTTTCTGGAGCTGGATAATTACTAGTTGATGAATTATAATTATTATTGTTGTTCATTTAAGTTCACCTTTTTATTTGGCAATATTTAAAATTAAAATTGCAAGTGAGATTAAAACGGAGGTTATTGATGCATAAATAGATACATAGTCTCTAAAATATAATTTGGGTTCACCAGGAACCAATATTATATCCCCTGGAATTAAGATTGGAATATCTAAATCTTTTACATTAGGATTTTCTTTGTTCATTATATCATCAAAATTTAATTTCTTAATAATAGCTTCATCTTGCATAGAGCCTCTGTAAATTCTGATATCATCTAAAAAAGCATCAGGAGTAGGACCACCTGCATAAGACATAAGATCTAAAACCCTTGAATTTTCAGGGACATAATATTTACCAGGAAATCTTACATAACCCCATATATTTACCATAATATTTACATAACGAGGGTCACTATAATCATAAAATCCACCCGATGGATTATATCTATTATCAGGTGAAGCTCCAATTCTAATATCTTGAGAAAAAGAAGAATAACTTAAAGTAATTAAAAAAAATGCTATATAAGAAAAATACTTCATAATAACCTTTTTATATTAAATTGTGTAATTTTTGAGAACGTACATAACAAAATAATAAATAAAAAATAACAATATTAATGTCTTAATTATTCCTGAAAAACTAAATTGAATTTTTTTTCTGCGAAATAATACACCACGCCAATTACAGTTATGACACCTATAGTAATGCATCAGTTTGGTTGCGGATAAGATTTTCTCTAATTTATTTCGAGAACGTGATAAATGTAGTTTCCCCACTTCTTTACACGAGGGACAAGGTCTAAAAACTGTTGCCATTTCAAAATAAAATTATTTTCAAAATCAAAGATAGTAATTTTTAATTAATTTTCGTATAAAATATAAATTAAATCCTTTAATACATCTTCAACATTTATCACACTACCCTGATAATTTTTTCTTATAAATCCTTCGTCATCAATAAGGGTCAATCTATCAGTGTGAGTTATATAATAACTTAATTTTCCCGACGCATCATAAGAGGAATCTGTTTTTACTGCTTTAATTCCAAATTTTAGCATTACTTCTTTTGTATTTGGTTCATCACCTGTTAAAAATATCCATTTTGAAAGATCATAATTCCTTATTCTGGCATATTCCTTCAAAACCCAAGGGGTGTCTCTCTCAGGGTCGAATGTAATCACCACAAATTTAAGACTTTCTCTGTCTTTTTCACTTAATTTTTCATATATCAATTGCATATTATGAGTGGTCATTGGACAGATATCAGGACAATGAGTGTAAATCATTGCAAATAGTGTTATTTTATTTTTTATTACTTCAGGAAAACTTACTAAAACACTATCCTGATTTCTGAATACATTCTGAGTTCTTTTAATATCCTGCTTTAGTGGAAAATGCTCATAGCAAGATGAACTAATAAAACCCCAAATTACAATTAAAAGTAAAATAATTATTTTTTTACTAAACATCTTTTAATTATCAAATTATTATATACAAGAAAATAGAGATAATTTTGAAATGCAAGTTAATAATTTTAATTAACATACCAAGGTATATTTTATGGACTCATTAAAGTTCAAGAAAGACGAAGAGATAATAACAAATTGGATAATAAATTATTTCAAAAAAATTGAAGAAAATGCGGTCTTATCGGAAATTAAACCAGGTGAAATTGAAAATATTTTGCCCAAAGAACCACCTATTACAGGAAAATCAATTAAGGATTTGATTGAACAATTTGATAAATCTATGTCAAGGGGTATTACTCACTGGAATCACCATGGCTTTATGGCTTATTTTAACTCAACTTCAAGTGAAGCCGGAATCTTAGCTGAATATTTAATTGCTGCACTTAATCTTAACGGTATGATTTGGAAAACTTCCCCGGTAGCAACTGAATTGGAGAATGTTGTTGTGAACTGGTTTAGAAAAATGATCGGATTAAACGAAAATTTCTGGGGCTTGATTTATGATACTGCCTCCATCAGTACTTTCCACGCTATTGCCTCTGCGAGAGAGCAACTTAACTTACAAATAAGAGAGAAAGGTTTATCAGGAAGAAATGAGTTACCAAAGTTAATTGTTTATTGCTCTGAACACGCTCACTCAGCAGTTGAAAAATCTGCCATTGCTCTTGGTATCGGAACAGAAAACGTCAGAAAAATTAAAACTAATGATAAATTTGAAATGATTCCCGATGAACTTGCATCAGCGATTGAGATTGATTTGAAAACTGGGAATAAACCATTTTGCGTAATTGCTACCGTTGGAACTACTTCTTTTGCCAGTATAGATCCTGTAAAACAGATCTCAGAAATCTGCAGAAATTTTCATCTGTGGCTTCACATTGATGCAGCTTATGCGGGAGTTGCTGCAATTCTTCCAGAGATGAAATGGATCATAGATGGATGGAATGAAGCTGATTCAATAGTTATTAATCCGCATAAATGGATGTTTACACCAATGGATTGTAGCATTTTCTTAACGAGAAAGAAAAATATTCTAAAAAACGCTTTTTCATTAGTGCCGGAATATTTAAGAACAAACGAAGATAATCAGGTTGACAATCTTATGGATTTCGGATTACAATTAGGAAGAAGATTCAGGGCTTTGAAATTATGGTTTGTTATTAGCAATCTTGGTGTTAAAGGAATTGAAGAGAAAATAAGAAATCATATCAAATGGGCTAAAGATTTTGCTCGGTGGATTGAAACTCATAAAAATTTATTGCTGATTGCTCCGGTTCATTTTTCGACTGTTGCTTTTCAATTTAGAAGTAATTCAATAAATGGAAATGATGACTTGAATAAATTAAATCTAAAACTTTTAGAAACTATCAACTCAACCGGCAAAATATTCATTTCGCATACAAAGCTTGATAATCAGATAATTCTGAGATTAACAATTGGAAGTTATTGGCAGGAACAGAGACACGTTGAGATAGCTAAACAAGTAATAAATGAAAGTATAACCAAAATATTAAAGGAATAAAATCAGTAGTGGTAACCTTTTAACTTTAATCACATCATACAAATAAAAATTTTTTACAATTGGAGAATTTATGTTAGAAAAGAAAGCTTACCTAAAGAGAGTAAAAGGGATAACATTTGTCGGTAAAACCGATTCGAATCATTGGATAACTTTAGATGGACCTGAAAACTTTGGTGGGAGTAATGCAGGAATTCGCCCTAAAGAACTTTTATTGATTGCCCTTGCTGGATGTACCGCAAGTGACGTCGTTACAATTTTAGAGAAGAAAAAAATACAATTATCTGATTTTGAAATAAACATCACTGCTCAGCAGCAAGAAGAACATCCACAAGTTTACACAAAGATTAATATTGAATATGTTTTCTACGGCAATGAAATTCCAATTGAAGCAGTTGAAAGAGCAATAGAGCTTTCTCAAACTAAATATTGCAGTGTTACTGCAATGCTACAAAAAGCAATTGAGATTACTCATAATTACAGAATAGAAAAAGCTTAAAAGAATAAGAGACTGATAAAAAATTATCAGTCTCTTTTATAAATAAAAACTACTTGACCAGCAACATCTTTCTACTTTGAGAAAAACCACCAGCGTTAAGTTGATAGTAATAAATTCCACTTGGTAATGTAGAATTTACAATGTATAATGTAGAATGCTTGCCTGCTTCGTAAAATCCATCAACAATTGTCTCTACTTCTCTTCCTAAAACATCAAATAATTTAATTGTTTGCCAACCGCTAACAGGTGACTGCCAACTTATACGTGTGCTTGGATTAAAAGGATTTGGGAAATTTTGATGTAATTGAAAATCATTAACTAAAACAAAATCAACCTCAATAACATTTGAATATTCAAATCCGCCATCAATATCAAGTTGTTTTAATCTGTAATAATATTTCCCGGATTTATTTAATTTGTCATCAATGAAAGAATATTCTTTAGGTGAATTACTGTTGCCATTTCCTGCAACAAATCCAATCTTGTCCCAATAAAAATTATTTTCACTTCTTTCAATTTCAAAACCGTAGTTGTTAGTTTCTGTTGAAGTTGACCATACAAGTTTAATTGAATTTAGAAAATTTATGGATAAAAACGAACTAAGTTCAACAGGTAGTGGATTTTCCATATCAATGCTAATATTATCAAAAAAAGCTGTTTGATTTGCAGTAGTTGAGCCTTGCCAATACCCACCTAAATATCGTAATTGTGTGGTACCATCTATATAAGTAGCATCTGTAGCATTACCCAAATTTGTTAAAGTTCCCACTTTTGGATTCGTAAAACTACTTGCTCCATCGTCTCTACCGTATAAAGTCCACGTATTAGTGGATCTATCTAAATTAATTCTTAAACTAAGATATTGATTACCAATATCATTTAGAGGTGAAGAGGCTGTTATTATATTTGTCAAAGTACCACTTAAACCTCCAGTGAAACGCGCCAATCTAATTGGATCGGTAGTACCACTCTGGCCTAAGACAACGGCATATCCATTTCCAGAATTAAATGGACTTGTGCTAGTGCAACCAATTATAAAAGCAACTCCATAACTACCTGAAGAAAAACCTGCTGGATCAGTTCTGATTTGTCTCATATTAAAATACCAATCAATATTTCCTGACATTGATTGAAAATTTGGGCTATAGGAGGCTGAGGTATCCATATCAATATATGCAAAGCACCAACCATTAACATTAGATGACCCACTTGCATCATTAATTAACTCTAATTGTTCAGGACTTGTATTCCTTCTCGCTCCCCAATCAACACCTGATCTATTAACTGTAAAGACACTAGAACCAATTGAACCACTTGAAGTCCAACTAGTACTTGTGTGAGTACTAAAATCATCTGTAAAAATTGTTGTTTGAGAAAAAGATGTAATATTAAATAGTATCAGCAGAAGAGAAACTAAAGTTATTTTTTTCATAATTGCTCCTTTATAAATAATTAATATTATTGAGCAAAATTATACTGAATAAAAAATCTTTAGCAATAAATAAATATTAAAAAAAAGTTATTAATTGTTAATCAGCTACATATTAAATTCACCCCTTCTGAAATAACCCAATTGTATTGCCATCAATATCTCTGAATAAAGCATAATAGCCCATTGCGGGAATTACAGTTTTATTTCTCTTAACAGAGCCGCCGTTTTCTTTAACTCTTTCTAAAATAGAATTTATATCCGGAATGTTCACGTGAAATACTGTTGAATCGCCGGTAGTTACTTTTTCTACTAATCTTAATCCAACCATAACACCTTTATGATTGTTGAATAATAGATATCCATTTCCAAAAGGCTTGAAATCCCAACCGAAAACTTTTAAATAAAAATTCTTTGCTTTCTCTAAATCAGTTGTTGGAATTTCAACGTGTCCGATTAAAGTTTCTGCCATTTTATCCTCTCTATTTTATTAAAGTCATTTTATTGTTTTTTATAAAATTATTTCCTGATATTGTACTAATATTTAATTGATAGACATAAATTCCAGATGGTAAATTATATGCATCAAAAAACTGATTGTATTCTCCTGCAGATTTATATTCATCTATAATTGTTGCAACTTCTCTTCCTAAAATATCATATACTTTTAATTGTACATTCCCTGCTTCAGGTAGTTTGAATGATATAACTGTAGTTGAATTAAATGGATTAGGATAATTTTGAGATAAATAAAATTCTGTCGGAATTTCCGTATCAAAATTAACATCAGAAGCTCCATCTGCATTAGCAACTTGGCCAGCAACAACAGTAACTGTTCTTAAGTAAGCCCCATTCAATGCTCTGATAGTATATGTTCCTGGCTTTACATCTCCGATTGCATAATTTTCATTATAAATTTCATCACTTCCGATATAAGGATCATTAAAATTGTAAGTCAAAGCATAACTAAAAGTTGTGTAAGGAGGTCGAGGTTTGGGGTCAGGGAAAATGTCAACTCTCGTGCTGTTTGGAGCATTTGGAACTCTGCCGTAAATAGCACCCATTCCGGTAATTGCACACCATAATTCAGGATTTTTTGTTTTTCTACTTGTTGAATTTGGAGAATCAAGTCTTATTTCAAAATGCAGATGAGCTCCTGTGGAACGACCTGTATTGCCTGAAATAGCAATTGGCTGACCTGTTAAAATTAAATCATTAACATTGACTAAAGGTCTTTGTAAATGCATATAATAAATATAAATCCAACGACCTTGCCATTGACTTCTAATGGTTATGTAATTACCTGCACCATTTGGTTCATAACCTCCGACTGTATCATTTGGATTGTAACCTACAAAATAGACAGTCCCAACAGAAGCAGATTTTACTGTATCCCATCTTATTAAAATATCTATTCCTCTGTGAGCATTTTGTGGGTCTTGAAATCGTGGTTCTCCAAAAAGATAACTACCGTTTGTTTCTACGTTATCCTTTACTGGTCTATTTAATCTAAACGTTTGTGATTGAACAATACTAAAACTAATAATTATCAGAAGTAGAGTTTTTTTCATATACTGATTAAGTTGTTATTGATTCACTTTTAAGATACAAATTATCTGATATTATTAGCAAGATTTTTAAGACAAAATTGAATTGTTTTTTGACGCAAAGTTTTCTTTTAATAAAAATGGGCTGACTAAAAAAATATTCTCAAAGTTTCTTTGAGACTTCGAGTCTTTGTGGCAAAAAAAACATCATCTATCCGCAGAAATAAAAACAATTGCCACAAAGTCACTAAGGCACAAAGTTATAAAAACTAATTTTTAATCAGCCCTTCTCTAATCTTAATTTTATGAACGTTCTTAAAAAGTAAGACCAACAGAGAAATAGTGCAAATTCGTTAATCTACCGAAATCCTGATATGCGTAATCAAGTTTTAATTTAACCATATCCAATAATCTGTAATTCAATCCGAATCCAAGTGTTAATCCTTTTTCCGAGTTTACCTCAAATAATGAATTATAGCCAGCACGGATAAAAATAATTTCTTCCCAAGCATATTCAAATCCTGAGTTAATAAATTCTGAATGATCATTGGGATGAACAGCATCAAAAGCAAGAGTAAGTCTATTTGATTCAGTTTTAACCAAATCAGATGAAATACCAAATCTAAAAAGCAATGGAAGGTCAAACTTATCAAGCTCATAATTCACAGGGACTAAATCTCTTCCACCGCCGCCTGAGGGAACTGTTCTGGTAACGTCTCTTCCGCTGAGTTGCATTTTAGTACCAAAGTTGGAAATACTTGCCGCAATTCTGAGTTCATTAAGAACCTGAATTTTGTACATTGTTCCAACATCAATAGCAAAACCAGTTGCACTCATATGCCAGATAGACTCGTTAATGTATTTAGCATTAAAACCTATTGCAAAATTTTCTGTAAGAAATCTTGAGTAATTTAATCCTATTACAAGAGCACCAGCATCAAAATATTCTCCGGTGCCTTCAGGTTGACTGACAGTTCTAACTTGCATTTCTCCCATCGAAAGCACTGATACAAAAGCACCCACTGTTCCAAAATCAGAGAGATTAGTTGCAAAAGCGGCGTAATCGTGTTTGATATCCAAATACATATCAGTGTGATTGAAAAAAGCTTCATTCGATTTTATATCAGCAGTTCCACTTGGATTCCAAAATGTCGAAAGAATATCATTTGCTACTGAAGTATAAGCACCGCCCATACCAATTGCTCTCGGACCAACATTGAATTTAAGAACCTGAGCAGCAGTTGTTCCGGTTTTTAAAGTTTGTGCATCCAAATGAAAAGCCAATATTAAAGTAGTCAAAATTGTAAGTAAAGTAAAACTAAATTTCATAAAAACACTCCGTTAAAGGTTATTAGTTAAACGTTAATCGTCTATTAAATTCTTAGTTTTAGCATTGAGTTTCCTATTCAAATAATTTATATAACCGTTTAGTAAACTCAATGCTTTGTTAATTTTTATTCGAGCAGTTTTCAATTCATCTTCCGAGATATATCTCTCAAATTCACAAGTTATTAAGTCATCAAGAATTTCATAAAGTGAACCTCGACTCGTTCTACAAAATTGAATATTTTCTCTATAGTGAAATCTTCCATATCCTTCTGCAATATTTCTTGTAACTGATCTTGACGCTCTTTTAAGGTTATCTATTAAATCATATTTTTCTTCATTAGGAAGTTTTTTAATTATTTCAGCAACAAACATTTTCACCTCATTACAGGATTTCCAACATTCAAGATCTTCAAAGCTTAATATTTTTTCATTAGAACTATTTTCCATTAACAGATAACCTATAACTTTACTTTATAATTGCGAATTTTAAGAGTTTCTCGCCTATGCCCGGAGCATCAATATGAGCAAGATAAACTCCATAAGAAATGCTGAACCCATCTCTGTTTAGCAAATTCCAGAATTCTCGTCCATTTTCCATTCCTGAATTATGTTCTATAGTTGTAACTAATTCACCAGACAAAGTATAGATTCTTATAGTACATTCAGGAGGAAGATTTTCAAAATAAATTCTTCTTTCCCCTCGATTTTGTCCTGGCAATCTATTTCCGGGTTCAATTTCGTTTGCAGCTACATAAGGATTTGGAACAACATAAATATTATCTAAACGAGATTTAGCAATTTGATTATCAACCTTTGGTGAACGAGTTTTAAGTTTGAATTTATCTGTTGCAAATGGCCTTTGAGTATATAAGTAAAACTGATCACCAGGTTTAGGATTTACAGTATCCGCAGCTGTACTTTGAGCAACTATAAAACCCCAAGTAAGAGTATCTGTTGCAGCAGCAGTCGAACCGGGTTTATAAAAGATAATTTCATCACCTCTTGACCACAAAGTGTCAACAATTTGGTTCTCTTTAAGAACTGTAAGTATTCTTTTTGGAACACCTGTTGTAACATCTTCAACTTTGTATTTAACTGGAATTCTTCTTAATGGTTGACCAAGTCTGAAATACATTGCAGAGTCAATAAAATTATCTGAGAAAGTAATTACATAATCAGCAGGCCAGAGAACTTTTCTATTAGCAGCACCTATTGATGAAATCGCAACGGAGACAGGAATCTTCAAATCGCTTCTGCTCCATTTAGATCTTGTTTCATCGTACTTTAGAGATGGATAGTCTGATACAAATAATTTTACACCATTAAAAACGGGATTATCATCTTCTCCATTTAATGAAGTGCTTTGATAAATATTATAGTATTTGTAAGAAACATTAACTTCAGAATTATTTGGAATCGTAGAGTTAGAAGTTCTGCGAATAATTCCTTTTTCAAAGTTCATTACATAGTCAGAATTTTTTACATAAACTTTTCCCGATTTATCCTTAACTACAAGATTAGCATCATCTATAATAAACGGATGAGAAAGTTTAGCAAATTTGTCGTCAAATAGTTTAACATTATCAGAGACTATTCTTTCACCAGTTACAGAATAATTTTTTCTTGTAATAACCGAATCACCAATTCTGTATTGATTTGAAAATTGAATAGTATAATTTTCATCAACTGAAGCAAGGTCATTTACTAACACAGGTCTCATTTCACCATTTCCTATACCGGATTCTTGAACTAAATCCATAGATTTAATTTCTGGCAATACATAACCAGAGGCTCGCGGTCCAGGGATAACTTGCACAGTATTTATATCAAAAGTTAATTGAGAAGTAATCGGATCAACATTAATTTTTTTGGTAGTTTCAGTTGGAGGAATACCTAATGAATCACCGTGATCGTAAGCAACAACAGCATAGTAATATGTTTGACCATTGATTACATTATTTGAATCAACGAAATAATGTTTCAGTCCAACATCATCTCCTAAGTAATATTGTAATCCACGACCTTGATAAGGAACCGGATGATAACCTTTCCAGTTATTTTTCAGGTCAAATTTTGCGTCAAAACCTCTTAAATCTTTCAACGGCTCGTAAAGAAAACTTGAAGCACGACCATCAGTAATTTTTTGAATATCACCAAAATCAGGGCGAGTGCTTCTATAAATTACATAACCTTCAAAATCTTTTCCTGTAATTGGGTCAACACTTTCTTCAGCTTTTTTATCCCAGATTAAAGTAACTTTTTTATCACCTGGAATTGCAGTTACAGTTGGCAGGTCAGGCGGTCTGAAGAAGCGATAGTTTTTATTGTAAATATCCTGAACTGTTTCAGCAGTAACAAGTAAGTCTTGAAGATTCTCTCCGAACAAAAATGCCATTGAAATTCTTTTGGTTTCACCTTTCTTGAGGGAAATTTTACCAGAGCCAAAAAGAAAAACTATATCAGCATTATTAGTTATATCGGAGAAATCACCTGGATTCATTCTATTCCAGATATCCTGGTCATTTCCAACTTTAAGACTTGTTGCCCAAGTTTCACTGTTAAAACTTGTCAAACCAATTTGATCTGACTCATCCAAATCAGTATAATCAAAATTCGGTTCACCTGGAGCCAGAGGGTCAGGTCTTCCATCAGCTAATCTGAGACCTCTTGTTGGCACACCATCACCTTCACCTAAGTCTCCAGTATTTGGGATTCCATCAACTCCTACGTCATCGGTTTCAGGATTCCAGTCACCGTCATTGTCAATTCCATCATCTTGGCGTTCATCAATCATCCCATCGCCATCATTATCAATTCCATCGTTTGGGTTGCCGGGACTTTCAAGAAATTTACAACCGAGGTAACCTAATTGAATACCTCTATCACCTCTCATATCCGGATCCCAGAAGTAAACCATACTACGAGCGTAAACCGGGATATTTTGTACTTCATCTCCATAAGGTTTAATGAAAAAACCATTATCATCTTTATTATCTTTTCCACCTACATCAGGGTCACCGTAAATTCCAAATATTACAGAATCAAGATCTTTTTCACTAACATTAGTAATTGTCCACACATAAAAAATTGCGTTTGCGGCTAAAGAGTTACTCCATTGAAAAGCTCTGCCATCAATCTGAACGCCTAATCCTCTTCTTAAAGTATCATTAGGGAATGGGAAATATCTGAACTCACGATTATATCTGTCATCCATAGCCCAATAAACTTCGAGGTCAGCATTATTTTCACCTTGTTTCAAATAACCAGGCCAAACGTATTGACCTAAAGTTGGATTATACCAGTCACGAGGCCAGCTATCTGGTTTTCCGTCTCTATCTGAATCGAATGCAGGATTGGAAGCCATAAATTCCTGATTCGGGTCGGCATAACCTTCCAATGGTTCAAAAGTCCACCATAATCCTGTAATCGGGTCTCTGTCTCGTAAACCTGGTGAGGTTTCATAATCATATAATCCATCACTAACAATGTAAACTGTGTCGCCATTTTCAGATTTAACTTTTGAAGCTACTAAAGGAGTAAATTGGAAGATATAAGGTGCATCTCTCCAAACCATTGCCAATAATTCTCGAAGTTCTGCTCCGGGATAACCGGGACCAATTCCACCATAGTTCCAAATTTCACAAGTTACATTGTTTCCATTCATCAGATATCTTTTTCTATCTTTGAAAGCAGATTTTTTTGATAGGCTTTCTTTAAGGGAATATTTTATATCTGATGTATTTGTTTGATTGTTAACCGGATAAGTTGGATGTTTTTGTTGAATGTAATTTATTACTGCCTGATGTTCTCTTTGTCTTCTTTGCTCTATTGTTTCCTGAGCAAAAACTAATGACGAAAATAAAATAAAGGAAATTGCTATTACTATAAAATTTTTAACTTTAAACATTTTTCGCTCCATTAAAATTCTAATGATAAACCGATTCTAACTTCTCTTGGTGCAGAGTAGTAATGGGGTCTAATAAAATATTCATCCGCTGATTTAACGCCAGGAATTTCCTGTGATAATCTGTTTGTTTCTTGTGGACCACCTTTTTGAGCTTCTAATGTATAAGTGGCTCTTCCTGTATCATCATAAACAAATCGCTCATTCGATGAATCAAACAAATTAAACACTTTCACAAACAATGTCGCTACCATTACTTTGAAATCAAAAGATTTTTCAAAAAGTAAATCAACATTTTTAGATATTGGTTTACGTTCACTATTTGTCCTCAGATAAATTTGCTGCTCAATAAGCTCCGGCGTATAAGGTAACCCTGAACTAATAGAACCAATTATAGAAAGAACCCAATCTTTAGGACTTCCAAAAGTAATTGTTCCATTTAGAGTATGATTTTGATCCCAAGCAAGCGGAACTGGAATTTTTTCGCTCTGTCTTCCTGAAGATAAATCTAAAAAGAATGCAGATGCACCTGTTTCATTTCCCTCTGCAACCTGGAGAGTATAATCCAGAGTTGCTCCAAATAAATCATCGGGAAGTTTTCTTTTAGTTAATGAAAATGTAATACCTTTAATATTAGCATAATCTTTATTCACAAACTTATTATAACTCTCACTTGTGCTTATTCTGATTTCCTGTAGTGCCAGCAAATCACGAACGTCTTTATAAAAACCTGTAATATTAAATGCAATAGTTTCTGATAACTGCTGTTGTAATCCCATTTCATAAGTTACTGTTTTTTCGGGATTGAGATTTGCATTACCATAAGTTGGCTTGCTGCCAGAGTTTTTGAAATCAGGATTTGTGTATAAATATCTGAAAGGCGGTAACTGATAAAAATGTCCATAAGAAAAATGTATTATTCCCTGGTCTGTAATCGGAAATGAAATACCTAATCTTGGACTGAAAATACTTTTCGCCTTTGCTTGTTGAAAATCTGAAGTAGGTTTAAAAATGTCAGGAGCATATTTTGCTTTAGGATTCAAGTAATCAAATCTTAACCCGACATTGATAATCATATTAGTATATTCCATTTTATCCTGAATGTAACCCGATAACTGAAATGGTTTTCTGCTGTAAAGATCGTGATATAAAGAATTAACAGGTGGAATAGTCGGATTTCTGTAATTAGTAGTGTCTCTAAGAATGTTAAAATATTGATAATCAAGAATATCATATTTACCACGAATACCAAATTTTATTTCGTGCTCATTTGAAACCTGACTTGTGAGGTCAAATTTAATTTCAGTTGAGTTTGAGCGCTGATAAAAATGCTCATTCAAAGTTCCTCCTGATAAAAATGTGTATGGAGTAAGTTTGAAGCTTTTATGTTGCGGCTGATATCTTTGATCTGCTGAAAGAGAAGTTAAATCCATACCTGGTTTGAAATTTACTTCTTTACCTGAAGCATCTAACAACGGGAACAAATATCTTTTAAAGTCATAAATGTTATATGCACCCTTTAATGAATAAAAAGTGTTTGAACCAATAGTCTGTCTTATTTCAAGTGAGTTAATTAAACCCCATTCATATCTATTATAATTTGCGTCAGGATTATATTTTAATTCGTGATTATATGTCTTGTAATTAGAGTTAGAGTAAACAATATCATAGTTAATTTTTAGTGTTGTCATTGGTTTGAAAGTAAACTTTCCTGTGAGGTTTAAATCCTTTGATGGATTCATCGGAACAAAAGCATTATCACCCGTCATTGATAACTTTATATCATTTGGATTATTTGGATTTCTGTAAACTGAATCATAAATAGTATGTTGTCTCTGACCATAAAAATATCCCTTGTCATCATTAAATCTACCTGAAAGGAAAAATGTAACTGCATTATTAGAAAAAGGAAGAGGACCGCCAAGAGTTCCCTCCAAAACCTGATTATTAACAGGACTAACTGAGCCAATATTCATAAAAATATTTTTTCTTGAGCTGATATAATCACCTGTGTAATAAGAAAGAGAACCGTTATATTTAGCTCCACCTTCTTTGGTAATTGCATTAACAATACCACTCAAAGCATTTCCATATTCAGCATTAAATGTGCCGCTGACTACAGAAAGCTCCTGAATTGCATTGGTTGAAATTTGAACCGTGCGTCCATAATCATAAGGATTAACGGAAGAGACACCATTAACATTGTAAGCAATTTCTGTTGACCTTCCGCCTCGTATATGTAATTCTCCACCAGCACCTTTGGTAATTCCTGCCTGAAGTGCTAAAAGTTGATCAACGCTTTCAACCGGCAGAGCTTCAATTTGAGTATTGTCAATTACTGTATGAGAAGAAGTTAAATCCTTTCTTACCATTGGTCGGGTTGCTTCAACAACTATTGTTTCAAGTCCAATGGCTTCTGTTGAAAGTTGAATGTCTATTCTGGTAGTAAAATCACTTGAAACTTTGACATTAGTAACAATTTTTTTCTGATAGCCAACTCCGGAAAAAATCAGAGTATAAGTTCCCGGTTCAACATTGTTGATGACGTAATTACCATCAATATTAGTTGCTGCACCAAGACTTGTACCTTCAATCAAGACGTTAATTCCGATTAAAGCTTCTCCTGTTTCAGCATCTGTAACTTTACCGGCAATTTTTCCAGTGATTCCGGCAAACAAATTAAAATTAAAAAATAATGAAAAGATTAAGAATAGTAATATTGAATAGTTTTTATTTTTCATTTTGACCTCATTGTCAAATAATTATTGCTAAAGATTTATTCATTTATTCGAGTAAGTAGAAAATAAAAGAAAAGGGTTGTCAGAAGATAAACCTTCAAAATTCATTCTTCCGACAACCCTCTGAAATACTCATCTGATTAATTATTTAATCAGTTGCATCTTTTTGGTGAGTTCAAATTCACCAGCTTTAAGCTTGTATAGATAAATTCCACTTGCTAATTTTTCTGCGCTAAACTTTGTTGAATAATTTCCTGCTTCCATAAATTGATTGTCAACTAAAACTGCTACTTCTCTGCCAAGCATATCATAAACTCTCAAATCAACATTAGCTGCTTTAGTAATACCAAATTTGATATTTGTAGTAGGATTAAATGGATTAGGATAATTTTGTTCCAAATAAATATTTGCAGGAATAAAATCTTCTATTCTTTCAACTGAAACTGGTGTAAATTGGACGTCGAGTATTACAATTGGAACAAATTCATCTGTGGGATTTGCTCTTGAATAACCTTGAGTATAAAGAACTTCGTGGGCAGGATCGCCATCAACATTAGCTACAACTATTACATCATAATCTCCACCGACAGGAATAATTGCAGAGTCAATTACAGTTGCAACATAATTAGCTGCATTTGTTAAATCTCCACCCTGATGTTCTAATCTGAAAATCATAGCGTTTGGTTCGGAGGTGCCGCCTCTTGTTCCGAAAACTAAATCCAATTTACCATCGTTATCAATATCGCCAGCATCTGCACCATTTAAACGTAAAGCAGTAGCAGGATTCTGATCAAAAACATTGAAATCTGCAATCTGATAGGAAAGTAAAGAATCTGCATTTTGATCCTTCTTTAAATAATAAGCTTTGGCTCCAGCAAACCAAGCTCCAACAAATGCCTCTTTATTGCCATTATAATTTGCTACGACAGAACCTTTAAAGCTTCCTAATTTATCAGCAACTGTATTTTGAGCAGGATTAACTACATATCCTTGTGGTGTATATTTTACTAAGTAAGTTTCCCCAGCATTGCCCCATAATCCGATATATGGAGGGACAACAGTCAAATCCCATTTATTACCAGTACCAGCTAAAACAAAATCACCCACACCTGAAAACTTTGTTGTCCAAACTTCAAGACCACTTCCATCATTCGGAATTGTATTAACAGAAATTACACCAATATGAAAGTTTCCATTTGCAGCTCTTCTATCAGCAAAAATTATTTCATCTGTATTATCATTATCAATATCAGCAATGACAAATCTGATTGGTCTAAGTTCAAACATATTTTCATTTACGATTGAAGTTTTAGCATTAGGGAGAAATCCTCCAAAACCATCACTTACTCCCATATTATTACTGCCATCTCCGGGATATTCAAAAACCACAATTCTTGGCGGATTAGGATTTAACTGCGCATCAAGGAAATTTACAGGACCCCAAATAATTTCTTTTCTACCATCTTTATCCAAATCACCCCAAGTTAATCCAGGCCATGTATTTTGTTGTGGAATATCTGAGACATAACCCCAAACTGAGTCCCATTTTGCTTGCACAGGATTCCACTCAAATTTATATAATCTTGGTTTTAGCTCGTATGGACCATCAATAAAGTTACTGTTGCAAGCGTAAATTTCCGGAAGTCCATCGTTGTCAAAATCAACCCCTGCAACAACCCCACCAAAACCTTGCTCAAGTTGCGAAGGATCACGAACTAAAGCAGTTCTTTGCAAAAGAGTTTGTGCAAGAATTTGAGTTGAAAGTAAGAAAGAAAGAATACTGAGAATTGTAAATAGTCGTTTCATTACGACCTCCTTCGTTAGTTAAACAATTATTGTTTATAAGTTCAATTTACTTAATTAAAAATTAATCAAAGAAGTTGTTTTTTCAAATAATAAATGCAAAATAAAATTAGTTTTTAGAGATTTATTTAGGGCGACTTCTGGAAAATTAACCGACCACCATCTTTAGAAAGACAAAAAAGAATAAATTTAACCAAAATTACATTTCTACAAGCACAACGAAATACACTTCGACTTCGCTTGGTGTACTTTTGATACTCTTTAATATAATTTTTCAGAAGACTCTAAAAAAATTTTCTCTACGATAATAACTTATTTTTTTACTTTAATAAATTTAGTTTAATAGATTTATTAAACTTATTTGTTATTAACGTACAATAATAAACTCCAGAAGATAAATTACTTGCATTAAATTCAACTGAATGTTTTCCTTGGCGAACTAACTCATTGACCAAAGTTTGAACAATATTTCCTAACGGATCAAAAATTTTAATAGTTACAAAAGTTTCTTCGGGAACTGTAAATGTAATTACAGTTAATGGATTAAATGGGTTTGGGAAGTTTTGCTTTATATCGAAATCCAACAAATCATAGCTATTATCCTCAACAGATAAGACTCTATTTATTCTAAAAGAAGCATCACTTATATCAAAAATAGAGGTGTCACTTTTATCAGTTATTTTAATTCTTCCTTGAATTGTATTAACATTTGGAACTAACCAGTTATAAATTCCTGTGGATGGTACTTCCAAGTTTATAATATTCCAACTGGCTCCATTATTTGATGAGAATTCAAGTTTAACACTCGCTACATCTGTACTATTCCACAATATATTAACTTCTGAATTCCCTTGAAATATTTCACCACCATTAGGGTAAAGAACATTTATTGTTTTCGAACTAATAATTGAGAAAAAATTGTTGCTAATATCAAAATCATTTTGATTACGAAGATTACTTATTTTGATTAAACATTGATTTGAAATAATTGGAGGTACATTCCAATTATATATGCCTGTACTTTCAATTGAATCTATAATCGTAGTCCAAGTAAAACCTGCATCAGTAGAGAGTTCAATTTTTACATTCAAAACATTTTGACTGGTCCATTCAATACTATAATTTGAACCGGATAAAATTATCTCACCACCGTTAGGCTTAATCAAATTTAAGTTATTTATCATTTTATTTTTCAGTATTATTCCGTTTTCTCCAACAATATATCCAGTCGTTGAATCTGGGAAAACAACTTTTCTTAGGTATTTATTAGTCAAAACATTTTCCTTATTCCAAGAATTGCCTCCATTAGTAGTCTTTAAGATGACTCCATTGAAACCACAAGCCCATCCAATTTCTCGATTTATAAAACTAACTCCTGTTAACCATTGATATTGAAAGGATAAAAGTTGCTGTGTCCAAGTTAGTCCACCATCAATTGTTTTGTAAATTACTTCAGTATTAACATTCCCCCCTACTGACCATCCTGTTGTTTTATCAATAAAAAATATATCATAGAGCCAATGATCAGTAAAACGATTTACGATAAACCAGTTATTTCCCATATCAGAAGTGCTTACAATAAATCCATTTGTTCCAACAGCCCATCCTCTTTCTTGATTAAAAAATAAATCAATTAAACCGAAATCATTAATATTAAAAACGACGCTCCAGTTATTACCACCGTTGGTCGTTTTAATAATCGAGCCTATTCTATAATCATTTGTTATGTAACTGCTTAATGCAAAACCAAGATTATTATTTAAGAACCAAATTGAATAAATTTCATTAAACCCAGTGGAAATAATTTGCCAATTTTGCCCTCCATTTGTTGTTTTTAATATTTTTCCATTAGAGCAACCAACCCAACCATTATTTTTATCAATAAAATTAACAGATAAAAAATTTTCGTTAGTTGAGGCAGTTTGAATAGTCCAAGACTGTCCACCATTAATTGTTTTTAGAATAGTGCTTTCATAACCTACCGCCCAACCGGTATCTTTTGAAATAAAAAATACATCTTGAAGATATCTATTAACTCCACTGTTCATTTGTTGCCAATTAACTTGAGGGAAAAGAGTAGCGGTTATGAATATAAAAAGAATTAATAATAAAGAGTTACTTTTCATTGCTCCTCCTAAATCTATTTTTTAATTTTAATAGCCAACTGAAGATAGTTATTAATTGCTCCTATAACTTCATAATTAAATTTATATGCTGAAATAAATTCTGAGAAAGCTTTAAACTCGTGAGTTGGTACACCAAATTCATCAAAAATAATTATATCGCCTTCTCTCATAATTGGATAGAAATAGGTTAAAATATAAAGTGTAGAGGAATATAAGTCAGCATCTAAGTGAAATACTTTAGGTCTATTCAAACTTTCATAATTTTTCAAAAAGTCAGGCACTGAATCTTGAAATAAACCACTAATAAATTTTATACGTTCGTCTTTTATATCGGGAACAGTTCCTTTAGTATCATAATGTTTTTTTTTCATTATTCCAAAGTCTTCAGGAAGCCCGGTAAAAACATCAAACCCATAAAATCGACAATTTGGATTTTGAATTTGTTCTGTCCACCATTTGAAAGAGATTCCCTCGGCTACACCAAATTCAAAAAAGTCGAATTCACCATCTTTCAATTCGTTATCTATCACATATTTGTGCAAATTGAATCTATTTTCATACTTAACATTTTTATTGTAAAAATCATTGAATTTTATATTACGATGATGGCTTATCCAATTAGAGAGTTTTGAAATATAGATTAAGTTCAGAAATAAATCTTCAAAAGGTTTAATAAAAAAATGTATCCTAAATCTAAAAAAAAGTGCTTTGATTTTTCGAATGAAGAATAATTTTAATAACATAGGTAGATTTATCGTATTTATTTAAGGTGATTTTAATTAAGTTTTTCACACTAAAATTAGCTAGTAAATGGATAATAAAGCAATATATTTAACAAAACATCAATTAATAATTATCCATAAAACAGCATATCGAAATGTATAACCTTAATTATTAATATCAAATAAACAATAAAGAATAACGTTGTCAGATTTATTTTTATTTCTATTTATGGAATTATTTCATTACTAAAACTTAAAACCAATTAAAATTTATTTTTTTTGATGATTTTTTAATCTAAAAAAAGACAAATTTTCGCCAGATATTTAATTATTTGATAATCTTAAAAGATTTTCAAAAACTTTTATTCAACTTTATCTCTATCGCCTTTCTCACAAAACCATCTGCTTGTTTTAATAGCTCCTGAGCTTTGTTATAATCTACATTTGCTTTTATCATAACTAAAGCACTTTTGACGTGATAGTTAGATTTTTCTAGATAATCCTGTGCCTCCTCGTAAGTTACTCCGGTAATCATCATAACTATTCTTTTTGCACGCTCAATCAATTTTTTATTAGTCATTTGCAAATCAATCATCATATTCTCATAAGTCTTGCCCAACCTGACCATAGCGGTTGTAGTAATCATATTTAATACAAGTTTTTGAGCTGTACCACTTTTCATTCGGGTAGAGCCCATTATAACTTCAGGACCGACGTAGGGACAAATTGCAACGTCAACTCCTTCGATATTAAAATCCTCTCTCGGATTGGTAGTTACAAAAAGCGTTTTAGCTCCAAGTTCTTTTGCTTTTTTGACTGCACCAACTACGTAAGGAGTCCTTCTACTTGCAGCAATTCCGCAAACAACATCTTTATTTGTTACTTGAGCTGATAAGACATCTTTCGCACCATTCTCTTCATAATCCTCAGCACCTTCCTGAGCTCTGAACATTGCTTCTTTTCCGCCTGCAATAAATCCATCTATCATTCCAAATGGTGTTCCAAAAGTTGGCGGGCATTCTGAAGCATCAACAACTCCTAATCTGCCACTCGTTCCCGCACCAAAATACAGAAGCCTCCCTCCGTTTTTAATCGCATTAACCACAATTTCAACTGCTTGCTCTATGTATGGAATTTCTTTTTCTACAGCAAGAGGAACTAATTTATCTTCATTGTTGATGATTTTTAATATTTCAAGTGTAGAAAGTTTATCTATGTTAATAGAATTTGGATTTCTTTGTTCTGTTGTGAGTTTACTAATCTCATCAAATATTTTTTTCGAGTCTTTCATTTCTATAAAATCATAAAATTGATTTACAAATATAGCATTAAGATTCTTAGTGATTAGATTAAATTTTATAATAAACCCAAATAAAGAATGAGAATTACTCTATAATTTATATTTTTAAACAGTCAATTATATTTTTTCACAACATTATAGAAATAATTATGCAATCCAAAGTTGAACAATATTATTTATCCCTTTCTGGAAAAGAATTAATTTATAAACCAACCGAAAAAATTCCGGTTATTCAAGTTTCAAATTTCCCTGAATTAGGAAAATTTACTGCACTACGTTTTATCGAGTGGATGCAAGCAAATCCTGGCGGAGTTATTTCTCTTCCAACCGGAAAAACTCCTGAACATTTTATTAAATGGGTATCTCATTTTCTTAAAAACTGGGATAGTGAATCCGTTCAGAATGAATTCAGGAAAGTGGATATTGATTATTCCAGAAAACCTGATATATCAAGTTTTAGTTTTGTTCAGATTGATGAATTTTATCCAATTGATACAAATCAGCACAATAGTTTTTACTATTATATTCAGAAATTTTACTTTAGTAATTGGGGCTTGAATCCTAAAAAAGCTCTTTTTATGAATATCAATGAAATACCGACACCAAACAATCTTTCCCTCGATGAAATATTTCCTGATCAGGTTGTTGATTTGACTTTGAGAACAAGATATGCAAGTACAACTCAAGAAAGATTACAAAAACAAACTATTGAAATTGTTGATCAGTTTTGTACAGACTATGAGAAAAAAATCAGGGATCTTGGTGGTATTGGTTTCTTCTTAGGTGGAATAGGTCCCGATGGACATATTGGTTTTAATGTTATGGGAAGTGACCATTACTCAACAACAAGATTGATTGCAACTAATTATGAAACTCAGGCGGCAGCGTCTTCAGACCTTGGTGGAATTGAAGTTGCAAAAAAGAGATTAGTTATAACTATTGGTCTTGATACTATAACTTACAATAAAGAAGCAACGGCAATTATAATTGCTGCAGGTGAGGCAAAGGCAAATATTGTTCGTGACTCAATTCAAAGTGAAAGGACAAATAAATATCCTGCCACCGTTCTTCAAAGGCTTAAAAACGCAAGGTTTTATTTAACAGATGGAGCAGCTTTCAGACTTATTGAAAGAAGATTTGTAGATGTTCAAAAAGAAGAACCAATTTCTAAAAAGTCAATCGAGCGGGCTGTGATCAATTTAGTACTTGATGCAAAAAAATCTCTAATGGATTTAACTAAAGAAGATTATAACACAAATAAATTAACTAAATATATTCTTCAAAAAACCGGGATGACACCAAAACAAATTGGTCAGGATATTTTTGATTCGATAATTGAAAGAATTAATAAAGGATTGGAACAAGTTACCAATCAGGTGATTTTACATACCGGACCTCATCACGATGACATTCCACTTGGTTATCTTCCTTATATTAATCATCTTGTTCGCGACCCAAATAACCGACATCATTTTGTAACTATGACAAGCGGCTTTACTGCTGTTACGAATTCTTATATGCTGGGTCTTCTTCAAGATTTAAAATCCTTTCTTCAGTTGAATAATTTTAGAGAAAGATTCAAACAAAGATATTTTGACCCTGAGTTTAAAGATGGCAAAAATCAAGACCTTCATTTATATTTAGATGGCTTAGCCGAGCATAGTCGTACAGTCAGAAAGGAAGCTGTATCAAGAAGACTTTTGAGAAATCTTATAGAAATTTATGAAGAGGATAATATTAATTATCTTGAAGACAGAGTTGATGAGTTAATCAATTACTTTAAGACTCAATATCCAGGTAAGAAAGATATTCCTCACGTTCAAAAACTTAAAGGAATGATGAGAGAGTTTGAAGAAGAGCTTGTCTGGGCTTTCTTTGGATTCGGAACAGAATCTGTTACTCATATGAGACTTGGATTCTATCAAGGAGATATTTTTACTGAAAATCCAGAAATAAACAGAGATGTAATTCCAATTTTAAACTTGTTCAAAAAAATAAAACCGACAATTGTTACAGTAGCTTTAGACCCAGAGGGCAGTGGACCTGATACACATTACAAAGTTCTGCAAGCTACATCAGAAGCATTGAAACTATATGAACAAGAAACAGGAATAAAAGATATCAAAGTTTGGGGTTACAGAAATGTTTGGTATCGCTTTCATCCTGCTGAAGCCAATGTTTTCATTCCGGTTAGTTTGAACTCGATGGCAATAATGGAAAACACTTTCTTAAATAGCTATGGCTCTCAGAAAGATGCAAGTTTTCCGAGCTGGGAATATGATGGACCATTTTCAAGACTTGCTCAAAAAATTCAGGTTGAACAATACCAAACAATTAAAAAATGTTTGGGTAAAGATTTCTTCCTGAAACATTCTCATCCACGATTAAGAGCAGCTTATGGTTTTGTATTCCTTAAAGAATTAACATTAGAAGAATTTTACGCTCATTCAATGGAATTGAAGAAGTTAACAGAAAATATGTAAGTCGTAAGTGGCTGATTAAAAATTTCTTTGTATAACTTTGTGTCATAGTGTCTTCGTGGCATTTATTCTTTTTGCCACAAAGTCACCAAGACACAAAGAAATTACATATATACTACTTTTTAGTGAGCATCATAATAAATATTAAAAATAAACTTAAAAACTAAAATGAAACAAAACCGAAGAGATTTTCTAAAATTTACATCGTTAGTAACTGCGGCTTCTATTGCTGGATTTGGTAAAGAAGCATTTGCATCAAACATCATAAAGAACAAAGGCACAAGAATGAAACTCTCTTATAAACCTTACACACTTGAGATGAAACATACTTTTACAGTAGCAGTTAACTCCCGAACAACTACTCCGGTTGTCTTGACAGAAATAGAATACGATGGCATAAAAGGATATGGAGAAGCATCTATGCCACCTTATCTTGGCGAATCTCAGGAATCTGTTACTAAATTTTTATCTAAAGTTAATCTCGAACAATTTGATGATCCATTTGAATCAGAAAAAATTCTACAATACGTTGATTCAGTTGACGAAAAAAACACTGCTGCAAAAGCTTCTGTTGATATAGCATTGCACGATTTGACAGGTAAGTTATTAGGTAAACCCTGGCATAAAATCTGGGGACTTGATAAAACTAAAACTCCTTATACAACTTTTACAATTGGCATTGATAAACCAGAAGTTGTTCGTCAAAAAGTAAAAGAAGCAGAAGAGTTTAAAATCTTGAAAGTTAAAATGGGAAAAGAAAATGATAGAGAAATGATCGAAACTATTCGCTCTGTTACTGATAAACCATTAACAGCAGATGCAAATCAAGGTTGGAAAGATAAACACTATGCTCTTGAAATGATTCAATATCTTAATGAGAATAATGTAGTATATATAGAACAACCGATGCCCAAAGAAATGATTGAAGAAAATGCGTGGCTTACTCAAAACTCACCTATTCCTGTTTTGGGTGATGAATCAATCCAAAGGTTGAGCGACTTAATCAAGATGAAAGATGTTTATTCGGGAGTTGTTGTTAAGCTGATGAAATGTACGGGAATGCGTGAAGCTCATAAAATGATTACTCTTGCCAAATCTCTGGGGATGAAAGTTATGCTTGGCTGTATGGTTGAAACCTCCTGTGCAATTTCAGCTGCATCTCAACTCTCTCCGCTTGCTGACTGGGCAGATCTTGATGGTGCTTTACTTATTAAAAATGATCCTTTTGAAGGAATGAAAGTAATTGAAGGAAAAGTTACATTGACTGATTATCCTGGAATTGGATTAAAGAGTTAGTTTTTAATATTGAGATATTTCTTAAAAATGTTAAAAATGTCAGTCTAAAAATTATCATCCTTAAATTTCATATAAAGTTGTTTAATTAAATTCAATTTATTCTGTAATGATATTTCTATATTTAATAAAAAGGGGCGTTAGCCCTAATATCTTAATAGCAATTTGCATCCAATAAATTTTATAGGGGCTTTAGCACTGAAATCTTTCTAAAGATAACACTCAAATAAATTTTTATCATTAAAATTTATATCTATTTCAGGGCTACCCCCGTGTTAATGTTTCTGTTCTTTTTTCTACGAAGATTTTGTGGCTAACGCCACAATTATGAGAACAATTTCAAAATAGCGCACTGAGTGTGTTGAAGAACGGCATACTGAGCGAAGTCGAAGTGGACATATTAAGCGTAGTAGAAGTATGACATACTGAGCGAAGTCGAAGTATGATTTTGATGCAACTCATCATCTTTCGACAATTTCAAAATGAAGGATTGCTTTTTAAGAATTTTATTTTACTTAATTGACAGATAATTAAGGATATATTTCATCATCTGTATTCGGTCATTTTCGTTAATTATAGTTTCAAAAGGTACTGTAAGTGAAACCACTCCATACTTGCCAATAAACCCAATCATTGAAGAAAATTGATTTTCACTAAATCGCATTAAAACCTCACTACCATTTATTGGAGCAATTTGGTCAGGTGCTTCAACTTTATAAATCTTTTCATCAAATTCTGAATTGTATGCAACCTTAAATTCATCTGCAACAAATCTTTTATTTACTGAGTACATTAAACCTGTTTTTGAAGCGTGAGTTGATTTAAAGCTATACTTTAAAATTTCATTTGCAAATGATTTACCATCTTCATCTGAGTATAAATCACTTCCAATATATGCTCCACTAATAAAAATCTTTCCGCCTTTTAAGAGATAGCTGGATATTTTTTCTTTCAATGGTGTTGGAAAAGCTTGATAATCAACAGATTTTAAATTACCTAACTTTGGTGGAAGCGTCTTTTTTTCTTCGCCCAAAATGAAATCAATGAATTTATAGTTATCAATATTTATTAAACCATCCCATACTGTTTCATCACTTGCTGAACAAAACGAAAAACCATTTTCGAAAAGTGCTTTACCGTGAACGAACGAATAATCAAAAGTATTCCCGGCAATAATTTTTGTTTCATAATTTGACAAACTTGCCCCGTGCCCTGGTTTATCATCTGTTTCCCATTCAAATGAAGGATCAAAGTTGAATTGCTCACCAGTAAAATTTACATCATAGTAGAAAGGAACTCCTTCGTCAATAAAATTCATAAATCCCAATAAAGAATCAGATTCAAATGTAGCTGGTGGAGCTAATCTGTCAAAAGCGTTTACAATTAATAATGGTTCTGAACTTTTACTGTTTAATCCAACTGATAAAATTTCTGAAGGAAAACTTTCGCCTCCTTTATTAACTGCACTAACTTTGAATGAATATATTTTATCTTTTTCAATTTCAAATTCGACTTCATTTTTATCAACTAATATTCCATTATCAAAACCATTATCATTTATTCTTGTATAAACTAAATATTTTTCTGCAACGGCAGTAGGTTCTAATTTATCAATCTGCGGAAGCCATTTTAGTTTAACTTTATTTCCAAATAGTTCAGCAGAAAAATGAGTAACTGGTAGTGGCTGTACTACATAGTCAAATCCAAACTGTACAGATAAAAATTTTAATATACCTTTATAAATTGCTCTTGAAGCATCAAATCTAAATCTTGGATCGTGATGAAATTTCATATCTAAAAAGTTTTGATGTGAAAGTAATTCCAATAACATTGAAGGGAAATTAGATCGCGTAGCTTCTGAATATCGTGAATCCCAAAGAGATCTTCTTGTCCAAGTTGAGTCATACAAAGCCCGCAAGTCATCTACTATTTGAGTTTGTACAATATCTGCTAAATCCCGATTTGCCAATCTGGATTTTCCATTTGGAAATTCACTTGAAGAATCAAAACCTTCGGTACTATAAATCATCAATGTACCAATAACAGTATCATTTCGAGTAATGCCTGCATCAGTATGAAAAGCAAGCGAAACATCTATCGGTATTCCTAATCCCTTTGTGTCTTTTTTATTTGAAGGTCCGAATGGTTTTCCATAGAGATAATTGCCATATTCGGCGCGCGATTGATAATCATCTTTGTAATCATCAACATTATTATTAATATTATAAACGAGAGTATCGGGCATACCAGCAAATTGAAGCCAATATCTTGAACCTTCCATAAATTTCAATCTACCGCTGAGCTGACCTTCTCTTTCAACAACACCATAACCTCCTCCGAAACGAACTGCATCAGCAGAAACAATTTTATTATTTTCTTTTGAGACATTAGAAAGCTTAACATATTGGTTGATATTTTTCCCCGCAACAAAATGAAACTTACCAAGGTATATCCAAGTGCCTCCACCAATTTTCTGATTAATTAAAAACGATGTCTGACCGCCAGAATGTGCAATGGTATATTTTGCATCAGAAATATTATTATCAGATGACTGATAAGAAATGTAAACAGCATATTCACCTGTTTCTTTAATTTCAGGGAACCACTTTACATAAGCATCTTCAACAGTATTTGATTTAACATATCTGCTTGTTCCAAAAGTAAAAGGATTATCACCATTTCTTAAAACAGAATCACGCATTGTAAAACCATTAAGCTGGGTTTTCCAGGATTTACTTTTATCAAGTGAAACTTCTACATAAAACTCTTTAGAACTTAAATCATTATCAACAATAATTTCATTTTTCTGGAAATCTCGTTCACGAGGTACGAAAACAGTAGCACCAGCATTTTCAAGCATTGGTATTAGAAAAGGAATAGTAAATGAAGCTACACCTAAATCTTCAACCGTTTGAAAAAGTCTTGCACGCTGCCACATCCAACGCTTTTCTTGATTGTTATAATACCATCCGTGTGAATGCCAAAGCAAAATGTTTTTCCCATAAAGTCCTTGTGAAATTTCATATTTCTTATCAAGATTTTTTATGAATGGAACCTCAGATTTTGGGCGGAATGTCAATCTGTTTTTATCAATTTTTGATTTAGTTTCTCTATAAAAATTTGGAATCAGATTTTCAATTTCATTATTACCAGCATAGATAAAAATTTTATAATTTGAATATTCTTCACCATAGAAGCTTCTAAAATCATCTTTTATTTTTTTTACATTGTCTGGTCTGAAAGGTACGTAAGCAAGAATTTTATTGAAGTAAAATTTAATAGTCTTAGCTTTATCACTAATTAAAATTTTTTCAAGTTTTACAGATTGATTAAATCCATATTTAGAACTAATTGATAAAAAATAATTTCTAAAATCTTCAATCCTCTTGTCAGAATATTCACTTTCTGAATCTGTTTCTTTTACGGATGCACAAGAGAGCAAAACAAAACTAAATGCTATTAAAATATTTGAAAAAAAAATAAGGTGAGATTTTATGAATTTCATAACTGTATTAGATTTATATTAAACTTATAAAATCGCCCGAACCCGTTTGCAATAAAGTTCGGGCTGATAATTTCATCTAATTAAGATCATTTTTTTAGTGGCTACAAAATCGGGAGTAATTAATTTATAGAAGTACATTCCACTTGATAGATTTTGTGCATCAAAATCTACTTGGTAAATACCTGCTGGTCTATATTCATTATCAATTAAAGTTTTTATTTCAGAACCTAATGAATCATAAACTTTAAAGGTTACATAAGTTGCCTGAGGAATTTGAAATTTAATTGTAGTCGAGGGATTGAACGGATTTGGATAATTCTGCTCCAAATAAAATGAATTTGGAGAATAATCTTCGTCCTCTACATTAACTGGTGAAACTGTTTTGAATCTAAAAGCAGTTGACCAATTGCTCGTTCCAAATTGATTTGAAGCCCTTACTCTCCAGAAATAAAATGTATTCTGTAAAAGTCCTGTTACTTGATAAGTCGTATCTGAAATACCACTAACATCTAATACTATAGAATTTGGAGTGAAGTTAGCATCACGAGCTAACATTAGTCTATAAGTTTGGGCTGATTGTGAACGATTCCAATATAAGATTGTATCAATAGGAATATTGCCGGTATTATTTTCAGGATAAACTAATGCAGGCGATCTTGGAAAGCCGGTAGTAAATGAAAAAGCTGATGAGTATGCACTTGTACCGGCAGCATTAGATGAATTGACTCTCCAAAAATACTGTGTTTGTCCTTCTAAACCTGTAACAACTAAAAATGTATCTTGAACATTACTTTGATCTAAAACAAGTGGAGTTGAAAATCCAGAGTTAGTTGAAATCTGAACTCTGTATGTTGACGCTCCAGCTGGTAAATTCCATCTCAAAACAACTGTATCTCTTTGATTTGCAGCACCATTTACTGGCTGAATTAGTGATGGACTCGAAGGTGCAGTGACAGCAACAATATTACTCATAGCACTTTCATTGTAGTTTCTATCTAAAGTAGTTACTACAAAATAGAACGGACCTGTTTGCCCAGATGTTGATGGTATATGCTGTCGAGAACCAACTATATCATCAATCCTTTCGGGGTTTTCCAAATCTGCAGGTTGAATATTCGAGGTGGAAAATCTATAAACAACATATCTTTTTGCAGTATCACCATCACTTGCAGTTAAAGGCACATCCCATCTTAATCCAAAGACTCCATTTATTTTTTCGTATCTAAGATTTCTTGGAGGATTCGGTTTTACAGTATCTTTGAAAGCCATTACAGGAAGAAGTGCTTTAAATCGAAATAGGTCATTCTTTAATGAATCAGTAACCCCTTTTGGATTTTCAATAAAATTCCAGGCACGGAAAAAAACGCTGCCGTGAACTTTTGGATTTGATCTGTTTAATCTTATTTGTCTTGGCAATTCACTTGGACTACTCCAAGCTGAGACTCTATAAAAAGCCTGACCTGGATAATAATGTAAACCATATACAGATACTGAATCAGCCCACCAAGGTTGTAGTTTACCATAATCCTGACTTCCACCAAAAGGCCAATAAAGTTGTGGAGTTAAATAATCAATAGACTTAGCACGCAACCAAGCTAAAGCGTCTGCATAAATAGTTGCATAAGCATCCATTCCTGTAATCCCTGCTGGATATCCAGGTCTCCAAATTCCAAATGGACTGATACCAAATTTAACCCAAGGTTTGGTTGTTTTAATTCTATTATTAACTTGAGCAACCATAAGATTAATATTATCTCTTCTCCAATCTTCTTTATTTGTAAAACCTCTTGGATCGGCAGCAAAAGCAGAATCATCCAAAGCATTTATTGCAGGTGATGAGGTCATATTTTGTGGAGGATACGGATAAAAATAATCATCAAAATGAACTCCATCTACATCATAACGACTAACAACATCGTGAACAATATTCGATATATAATTTCTAACTTGTGGTAGTCCTGGATTTAAGAATCTAAAGGTACCTACTGTTAAAACCCAAGAACGATTTTGATTATAGACATGTTGAGGTGATAATGTGTATGAACCAACAGACCTTTCTGCTCTATAAGGATTAAACCAAGCATGCAATTCCATTCCTCGTTTATGTGCTTCCTCTATCCAAAATTGAAGTGGATCGAAAAATGGGTTTGGAGGAGTGCCCTGAGCTCCTGTTAGCCAATAAGACCAAGGTTCAAAGTTAGATTGATAAAGAGCATCACACTCTGTTCGGATTTGAAAAAATACTGCATTAACTCCAGATGCCTTTAGAGTATTTAATAGATTAATTGCTTCTTGCTTTTTTTGTTCTGTACTTGCTGAAGGTGAACTTGGCCAATCAAGATTAGTAACTGTTGCTACCCAAGCAGCTCTCATTTCACGTTTTGGAGGAGTTGATTGCCCATAGAATTGAACTGTTAAGAAAATTATTAAAAAAATTATGTTAAGAATATTTTTCATTTTAATCACTCATTTGTTTTTATCTTTGAATCAAAAATAATAAATAATTGTTTCAAATGTTAAATTAAACGCAGGTCAAAAAACCGATGAAATATACTATTCAAATTCAATTTTTATTACAAGTTTTTCTTTTGATATACACACTTCCCATTCAATTATTCCCTCAGGAATTTCATAAATCAATACACCATACTGAAAATGAATATTACTCGAAAAATCCACATCTAATTGGATTAGATTTAATTCCAACGGGGTATGTAAAGAATCCTGATTTAGATAAACCTGAAGCATTATCAAAAGTTGTATATGGTTTTCATCCATATTGGATAAGTGATGCAACTGCAGCAAATTATTATTACAGTTTACTTACTCACGTTGCTTACTTCGGCGCTGAAGTTGATACATCCACTTCAACTACTGGTAATTTTTCAACTACTAGAAATTGGGCTACAACACAAGTAGTTAATTATGCTAAAAGTTTTGGAGTTAAAATTCATCTAACAGTTATAATGTTTGATAATCACGAGAGAGTATTGAATAATGCCTCTAACAGAACAAATTTAATTAACAACATCATAAATCAAATCAACTTAAGACAGGCTGATGGTTGTAATATTGACTTTGAAGGAATCTCATCTTCACAAGCAACAAATTTCAGAACATTTATATATGATTTGGGAACTGCATTAAAAGCAATTAATAAAGAACTTGCAATTTGTTTACCTGCAGTTGATTGGAGTAATGTTTTCCCAACATCTTTCTTTGATACAGTTAATCCTGTTGTTGATTATTATTTCATTATGGCTTATGATTACTATTGGTCAGGGAGTTCAACCGCAGGACCAGTTTCACCATTAACTACAGGAACATCTGTTCAGCACGTTACAAGAAGTATAAGGAATTATTTATCCCGTAATGCGACAAATTCAAGATTAATAGCCGGGTTTCCTTATTATGGTTATGATTGGCCTGTTACAAGCAGCAACAGAATGGCATCAACTACAGGTACGGGTGTATCCAGACTTTATACAGTTACTCGTGCAGTTGTTGATACTATCTCTCCATCTAATTATGTACAGTCAGATACAGAGTTCAATGTGCCTTGGTATCGTTACATATCTGGTGGTAATTGGAGACAAGTATGGTTTGATGATTCATTAAGTCTTTCAAAAAAATATGATTCAGTAAAAGCAATAAATATTGCCGGCACTGGTATGTGGGCATTAGGGTATGATGGAACACGAACTGAACTTTGGGCTGCTCTTAAAAAAGCATTTGCATCATCTTCAAATCCTATTCACACTATATTAGCAGATTTTGAATCAGGAGTCGGTGTTTTTAATCAGCAACCGACTTACAGTGGTTCGACTACAGGAATTTCTCAGACATCTTCATCAGCACGCTCTGTTGGTGCAGCATTAAATGGTTTTGCTTCTCTCAGAGTAGTATTAAAAGACAGCGCATCATTTTCTAACAATTGGCAAGTTAGATTATTATCTGGAAGCGGTTCACCTTCTAACAACCAAAGCTTAAACTCAAATGGATATATTGGCTTTTATATGAAGACAAATTCAGCTCCTTCTGGAGCTCAGGTTGCATTAACTATTGACGACGGTGCATCTGGAACTGAACTCTCCTCCAAATTGGATGTTGTAAATAGTAATGATTGGGTTTTATATCAATGGAATCTTCAGGGAAGTGGATGGACAAGTTTTTCAGGTGGAAATGGCATTATCAATGGTCCTACTATAACCTTAGATGCAATTATGTTTTATGCACGCAATAATTCTCCAGATTGGACTCTTTTTATTGACGATGTTAGTTATTATCAGTATGGTCCTCTGCCAGTTGAATTATCTTTATTTCAAGCAAAAGTAATCGAAAACTCCGTTCAGTTATATTGGAGTACATCCACAGAAATTCAAAATTATGGTTGGGATATCGAGCGAGCTGAATTCTTTAAAGATGAAGATGATTTAAACAATCTTAACTGGCGTAAAGTCGGATTTGTTCAAGGTTATGGAAATAGTAACACTTATAAATATTATTCTTTCAGAGATAATAACATTCTAAATGGAACTTACTTTTACAGATTAAAACAAATTGATCTCGATGGCAGTTTTGAATATAGTGAGATTATTGAAGTTGAGATAAATTATCTTCCTGATGAAATTAGTTTGCTCTGTTATCCTAATCCATTTAATTCACAAACAAACATTGAATTCAGACTTCAAAAACCGGGAAAAATTAAGCTATCCATTTTCAATTTACTTGGAGAGGAAATTAAGGTTTTGATTGATGATTATATGGAAGCAGGGAAATATAAAATTGCTTTTGATTCTGAAGGTCTTTCAAGTGGAGTTTATATATTGTCTCTTCAGACAAATTCTGAAAGGAAGTCTCTAAAAATTCAAAATATAAAATGAGAATAATTCAACTTGAATTACGTAAGAGCTGAGTAGAATTTAAAATCAGTTTAATACTTAAAACAACGGATTCTATTGATAACTTATTGTAAAATTAAGTGACCCAATTTATCTCTTTTAGTTTTTAGATATTTTGCATTTTTTTCATTTGGTGGTATTTCGATAGGAATTCTTTCAACAATCTCCAAGCCATATCCTTTTAATCCGATTACTTTTTTGGGATTATTAGTAAGTAGTTTTATTTTTTTTATTCCTAAATCGAGAAGAATTTGAGCACCAATTCCATAATCTCTTAAGTCTGGTTTGAAACCGAGTTGTTCATTTGCTTCAACAGTATCGAACCCTTCATCCTGCAACTTGTACGCTTTAATTTTATTTTCCAGACCAATACCTCTTCCCTCTTGTCGCATATAAACCAAAGCACCAGAACCGTTCTGTTCAATTAAATCCAAAGCAAAATTTAACTGATCATTACAATCACATCTGAGCGAATGAAATACATCGCCGGTTAAACATTCTGAGTGCATTCTTACTAAAAATGGTTCTTCTGGATTGGGAGTTCCTTTAATTAAAGCAACTTGTTTTTTCCTATCCAATAAGCTTCTATAAAGATGTAACCTAAACTCACCGTGAAATGTTGGGAAATTTATATCAGTAATTTTTTCAATAAGTCTCTCATTTATTACGCGATATTGAATCAAATCCTGAACAGTTAAAATTTTAAGATTAAATTTTTGGGCAATTTCAATTAAATCGGGGATACGAGCCATTTCACCATCTTCACGAAGAATTTCACACAAAACTCCGGCTGGTTTGAGATTGGCTAATCTGCATAAATCAACAGCTGCTTCAGTATGACCAGCACGCCTTAGAACGCCTTCATCAAATGCTCTCAAAGGGAAAATATGCCCGGGACGCGCAAAGTCCTCGGGCTTAGATTTATCATCTACAAGTTTTTTAATTGTTAATGCTCGGTCAGCCGCAGATATTCCTGTTGTTGTGCCTTCAATCGCATCAACGGTAACAGTAAACTGAGTTCCGTGTAATGCAGAATTTGAATCTACCATCAAAGGAAGATTTAATTCATCAAGACGTTTTTTATTTAATGCAACGCACAGCATTCCTCTGCCGTGAGTAACCATAAAATTTACTATATCAGGAGTTACATATTCGGCGGCACAAATGAAATCACCTTCATTTTCGCGATCTTCATCATCAACAACAATTAAAATTCTGCCATTTTTAATTTCTTCGATGGCTTCACTAACAGAGCAAAATGGAGTCATATTAAGATTTCTTTTCTACTATATTTATTGCTGATTTATCAAGTTTAATTTTAACATTATCTGCAATCTGTAAAAGAACGGTTTTATCTTCTATTCCGGCAATTGTTCCATAAACACCACCACTTGTGATAACTTTATCACCTTTTTCAAGAGCAGCTAACATTTTTTCTCTTTCTTTAGCTCTCTTTTGTTGAGGACGAATAATCATAAAATAGAAAATGAAAAAGATGGCACCAAACATTATTAGCGTGCTTATTAAACTACCACCGCCTCCTTGACCGTTAGCGGGAGCCATTGCTATAAGATTTTCAATCATTTTTATACCCTAATTTTTTATTGATATTTGATTAATTATTATTTCTTTCCACTGAAAAAAATCACCAAGTTGAATTCTTTCTCTGGCTTTTAAAACCAGTTCAAGATAAAAAAATAAATTATGTATTGAAGCAAGTTCCAATGCAAGAATTTCTTCTGCAATAAAAAGATGTCTCAAATAAGCTCTTGAAAAATTTCTACAAGTATAACAATTACACTTATCATCCAAAGGTGAAAAATCATCTTTGTATTTAGCATTTCGCATTGATAGAGTACCATTCCAGGTAAAAATATTAGCATTTCTGGCGTTTCTTGTTGGCATCACACAATCGAACATATCAACCCCAAGCGAAATTGCTTCAAGAATGTTTTCCGGTCTTCCAACACCCATTAAATATCGTGGTCTTTCAACAGGCATTAAATCGGTTGTATAATCAACTAACTCATACATTTGTTCTGTCGGTTCACCGACTGCAAGTCCACCGATTGCATAACTATCAAAATCAATTTCTTGTAATTCTTCTGCAGATTTTTTTCGCAAATCTTTGAAAACGCTTCCTTGAATTATCCCGAAAAGAAATTGATTGTGCCCATATTTTGGCTGTGAATTTATAAATGCTTTTTTATTTAATTCAGCCCACCGACTTGTTAAATCAACAGATTTTTTAGCATAATCATAATCACAAGGATATGGTGCACATTCATCTAAAACCATCATAATATCTGAACCAATGCTTCTTTGAATTTGAATAACTTTTTCCGGAGTAAAAAAATGTTTTGAACCATCAAGATGAGAACGAAACTCAACACCATTCTCTTTAAGTTTTCTTAATTCAGCCAAACTAAATACCTGATAGCCACCACTATCTGTCAATATTGGTTTTTGCCAGTTCATAAACTTGTGCAAACCACCTGCAGACTCCAATATTTCTGTACCGGGTCTTAAATATAAATGATAAGTATTTGAAAGAACAATCTGAGCTTTAATTTCCTTGTCTAAATAATATTGATTAACGGCTTTAACAGTACCTTGAGTTCCAACAGGCATAAAAATCGGGGTTTCAACTCTTCCATGGTCAGTTTCAAAGAACCCAGTTCTTGCTTTGCAGTGTTTATCTTCTGCTATTATGTTTAATTTGAGCAAAAATCAAGTCTAAATTTTTTATTGTCAAATTTACAGTTTTGGAGTGACTTGCCAAATGCAATTAGTTATTAATTAAAATACGACGGTATTAATTTTCTTTAATTCGAAACTTTGTAATGAATCAATGAATTTTTGTTGATATACTAATCAAAAGAACCTAAATCAAATTTGATTGGCTTAATTTGAGCTGACATAATCATTGAAGGTTTTTGTAAGTTTTTGATAATCAGGACTTTTGTCTGTGAATTTAATTTCATACTCTGAAATGGATTAAAATGTGTGAATAAATAATCAGAAAATTGATGTTATTTTGATTTAATTGAGTTTGAAAAGAAACAACAGATTTGAATGATTATTAGAGTAAAATTTCATTTATTAAATCTTTCAATACTATCCTCAAACCAATAAATCCAAATCTTTAAATGAAACCAAAAACTTTAACTTAAACTAAAACTTTAACTTTAACTAAAAAAATCACCCAAATCTTATCAAATCTCTCATCTCACGAACTGCGGCATCCATTCCAACCATAACTGCTTTAGCAATAATAGCGTGTCCTATACTTACTTCATCAATTTCCTTTATTTCTCTGAAAACTTTTATGTTTTGATAATTCAACCCATGACCGGCATTAACACCAAGACCTAATTTTTTAGCGTGTTTTGCAGCATTTCTAATTCTATCTAATTCATCAAATTGCTCTTCTTCTGAAAGGCAATTTGCAAAAATTCCAGTGTGAATTTCGATAAAATCTGCGCCGATTTCTGCTGAAGCATCTATTTGATTTATTTCAGGTTCAATGAATAATGATACTTCGATATCATACTTATGTAATTCGTTGATGGTATCTGTTAAAATTGAAATATTATCAATTACACTAATTCCTCCCTCTGTTGTAAGCTCCAACCTTTTTTCAGGTACAATAGTGGCTAATTCAGGACCAACTTCACAAGCAATCTTAATAATTTCTTCTGTTGCTGCCATCTCTAAGTCAAGCTTTGTTTGTATAACTTGTCTCAATAATCTTACATCTCTTTCACTAATATGTCTTCTATCTTCTCTCAGATGAACCACTATACCATCAGCACCTGCATTTTCAGCTGCAATAGCTGCGGCAACAGGATCAGGTAAAAATTCTTTTCGTGCATTTCTTAATGTGGCAACGTGATCAACATTTATTGCTAATCTCATAGTATGTAACCTATTAAAGTTTTTAAAATGTTTATTAGTGAATTAAATCCTATTCCATATTCATTAGAATGAAATCTTAATATTGAAATAGTATCAATCGCAAACATAACTGAAAAATGTACAATCACACAATAGTAAAAAGACCTTGTTTTCAAAGCTAAGATACCCAATGCAATTCCGCCAGGAATCGAACCGAGAGTTTCTAAAAATGGTTTTCCAAAATGAAGTATTGTAAAGGGAATCATTTGAATAAAAACTGAATAAAATCCAAATTTCTTTTCCAAACCAAAAAGCATATATCCACGCCAAATAAACTCCCAACCTAAGAGATAAACAAACATCCCCATCTCATAAATAAAAAATGTTTGGAATGAATATTTAGTTGAATTAAGAAGAGGATACTTGAGAATAAAATCTTGAGATGAAGTAATAAACCACAGAATTATAAGCATAATGAAAATGAAAACAGAGGAAACTTTTAATCCAAATTCCCAATCACCAATACTAAAACCAAAATTTGAAATTTTTTCTTTGAAGATAAAATGGATGATTATTATTGTTGGGAAAAGAGCAAGAAAAGTATCACCTGTAAACCAGTATAAGAATTCGAGTAAATACGGATCGGAGTAATTCTGAATTTCTTCAAAAAAATTAGACCTATAAAATTTTCTTGATGTATAATATGAACTTAATGCTTGTATAATTGGTATGGATAGAAAAATCCAGATTATTTTTTTATCTAAGTCAGATAAAACTTTAAATACTGTCTTAAGTTCGTCTTTAAGCGAATTTAGCAAGAAAATATCTTTCTTTTTAAGATAAAGATACAAATGAATGATTAAATTTTAATTTTAGGTAAAATTCAACAATTATCAATCAGTGCTGTCCAAAATGAATTCTTAACAAAATTAAAAGCTGGTTATTAAAATATTTTCAAAGAACTACATTTTTATTTGAATTTAATCCCCTGTAAAATAAGGTAATAAGGTAGATG
>Ga0101944_10001579_pt1 | contig 45453 bp, 44 predicted proteins | sample DewCreD2012metaG_FD_75245 | JGI IMG/M metagenome (GOLD analysis project Ga0101944, IMG submission 75245) | Hot spring sediment bacterial and archeal communities from British Columbia, Canada, to study Microbial Dark Matter (Phase II) - Dewar... ... | reverse complement strand
GCCGGCCNCTTGGACGGGGCGCAGCAGAGTCGCGAGGAAGCTCATGAGCGCGACGAGAAGCAGTCCGATAAGCAAGGAGGTGAGTATCTTTCTCATGGGATGATTTCATGACCGTTTGAGGGCAAAGGTTCCTGTTGCCTTCGATTCTAGACAAGCGGGGGGGGCCAAGGCAAGTCCAACCTCCCGAGGCCCCCCGTTGATCGCTGAGGGACCGGGGAGTCTTCCATTCCAATTCCCGTCCTTGGGCTTCACTTGATCAACCGTCGTCGCATGACCAGCAGTGCAATGGGGAACGCGAGCGCCGAAAGACCGAACAGGTAAGCCACGGCCCACCAGTCCCCCTCGGTGGATGCTCCGAGGCACAGTCCACGCGTCAGGTTCACGAGATGCGTCAGGGGGAAGGCTACCGTCAGGTTTTGGGCCCACGGCGGCAGGTTCTCAACAGGAAAAAACGTTCCGCTGAAGAGGAACATGGGCGTAATAAATAGAAAAATCGGTAGGTTAAAGAGGTCAATGCTTGACAGAATGCCCGTAAAGATCATGCCCAATGCGCCGAAGGCAAACCCTCCCAGGAAGGCCGCGGCCAGGATGAGCAGCCCCGAAGGCCAGGCCACCAGGCCGAATGCGCTGACCACGGCCAGCATGAGAGCCGTCGCGATGAACGACTTGGTGGCCCCCCACATGATCTCCCCCGTGATCACCTCCTCCAGGGAGAGCGGCGTCGCCAGCATGGCATCGAAGGTCTTCTGGTAATACATGCGCACGAAGGAGGCGTAGGTGTTCTCAAAAAATGCATTGTACATCATGTTGATGGCCAGAAGCGATGGCGCGATGAAGGACACGTACGGAATGACCTCTCCGCGGTAGGAGACGGACTCGATGAAGGAGCCCAGACCGACGCCGAAGGCCAGCAGGTAGAAGAGGGGCTCGAGAATGGGGGGAAGGAAGTTGATCTTCCAGATCCTTCGGTAAACGATAAGGTTCCGACGCCAGACGCGAAGAAACCGCCAACTGATATGAATCGATCTCAAGGCCGTCATTCGCGCAGCTCCCTGCCCGTGAGCACCAGGAATACGTCCTCCAGCGTGGCGGTTCTCAGCAGGCAGTTGCCGCTGCAGTAGATCGAGCTGAAACGATCGAAGAGCCGATCCTCCTCGCTGCCGTAGATGATCATGCGATGTTCCAGGTCCTCATGCCGCAGGCCGAGCTCCCTGACGAGGCCGCGGAGCTCCTGGCTTGGCTCTCTGACCTCGACCACATCGCGCCCCACATGCTCCTCAACCAGGCTGGACGGCGGCCCCTCGACCAGGACCTTTCCGCGGTCGATGATGATCAGGCGGTCGCAGAGCCGCGCGGCTTCATCCATGTAATGGGTGGTGAGGAGAATCGAAAGCCCCTGGGAGCGGAGCAGTTCCAGCCGGTCCCACACCTGGTGGCGGGATTGGGGATCGAGGCCCGTGGTCGGTTCGTCCAGGATGAGCAGCTCCGGGCGGTTGATGAGTGCCCTGGCGATGACCACCCGGCGCATCATGCCGCCGGACAGTTCGGTGACCTGGGAATCCACCCGGTGTTCGAGGCCCATGAATTCCAGCAGCTCCAAAGCGCGCTGGGCGGCTTCCTGGCGGGGGATGTCAAAATAGGAGGCGAAGACTTCGAGGTTCCGCAGAACGGTAAGGTCGGGATCGAGGTTGTTCTCCTGCTGGCAAACCCCGATTCCGTATTTGATGTCTCTCCATTGCGACCGCATGTCCTTGCCGAAGATGTGAAGGGATCCGGAAGTCATCGGCGAGAACCCGTATACCATCCGGACGGTGGAGGTCTTTCCGGCTCCGTTGGGTCCAAGGAGTCCGAGACATTCCCCCCTGTGGAGCTCGAAGGAAACATCCTCGACGGCCGTGAAGTCCCCGAAGGTCTTATGGAGATGCAGCGCCTCGATGATTTTCCTGTTCTTTGTTGAAGCCAATTCCTTCCCTCCCCTTGCCCGACGCGATGTTCTTGCCTGGCTGGCCAGAACATAATGCGCTATAAGAGGATCGACAACGTGATTCTATAAAGGAATTGCCGTGGATGATGCCTTGACATCGATGAGCTCCGCCGTGCGGGCCGCGGACGAGGGGGCCGTGGTCGATGTCTACGTTCAGCCCAGGGCGAGCAGGAATGAGCTTGCGGGAATGCACGAGGGCCGTTTGAAGCTGCGCCTGACAGCCCCGCCCGTGGAGGGGGAGGCGAACCGCGAATGCATTCGCTTCATAGCCCGCCTGTTGAACATAGCCAGTTCGTCCGTGGTGATGCTTCAGGGCCACAAGTCCCGCGGCAAGACCCTGCTCATCCGGGGCATGACGCCGGCGGAGGTCCTGGATCGGCTGGGTTAGTCGCAGCCATTGCCCGTCAGCGAGTTTGATCTGATCATATTCTTTTTGAATTAAGCCCTTGACTTTGATAAAAGACCCTCCAACTTTCCAAATCCACGGGTTCATGTGACAGCACCTCTAGAAGGAGACGACTATGCGTGAAGCGGTAATTGTGAGTGCCGTTCGCACCCCGCTGGGCAGCTTCAACGGAACTCTCAGCGGTTTTGGGGCCACCCGGCTGGGAGCCATCGTGATCGAGGAAGCTCTGCGCCGGGCGGGAGTGAACAAGGAAGACGTCGACGAAGCCGTCATGGGCATAGTCCTGCCGTGCGGCTACGGTCAGAACCCGGCCAAGCAGGCCACCGTGCAGGCGGGAATGCCGTGGGAAGTCGAGTGCGTCACCATCAACAAGGTGTGCGGCTCGGGGCTCAAGGCCGTCATGATGGCAGCTCAGGCCATCCAGGTGGGGGACGCCGATGTGGTGGTGGCGGGCGGCATGGAGAACATGAGCATGGCCCCGTACTTCCTCAAGAAGGCCAGATTCGGCTATCGAATGGGTGACGGCACGATGCACGATCACATGCTTCATGACGGATTGTGGGACATCGTCAACGACTTTCACATGGGCATCTCCAATGAGCTCTGCTCCGAGCGTTACAACGTAACGCGCGAGGACCAGGACCGATATGCCGCCGAATCCTATCGGCGCGCGCTGGCCGCGCAGGCGGCGGGCAAATTCGACGAGGAGATCGTTCCCGTCGAGATTCCGCAGAAGAAGGGAGCGCCTGTGGTTTTCGCCAGGGACGAGTGTCCCCAGGAAACGCCCTACGAGACCCTCGCCAAGATGAAGCCGGCTTTCAAGAAGGATGGTCTGACCACGGCCGGCAACGCTTCCATCATCAGCGACGGTGCGGCGGCGGTGGTCGTGATGTCCCGCGAGAAGGCCGAGGCCTTGGGGTGCAAGATCATGGCGACCGTGGGGGCTCAGGCTTCCTACGGCATCGACATGAAGTACGTGCTCGTGGCTCCCATCTGGGCGGTGCCCAAGTGCCTCCGGAAAGAGGGCATTTCCAAGGAAGAAGTGGATCTGTACGAGATCAACGAGGCCTTCAGCGGTTCCACGGTGGCGGCCCTCAGGGAGCTGCAACTGGACCCGGCCAAGGTTAACGTCAACGGCGGCAGCGTGGCCCTGGGGCATCCCATCGGCGCCAGTGGGTGCCGACTGCTCGTGACCCTGCTTCACGAAATGATTCGCCAGGACAAAAAGAGAGGTCTGGTCTCCCTGTGTCTGGGCGGCGGCGAAGCGGTGGCCATGGCCGTGAGACGGTGATCACAGACTATTGAATGTGAGTGAAATGGAAATCTCTTTGGATAGAGGAGGCAACAGCCCATGGAAGTGAAGACGTTTGGAGTCATCGGCGCCGGTCAGATGGGCAACGGGATCGCCCAGGTGGCGGCCATGAGCGGCCTGCAGGTCATCATGAGCGACATCAAGGATGAGTTCGTCCAGCGGGGTCTGCAGAACATCACCAGTATCCTCGCCAGGAACGTCGAGAAGGGTAAAATGACGGCCGAGGAGAAGGAGGCGGTTCTCGGACGCATCAAGACCACCACCAGCCTCAAGGACATGGCGCCCGCTGATTATGTGGTGGAAGCCGCCACGGAGAACGAGCCGATCAAGTTCCAGATCTTCAGGGACCTGGATTCCATCTGCCGCCCCGAGGCCATTCTGGCCAGCAACACTTCCTCCATTCCCATCGGGCGGATTGCGGCCCAGACCAGGCGGCCGGACAAGGTGATCGGCATGCATTTCATGAATCCGGTGCCTGTCATGAAGCTCGTCGAAATCATCCGTGGCCTCCCGACTTCCGACGAGACTTTCAAGATCACCTGGGACCTCTCCGTAAAGTTCGGGAAGACTCCCGCCGAGTCCAGCGACTACCCGGGCTTTATCGCGAACCGGATCCTGATGCCCATGATCAACGAGGCCGTCTACTGCCTCTATCACGGCGTGGGGACCAAGGAGGACATCGATACGGTCATGAAGCTGGGCATGAACCATCCCATGGGTCCCCTGGCCCTGGCCGATCTCATCGGTCTCGACACCTGCCTGGCCATCATGGAGACCCTTTTTGCCGGTTTCTGCGATTCCAAGTATCGCCCATGCCCGCTTCTCAGGAAATACGTCGAGGCCGGATGGCTGGGTCGGAAGACGGGACGCGGCTTTTACGAATACAAATAGCGGACTCAGGCGCACAGGAAGACCATCATGGATTTTGAACTGACCGAGGAACAGAAAATCATACAGGATACGGCGGCCAAATTCGCCAAGCGCGAGCTCGAGCCGGTGGCGGCGGAACTGGACGAGACCAAGAACCGGGAGATCCTCAAGGGCAACCTGAAGAAGCTGGCCGAGCTCGGATTCATGGGGCTCAACGTGGACCCGGAATACGGCGGCACGGGCGCGGGCGCGGTGGCGTTCTCGCTGGCCATGACCGAGCTGGGGCGAGGCTGTGCATCGACCACGGTGACAACGTCCGTTACCAACATGGTGGCCGAGTGCATCCAGGTGGTGGGCTCCGAGGAATTGAAGCGGAAATACATCCCCCCCCTGTGCAGTGGGGAGTATCCGGCCGGAAGCTTTGGGCTCACGGAGACCTGTGCCGGTTCGGACCCGGCCGCCATGCGCACCACCGCCGTTCTGGACGGCGATCACTGGGTGCTGAATGGAAACAAGATTTTTATTTCGAGCGCCGAATATGCGGGGGTTTTCGTGGTCTGGGCCGTGACCGACAAGGAAGCTCCAAAGGGCAAGGGTATCAGCGCCTTCCTGGTCGAACCGTCGTTCCCGGGATTCATCGTGGGCAAGGACGAGAAGAAGATGGGGCAGAACGCATCGTGCACGAACGAGCTAATCTTCGACAACTGCCGGGTCCCCCGGGAGAATCTGCTGGGAAAGGAGAACGACGGCTTCCGCATTGCCGTGGCCGAGCTGGCCGGAGGGCGGGTCGGCATCGGCTCCATGGCTCTCGGCATCGGGCTCGCCGCCATGGATTTTGCCACGACCTACGCCAAGGAGCGCGTTCAGTTCGGCGCGCCCATCGCCAACCAGCAGGCCATCCAGTGGATGATCGCCGACAACTACACGCGCCTGGAGGGCGCCAGGCTGCTTCTCATGCGCGCGGCGTTCCTCAAGGACCAGGGCAGACCCTACTCCAAAGAAGCTTCCATGGCCAAGGTCTATGCGACGGAATCGGCCAACAAGGCCTGCTACGACGCCATCCAGATGCTGGGTGGCTACGGCTACACGCGGGACTTTCCCGTGGAGCGGCATTACCGTGATGTTCGGGTGACGTCCATCTATGAGGGAACCAGCGAAATCCAGCGGTTGATCATCGCCCGCGAGCTTCTCAAGTGACATGAGCACAGCCGGCTCCGGACTCCCAATGCTGTTGATTTCAGCTTGTGAGGAACTGGCCGAGCGGGTGGGCCGGGTGGAACCTGCCCATGCGGCGTTCTTGGATCACGGCCAATCGCGCCGGGGGCGCGATTGGCCCGGTTCCCCCGCACTCTCGACGGTGCTCGGCGAGGGAGCGGGGATGCCGGGCTGGCCATGGAGTGCCTGGATGACGGTATGCCGACTCATGCGGCACAGATAAAATCCTGCGATTCCCTGTAGCCTCGCTCATGTAATTGCTGACGGATCAAGGCGCGAGCGTCGGCGGAGCCAACCGCTGTGATGACAAACGCGTCGCGCGGCCCCGGCAGTGCTTCCCGTGCCACCACCGGAGCTCCTCGCTTCGTTTTGCCTATTTTGCGTGGATCTATGTCGATGACTGCGGTGATCTGGAGCCCTGCCCGCTGCAGGTGCTTGAGCAGCCGGGCACCGGTTTTTCCCGCGCCCCACAAATAGCGCGGACGCATGAGGCCATGCAGGTGGCGCGCGATATAGTGGGCTTTTGCACGCAGGAAGTTCTCCACGCTGTAACGGGTATCGACAAAGGTCAGACGGCTCTCGGAATGACGCCAGGCGAGGATGGTGTGGGGGAGCTTCACGAACCTGCTTCCGGCAAGGAAGTAGCGCAGCCAGAGATCGTAGTCTTCCGGCCACCCGCACTCCCTGTACCCGCCCATCTCCAGAAGCTCTTCCCGGCGCACGACGGCGCTGGGGTGGACGATGGGGGATTCGACGAAGATGTTCTTGACGATGTCATCGTGTGAGCACATTCCATTCAGCCATTCCTGGTAGCGCCACATCCCTCCACGCACATCGGGTTTCGGGAACATGGCGATCCGCGATGAGCAGACGCTCACCTCGGGGTGTGCTGTCATGTAATCAACCTGAAGCTCCAGGCGCCGCGGGTGGCAGAGATCATCGCCATCCATTCTTGCGATAAGGGGTGCGGAACAATGCTCGATTCCAGTGTTGAGGGCCGCGATGATGCCCTGGTTTCGCGTGCGATGGATATGCAGCCTGTCGTCCCCTCGGGCCAGATCCCGCAGGATGCGGGGAGTTTCGTCGGTCGAGCCGTCGTCTATAATGATACACTCAAAGTCTGCGAGCGTCTGACGCTGAATGCTCCTCACCGCGCTCCGGACGGTGGCTTGAGCGTTATGGATGGGGATCAAAACGGAGATCATCGGTGCTTTCATGATCGATATATCCCAGGAGGTCTAGTCGCCCCCATCCTTGAGCTTCATCCGTTCTTGCTGCCGAAGGAGAAAACCGGTGGTGAGGGCTTTCATGGCCACAATGGTGTGAGCCTGCACCCAAACACCCTCCTAGAGATGACGAAGTTCTTTCTTGACAAACGCAATAGTCATGAAATATGAAGAGATGTTTCAAATCAGTTCTTTGAGAGGAGGTCTCCTGATGCTTAAGAGCCCTTGCATCAATTGTGACAGAGCCAACGAAGACAAGAACAAGTGTTTGGAAAACTGCGAGAAGCTGAAAGAGTATCAGGAAATGATCTTGAAGCAAGGAATTTACGCCACCATGTAGTGGTTTTGCTCGCCAGGGTTGCTCGAAGGCGGCTGCGGGTGCCGCCTTTTTTGTCCGGTTGATTTTCTGGGCTCACCGGGGCGCCGCGTGGGCTGGTTGGAGGAAGGCTTTATGTACGCTATCTTTCGGTCGGGCGGAAAGCAGTATCAGGCTGTACCCGGTGGAGTGCTGAGGATCGAGAAGATTCCCGGCGAGATTGGGGAGACGGTGACCTTTGACCAGGTTCTCGCCCTGGCCGACGGCGATCAGGTGGATTTCGGCAAGCCGGTCTTGGCGGACCGCTCGGTGACGGCGCGAATCGTGGAGCAGAACCGGGCTCGCAAGATCGTCATTTTCAAGCACAAGAGAAGGAAGGACTACCGCAAGAAGCAGGGACACCGGCAGTATTACACGGCCGTCAAGGTGGAGTCCATCGGGATGTCGGAGCGGTCGTTGCCCGAGGCTCCCGTGGAAGCTTCCGAGGAATAGCTCTGTTTTCGCGTGGTTCTGGAGGGATGACCAATGGCACACAAAAAAGCGGGAGGCAGCTCCCGTAACGGCCGAGACAGTGCGGGACAGCGGCGGGGCGTTAAGCGGTTCGGCGGTGAACTTGTGAAGGCTGGAAATATCATCGTGAGACAGCTCGGAACCAGGTTCCATCCCGGAAAGAATGTCGGAATGGGCAGGGACTACACGATCTTCTCGCTCATCGAGGGCCACGTGGCTTTTGAATACATCGACAAGCGGCGTCAGAAGATCAGCGTGTATCCGGTGGCGGCCCCCGGGCAATAGCGGGCTGGGCGGAATCGGCCCATGCGGTGATGAGGTCTGCGGCCATTCCGTGACGCCGGTGGAGCTGAGGACAGCTCCTCAAGCAGTTCTTTTCCATCAGTAAGGCCCCACGAGAACCCTTCCGCTCCAGTGGAAGGGTTCTTGTCTTTTGTGGCAACATGCCGTTGTGCCGTGAGTGTGCGTTCGAACCAGCCGAGGAAGCAGCATGAAGTTCGTGGACGAGGTGCGTATTCGTGTTCAGGCGGGAGCCGGCGGCAACGGCTGCGTGAGCTTCCGGCGCGAGAAGTACGTGCCCCGTGGGGGACCCGACGGTGGCGATGGAGGCAGGGGAGGGGACGTGATCCTTGCGGCCGCCGCCAATAAGCACACGCTGCTGGATTTTCGGTACCGCCATCTTTTCAGGGCGGCTTCGGGCAGGCATGGCTCGGGGCAGAATCGTCACGGCCGCGGCGGTGAGGACCTGATCCTCGAGGTGCCCGTGGGGACCGTCGTTAAAGACCCGTTGAGTCAGAAGGAGTTGGTCGATCTGGCGGAGCCGGGCCAGGTGTGGATCGCCGCCAGGGGCGGAGCGGGCGGCCGGGGCAATGCCCGCTTCGTGTCTTCCACGCGCCAGGTGCCTCGATTTGCGGAGGAAGGCCGACCGGGCGAGGAGGCCGAGCTCGTTCTCGAGCTCAAGCTCATGGCCGATGTCGGTCTGGTGGGTTTTCCCAATGCCGGCAAATCGACCCTCATTGCCGCCGTTTCCGCGGCGAAGCCCAAGATAGCCGACTATCCCTTCACGACCCTCGTCCCCAACCTGGGCGTGGTGGCCTATGGAGAGGCTCCCCCCTTCGTGATGGCCGATATCCCGGGACTCATCGAGGGGGCTCACGAGGGGGTGGGATTGGGTACGCGATTTCTCAGGCATATCGAGAGGACCCGCGTGCTGGTGCACCTGGTGGACGTCAGCGAGCTGGACGAGGAGGATCCCCTTCGTCCGCTGCGACAGATCGAAAACGAGCTCGAGAGCTACTCGGAGCAGCTGAGCCTCAAGGAGAGCATCATAGCCCTCAACAAGGCGGACCTGGTCCATGACGAAGACAGGCTTGAGAGGTTTGCGGCGGCTTACCGTAAAACGGGCCGGCCCACGGTGGTCATATCGGCCCTGGCCAGGAAAGGACTGCGGGAGCTCCTGCTCCTGCTCACGAAGGTCCTCAATGCTCCGGATTGATCAGGGCCTTGGACTGCCGCGAAAAGCTTCAAGTGTGAGCTTTCAGGTTTCGAGTTGGAAACCTGCGCCGCCGGGAGCCGCTTTATTCTTTTTGGGGAGCCCCAGGCACGGATGCAAATCTGCTCAAGGCGCAGGCCCCAAACGCCTTGCCCTTGAGGTGCCTTTCCTGTAAATCCCTCCATGGGATTGCCGAGAAGCGGTTGGCCCATTCCGTTGTTGGAACGCCCGGTTCGGATTCTCATGAGCGAGAGGGCCATGTCACAAGAGAATAACGAAAGGATTGAGCTGTTCCATCGATGCCGTCGGCTCGTGATCAAGGTTGGAAGCGCGGTGCTCACGGGGCCCCGGGGCCTGAACCTGGTGATGATCCACCGGTTGAGCGATCAGATCGCCGAGCTCAGGGAGCGCGAAAAGGACCTCAGGATCGTCATCGTGTCCTCCGGTGCGGTGGCTTCGGGAGTGCGCAAGATCGGTCTGAGCGAGAAGCCGCGCACCATTCCCCAGAAGCAGGCGGCGGCGGCCGTGGGGCAGGGTGTGCTCATGGAGGCGTGGGAAGCGGCCTTCGACAAGTACGGCATTTTGGTGGCCCAGGTCCTGCTCACCGGCGAGGACCTCGCCCACCGGCATCGTTACCTCAATGCGAGGAACACCCTGGAAACGCTGCTGGACTGGGGGATTTTGCCAATCATCAACGAGAACGACACGGTGGTGGTGGAAGAGATCAAGTTCGGGGACAACGATCAGCTGTCGGCCATGATAGCCAGCCTCATCGGGGCCGACCTCGTGGTGAATCTGACGGACACCGAAGGGTTTTACGACTGCGATCCCAGGACCCACCCGTCGGCGCGGCTCATCCCGGTGGTGCGCCGGGTGGATTCCAAGATCCTGAGCTGTGCCACGCCCCAGGCAGGCGTTGTGGGAACCGGGGGAATGCTGAGTAAAGTCAGCGCTGCGCGCAAATGCTTGGCCTCGGGCGTCGCCATGATCATTGGGCCGGGAAGGGAGCGTGACGTTCTGCTGCGGTTATTCCAGGGAGAGGCCATCGGGACGCTTTTCATGCCCCATGAGCGGCAGTATCATGGCATGAAGCTCTGGCTGGCCAATCTGCCCAAGCCCGCCGGGGATCTTCAGCTGGATGCCGGCGCCGTCGCGGCGCTCCAGAGGCGTGGTAAGTCGCTTCTGCCCATCGGGGTTCGCGGGGTCATCGGGACCTTCGGCGTGGGCGCCGCGGTCCGCTGCCTGGATGAAAAGGGAGAGCTCGTTGGAGTGGGGTTGACCAACTACAAATCCTCGGAAATCGAGCTCATCCGGGGGCATCGTTCCGAGGAGATCGAGTCCATTATCGGGTACAAGCATTCGGATGAGGTGATTCATCGCAACAACTTCGTGCTCATGGGAGATATTCCCGAGCCTCCCGAAGGAGAGATGCATGCGTGAGGATATCCTGTCCCTGGGCAGGAGGGCTCGCCGGGCGGCCCATCGAATGGGGCTTGCCGATGGAACGGTCAAAGGTGATGTACTGGCTCGCATGGCCGACGGACTGCGGGCCGGGCAGTCGCTCATTGCCGAGGCCAACGAGAAGGATCTGGCCCAGGCTTCGGAGCGCGGGCTTTCGGGCGCCAAGCTGGACCGGTTGCGCATCAGCGGCAAGGTCCTGGACGAGATGATCGCGGGGCTGCGGGAGATTGCGGTGCTCCCGGACCCGGTGGGTGAGATCACCCGCATGTGGCTTCGGCCCAATGGGTTGAGGGTCGGCCGGATGCGCATTCCCCTCGGCGTCATCGGTATCATTTACGAGTCCAGGCCCAACGTGACCGTCGACGCGGCTGCTCTCTGCATCAAGGCTGGAAACGGGGTCATTTTGCGGGGAGGGTCCGAGGCGTTCCACTCCAATATGTGTCTTGCCTCCATTCTCCGCCGCTGCCTGAGCGAGGTGGGCCTGCCCGAAGACGTGGTCCAGCTCGTTGGGACCACCGACCGCGCGGCGGTGCTCGATCTATTGAAGCTCGAAGAGTACATCGACGTCATGATCCCCCGCGGAGGCGAGGAGCTCATCCGCTTCGTTTGCGACAATGCCCGCATGCCGGTGCTCAAGCATTACAAGGGGGTGTGCCACGTCTACGTGGACGAGTCCGCCGACCTGGACATGGCCGAGCGCATCTGTCTCAACGCCAAGGTGCAGCGGCCGGGGACCTGCAACGCCATGGAGACGCTGCTGGTGCATGAGGCCGTGGGTGGGTCGTTTTTGCCCCGCACGGCGGAGTGGTTCCGGAGGGAGGGGGTCGAGCTGCGGGGATGTCCGGAAACCCGCCGGCTGGTTCCGGATTGCAGGGAGGCCCTGGAGGAGGATTGGACCGCGGAATACCTGGATTATATCCTGGCCGTCAGGGTTGTGGGCAGCATGGAAGAGGCCATGGAGCACATGGCGACCTACGGTTCCCAGCACACGGAAGCCATCGTGACGCGGGATTTCAAGCGTGCGCATCGCTTCATCCGCGAAGTGCAGTCTTCCCTGGTATTGGTGAACGCCTCGACGCGGTTCAACGACGGTTTTCAGCTGGGACTGGGGGCGGAGATCGGAATTTCGACCTCGCGCCTGCATGCTTTTGGTCCCATGGGGCTGGAGGAGCTCACCACCACCAAGTTCATCGCCTTTGGAGACGGTCAGCTTCGAAGCTGATACAGCCTGGTGAAAATGACTGCATGGATCAGCCGGTTCCGAGGCTGGAGCTTGGAGCTGGTGAGCGGTTGAGCGGTCGGGAATTTGAGCCGGGCTGTGCAGGTGCATGCTGATCTGTGAGGAACGACCTGAGAAATGCCACAGAGGATTGGTATTCTGGGCGGAACCTTCGACCCGATCCACTACGGCCACCTCCGGGCGGCGGAAGAAGCCCTGGAAGCCCTTCACCTGGATCGAATCCTTTTCATCCCGGCCGCGTCGCCGCCCCACAAGTCCCGGGCGGAAATCCAGGAGCTCGATCATCGCATGGAGATGCTGCGGCTTGCCATCGGGGATCACCCGAGATTCGAGCTCTCGGACCTGGAGGGCAGGATCGCGGGCAAGTCGTACACGGTCGTGACCCTCAGGGCCCTGCACGGTCTCCTGGCGGAAGAGGGAGAGAGGCAGTTGTTTCTCCTCGTGGGGATGGACGCCTTCCTCGAGCTGCACACCTGGTGGAATCACATGGAGCTCTTCGAACTTTCGAGCCTGGTGGTGCTGAGGCGTCCGGGCCACCCCGAGGAACCGCTCCAGGATTTCCTCAAGGCGCATGTGTCGCCACTCTACGAGCTGGGAACCGACTCGGATGTGTTCGTGCATCCTGAGCTTCTGCCGGTGCATGTGTTGAGCAACACTTTCCTGGGGATCTCATCGACCCGGATACGATGGCTGGTTGCTCGGGGGAAATCGATCCGTTATCTGGTTCCTCGCGAGGTCTTGCGTTATATTGCCGTGAACCGACTCTACGAATCGGATGCCGACGGCCGGTGAAGACGGCGTCGGTTATGGCCGCATGTCCTTGTGCGGCGGGATTCCGCATGGGGCCGATTGGAGATTGAGCCGGAAAATCAACCCGTGGTGAATGTCGAGGTATGAATCTTGGTGAGTGAACTTGCAGGCGGTCCGAAATCCCTGAGCGCCCGTGAAAAGGCTTTGCTTCTGGCTGGGCTCGCCGTGGACTTCAAGGCTCTGGACCTGGTGGTGCTGGACGTGACGGGGCTCTCCTCCTTCGCCGATTTCTTTGTGATCTGCAGCGGAAAATCGAGCCGACAGGTGCAGGGCATCGCCGACAACATCCAGGAGAGCTTGCGTGAGCAGGGAATCAGGCCCCTTGGCATCGAGGGGCACCGTGAAGGCCAATGGGTGCTGATGGATTATGGAGATGTGATCGTGCATGTTTTTTACGAGCCGGTCCGTCTCCTTTACGATCTCGAGAGTCTCTGGTCGGAAGCCAGAAGGGTGAGATGCGATCACGAAGGCTTGCCCGAGAGCACCGTTGTGCCGTGAGGTGAGTGAATTCATGTGGTGCCGTGAGTCCGGAAGATTGTTCAGGGGATTGGTCTGCCTGGCAGTGGCGGTCTGCCTTTTGGCCGCCTGGTTCCCTCTGCCGACGCGGTCGGCCTGGGCTCTGAGCCTTGGTGAGGAGAAGGAGCTTGGCAGGAAGATCCTCGATATGCTGAGGGACCGCCTTCCCCTCGTTGAGGACGACGAGCTCGTCACCTACGTTCGGTCTGTGGGCCAGCGGGTCGTGAAGCAGGTCGGGGTCACGCCCTACGATTTTCAGTTCTTCGTGGTGAATGAAAGCGTGCCCAATGCGTTTGCCATACCGGGCGGATTCATTTTCATATATCGCGGTCTCATCGAGATGATGGAGAGGGAGGGGGAGCTGGCCTCCATCCTGGCCCATGAGCTGGCCCATATCCAGGCCCGGCACATTCATCGTCGCATCGAGGAGTCCAAGATGGTGAACATCGCCAGCCTGGCTGGGATGGTGGCCGGAGTGCTTCTAGGGATGACTACCGGCGGGAGCGGGGCCAAGGCGGCGCAGGCCCTGACCCTGGGGACCGCGGCGGGCGCCAGGAGCTATCAGCTGCAGTACAGCCGCGAAAACGAAAGGGAAGCGGATCAGATCGGTCTCAGGTACCTGACGGCTGCTGGATATCCGCCAGAGGACATGGTCTCCATCATGGAGCGCATGAACCAGGATAAGTGGCGGGCGAGCTCCAAGCTGCCGTCTTACCTTTCGACCCATCCCGCTCTCGGTGAGCGCGTCCTGTACTTGAAAGAGCAGGCCGACAGGCTGAAGGAATCCGGGAAGCCGGCCCAGAAGGCTCGGCCCCGGGAGGGGGATTTCGAGATGATGCAGGCGGCCATGGTGGCTGACTACTCGGACCCTCGGGTCGCCCTTGATCGCTTTCAGGTCGAGGCCAGGGAGGCCGGGAAGGGGCGCTCCGCCGTCTCCGAGTACGGCATGGGCCGGCTCCATTTGCGACAGGGCAATGTCAAGGAGGCGCTGCCCCATCTGCAGGAAGCGGCCCGAATGGCCTCCTCCAGCCCATACGTCATGAGTTCGCTCGGGGCGGTCTATTTTCAGCTTGGAAAACTGGACGAGGCGCAGCGTGCCCTCGAGACGGCGCTCGTTCTGAACCCCACTTCCACCGTGGCCCATTTGCGCCTGGCCAGGGTTCTCCAGGACCAGGGAAAGCGGGCCGATGCCCTCAAGCACCTCCAGCAGATCGAGGACATGGCCCCCAGCTTTCCGGAAATCGACCGACTCCTGGGCGTGCTCCTGGGGCAGATGAACCGCATCGGCCCGGCCCATTATCACCTTGGACGCTATCATGAGCAGAGGCGTGAATGGAAGCTCGCCCAGTTTCATTATCAGAAGGCAAGGACCATGAATCAGGATTCTCCGAGGACCATTGACGAGATCGACAATGCGCTGAAAGAGATTGAACAGCGGAGAAAGAGGGAAATGTGGGAGAAATCCAGGGAAAGATGACGGGCCGAATGCGCTCATCCTGAGACATCGGCTCGACGAACGAGTGGCGAGGAACTGTGGCGATTTCAGCGGAGAAGAAAAGGCCAATCATGTTGAGCGAAAAGCGAAAGGTTCTTTTGGCCGTGCTGAGCGGGCTGGGGCTGCTCTTCGCGGTGGCGGCGGGGATTTCGGAGCGAGTGCCCTGGCTGTACGCCATCTGTACGGGCTTGGGGGATGGCTGCCAGGAAGCGGCGACTTATACGCTTTTCACCGTGCCCCTGTGGATCTACGGCGTTCTGGCTTACATCGCCCTGGGGGGGGTGGTACTGATCCGGCGCCTTCAGCCTTCAGTGGAGTGGTTCGTGGGGGTGCTTTTAGGGGTTGAGGCCGCCCTGGTGCTGATGATGGCCGAGGAGAAGTTCCTGTGCGTCTACTGCCTGGGCAATCTCCTGGTGGTGCTGGCCCTGTTCGCCGTGACGTTCCGACGCGAAAGCTTCTGGCGTACGGTTTCCCTCAGTCTCATGGCTTATCTGGTCTCCTTCCATTTCATCGTCAGTGTCGATGCTGCCGGATCCGCGGCCAAGACCGAATCCGGTTCTCCCCAGGTGGTCGCCAGGGTGGGGACCAGGGAAATCACCGCGGACGAGCTCGAGGAGCCTCTGACCAAGCGGCTTTTCGATTTCAAGCGGCAGGTCTATCGGCTGAAGCGGGAAAAGCTCGACGAGATGATACTGGATTTGCTGCTCGAGCAGGAGGCCGCAGCCCGCAACGTGACGGTTGAGGAGCTCATCGATCGCGAGGTGATCTCCAGGGGTGTTTCGGTGAGTGAGGAGGAGGTGGAGCGGTATTACGAGGAGAATCGTGCGAGGCTCACGGACTGGAATGGCCCTCCCGAAGAGCTGAGGAGTCGGATTCGGTCGGCATTGGAGCAGCACAGGACTGTCCAGGCGATCAAGGACTATTCCAGGAGCCTGAAGGACAAGTACGCGGTTTCAGATTTCCTCGAGGAGCCCGTGTCGCCCTATGCCCGGGTGCAGGTGAGGAACAGTCCCTCAGTGGGGCCGGAGGACGCCGCCGTCACGGTTTTCGAGTTCTCGGATTACGAGTGCCCTGCATGCAGGCAGGCCCACGAGGTGGTCAGGCAGGTGAGGGCCCATTATGGTCCTCGTATCCGCTGGGTCTTCAAGGACTATCCGTTGAAGATGCATCAGCATTCCAGGGTTGCGGCCGAGGCGGCCAGGTGTGCGGCCGAGCAGGGGAAATTCTGGGAGTACCAGGACCTGCTGTACGGCTCGACGGAGGAGCTGACGACGGATCAGCTGAGGAAGCTTGCCGGTGATCTGGGGTTGGATTTGACGCTTTTCGGCCCCTGCCTCGATGAGCGCAGGCACAAGTCCGCTGTGGAAAAGGATCTCGTGGAGGCTAAGAAGGCCGGCCTTGATCGAACTCCGAGCTTTCTCATCAACGGGAAACTGATCACGGGCAGTCACTCGTTTGAGCGCTTCGTGCAGATAATTGACGAAGAGTTGAACAAGTCCGGCAAGAAACCTTAGTTCGAGGAGGGGTGGTCTCTTGACCAGGTTTCCGGGGTGTTGCAGGGGCGCGGCGCGGGGCGGATGGGGTCTCCAGCCTGAAAATTTATAATAGTGGGAAGATGAAAAGGAGAGGGTTTATGAAGGTTCTGGTCAGTGACAATCTGGCGGAGACCGGGGTCGAATCCCTGATGGAGGTCCCGGAGTTTGAAGTCGAGGTGAACACAAGCCTCACTCATGAAGAGCTCAGGCACATCATCAAGGAATACGATGCATTGATCATCCGGAGCGGCACCAAGGTGACCGCCGACATCATCGAGAATGCCGATAACCTCAAGGTGATTGCCCGTGCGGGTATCGGCCTTGACAACGTCGATGTGGAGGCTGCGAGCAAGCGCGGGATCGTGGTGATGAACACCCCCGAGGGGAACGTCATCACGACGGCCGAGCACACCATCGCCATGCTGCTCGCGGTGAGCAGGAACATACCCCAGGCCACGGCGTCGCTCAAGGAAGGCAAGTGGGAGAAGAAGCGTTTTCGCGGCAAGGAGGTCTTCCACAAGACCCTGGGCATCATCGGGGTGGGGCGCATCGGCAGGGTTGTTGCCGAGCGGGCCGTCGGCCTGCAGATGAATGTGATTGCCTTCGATCCGTATATCAACGCGGAAGTGGTCGAGAAGCTCGGAATCACGGCCGTGACCCTGGATGAGCTGTATGCAAGGTCGGATTACATCACCGTGCACACTCCCATGACCCAGGAGACGCGTGGCATCATCAACGCCCAGGCTTTCCAGAAGATGAAGAAGGGGGTTTACATCCTCAACTGCGCCCGTGGGGGAATCGTGGACGAGGCGGCCCTTTACGACGCCATCCAGTCCGGCATCGTGGCGGGCGCGGCCCTGGACGTTTTCGCCAAGGAGCCCCCCGTGGACAACCCGCTCCTGAGTCTGAGCCAGGTGGTGGCCACGCCGCATCTGGGGGCGTCCACCGACGAGGCGCAGGAGAACGTGGCCATTGCGGTGTCCGAGCAGGTCATCGATTACCTGCTCCGCGGGACCATCAGGAACGCGGTCAACGCTCCGAGCATCGACGGGACCGTCCTGGCCAGCCTGAGGCCTTACCTGATCCTGTCGGAGAAACTCGGCAGCCTGCTCACCCAGATCACTCCGGGAGCCATTCGCGAGGTGTCCATCGAGTACATCGGCGAAGTGACCTGTGTGGACAATCGGCCGCTCACTCTCTCCATCCTCAAGGGGATGCTCACTCCGATCCTCGGGGAGATGGTGAATTTCGTTAACGTTCCCATTCACGTGAAGGAGCGCAACATCAAGGTGAGAGAGTCGGTGCGCAGCGAGGCCGAGGATTTCACCAACCTCGTCAGCGTCCACGTCAAGACGTCGGAGGGGGAGAACCTGGTGGCGGGAACCATTTTCGGCAAGAAGGACCTGAGGGTCGTGCGCATCAACGACTTCAGGCTCGAGGCGGCGACTGAGGGTCATGTGCTGCTCATCTACAATATTGACACGCCGGGGACCATCGGCGCCATCGGGACCTGCCTCGGGCGCCACAACATCAACATCTCCATGATGAATGTCGGGCAGATCCTGGATCGAGGGCAGAACATCATTTTCCTGCGGACGGATTCGCCGGTTCCGAAAAATGTTGTTCAAGAGCTCCTTGCCATGGACAATGTGAACGTGGTGCAGGCACTGGAACTTTGATGGTCGGGAGAGACGGGTCATGGAAGAGAGTGAAGACAAGGGATTTGTGGTGAAGGATCGCCGGAAGATATCGCTGGACGACATGGAGGCGGGCTCCGAAGCCGGCGATGAAGCTCGGCAGGCGCCCTCCGAGGAGCAGGCGAAGGCCGAGGCGGAATTCAGGGAGGCCTCGCGAAAGGCCGAAGGGCAGGGTCGGCGCGAGCTGCCGGCGGTGTCGTTCGCCACGTTCATATTCTCGTTAAGCTCATCGGCTCTGGTTTACCTGGGCGAGATGCCGGAGATCGAGAGCCAGTCCAGCCAAGTGGATCTTCCGCTGGCCAAGCAGATCATCGATACGTTGGGAATGCTCCAGGAGAAGACCCGAGGAAACCTCGACATCGACGAAGACCGGCTTTTGAAGAATCTGCTCTACGACCTTCGGTTGCGTTACGTGCAGAAAAGCGGTGGATGAGGTGAAGCTGGACGTCAAGGTGCCGGCCAAGATCAACTTTTGGCTCGAGGTGCTTCGGAAGAGGGAGGACGGATATCATGAGCTTTCCAGTCTCATGCTCCCCTTGGCGGTTTTCGACGAGATTGGACTGGAGGAGGTCGAGTCCGGCGGAATCGTCCTGGAATGCGATCATCCCGAAGTCCCCCTCGATCGAGGCAACCTCGCCTGGCGCGCCGCAGAGCTTTTCTGCCAAAGGGCGGGGGTTCCGCCTCACCTGAGCATCCGTCTGAAGAAAGGAATTCCCGTGGGGGCCGGCCTCGGAGGCGGCAGCGCCGACGCGGCCGGCGTGCTCCTGGGCCTGAATCGGCTTCATCCGGGGAGGGTGAATCCGCAGGAGCTCCATGTCATGGCCACCCGTCTGGGGGCTGATGTGCCCTTTTTCCTGATCCAGAGGCCGGCCCTGGCCACGGGCATCGGCGAGAGGCTCGAGCCGATCGCCGGGGTGATTGATTACCCGATTCTGTTGGCCAAGCCTCCCGTGAGCGTTTCCACCGCCTGGGTTTACGGAAGTTTGAAGTTGACAAGGGGGGAGAGCCGCATTAAGGTACCGAGGCTTTTGGCCGATCCCTGGAATCTCGCCGGGCTTTTGCAGAACGACCTTGAAAGTGTCACCCTGACCGCCGTTCCGATTCTGCCCAGGCTCAAGGCCTGGATGGTCGAGCAGGGAGCGATGGCCGCGCTCATGAGTGGAAGCGGTCCCACCGTTTTCGGTGTTTTTGCCCGTCCCGAGGAAGCCGGAAGAGCCGAGGCGGCCGCGGCGGGCGACTGGCCTGAATGCTGGGTCGCCCGTACCAGGGTATTGGGTGATCAAGGTTCGTGATACAGTGCCGGGGCGCGGGCTTCTTTTCATGGGGTGTCGCCAAGCGGTAAGGCACGGGTCTTTGGAACCCGCATCCGGAGGTTCGAATCCTCCCACCCCAGCCAAAACAGAGCGCATCCGTGAGGGGTTGAGTGTTGCATGCTCGGTCCACTGAAGATTTTCTGCTGCAATTCTAACCCATCCCTTGCTCGGAAGGTCGCTTCCCTTCTGGATATGGAGGTGAGCCAGGCGCTGGTCGGGAGATTCAGCGATGGGGAGGTTCGGATCGAAATCCATGAAAACGTTCGAGGGATGGACGTTTTCGTCCTTCAGTCCATTTCCCCGCCGGTGAACGACAATCTCCTCGAGCTGCTGGTGATGGTGGATGCGTTGAAGCGGGCTTCGGCCAACCGGATAAATGTCGTGGTGCCTTATTACGGTTACGGCCGGCAGGATCAGAAAGAAAAGCCCAGGGTTCCCATCACCGCCAAGGTGGTGGCGGATTTGCTCACCGCGGCGGGTGCGCACCGGCTGGTCACCATCGACCTGCACTCCGAGCAGATCCAGGGCTTCTTCAGGATTCCCGTGGACCATCTGTCGGCCACCGAGGTTTTGCTGGAGGACCTGAGGCAACGTCTCAGGGGAGGCGAGATCGTTGTGGCTCCCGACGCCAACGGCGTTCCCCGGGCACGATCCTTTGCCGATCGGCTCAAGGTGGATCTGGCTATCCTGGACTACCGTCGGACGGGTGGCGAGCCCTATGTGCAGATCGTGGGAAACGTGAAGAACCGTAGGGTCGTGATCCTGGATGACATGATCAACACCGGGAAAACCCTCGAGAGGACCGCCCAGGGGGCGATGCTGGCGGGGGCGGCGTCGGTGGAGGCCTATGGGGTTCACGCGCTCCTCTCCCAGAATGCCGTGAGGCGTCTCGAAGGGTCCTCCCTGAGCGTGGTGACGGTCACGGACAGCGTAGCTCCCTCCGCCGAGGCCGAGTCTTCCAGGATCATCCGTTCGGTGTCCATTGCGCCGTTGCTGGCCGAGGCGGTGAGAAGGATTCATTACGAGGAGTCTCTGAGCGCCATGTTCCTTAAGGTCTGTTGATGAAACGACCCCGCTGTGGCATTGCTGAGCCGGGATGACAATTGCGCCGAGGCGAGGGGGGCACCGGGGTGGCGGGGCGGGGGCGGATGAATGGTTTGAAGGCTGGATTCCCGCAAGCACACGGCAGCGTGTGCTTTATGATTTTACGGAGGTGAAAAGCACATGGACTACGAAATCAATGCATCGATTCGAAGCAAGACCGGGAAGGGAGCCGCGCGAAGCCTGCGCCGCCAGAACCTGGTCCCGGCGGTCCTCTACGGCCCGAGCACGGAATCGGTAACCCTTGCGGTTCCAAGCCTGAGGCTCGAGAAGCTTCTCCGGGAGATGGAGGGAGAGAGCCGGCTGGTGACCCTGTCCATTGGGGAAGGTGCTGAAAGCCAGACCCGCAAGGTGCTCCTGCGCGAGGTGCAGGTTCACCCGTTTCGCAGGCGCTTCCTGCACGTGGATTTCTTTGAAGCGCCCATGGACCGCAAGATCGTTGTCAATGTGCCCATCGAGCTCAAGGGCGATTCCATCGGCGTAAGGAAGGGCGGTACTCTCAACCTGATCCTGAGAACCCTGGCCGTTCGATGCCTTCCGGCCGAGATCCCCGAAAGGATTTACGTCGATGTCAGGTCCCTGGATCTCGGAGGCACCATCACCATTTCGGGCCTTGCTTCCCAGGTGGACCACGAGTTGATGGGGGAGCCGAGCCAGGCGGTGGTCACCGTGGTGGCGCCTGAGGGTAAAGCCAAGGAGGGCGAGGCGGATCGCGGAAAGTAATCCTTTCCATTCAGGTCCATTGAGATGCGGGGCAGGGAACCGCAAATCGGGGAGAGGATACGATTATTGTCGTTGTGGGACTGGGCAATCCCGGCAAGCAATATGAAGGAACCAGGCACAATGCCGGGTTCCTGGTGGTGGAGGGTCTGGCCCGCCGACTGGCGATCCCCCTCTCGGAAAAGAAATTCAAGGCGCGCTGGGGGGTCGGCGAGGTCTCCGGAAGGAGGATCGCTCTCTTCGAGCCTCTGGCTTATATGAACCGCAGCGGCGAGCCCGTCGGGCAGTTCATTCGCTACTTCGGAGTCTCCACCGAAGACCTCCTGGCGATCCATGACGACCTTGATCTGCCTTGTGGCCGCATTCGGTTGGTCAGGGGTGGAGGGGCGGGGGGGCATCGCGGTGTTCTTTCGCTGGCTGAGCACGTGGGCCATGCCGGTTTTGGGCGCTTGAAGCTCGGTATTGGCCGGCCTCTCCACGGTGAGGCTGTGGAGGCTTTCGTGCTGAGCAGCCCGTATCCTGAGGAGAGAGCTGAGTTTCGGGACATGATTGAACGCGGTGTCGAGGTTGTCGAGTTTGTGCTGGAGCGTGGCATCGACTTGGCCATGAACCGGTTCAACGCGGCTCCCCGGAGTAAGCGTGATTCGGAAGCTCCGCCTGGCGGTTCCCCTTGATCCTCGGAATTCTTCGAGGGCATCCCCTGGATTCCATGAGTCGAGAGGCCGCTCGGCAGGGGGACCGCGGCCACGTTGGACAACGGGAATGACTTGAGCCGTTGGTCCTCGATCCTCGGGCGGTCATCCCTTGCCGCTTCAGCATATCGGATCCATCCATTCGCTCAGAAACTTCGCAGTGTGCCTCCATCCTTCCTTTCAGCTTTGCATCCGCACAAAGTGATGATAAAATTTTAAATCTGGGAGAATAGACTGAGAATCCCCGAGGGATCGGGAGACGGGAGGTCTTATGTTTAGCATTGGCGATTTGGCGGTCTATCCTGCTCATGGCGTCGGCAAGATCGAATCCATCGAGAGCAAGAGCATAGGCGGGCAGAAGCAGGATTACTACATCATCCGGATTCTGGAAAATGATATGAAGATCATGATTCCGATTCGGAATGCGGAATCGGTGGGACTGCGTCAACTGATTCATTCCAATGAAATTCCTATGGTATACGAAATCTTGAGGTCCAGGGAGGTCTCGGTCAATGGGGGCACATGGAATCGTCGTTACCGTGAATACATGGAAAAGATCAAGACAGGTTCGATCTACGAACTGGCGCATGTTTTAAGGGACCTGACCGTCCTCAAGGGAGACAAGGAGCTGTCCTTTGGAGAGCGAAAGATGCTGGACACGGCTCGCAGTCTGCTGTTGAAAGAGATCTCCATCGTCAGGGCCATGAGCGAAGTGGATGTGGAAAGGGAAATCTTCGAGCTTCTGAAATAGGCTTTCTCCTGTCAGGTCCTTGGATACGGCAGTGTCTTCCCGCCCCCCTTATGATCAGCCCCTTTGAGTATTGTATCAGACTGCATTATTTACTTTTTTCTACACATTTGCCGGCTGGTGGTCGTAGAATGCCGCATGAATCTCACTGGGCCGCTGAATGTGAAACACCAGTGGTCAATATTTAAATTGGAATTCCTGGAGTCTTATTTGTCCCATGTGGTCGTGAATTCATCAACGAAAGGGGGTGAGCAGGAGTGAGATGGGCTTGGTTGATTCTCAAAATCATGCTTTTCGGCATCTGCAGTGTTGGAGGGTATTTCATCGGGGCTGAGCTCGAAAGTCTGAGGCAGATCCGGTGGGCTCCCTGGGCCGGGCTGATGGTGGGCATGGTGATCGCCGCGTTGGCTCTTTCCGTTGAAAAGATCATCAACCGAATTCCGCTCAAGGTATTGATTGGGGGAACGCTCGGTCTGGTTCTCGGCCTTTCCATAGCCAAGTTGATTGCCTACGGCTTCACCCTCCTCGAGGATTCTGCGATCCGCGTTGCAATCTTTATTATTTTATCCTGCATTTTTGGGTACGTGGGCATGGTTTTGGGCAGTGTCAAGGTGGAGGAGCTTCGGCTGCCCAACTGGTCCTGGCTGTCTCGAGGCATGAGCCGCGGCGGGCACAGTAGCAAGATCCTGGACACCAGCGTCATCATCGACGGGCGTATCGCCGACATTGTGGAGACCGGCTTCATCGGGGGAATCCTGGTGATTCCGGAGTTTGTGCTTCAGGAGCTGCAGCACATTGCGGACAGCTCGGATCCCACGCGGAAGGTGAGGGGCCGAAGGGGCCTGGACATCATCAAGCGGCTGCAGCTGGAGAAGCGCATCGAAGTGCGTATCGATCGGCAGGATTTCGACAACATCAGCGACGTGGACGCGAAGCTGGTGGCATTGGCGCTGAGCATGGGGGCGAAGATCGTCACCAACGACTACAATTTGGCGAAGGTGGCTGAGGTGCAGGGAATCACGGTCCTGAACATCAACCAGCTTGCCAATGCCCTGAAGCCCGTGGTGCTGCCGGGCGAGGTGCTGCGACTGCAAATCTTGAAGGAGGGCAAGGAGCAGGGCCAGGGAATCGCCTACCTGGAAGACGGAACCATGGTGGTGGTCGAGAATGCGAGCCGTTTGCTGGGCAAGGAGGTCGAGGTTTCGGTGACCAGCATTTTGCAGACCACGGCGGGCCGTTTGATTTTCACCATCCTCAGGGATGTGGAGCCGCAGCGGCAGCAGCATTGAGAGGGATGTGGAGGGACCTTTGAGCAGGAATGGACTCCCTCCTTTCGGCGGGGACCTTTCGGAGGTGGTCCTTAAGGCCGAGGGGATCCATTCGGGCCTGCGGCTGGACGTGTTTCTGAGCCGGTGCCTCACCGATCGCTCCCGGAGCCAGGTCCAGCGTTGGATTCAGGAGGGGCGGGTCACCGTCGCCGGGAAGGCTGTGAAGGCGAGCCGCGTCGTGGAGGTCGGAGACGAGGTACTCGTGCGGCTCCCGACCGAAACGCGTGAGGATGCCCTTCTGCCGTGTCCGATGCCTCTCGACATTCTCTTCGAAGACGATCACATCCTTGTCATCAACAAGGCGCCGGGAGTGGTGGTGCATCCGGGCGCTGGCCGCCGGGAAGGGACTCTCGTCCACGGGCTGCTGGCATACACAAGTCGGCTGGCTTCTCAGGGGGCCCCGCTTCGGCCGGGTATAGTCCACCGGCTGGATCGGAACACCTCAGGAGCCATGGTCATAGCCAGAAGCGATGTTGCCTACCTGGATCTCATCAGGCAGTTCAAGGATCACCGGGTGGGCAAGGAGTATCTGGCCATCGTGTATGGTGTGTTCAGGGACCGGCGGGGGGAGATCCGCACGGGCATCGATCGCCATGCGACGGACCGGAAGAAGATGGCGGTGGTGGGGTCACGGGGGCGTGAAGCCGTTTCCCGGTGGGAAGTCGAGGAGGACTTTGGGGAGGTAAGCTTTCTGCGGGTCTGGATCCAGACAGGGAGAACGCACCAGATCCGGGTCCATTTCAGCCATCTGGGGCACCCGCTCGTGGGGGACTCGACCTACGGCGGGGGAAAGCGGCGGTCTCAATCGATCCACTCCATGGAATTGAAGAGACTCCTGAACCCTGTTGATCGTCAGATGCTTCATGCCTGCAGATTGTCTTTCGACCACCCTGTCACCTCGACCCCCCTTGCTTTTGCGGCCGATCCGCCCCCGGATTTCAAGGACCTCCTTCGGGCGCTGCAATCGCTCAAGCAGCGGGGGAGCTGAGCTCTCGGTTCGTCGGTGTCTCTTCCGTGAGTGCCCTACTCAACTTCCATATCGAGCTCTTCGTCCATTTCATCCGGCATTTCGTCAATGGGCATCTGCACGCGCTGGCGTGGATCATCGGGGGATCGGCTCCGGGGCACCCGCTGGCGTCGTTCACGGATATCGATGTTTCCGACTTCTCCCATGCCCTCCTCCTCGGGGGAAGCTCCGGGCTGTTGAAGCTGTCCGCGGCGAGCACGCCGTTCGCCGATGGTCTCCACGGCAGGCTCACCGGCGGAAGCAGTCGGGGGCGGTGGAGCAGGAGCCAGCGGCGGCAGCACCTTTCCTGAGGCGTAGAGATAAATCTCAAAGGTCTGCCCGCCTTTTTCGACGAAAATGCTTTTCGATCCGATTTTGTTCACCACGTAATCGCTGATCTTGTCCCCCTCTCGTACGGAGACGAAGGGAGAGGTGTCCTTGCCCTTGTCCTTCCCGGGCGCCTGGCCCTTAAAACGGACCAGCGCCTTGCGGCTGTCTCCATAAATGAAGATGCCGTCCAGTTGCAGAGACTTGGGGGGAACAGCCGGCGAGGAGTTCGTCGACGAGGAGGTATCTGAATCGGGGGACGGAGGTTTACGATCGGGAGAAAAAAGGTTCCTTTCGACGACGATGGGGCTTGAGAAACATGGAGCGGCGAGACCGGCCATGATAAAGCCCGTGAAAGCGATCCTCAGCATCAGCAAAGCCTTTGATGATTTCATGAAATCTCCTCGATCATGACGAAAATACGTCATCCGCACGGGAATATAAATCCTTTCGCGATTTATGAAAACCGCTTAAATTAATGATCAAGCTCGGGTGGCGCCCAATCTTTCTTTGAGAAAATGATGAAGGGGCGGCCCTGGGGCTTTCCGGGGGAGGCGAACCGGCGCGGCATGGCTCGGAAGCTGCCGGGCCTGAGGTGACGTTTACATTGATCGAAGGATCTGTTAAGAATTTGCGGCATGATACCGAGTCAACCCTCTCCAGGAGAATCTATGCAGGATGATTCCGTGCTTCGCGCGTTTCAGAAGGAGCTCAACCTTGCCGACGACCAGCTCAAGCAGTTGCAGAAAACCTGTTTCACCGGCGGGCTCTCCTTCGTCGATGCCTTCGAGGACATTGGCATAACCGATGAGAACCGGGTGCTCAAGGTCCTGGCAGACCATCTGAAGCTGCCCCTGCTCGGTCGCGAGGACTACCCCGAGAAGCCTGTGCTCCTTGAGGGCGTTTCCATGTTCTTCCTTCGCAAGCATGCCGTGCTTCCCATTCAGGTGGAAACGGGCCGGGTGAGGGTTGTGGTGAACAGCCCCCTGGATATTCCCCTGTTAAATATTCTCGGGGACTACTTCGAGGGAATGGAGATCAGCCTCTGCCTGGGGCAGAAGGAGGAGATTCGAACGGCCATCGACCGCCTTTACGGGACTGCGGCCCGTGAGGCGGAGGCATTGTCCAGGGGCGAGGAAGGCGCGGTGATCCATGGGGACATGTTTGAGGAGGACCTCGAGCATCTCAAGGGGCTTGCCCAGGAAGCCCCCATCGTGCGACTGGTGAATGTTCTCATTTCGCGTGCCCTCGACATGAGGGCGTCCGACATTCATTTCGAGCCCTTCGAACGCTCGTTTCAAGTGCGGGCCCGGGTGGACGGCGTTCTTTTCGAGCTCGATGAGCCTCCAAAGGCGATGCAACCCGCCATTGTGAGTCGCTTGAAGCTCATGGCCAACCTCAATATCGCCGAACGAAGGCTTCCCCAGGACGGGAAGATCAAGCTGAGGTTCGGCAACCGTGAGGTGGATATCCGTGTCTCCACCGTGCCCACGATCTACGGCGAAAGCGTGGTGCTGCGACTGCTCGCCCAGGAGAGTGTCGAGTACAACCTGAACACGCTCGGAATGGACCAGCGGCAGTATGAATTCATCGAGGGTCTCATCGAGCGGCCCTATGGAATGATCCTGGTGACGGGCCCGACGGGCTCGGGGAAGACCACCACGCTGTATGGAGTGCTCAAGCGGCTCAACAAGGTTTCGAGGAAGATCCTGACCGTCGAGGATCCCGTCGAGTACCAGATCAACGGAATCAACCAGATTCAGGTCAAGCCCCAGATCGATCTCACCTTCGCCAACGCCCTGCGCTCCCTGGTGCGGCAGGACCCCGATGTTCTGCTCATCGGCGAGATCAGGGACAAGGAGACGGCGGATATCGCCATCGAGTCGGCCTTGACCGGCCACCTGGTCCTCTCGACCCTGCACACCAACGACGCTCCGGGCGCCATCACCCGTTTGCGGGACATCGGCATCGAATCGTTTCTCATGGCGGATTCGCTGCTCGCCATCGTTGCCCAGCGGTTGGTCAGGCTTTTGTGCCCGAACTGCAAGGAACCCTACGAGGCCCGGGAGGCCGACTATGCGCGCCTGAAGGATCTGATCGAGGATCTGCCCGAGACGGTGACACTTTACCATAACCGCGGTTGTGAAAAGTGCGGGCACACGGGGTTCAGGGGGCGGGAAGCGATCTTCGAGGTGCTGCCCGTAGGCGACGCGGTGCGCTCGGCCATTGTTGCCGGCAAAAGCGCTGGGACCATAGCGCAGGTTGCATTCCAGGAAGGCTACCGGCCGCTGCTTTATCATGGCTACGGCAAGGCCCTGGCGGGTCAGACGACTCTGTCCGAGGTGCTTCGGGTGACCAGTCTCTCGCTGGCGTCTTAGGACTCAAGAGGTAATCAGGGAATTCTTCCATGGCATATTTCCAGTACCAGGCTCGCGACCTCCAGGGACAAACGCATCGCGGGGTCATGGAAGCCCTCTCGGAAAGCGATGCGGCGCGCAAGCTCAAGTCAGGCCGGCTCTATCCGCTCAAGGTCAAGGCCGTTCGCAAGAGCAGGCCGCGAAGGGTGCCCGAGGAGCATGTCATTCGGTTCTTTTTCGATCTTTCGGACCTGCTTTCTGCCGGTCTGCCGGTGGATCGCGCTCTGGCTCTCATCAGCACCAATCAAACCCACAAGGTCTTCCAGCGGGTCGTGCGGGACCTGCTCGAGGAGGTTCAGGGGGGAAGCGATCTTTCGGGGGCCATCGGAAGGTACCGGGATGTCTTCGGCGATCTCTCGGACCACATGATCCGCGCGGGCGAGGCCAGCGGGACCCTGGGGCCCATCCTCAAGCGGCTGGCCCAGTACCTTGAGCAGCGTCGGGTCTTTCGGCAGAGTCTCGTCTCATCCATGATCTATCCCATCATCCTTTTCAGCATCAGCATCGTCTCCATGGTCATCCTCCTGGTCTACGTGATCCCCAAGTTTGCTCAGATTTTCCGCGACCTGAACCAGGAGGTTCCTCTTCTGACGGACATCCTGCTCCAGCTGGGAGTGTTTCTGAAGGAATATGGATGGATATTTCCAGTCCTGCTGGGCGTCTTGTACTGGAGCGGGCGCTATCTGTACCGGCAGCCTTCGGTGCGGCGCGGCATCGATCGACTGTTCATCAGGATCCCTTTCAGCCGCTACCTGGTGCTGCACGGTGAGTTGACGCGATTCTGCCGGACCCTCGGCACCATGCTTCAATCGGGTGTTCCGCTCCTGAAAGCGCTGAGTCTGGGCGAGCAGGTGCTGATGAACAGCGTTCTGAAGGAGGCGATGGTGCCCCTTCACCGGGAAATAAAGGCCGGGCGGTCCATGAGCAACTACTTCCGCTCACAGCAGACCTTTCCTCCGAGGATGGGGACCATGCTGCGGATCTCCGAGGAGCAGGGGAGCCTCGGCGACGGCCTCCTGGGACTGGGGGACCATTTCGAAAGGGAGCTGCAAAGGAGCCTCCAGCGCATGATGGCCCTGCTGGAACCGGTGGTGATCATCATGACGGGACTCATGATCGCCATCATGGTCATGAGCATGTTCACGGCCATTTTCGGTATCAATGAGATTCAATTTTAGCTTGGCTCGGCGTCCATTGGCGCTTCGAAAATCAGCGCGGGCGGTCCGGAATTCCATGGCTCTCCTATCGTCGCCGTCGATGCGAAAACCCAAGTCCGGCATGGGCTTCACCATGGTTGAGGTGGTGCTGGTGCTGGTCATCATCTCCCTGGTTGTGGCCCTTGTGCTGCCGAGAGTGGGCGCTGGCTGGAGGAGAATGGAAGACCGCGAGTTCCTGCAGGATTTCGTTCAGACGCTGAAGCGCGGGCGGCTTATCGCCATGAATTCGGGGCAGTTGACCGCCTTTCGCATCCGGCCTTCGGAACGGCTCTACGATATCGGGAATCCCCCGTATCGGCGGATTCCCGATCACGTGGACATTTACAGCGATGATTTGGAGCGCGACCCCGTAACTCAGGATCACCTGGTGGTGTTTTACCCCGACGGAAGTCTTTCGGGGGGGGACATCGAACTGGTGTTCGACAAGGAGAGCGCTTTTCTGATCTCGATCCATCCCCTGGTGGGGAGCGTTCGAGTGAGCAGGGTGGAAAGGCGATGAGAGTCGGCGAAACGACGGTTGAGTTCGGAGGGACGAGGGGGTTCACGCTGCTCGAAGTCATGGTGGCTCTCACCATCGGGGTGATCATCCTCGGGGGAGCCATGGGGGCTATTTCATCCTCCCTGCAGTACAGCCACCGGGTCAAGGAAAAAAGCGCGGTGCAGCCGTACCTGGATGCGGCGGCCCAGGAGATCCTCATCCAACCGGAGAGGATCCATGAAGGGCAGATGGTGGTCAAGGCATTCCGGGATGCCCCGCCGGTTTTCATAGCCGCCGTCCGGGTGCCGGGCAGGGATGATTTCGGCGAGGCCGGCTCTTCCGGAGAGTTGTATCGCGTTATGCTGAGCTGCAAGGGGCAGAGGCTCGAGATGAGCGTGCTGGTGCCCAAGTCGGCTCTGGATTAGGCGGCGGGATTAGGCGATGTCAATGGTAGGGAGAGATTGGACCGGGGCGTGCATTCATGAGGGTCTGCACGGTGGGGGGATGCCTCCGAATGCCGAGTGCAAGGCGGTTTGCCGGGAGGAGTCCCCGCGGATTGCACTGTGCCTCCAATCGAGAGGGTTCACGCTCGTCGAGCTGGTTATCGCCACCCTCATCTCCTCCTTGGTCATGGGGATCATTTCCGTGGCCCTCGGCTTTTCGCTCCGAATCTGGGAGCGCCAACAGAACCAGACACCCAGCGACATGCCCGCGGTCATCCAGTTGCTCAAGTGGCAGCTCGCCACCTTCGAGCCCCTGCCCGTCCGGATCGATCAGGAGTCGGTTCCGGTGTTCAAGGGCGATGCTCGCTCGCTGACCTTCGCCACGGCTCATTCGGTCAAGGCCATCACCAGGGGAGCCCCCGTTGTGGCCCGCTACGTGTTCGTACCCAGGGACAAGACCCTTTACTATACCGAGATCCCTTTCGACCCGTACAACACCGAAATCATCGAGGAGTTCATGAAGTTCATGCCGGGCAAGGACAAGAAGCGCAGGGGTTTCTTCGCCACGGCGGTCGCCGAGATGACCTTCTCGTATGCCGATGCCGGTGAAACCGATAGCTTCGAGGAGAACTGGCAGGGCGATGGGTCCATTCCCGGCGTCGTTGTGGTCACCTGGACGCCGGACGGTCGGGCTCGGATGGCGGCCGCCATGGTCCCCAACGCCCTGTTTCCGAAGCGGACCGAGGAAGGGGCACTCGAAGGCTCGGCGTTTGGGAGGCGGCGATGACCCTGATCAGGCGCGAGGATGGCGTCATCATCATTGCAGTCCTCTGGATTTGTGCCCTCACCATGTGGTTTAGTCTTCAGATCGGGGCCGAAAGCCGATTGCAGGGAGAGGAACAGGTGCACGGGCACCGCAGGTCCCAGGCCCTCTATCTCGCCATAGGCGGGTGCTACGAGGCCCTGGCTCGCATGGGCGAGCCTCTGGACCTGGGTCTCGGCCGCAAGGCCGAGGAGAGCTGGCAGCCCAACGGCAGACCTCATCTGGTGGAGTATGAGACGGGGCAGGCCGTGGTCATCGTCGAGGCGGAGGGCAGGAAGGTGAACGTCAACATCACTCCTCCCGAGCAGCTTCGGCTGGTTTTCGAGCGCGCTGGAGTGGCCGAGGCGGATGCCGAGCGACTGGCGGACCTGGTGGCGGATTTCACCGACCCGGACGATTTCCAGAGACTGCATGGGGGCGAGAAGGACTATTACGAGAGGCAGGGGATCCCATACCCGCCGTTCAACGGCCCGCTGCTCAGCCTTGACCAGATGCTCCTGATTCCCGGCATGACGCCCCAGCTCTTCTATGGGTATCAGAACGCCCCTCCCGAGCAGAACCCCTATGGAGGGTTCTGGGATGCCGTGTTGCCCGCGAGCGGTTCGCTGTTCAGCCTGCTGACCGTCCATGGGAAGAACCAGCTCGTCCTGGACGAAGATCCTTGGGATGAGTTGGAAGAGAAGATCATCACCTGGGAGAAGGGCGGTATTTACCGTATCCTTTCGTTGGGGAGGTCTTTCAACGGACCGCCTTCTGTTCTCATGTGGCTGATCGTACGCTACACTTCCGATGGAGAGAAGCCATACGAGGTGCTCTACCGGAAGATCCTCTAGATCTTCCCTGCGCATCGGGCCGATGCGGGAGCGTGGGGCCCGACGAGGAATGCGGTTGATTTCAAGGAGATTCGGAGTCCAACTGCGATGATAAAGCGCTTCATGAAGCAAAGAGTCAATCACATAACGGCTGTTTATGTGGAAAAGGATCGGGTGGAGGTCCTGACTGCCCATCGCCAGTGGCGCAAGTGGCAGGTCAACCTGGTGGAGCGTGTGGCCGTCGGAGAGGAGGAGTCCGTATTCGACTGCCTGGCCCGGCTCAACCTGAGGGGGAGGGGCCGCAAGAACGCCGGCCTTCTGCTCATGCTGCCCCTCGAGTTTTACAGTTTCCATCGGGCCGTCTACCCCGCGGCCCTGAAGGATCAGCTGGATGAAGCCCTCACCTTCGACTGGCAGGAGAACATCTTTCACGAGGTCGAGGGGACGCTGCACTTCTCCGGACCCCCGGTCCAGGTGGAAGACCATCTCTCGGTTCCGATCTTCTACCTCCAGCGGGATATCCACGACAAGTTCCACCAGACCCTTTCGGCGGGCATGTTTCGTAGCTTTGGAGTGCTGCCGGCCGCCCTCTGTTACGGTGTGTTTCTGCCTCCCCGGGAAGAGACGGACCCGGATGCTCTTCCGGTGCAGCTCGTTGCCCGCATGACGCATCGTTCGCAGCTCGAGGTCCACAGCTTCTACCGTGGCCTGCTGCTGGATTCCGTCCTGGTGGGTGACAATACCCTGAGCCTGAAATTGCTGCAGGAGCGGATTCGTTGTCTCGAGGGTCTCGGTGATTCGCAGCCCTTATCCATCGAACTCATCGAGGACATGGACAGCATCGAGCGCAGGGCCGAGACCAGCTGGGTCTGGGATCATCTGCCGGTCCGCGTCCAGGCGGTGAGGGGCAAGCTTGTCGAGCACTGGATGGAGTATCTTTTTCAGCAGGACGAGGTCAGGACTTTCGAGGAGCCTCTCTACCTGAAGCCCTGGAAGGCCCCGAAGGTGGTGTGGCCGGTGGCTGCCGTCGCGGGCCTTTACGCGCTCTTTGCGTTCTATCAGGTTCACAGCCTTGGGCAGCTCAAGGAGAAGGCCCTGCGCCTGAAAAGACAGACGGCCAATCTCGAGGCGCAGTGGAAGCCCGTGGAGCAGCTTCAGACGAGAATCGCGAAGTTTGAGGAGGATCAGAAATCGCTCTCGCAGTTCAACATGGAAGGCTACCCGCTTCTCGAGCTCCTGACGCTGCTCACGCAGATCACTCCCGATGACACGTCCCTGAACTATTTTTCGCTCAGGAAGGGGCAGGTCATCCTGCGGGGCGAGAGCAAGTCCGCCATCAAGTACCTGCCGGAGCTTTCCAAAATCGAGGGGTTCGGCGATGTGAAGTTTGCCTCTCCGGTCACCCGCAACCCGGCTTCCGAGCAGGAGCGATTCAATGTGCAGCTTCAGCTCGATCCCGAGAAATTTAGGAAGACCATCGGCGAGCTGCAGCTGGATATCGCCCCGGCCAGGGCTTTGCCCGTCGAAAACCAGCCCTCGGTGGGTTCGTCGGGGGATGAGGGGGAAGAGGAGATTGATCTCGATGAGGATCTCGAAATCATTGAAGAAGGCGAAGTGCCGGATGAGGAGGACAATGCATGAGATGGCGTGAGCTGAGCCTCGATGACATTCGGAAGCATCGTTCGTCCGTGGCGTTCGTTCTCGTCTCGGCCCTGCTGCTCCTCGTGGTCCATTTCATCTGGATTGCTCCCCTCTCGGGCGAGAAGGAGGAGGTTCAGGCCAGGGTGGTCCAGCAGCAGGATCTCGTCAAGCGCTACAACGAAAAACTTCAGCAGAGCCAGTCCATCCGGGACAACCTGGTCAAGCAGGAAGCTGAGCTTAAGGAGCTTCAGAAGTTTCTTTTCAAGGGCAATGACCCGTATCAGCTGGCCGCCACCCTGAGTGAGATGCTTTCCGCCAAGGAGGGTCAGAAGCTGGATATCAAGACTTACCAGGTTCTGGCAAGCAAGGAGTACGGGCTTTACCAGGAGGTGCATCTCCGGTTCAACTTCATGACCACCATCGAAGGCTTCCACTATTTTCTCGAAAAGGCCCGCAATTTCCAGTCCGCCCTGCTGGTCCAGGAGATCAATATCCAGAAGGTTCAGCGCAAGGGAGGGCCGGACCTGGTGGTGAATGTCATCCTGGCGGCTTTGATGGAAAAGAAAGAAAAATCGTAGGCTTAGTCATAAGTCCCTTTACACCTTGCCCATATTGTGGAAAATGCATCCGATAGCTGTGTGCCCTGACCTCCGGGCCGGGGAGTCATCCGTTTTATCGGCCGTCGGAGGTTGATCTGGCTTGAACGCTTCTTTGAGAGGCTGATGCATGCACTGCAACCGAATGATTCCGTGGGTGATTGTGATCTTTTTTGCCGCCGGCTGCGCCACCACGCCTCCCAAGCCCGCACCGCGTGAAACTTCGCCGTTCGGCAAGATATCGTACGGTCCCACGGTGCCGGCTGACAAGGAAAGGGAGCTGGAAAAATCGGTCGAGATCGATCCGGATTCGAGGGCCGGCGTGAAGAAGCCCACGGTGCCCCGGCCCGAGGGGCTGGGTAGTCAGATCAAGCACGGGCTTATTTCGACCACGGGTCACAGTCCGCTTGAGGAGCCGCCGGTTTCGGTTGGAGACCGGCAGAAGATCATCCTCAACTTCGAGAAGGCCGACGTGGCCGAGGTCACCAACCAGATTTTCGGCGAGTACATGAAATTGAGCTACGTGTTGGACCCCAAGCTCCAGGGGCGCATCAGCATGTACCTGGACGGCGAATACTCCAAGGACGAGCTCCTGCAGCTGGTGACGAGGGTCTATGAAGCCAACGACATCTCCGTGGTGCCGCGGGGCGGCGTCTACTACCTGCAGCCGGCCCAGCGGAGCAGCTCCAGCAGCCTTCCCATCGCCTCGCCCCAGCTCCTGAGGGGAGACGGCACGGGGGTCAGGCCCCTTATCGTCATGTATCGGCTGCGCTTCATGGACGCCAAGCAGGCCATCAACACCATCAAGTTTTTCCTGACCCCCGGGAGACCCGTCACCTCCGAAAACACGACCAACACGCTCATCTTCGTCGAGAATTCCGACAACGCCAGGACCATCGTCGAGGTGCTGAAGGCGCTGGATGTGAACGTCCTCCAGGAAGTCAACATGGAGATCGTCCCCCTCAGCTCCGTTTCCCCCCAGGACGCCGTCCAGAGCATGGAGACCCTCATGGGGAAGCTCGAGCTTTTCAAGGAAAGCGCCATCAGGGCCAACTACGCCTTCATCCCCCTTCCCAACTACGGTGGGGTGCTCTGCCTTGCCCAAAGCCCCGAGCTTTTGAAGACCATCAAGTACTGGCTGAATGCTCTGGACGTCCAGGGGGAGCAGACCGGGGAGCAGATCCACGTGTACTTTGTCCAGAACGGGCTCGCGCGCGACATCGGCGACATCCTGAACGAGGTCTTCGGCCTGCGGGGCGGCGGCGTGTCGGCTCGTCCTGAGCAGCAGATCGTCGGCGCCTTCGGGACGAGGGGAACGGGGACGAGGGGGGGCTTCGGCACGTCGACTTTCGGGGGGGGAGGTTTCGGTTCGTCCTCCACGGGCAGGAGCAGCTTCGGCACGTCTTCCAGGGGGCTCGGAACCACCACGGGAAGCAGCTTCGGCTCGGGGCTCAGCTCCACCGGAAGGACGACGGGACTGGGAACGACGTCGGGCTCGACCATGGGAGCCTCGGGGACCACTGGGGCCACGGGCACCGCCGGGACAACCGGGAGAACCGGGGTTTCAGGGTTCCGGACCGGCGGGGGTTTGGGGGCGGCCGGGGGCACCGAGATGCCGGGTTACGGACTCACGGGCGAGGCCATGATCATCCCGGACGAGGTCAACAACGCCCTGGTCATCCGGGCCAACGCCATGGATTATGCGAAGATCAAGAAGACCATCGACACCCTCGACATCCTCCCCCGTGCGGTGCTCATCGAGGTGCTGATCCTCGAGGTCGCCCTCAACAAGGATCTCGCGTATGGACTCGAGTGGCTGTTCCGGTCTGGGGATTTCAAGGCCGTTTTCAACAGCAGCACCATAAATCGTCCGGATTTTAATCCCGATGCGCTGGTAGGCACGGGCCTTCGCCTTTTCGCCGGGGACGTATCCAGCCTGGCCGCACTGGTCACGGCCATTGCGGACCGAACGGAAGTCAACGTGCTTTCGGCTCCAACCCTTCTGGCCACCGACAACAAGGAAGCCTCCATCACCGTCGGCGGGCGGGAGCCCGTTCCCACGGGAACGGCCATCGGGGAGGGGACCGGGGGAACGACGGTCAGCACCCTATCCTATGAGGAAACGGGCATCATCCTCAACGTGGTTCCCCACATCAACGCCGGGGGGCTGGTCCGCCTCGAGGTGGAGCAAACCATCCGCAGGACTGGCGACAGCGTCCAGGTGGGCGCCGGTAATGTCGCCCCGACATTCACCGAGCGCAACGTCAAGACGACGCTTCTCACGCAGGATGGCCACACGGTGGTCATCGGGGGGATCATCGAGGACAGGCTGCAGAAGGACAAGGATGGCATTCCCTTTCTCCAGGACATTCCCATCATCTCGCCCCTGTTCTCCGTCAAAGGCAATCGGAGGGTCCGCACGGAGCTGCTCATCGCCATTACGCCCCACGTCATCGACCGGAGGGACTCAGGGGCCACCCGCGAGTTTCTGGACCGTTTGCGGCAGCTCAAGCGGAGAATCGATGTGGAGCGTCTTTAGGGATTATTCGACGTGGAACTGCGCCGGGCGAGGCTTGACCGTGATCATGGGGGCTTGCACGGTTAGGCTCCGCTTGGCCCATGGCACAGGATCCTGGCGGATCACCGATCTTGTTTGAACAGTAATGAGCTCCCCCGTTTCCTCACCCGGATGGATCGGATGAGGCGAGTCGTGATCTCGCTGATGGAGTGCTCCTGGAGCGCCTCCCGGACCGAATGGACTTCCCAGCCAGTGTCCGGGTGAAGTCTGACCTCGTCAGCGTTTGAGCAGGCCTTGTTGGAGCACCAGAACAGGGTGTGCTTTGCTAAATCCAGCGATGTACATTTTTTTCGACACTCCCTGCAAAAGACCCTTCCAGCCGAAAGGTCGATGAAGAACCTGCTCCGTTTTCTCATGGCAGCCTCCCTTCGATATTCCCGTGAGCCCCCGGTCCAGCTCTCGTCTCTCGGCATTCCCCGGAGAGGCGGTCTGCTTTCCTGGTGAACGTTCCCCGACGCTGCTCCTTCGGGATGCTCTCGGCGGTCAAAAGGACGAGGGAACAGTCCGCGGGAAGGAATGGCGGGCGGCGGAGAAGTCGCTGATATGCCCGGTGAGGTCGACGGGAGGTTGGCTATGAGGCTGCGAGAAGCGGTGAACGGCAGGGCAGATCGGCCTCCAGAACGAGCCTGGAGATCCGTGCGCTTCAGCTCCATTCAAGGTTCAGCCCGTGCAGGCGCGCTGAGCTCCACAGCATACGATATTCATTTCGCCACTCGTCATGCTGGCAATTTTGTGAGTCGGCATCCACTTCTTTTTCTCGATTCCGGTTAAACACCTGCCGGAATGACGAATTGAGTAATGCAAATTCTATTGTGTTGTTTGTGCTGATCGATCGTGCTGGCTCCAGTCACTGATTTTTCCTCTATTCATCCTCAAAATTAGCCATCTGGCGGGTGGATCACAAGCCAAAAGCTCTACGCTTCCGGATTTCGTCCAGCACTGCGCTCCCGCTTGGTGCGTCCCCGGCGTTTCTTGGAATCCAGCCTGCGCTCCTCGGACCCGGCCGTCGGGCGGGTAGGGATGCGCATCGGAGGTCTGTGCCAGGCCCTGACGATGAGCCGGATGAGGCGCTCGACGGCATCTTCGCGATTGCTCTCCTGGGTCCGAAAGCGCTGTGCTTCGACGAGGAGCTCTCCGCGCTCGGTCATGCGGCTCCCCGCCAGGCGCGCGAGCCGTGCCTTGACGTCTTCGGGAAGCCACCGGGCCCGGGCGACGTCGAACCGAAGACGAACGGCGGTGGCTACCTTGTTGACGTTCTGCCCGCCAGGCCCCGAAGACCGGAAATACTCGAATTCGATTTCCTCCGATCTCAGTATGTGCTCCCGGTCGATGTCGTCGAGTCTCATCACTTTTCCCGCAGGACGTCGTCCGTGCCTTTCGGAGTGGTTCCGGGTTTCAGGTTTCGAGCCGAGAATTGCTGTACCGAGTGAGGATTGGATGCTTATAGACCCGGTTCACCGCAAGGGCGCGAAGAACGCAAAGAAAGACGGAAATATGCCCTTGGCGGCCTTTGCGCCTTGGCGGTGAAAAAGTGAAGCCTTTCAACCTCAGGCAATAGATCGTGCAGGCTCCCCTGCTCACGTGCAGAGGGCCACGCTCACCGGTTGGGCATTGAGCGCCTCCCGCAGGTGCATCGGGTCGATCTCCACCAGGAAGCCCCGTTTGCCGCCGTTGATGTAAATGCGGTCCAGCTCGAGAATGGTGGCTTCCACGTAAACCGGAAGGGACTGGCGCGTGCCGAAGGGGCTGATCCCGCCCACCTGGTAGCCGGTCACCTTCTGAGCGACGGCTTCCGAGGCTGGATTCACCTGTCTCAACCCAAGCTTGCGGGCCAACTGCCTCGTGGAGACATTGCAGTCGCCGTGCATGAGCATCACGAGCGGCCGGCCTCCGTCGGTCTCGAAGACGAGGGTCTTGACGACGGCATGCTCGCTCACCCCGAGGCAGCGCGCGGCATGGTGCGTGCCCCCGTGGGCTTCGTAGGGATAGGTATGCGGAGCGAAGGCGATGGCGCGCGCCCGAAGGAATCGGACGGCCTGCGTCATCGGAGCGTCGGTTCTGGCCATGAGGGCGGTCTCCAGTCCTGCAGGGGGCGTCAAGGGATCATAGACCGGAGCGAGCTCCATTGTGAAGGGAAAAAGCGTTTGATCAGGATCCGGGAGCCACCAGGCCCGCTGGCTCCTCGACGTCCCGACCTGTCTAATCCACGCCTTTCCGGGGCTTGCGGCGGCTCATGAGACCCCCGGCAGGCGACAGCCTTCCAGGGCAGTCCGGACCAGGCCCGCCCCGGCCTGCTCATACAGGTTGTAGGCCGTGCAGACCCCGATAGCCGAAAGCTCCTCGACCTCTTCGGGGTAGCGGGCAATGGCCGCCACCTGGCAAACGAAGTTGAAGTTGCGCAGCTGGTGGGCCGCGTACATGTTGCCCTGGTGATTGGGCATGGCCAGAATGACCAGCTCAAGGCTGATATCTTTGCGCAGCTTCAGCCAGAACTCCGTGTCGCACGCGTCGCCGAGAAGCACGTTGCGGCCCTGTGCACGATTCAAATCCACGCGCTCCGGAGCATGCTCCACCCCGCAAATGTCCTCGCCGTATACTTTTCTGAGCTCATCGTAGGCTCCGGAGCCGATGCGGCCCATGCCCATGACCACGGCCCTTGCCGATCCAAGGTCGATGGGCGCGTCATGGGGATGGACGACCTTGCGCTCGAAGAGCCCCAGCCACTTGAACATGCGGCGGTAGACGAGCTCGGAACTGGTGCTCAAGGGAGCTGAAACGGCAAAGCTGATGCTGATGGTCATGGCCATGACCAAGAGCCAGTCCGCCGACAGGATGGACTGGCCGGCGGCGATGGCCGCCACGATCAGCCCGAATTCCGAGTAGTTGGTCAGCGACAGGGACGCGAAGAGGCTCGTGCGGGACCGCAGCCCGAAAAGATTGACGATGAAGTGATAGATGCCGGTCTTGATGGGCAGAACCAGGCAGAGCAGGAGCGCGGCTATGAGCATCTCCCACGTGGGCAGTCCCCTCATGCCGATGGACAGAAAGAAGCCCACCAGCATGAGCTCCTTGAAGCCAAAGAGAGCCTTGGACAGCTCCGAGGCGCGCCGATGGCCGGCTATGAGCACGCCCACCACCAGTGCCCCGAGATCCGGCTTGAGGCCCACCAGGGCGAACCCCTCGGCACCCACTCCCAGGGCCAGGAAGAGGCCGCAGAGGATAAAGAGCTCCCCCCGGCCCGCCATGTCGAGCAGCCGAAAGAACACCGGTCGCAGCAAAGGCAGGGCCAGGACGCTGAGAGCCCAGACGCCGGGCGCTTTTCCCTCCGAGACGCTCAGGAAGACAACGGCGAACAGGTCCTGCATGATCAGGATGCCGATGGCGATGCGACCATAAAACGCCGTCAGATCACCTTTTTCCTCCAGGACTTTTACCGCGAACACCGTGCTCGAAAAGGCCAGCGCGAAGCCGAGGACCAGGTGCTGATTACCACCGCCTTCATGAGCGGTATGGGGAACAGCTTCTGTCCCAGTACGAGGACGCCGCTCATGAAGGCGGTGGTAATCAGCACCTGGGCCATGGCGCTGACCCAGATTTCGGCCTTGAGCAGCCCGCGCAGGTCCAGCTTCAACCCGATGGAGAACAAAAGCAGGGTGATCCCCAAATCCGCCACCAGGCTCAGTCCCCCCGGTTTTTCCAGGCCGGCCATGTTGTAGATGAAACCGGCCACGAGGAATCCGACCATGGGAGGCAGCCCGACCCGGGTCAGGGCCAGTCCAAAGCCAAAGGCAAAACTCACCAGGATGACAAGCATGAGATCCTCTTCTGAGATGCAAGGGTGACGAGTCGAAAGATGAGAGCGGCCGGATGGACAGCAGCCGACGTTCTGTCGTCGCCCGCCGCAGCCGCCGAGGACGGGCCGGAGATCAAGTCATGCTGCCATCGCGCGTACGAATGGGGTTGGGGCTTGCGCTCCTGGCCGTGACGCTGGGTTGCGCCGCGCCGTACAAGGGGCTCACCAAGCCGACTCCGAACCTGGGCGGCGTGTCGGGCGACCTCCAGTCGCTCTCCGACGCGGCCATCGAGACGTACCTGAAGGCGGACATGCGCCCGGCCTTCCCGACCATCCTCGCGGTCGCGAAAGTCACCGATGTCCGCGAGTGGAATCGTGACGGCTGGACGTCGTCGGCCCGTGTGGAGGGAATTTGGGGGACGGAGGGCCAAGGCTGGCGGGCGCTGGCGGAATCCGGCAACCCGACGGCGACACTCATCGAGCAGGTGCAGACGGTCAGCGGGCTGCTCGTGCGGCCGCCCGCGACCCTGAAGGCGCTGCGGGACGGGGCGGCCCAGCTCCACGCCCCACTGTTGCTCGTGTACACGCAGGCGGACGACGCACAGGAGGGGTACAACGACGCGGGGATGCTGTACTGGACGATCATCGGCCTGTTCTGCGTGCCGGGTCACACGGTCGGGCACTACACCGCGTGCCAGGCCGTGCTGGTCGACACGCGGACCGGGTTTGTGCTCGGAACCGCTGAGGGCGAGGCCCACCACGAGGAGGTCTGCCTGCCGGGGGCGGTCTCCATCGCGGCCGACCGCACGCGCACGAAGTCGCAGAGTGCGGCCGTGCAGGCGCTCCAGGCCAACGTGCGGCAGTTGCTGCTGGATCTGTCCAAACGGGCGGCGCCGGCCGGGCCGGGGTCCGCCGGCCGCTGACGCGGCCGGAACCTGGAGCTTGCGCTCCAGGCTCGGATACCGGGCACGAACCCGGAGCTTGCGCTCCAGGCTCGGATGCTGAGCGTGGCGCGCCTGCCCCATCCGAACGCGCAGCGCCGGCGCCCGCGACCGGCGGCGCGTCCGGTCCTCGTCCCGCGTGGCCTTCCGAACGCAGCGAAGAGTTCGACCGGCACCCACTCCCGGCCCCAGCGCGCATGCGTGCCGTCGTCCGAGCCCCGGCCGCCAGGCCGGGGTCCGCCGGCCGCTGACGCGGCCGGAACCTGGAGCTTGCGCTCCAGGCTCGGATGCCGGGTACGAACCCGGAGCTTGCGCTCCAGGCTCGGATGCCGCCCCGCTACAATCCCGTCTGCCTGGGCGAGCCCGTCTGAACAACGCGCGAGGTTCACCGTGCCGGACATCTCCCCCCGTACGCTCCCCTGTGGCACCCATTCCGTCTCCACCCGCCGATTCAGCGCTACCCTTCTGCCAGCCCGTCCGATCCCTGCTGCCGCCCCCCGCGTTGCACTGCTCGCTGCGTGCGGCCTGCTCCTGCTGGCCGCGTCGTCGGCCCAAGCGCACTTCCCATCGCTGGGCGACGGCTCCGCGACCGGCCCGGAAACGGCCATCCAGTGGAACGACCCGCAGGTCTCCCGCGTGGTGTACAGCGAACTCACCGCCGCCGCGCCGCGGCTCTGGGTCACCTTCGAGGTGGACCGGCCGCAGACGCTGCTCGTGCAGCTCGGCGTGCCGCTGATCGAGCGGCTGCGGGAGTACCGGCCGGCGCTGGCGCTGCTCGGGCCGGAGCTGCCGGACGCGACGCTGCCGTTCGAGATCCCCGCCGGACTCGGCGCGCTGGTGTTCGACAGCGCCGCGCGGGAGCAGCCGCAGGAGTTCTACGAGCCGTTCTCCGCGACGAGCTCGTGGATCTGGGTAGACGAGTACGTCGAACTGCCGGCCGCGGGCCGCTACTACCTCGTGGCGTACCACCCCGACGGCGAACCGGGCAAGGTGTGGGTCGCCGCCGGCGAGCGCGAGGTGTTCTCGCCGCGCGACCTGCCGTTCCTGACGCGCATCCTGCCCGAGATCCGCGCGTTTCATGAGGCCGCCGCGCCGCCCGCGCCGCCGTGCTTCCTGTTTCCCGCGGCCGCGGGAGTCGCGCTGTGGGCGTGCGGACCGGCCCGACGGTCGTGGCAGGGGGCGCGCAGGCCGAATTCCTGCAAGTCTTCCGCAGGACGGTGATAAGCGTCGCAACGCACAGCAATTGACAGCCGATCGACGGCGCCGCGGAGCCAATCTCCTTTGACGGTCGCCGACGCATCGGCTAAACGGACGCCGCTGCCCGGATGCGGACGCCGCGCGGCGAGGAGTCCGCGTTGCGCGTTGCGATGCACTGGCGGACACCCCGGCCGATCGGTGACATCCGGCGCGGCGCGGACATGGAGATCGGCCCGTGGGATTCGCCGCCGGCACTGTCTCGTATCAGCGGTTCTTCCTCACCGGTCCCTTCCCGACCGAGGTCGACGACGCCTTCGTGAAAGCCCTCCAGCACCGCGCCTTCGGTCGCGGCCCGGTGCGCCCCGACGGCACGCAGGTCGGCTGGGCGGGCCCGGCGCACCTGCTGGACAGCGACCTGTCGGGACCGCATATCGCGTGCGGGTCGTTCGTGCACCTCGGGCTGCGCGTGGACTCGCTGCGCGTGCCGCCGGCGGTGCAGCGGGCGTACCGGCAGCTCGAGGAGGATGCCGCGCGCGAGGCCCGCGGTTCGGCGGCGTTGTCCCGCTTCGAGCTGCGAAAGGCCCGCGAGGCCGCGGCCGCGCGGGCCGCGCAGGACGTCAAGTCCGGCGCGCACCGCCGCATGGCACTCTACCCGGTGCTGATCGATCTGGCGGACCGCGCCGTGTACCTCGGCAGCGTGAGCCCGGCGGTCGCGGAGCGGCTGCTGGTGCACCTGTCGGACACGTTCGGCGCGGGGCTCGAGCCGGCCGGACCGGGCGAGGTCGCGGGGCGCGTGCTCGAGGCCGCCCGGCGGGCCCGCGCGCTGGAGAGCCTGGCGCCGTTCACGCTGGTCGATCCGCCCGCCGGGGAGGGCGCGGAGGCAGCCGGTTCGGCCGACGGCGACCTGCGCTTCCTCGGCAAGGAGTTCTGCACGTGGCTGTGGTACCAGGTCGAGAGCGACGACGGGCCATTGAAGGTCCGCGCCGGCGACGAGGTGAGCGTGCTCATCGAGCGGGTGCTGCGGCTGAAGTGTGATTTCGGGCTGACGGGGTCGGACACGATCGCGGCGGACCAGCCGGCGGGGCTGCCGGAGGCGCGGGCGGCGCTGCGGATCGGCAAGCAGCCCGTGCGGATGGGGCTGCTGCTCGCGGCGCCGGGCGGCGAGTACCGGCTGACGCTCGACGGGCCGCGGCTGGCGGTCAGCGGGCTGACGCTGCCGGAACCGGCGGACGACCTCGCCGGCGAGGCACTGCGGGAGCAGCGCTTCGAGCAGATCACGGACACGGCCCACCTGCTCGATGCGCTGTTCGAGCTGTTTATCACGGCGCGGACGGGTCGCGGGTGGGAGGCGCTGCTGCGCAAGATGACGACGTGGGCGCGCGGCACGCGCGAGGGAGCGCTGCGGAGCGCGGCTTCGGCCTGAACGCCGAACGCGCAGCGCAACCGCGCCTATCCCGTCCCGCGATCCACGGCTATCCTCCACACGCCATGAAGCACGACAGCCTGCTCAACCTGCTGGCCGAGCGGTTCGCCGCCGCCATCGCCACCGTCACCGGCCGGGACCCCGCCGCGGTCGACCCGGCGCTGCGGCCGGCCGGCGACCCCAAGTTCGGCGATTACCAGTGCAACGCGGCGATGGCGCTGGCGAAGGAGCTGAAGGCCAAGCCGCGCGACGTGGCCGAGCGGATCAAGGCCGCCGTCGAGCCCGCCTTGGCCGACGTCAGCGCGCCGCTGGAGATCGCCGGCCCGGGCTTCCTCAACATTCGACTGCGCGCCGAGTTCCTGGCGCGGTACCTGGAGGAGATTCCGGCGCCGCCGGGGGCGTCCGCGCCGGCGGACGCGGAACGGCCGTGCGCGCGGGCCCGCACCGCCGCCACGTTCGAGCCGCTCGCGCCGGGCTTCGACCGCGTCGGCCGCGCACCGGTCGCGCGGCCGCAGCGCGTCGTCGTCGAGTACTCCCAGCCGAACATCGCCAAGCAGATGCACGTCGGCCACCTGCGGAGCACGATCATCGGGGACGTGTTCGCCCGCGTGCTGGCCTTCGAGGGGCACGGGGTCATTCGCCAGAATCACATCGGCGACTGGGGCACGCAGTTCGGCATGCTGATCCGCTGGTACCGCGAGCATCCCCTGCCGACGCCCCAGACGCACGCCGACGTGCTCGAGGCGATCGAAGCCGACTACAAGGCCGCCAACGAACGCTTCCAGACCGACGCGACGTTCGCGGCCGAGGCCCGGCAGGCCGTCGCGGAGTTGCAGGGGGGCGACCCGGCCGCGCGGCGCGTGTGGGAGCAGATCTGCGCGGTGAGCTGGCAGGCGTTCACCGAGATTTACGAGCGGCTGGGGGTGCTGCTGCGGCCGGAGGACGTGCGGGGCGAGAGCTTCTACAACCCGCAACTGCCGGAGGTGATCGCGCGGCTGCGGGCGGCGTTCGCCGACGGGGAGGCGGCGGCGAATCCGACCGCGCCGCGCGGTGCGCTGCGCGAGGATCAGGGGGCCCTCGTCGTGTATCTCTACGATGCGGATGGCGCGCCGCTGTTCCGCAATCCCGAGGGCGAAATCCTCGGCATGATCGTGCAGAAGTCGGACGGTGCGTACCTGTATGCCACCACCGACCTGGCGGCGCTGCATTACCGCCTCACAGCGCTGCCGTTCCGCTCCGGGGTCGGCGCCGAGCGGATCATCTACGTGACCGACGCGCGGCAGAAGCTGCACTTCCAACAATTCTTCGCCTGCGCGCGGGCCGCCGGGTGGCTGACCGGCCAACAGGTGGAACACGTCACCTTCGGCAGCGTGCTGGGGCCCGACCGCAAACCGCTCAAGACGCGCGCCGGCGGCACGATCAAGCTGCGCGAGCTGCTGGACGAGGCCGAGCGGCGGGCGCTCGACGTCCTGCGGCAGCGCGCGACCGGCGGCGAGACCGACCCCGACCTCGATCCGGCGACGATCGCCCGCGCCGTGGGCGTCGCCGCGGTGAAGTACGCCGACCTGCGGAACGACCGCAACGCCGACTACGTGTTCGACTGGGACAAGATGCTGGCGCTGACCGGCAACACCGCCCCGTATCTGCTCTACGCCTACGCCCGCATCCGTTCCATCTACCGCAAGGCCGCCGAGCGCTTCGGTACGCCCGACGTCTACGCCCCGCGCGTGCGGCTGCACCTGGCCGAACCGGCCGAGCCGGCCCTCGCCCTGCG
>Ga0101944_10001578_pt1 | contig 45459 bp, 33 predicted proteins | sample DewCreD2012metaG_FD_75245 | JGI IMG/M metagenome (GOLD analysis project Ga0101944, IMG submission 75245) | Hot spring sediment bacterial and archeal communities from British Columbia, Canada, to study Microbial Dark Matter (Phase II) - Dewar... ... | reverse complement strand
GGCCGGCGCCGTCCCACTTCTATCGGACACATCGACCCATTTCTGACACGGGTGCTCCTCCCCGTCCGCCGGCCACTCCGAAAAACCGTAAGGGGATTCCGCGGTCACGATCGGGGTGTCCAACGCCAGCGGATAGGCAAGTTTCAGGACGCGGCGAGGCTGTCGCCAGTCCAGGACAATACGGCACTCCACGAAGTCAAGGTCGCGGTACAGCAGGATGCGCTGTTCGGCGATACACCCGTTCCAGCTCGACCGGATCCGCAGAGCCGCACGGACGGGCCCGTCCTCTTCCAGCAAAACCGAAGCATCCTGAAACGCGCCGAGCACCTCTGTGAAACTGGCGATGTCGTGGCTCCACGTATCGCCGGGATCGTTGAGGACTACCAGGCGGTGACCGCGAGCGGCAAGAAGCTCCCTGCCCGAACGCCGGTCCAACAGGGAGACCATTTCGCCCGTCGCAGAATCGAACTCCACCCGCAGGAACTGGTTCTGCAGCCAGGTGTCGCCCGCGGAAAGCTCACCATCGTCCGGCATCGCGGCAGACTCATCTTCCTTCTGTCGGAACAGCGCATAGCCGGCGGGGGGAAGATCTGCAACGAAGACCAGGCGGCGTTGTTTGTCCACCGTCGCCTCCGGCTGAACGGTCTGCGCCGCCAGCGGCTGGCCTTCAGAATTGGCAATGTGATTGCCCGTCGCGGGCTCCACCTCCACTGGAACCCGGACTGACCAGGGCAGAGGATTGAACACGAGGAGCGGCTGTCCGTCTCCCCGCGTATCCACCTGACGGGCGATGGACTGAGCAGCGAAGTGCACTTCACGTGAAGCATCTGCAATCACTTTGCCCAGTTCGTGACTCGCGTCCTCGCACGCCTCCCTGAGGCTGGTCCCCGCCAGGATGTCATGGAACTGGTTGAACAGCAGCGTTCTCCAGGCATGGCGCAAGACATCCGCCGGCCAGGGACGCCCCGCACTTGTCAACGCCAACGTGGCCAGAGTCTCCGCCTGATAAAGCAGGTTTTCTGCCCTGCGATGCAGCGTCTTGATCCGGGAATGCGCACTGTAGCAGCCACGCGCATGGTGCTGGAGATCGTCCCGCACCACGGGTATATCCACCCCCTTCTGGATGTCGCGGCTGAGGGAAGAAAAATACTCTCGCAAGCTGCTCAGACGCACTGGGGGCATTGCAGGATCGGAGGCAATCCGCTGAAGGGAGTGCAGGTTAGCTATGGTGGGGCCGCCGCCGTGATTGCCCACTCCGTAGAAAACGGTATAGTCCCGGACGCACGAAGGCCTTGCCTCATGGTTGATCCGGACATGTTCGTCCATTTCGTCGAACCAGGTGCAGTAGGCCCGGGTAATGCGTGAAGCCAGCATCCGGGTCCCGTCCGGTCCCTCCCACCAGAAAACGTTCTCCGGAAGATCCTTCTCCTGCGGCATCGGGCGCATAAAGACATAGCTGTCCAGCCCCGCACCGTTGAGGATCTGCGGAAGCGTCCGCGGGTGTCCGAAGGAGTCCGGATTATAGCCGGTGCGTGCCATTACTCCCAGATGCTCCCGGAACCAGATTTGCCCGTGGAGGGCCTGCCGGACGAGCGACTCACCGGAAGGAACGTTCAGATCCGGCTCCACCCACCACCCTCCGACGATCTCCCATCGCCCCTCGCGGATGCGCTGGCGGATCTCGTCCAGCATCTCCGGGTCAACCTGCTGGAGCAGATCGTAGAACGCTGCGGATGAGGAGGTGAAGACAAACTCCGGGAACTCGTTCATCCGGTCAAGCGCCGAGCGGAATGTCGCCCGGATGGCCTCAAGTCCTTCGTTCCACCGCCACAGCCAGACCGGGTCTATATGGGCATTACCGATCGCGTGAAGCACCCCGTCATCGGGGCGGCGGCAAGCGTCACCTTGCATAGGGCATCCAGACCACCATATGGCTCACTCCGCGGTTAGCCCAAGCATAATACGGGATCAGGGTCACGTCCACGTCTCTCCACTGACTCTCAAAGCTCTTCAGCGGCCGGTATAGCGGACCGCGAGGCGCATCCGGGGAAACGTCGCGGCCCTTCGCCCGCAGGGTGACAACCCCTTCCAGCAGATCCCCACGGAACTCCGCCTTGATGGCAGGACGGCCCTTCAGTTCAAGGTCCCGCAGATTCACTGCCGGGTTGTCCACGCTTTCCGCGCAGAACACCAGGGGACCACGCTGGACGGCCACACTTCCCAGGTTGCATCGCACGCGAGGGTCAGACTCCATTAGCTGGACGGGCATCCGCATCTCCAGCGCAACCCGGTCCCCCGGCTGCCACCGGCGCCGGATCTCCAGGTACCCGCCACGCACCTTTCCTTCAAACGATTGACCGTTGACCTTAGCGGAATATGCCTGGCACCAGGCGGGCACCCGCAGGAACAGCGAGAAGTTAGCAGCTTCGGCCGGGTCAACTGTAAGATTCACCCTCCCGTCCCACGGATAACGGGTCTGCTGACGCAAGACCACCGCCGTTCCGCCATCAAGCGTCCAGTTTAGCCGCGATGCGTCGTAAAGATGAACCCAGATGCCCTCTTTGCTCCGGCCGTAGATGTAGCCGGGAATAGCTGCCATAGTGCGCACCATATTCGTGGGGCAGCAGGTGCATCCGAACCATGGCTGGCGCTGATGCTCCCGGAAACAAGCCAGGGGATTCACATAGAACCAGTGCGTTGTGTCGAGCGACACACCGGCCAGCACGTTGTTGTAAAGAGCGCGCTCCATCATGTCCGCGTAGCGCGCATCGCCGGTCAGCCCCAGCATCCGCAGATTCCACATTGCGTTTGCAATGGCCGCGCAGGTCTCGGAATAGGCCCACTCGTTCGGAAGCTCGTAGCGCTCGCCGATGGCCTCTCCGGCATACCGGGCTCCCAGCCCGCCCGTGATGTAGACCCGGCCGGATGCGGTGTCTTCCCACAGATCCTGCAGCGCCTTCCACGCATCGCGATCACCCGTCTCTGCATACCAGTCGGCCACTCCGGCCATCAGATAGGCAAATCGCACGGCATGGCCGCTGATCTGGCCGGCTCTTCCGAGCGCCTGCTGCTTCAAAAAGAACCCCGCCAGGTCCAGGTAATCCCTCTTGCCGGTGATGCGGTACAGTTCCACCAGCGCCATTTCGACCTCAGGATGACCGTCCGGTTGCTCGATCTTGCCCGGACCGAACGCAGAGGTCAGGTAATCCGCGAAGCGTATGGCAACGTCAAGGAACTTGCGGCTTCCGGTGGCGCGGTAGTGAGCAATCGCAGCCTGGAACATGTGCCCCGCGCAGTAGAGCTCGTGCTCCACGGGCAGATTGCGGAATCTCTGACCGGAAAGTTCACCCACAAAGAATGTGTTGAGATACCCATCCGGCTGCTGCGCGGATGCGACATCGTCAATCACGCTCTCCAGCAACTCACGGAGTTGCGGGTCATCCGAGGACTCCAGGGCAGTCGCGGCGCCTTCCATCCATTTATACAGGTCCGAATCCCGGAAGACGGGACCCTTCAGATCCCCCTTGCTGCGGCCGCCGACCACGCGGAAGTTCTCGACCACGCCGTGATCCTCAAGTTGACGGTACAGAGCAGGGATCCCCAGAGTCCTGTTGGCGTCCATCCACCTCTTCCAGAACCCGCCTTCCATCGTGACGCAACCGATGGGAGCCGGCGTTATCTTCACTCGCGGGCTGTTGTGTGTGGCAATGACGCCAATGGAGCCGTGTTCTACCAATGCGCTCTCCTCCCGGGCTGATGCCATTGAGGCAAGTACCAGAGAAACTACCAAGACAGCCGCCGTTGCGGACAGGCGGCAAGCAAAAGGCAACCTCATCTCCCAACCCCTTCACTAACCTGCGGCGGAAAACTCGCAGGCTGCACCCTGGCTGTCCTTTTCGACATCTTGCTGCCCGTCTTCCTGCCGCGCCCGTAGGACTTTCACCCCAGTCTCAACCGCCGGCGGTGCGGGATAGCATCATCCGGGCTTCGTCAGCCAGCGCGCCGTATGGAGCGCGGCTGATGAGGGCGTCAAGATACATCCTTGCGGCCCTCGGATCCTTCCACTGCTCCAGATACAGGCGGGCGAGGCGAAGGAGGGCCGTCTCGCATTCCGGAGCCCGGGGATATACACCCAGCAGAAGCTGCAGGATCTGTGTCTGGGCATAATATTGCCCTGTTGCGCCAAGCCGCCCGGCCAGCTGCAGATAGTGCACCGGGAGGAGCAAACGCGGATATCTTTTTAGCTCAAGCAACATGGTGCTCACGGCGGCGGGGCATTCCTGGATGAACTTCTCCGGAGCATTCCGAAAAGCAGCTGCCACCTTCTCCGGACGATTCTCCCGAACTGCCGCTGTGACCAGTGCGGAAAACAGCGCCGGATCATCCGGAGTATGCTCCAGCAGGGTTTCCAGGGCGGACACGGACATCTCATTCAGGTCCACACCGTCGGCCTGCAACACTTTGATCTGCGAGACGGCTTCGGGGTCACGCCGCACCGCCATCACCTGCGGAAACACAAGTCCGAAAAGCATTCCGCCGATATGCGCAAAATGCGCCACGAAGTCCCCCGGCGCAGGACCGGCGATACCCAGAAAATCCATCGCCACATAGAACAGGATCAGCCAGAGAGCGGGAATCTCAAAAACACGCAGATACGGCAAAAAGAAGAAAATAAGAAACAGCACGCGCACACGGCTCCAGGTGAACAGCCACCAGTACGAGCCAAGTATTCCCATGATCGCCCCACTGGCGCCGATGAGGGGGATGGTGTTTGCACCGGACGATGCCCAGTGAAGCAGATCTCCCGCGAGTCCCGCCCCGAAGTAAAGCCCGAGAAAACGGCTATGCCCCAGGCGCTCCTCCACCGCGGGCCCGAATAGCCAGAGGAAGTACATATTGAAGATCAGGTGAAGGAGGTCGCCGTGCAGAAACTGCGATGCGAAGGAGCGCAGGAACCACTCATGCCCACCCACAAAGGCCCAGTCCCGCACCACTCGATCGGTAATCGTGAGATCCCGCCCGGTCGTCAGGCCGAACACAAGCACATTCAGCACCACCAGCGTGTACGTCGCCAGTGGGATCGTGCGGACCGGGTTCTTGACCCTGTAGGGAATGAGCATCAGGACACGGCGGCGTAAAGCGCCTCAACGGCGCTTGCCGCCTCAGTCTTTCAACACCTGGCTCAGCACTGGCTGAATCTCCCGGGCAGGCAGAATGACGAAAATGGACTCGGCGGGCTCCTTCCCGATCGGCTGCAGCCGGCGGATGACCACCACGCCGGCCAGCTTACCCTCCGCTGAAAAAGCCGCTCCTCCCAGCAAACCAGGAGCCAGCGACCAATCCTCCGAGCCGGGCAGGAGATACATCCGGCGGGGACGCGTCAGGACTCCCGTGACAGCGGAGACGTGCGCGGTGGGAGTCCAGTGAAGCTGGCGCCCTGCGCGGCCCACCAGGAGCACAGGATCAAGGATCTCCAGACCGGCCGGGTCAGAGAGATCGAGCGCCGTCACGGGCTTCTCCAGAGGGGCCCGCGGACGGATAAGAGCGATATCCAGATCGCGATCCCGGAGGGCCACTTCCCCGTGGAATTCCGAGCCGTCATCCAGACGCACCTTGACATCGCGGATATCAGACCGGAACTTGAAGTCCACCGTCTCGAACCGGCTCCACAAATCCTGGTAGAAGGTGGCGCTGTCCATGCCCGTCAGACTGGTGACAATCAACCCCGACGGATGCACCACGCAGCCGGCGAGTTCGATATCCTCCTCTTCTGGAGTGTCCTCCCGGCCTTCGATGGTCATGACCATCTCGGATGTGACCCGCACACTGGCGATAGCGGGAGCCGACTTAGCAAGCAATTCCCTGCCAGCCTGAGGCGTGATGCTGGCCCAACCCGTTCTGGCGGACATCGCGATCAGCACAAGAGCAAATGCTGCGATAGCGAAGGAGCGTGCATTGTTCATCTGTGTCTCCCCAGGATTCCTACGGGGAGGTCCAGGCGGGCTGGATCTCCACGAACAGCTGACGGATACCCCGCCTTACAAGAAATACCACGCTGGAGGCGCGGGACTCCCGCGCCTTCTCCAGAGCCTGCCGGAGTTGCTCCACATCCGTCACGGCTGCATCGCCCACGCGCGTGATGATATCGCCAACAGCCAGGCGGGCCACGGCTGCCCAGCCACCCTCCGTGACCGACTCCACCACCACGCCCTCCACCGGCTTCTCTCCGCCGGACGGAGTGCGAGGTCTGTCGCCGAACGTGATGTTGCGAGCCGTGAACTCGAAATCCTCGCTGCGGTATCGCTTCATCTCCCGCGGAAGTTTGGGTGACGCCTCAAGTTCCACGACGAGGTTCATCGGTTTGCCTTCCCGCAGCACAGTGAGCTCGGCGGTGGACCCGATCGGCTTCTGGCGCACCAGTGCAGCGAGCATCTCGAAGTCCTGAGGCTGGGATGCCTCGATGGGCTCCCCGTCCAGCGAAGTGATGATATCTCCCACCTTGAGTCCTGCTTTCTCGGCGGACTTGCCCTTGAAGACCTCGGTAACCCGGAAGCCTTTGACGCCGGTTAGCCCCAGCGCCTGCGCCACATCCGCGGTCAGCACCTGCGTGCCCACCGGTAGCCACGCCTTGGCGGCCTCCAGTCCGGGATCCCGCAGCGGATCCTGTCCCACCCTCACGACCGTCAGATAGCGCTCGGTCTTACGTTCGAACTCCACCAGAGCCGGAACGCGGCCTTCTTTTCCTTTTAGCAGGGATTCCGTGGACCGTATCAGATCAGCCACGGACCGGACCGGCTCTCCACCCACCGCAACGATGATGTCGCCTGCACGCAGAGGCGGCTTTGCATCATCGGCGGGACCGCCGCTCGCGACGGTGGCCACATAGACGCCATCCCGGCTGTCGCGCTGCAGCTCGCGGGCCATCAGAAGAGAGATGTCGCGCACCGTCATTCCCCAGTCCCGCATCTCCCGCTGCCGCGGCTGCGCCCTCTCCCGCTCCACAGGCACAGCCTCGACCGTCTGCTCTTTTCCGTCCCGCAGAAGCACGAACCGCGCCGGTTGGCCGACCGGGAGTGCCGCAAGCATCTGGTTGAACAGGGGGACCTCTTCGCCGAAACGCACGGAGACGGGCTCTCCGTTCACCTTCAGGATAATGTCCCCGGAGCGGATACCCGCCTGCTCCGCCGGCGAGCCCTCGATGACGCTCGCAACCAACGCTCCGTCTTTCACGGGAGAGCTTTTGAGCATGGGCTGCACATCCAGCCCCAGCCAGCTCCGGCGGACCGCTCCGCGCTCAATCAACTCCGCCGCCACGGAGCGCGCCAGGTTGGAGGGAATCGCGCCGGACAGGCCCACCTCCACTTCATTGATGCCGATGATCTCGCCGTCCAGATTCACCAGCGGACCACCTGAGTTGCCCCCCCGGATGAGCGCGTCATGACCGATCCAGCGGACCATAGAGCCCACGTCCTCGCCTTCCAGAGTCAGCCTGTTGAAAGGCCACCAGAAGTCCGGCAGAATCATCTGAGTGTTACTGACGATGCCGGATGTGACGGACTGCGAAAGCGCTACCGGACTCCCCATGGCCAGCACATCGTCCCCCACCCTGACTTTTGACGAGTCGCCGAACACGGCCACGGGAAACTTCTGACCCGGCTTACCCTTCAGGCGGATGACGGCTATATCCGCGAGCGGGTCTGTCCCCACGAGCTCTGCTTCCATCTCCGTCTTGTCCGCCAGGGTGACAAAGAGAACCTTTGCGTCTCCGGCGACGTGATGATTGGTGATGGCATAACCATCATCCCGGATGATGACCCCGCTCCCGGCCGACTCGGTCTTTACCTCACGGCCGTCGCGGAACTCTGAAGTCACCACACGGATACGAACGAGCGCGGGAAGCACACGGGCGATGGCAGCCTGGACCCGGGCGGGATCTGGTTCTGTTCTTCCGGGGGATGAAGCCAAGACGGAAGTCAGAAGTAGAAGGACGGCCGCGACTACAGCAGCCGGCCGGCGGACGGACGGGAAAACGACGACGGAGCTCATCTTCGGACCCCTCCCCACGAGAATCGTTTCACGCCCCGGGTATCCTACTCACACCTTCGCACCGAAGCGCGGATTCTCTCTTCTCGGACTGGTTCGATGGGTCAGAATGTTCCTCCTGCTGCGGGCCTGCCAGCGGCGTTCTCAGCACATACCGGGGTGAAGGATTCGCGGTGAGCTCTCCACAATCATGCTCAGAGGCTGCATCTTCAGCCCCGGGGAATTTCCGTGCACCAGGAAGACAGGATGCGATGAGACAGATGAAGTGCGATATTCTTGTAGCCGGAGCGAGCCTGGGCGGGGTGGCCGCCGCCCTCGCCGCCGCTGACGCCGGATGCTCCGTGATCCTCACGGAAGAGTGTGAATGGATCGGGGGACAGCTCACCTCACAGGCAGTGTCTTGCCCGGATGAGAATCCGTGGATCGAAACGTTCGGCTGCACACTGACGTATCAGCAGTTCAGGGCGGGCGTTCGCCAATACTACCGGCGCCACTTTCCATTGAAGCCGCGCATCGCGGCGGACCCGCTGTTCAATCCCGGAAACGGATGGGTGAGCCGCCTGTGCCATGAGCCCCGCGTCTCGCTCGCCGTGCTGCAGCAGATGCTCGCGCCGCACGTCACCGCCGGCCGCATCCGGTTGTTCACGCGCTACGTCCCGGAATCCGCCGAGGTGGATGGTGACACCGTCAAAGCGGTCAGTTTCCGCAGCCTCAACGGAGGCCCTGGGATCACCGTTGAGGCGGACTTTGTCATAGACGCCACCGAAACCGGTGATCTGCTCCCGCTGACGGGCACCGAGTATGTCTGTGGTGCGGAGTCGCAGGAGGACACAGGCGAACCCCATGCCGTCTCAGGACCTGCCCGGCCGGGCGATGTCCAATCCTTCACCTGGTGCTTCCTGATGGATTACCGGGAGGGTGAAGACCATACCATCGAGCGGCCCGAAGGCTATGAAGAGTTCCGGGACACCCAGCCCATCCAGTGGACCCAGGTGCACCCCATAACACGGGAGCCGCGCCACTTCATCCTGTGGCACGCTCCGGGCTGGGAAGGCGTGCCTCTGTGGACCTACCGGCGCGTTTTGGACAGGGCCCAGTTTTCGGAGGGCTCCTTCCCCTCGGATGTGACGCTGGTCAACTGGCCTCAGAACGACTACCGGGGCAACTTCATAGACAAACCGGAGGACGAAAAGATCCGCATATTGGATGCCGGCAAGCGGCTTAGCCTGAGCCTGCTTTACTGGCTGCAGACAGAAGCTCCCCGCCCGGATGGGGGCGCCGGATTTTCGGGACTGCGGCTCAGGCCCGATCTGACCGGAACGCACGACGGGCTGGCCCAGTATCCGTACATCCGTGAGTCCCGCCGTATACTGCCGATGTTCCGGGTACTGGAGCAGCACATCGCTCAGGAGTCGCGGCAGACCCAGTATGCGGAACGCTTTGAGGACTCCGTAGGGATCGGGCTCTACCGGATAGACCTCCACCCGTCCGCAGAGACCGGGGAGTTCGTGGACCTGGCCTGCTGCCCGTTCCAGATTCCGCTGGGCGCGCTGATCCCGCGCAGGATGCGCAACCTTCTGGCCGGCTGCAAGAACATTGGAACCACCCACATCACCAACGGCGCCTACAGGCTCCATCCGGTGGAGTGGAACATCGGCGAAGCCGCCGGAGTGACGGCGTCTTACTGCGTGTTCGGGGGAGTACCGGCACAGGCGGCCCGGGAGAATCCGGAGCGTTTGGCACGCATTCAGTCTTTGCTGAAAGCGCGCGGCGTCCCGTTGGAGTGGCCGGAGGCTCACCCGGTCTAAAACCGGCCCTACTCTCCGCCGCCAGCCGGACGGTCTTCCGGCAGGATCAGATAGACAGTGCCAAGCGAGCTCCACCACGCCTTCAGCAGGCGGTCGCGCGGGTAGGTGCGGCGCACACGCTGCCCCTTGGTGAGATCCGCGTACGGGTCGTTCACCACAGGGTTGCCCTTTTCGTCGAAGCCAACGCAGACGATGAGGTGCCCTCCCCCGCTCTCGCCCCGGCCGTGAAGGACATTGTTGGAGATACTGAGGACAACCGGCACTCCCTGCCGGATCCATTTTTCCACGTCAGCAAAGCCGTTCAGCCGGGTGCACACAGCGGAGATGCCAGGGAGGGAACCGGCAAAGGCAGTATTGAACGTCCAGTTGCCCGTGCCGCCCCATCGCAGGTCGTGAATGCCCGCGGCGGCCTTCGGAACGTCGGTCTTCCAGAGCGGGTTGTCCCGCTCTGCCGCCCAGTAGTTCAACACCATGACCACCGATGTGGGACTACACCAGACGTTGCCACGGGGTGGATAGGATAGCTGGGAGATCTCGGGGACATCCAGGACAACTGCTCCGCTGGATGAGCGAGTGGATTCCTCCCTGGGCGATGCCCCGCTACGCGACAGGCTGCAGGCCGCCCGGCGCAGGACGGGACTCTTCTCCGGATCGCGGGCACAGAGGGTGACCCGCAGCTGCACGGCCGACGCAGGCGAAGTAAGCAGCAGAACATCCGTATCCACACGCCCGTCAGCGTCTTTCTGAGGCTCCGGACTGGTGCGGCGGAAAAGGCGATCGTCGCCGGTCCACCACCCCAGATTGAACCACTTCGTCCATCGGTCTTTCAGCCTGGCCCGGGCCTCGATGACCACCCAGCTGCCTTCAGGACACAGAGCGTTCCAGGACACGATGATCTGGTCGAATGGCTCAGTCGCGGGGATCTCCGGGGACGTGGCCCTACCGCGTGCGTGCCGGATGCCCGCCGGCGGCCCCTCGGAAAACACCGAGGACACCGGCCGGTCAGTTAGCAGCGTAATGGCCTTCGCTCCGGCATCGAACGAACATCCCTCACGGGACCAGGAAGCGAGCTCCTCCCCCTCGAAGACCTTAAGAGCGGCGCTACAGACAGGTGTATCTGCGGTGGACACGGTTAGCATGACCCCCAGGACCAGCGCGAGCACAGGGCTGTTCAGCTTGACATGGCCCATCGTGTCTCTATAATAAAGCAGCGTGCCCGGACGGCGCCACCGCAGGGCGAAGGGGCACGGCATTATACGGGAGGGTGACCGGCGTGTCGAAGGGCAAAAAGATCTTCTACGGCGTCTGGGCGGGGATTACCGTTCTCCTTCTGCTGTTTGGCTGGATACAGACAAGCCGCCTGAGGAGCGTTTCCGCCGAACGGGACCGGATCCGCGCCGAGACCGTGGCAGCCCTTCTCTCGGAAGCGCAATCCATCCTGGACGAGGCGGCGGATCAGACGGGAAGCCTGAATCTCGGGAACGCGCAGGCGGGCATCGCGTCGGCCGCATCCCTGCTGAAAGCTGCGGAGCGGATAGCCACCCGGGACATCTCCAGGACTATTGCGGAGCGCATCAAGGCACTGGAGGAGATCCGGTCCGCAGTGCTGCAGGGCGACACCGCCAAAACGGCAGCCGGAGACCTTAAGCGCGAAGCGTCCCTGCTGCGAGAGTTATTGAAATGAGGCCTGCTTGCCTGGGCAGAGGCGAGGGGCAACACGGAGAACAGATTTGACCCGACCTTATGACGGCGATGCGGACGGCATCGCCCGGCTCACATTCGAGCGTTACCAGCGTCACGTCAATCCCGGCATCGCTAGCCTGCTGAAGTTCAGCGGATTCGAGTACCCCGAATGGGACGCTGAGGGCTGCATTATCCGGGATGTCGCCGGAAACGAGTACATTGACTGTGTCGGCGGCTACGGCGTCTTCAGTCTGGGACACAGGCATCCGGAGGTCGTCAAGGCAGTCCATGAGCAGATGGACCGCCTGACGCTAAAGACGCACTACTTCCTGAGCATCGGTCTCGGCCAGGTATGCGAGATGCTCGCCGAGATCAGCCCGGAAGGGCTAGAATACGCGTTTCTGTGCAACTCGGGGACTGAGGCCGTCGAGGGAGCCCTGAAGGCGGCTCGCATCCACACAGGACGCCCGGGCATTGTCGGCACCCTGAATGGTTACCACGGCAAGACCTTCGGCGCGCTGTCGGCATCCGGCCGGGAAGTCTACCGCAAGCCCTTCGAGCCGCTGCTCCAAGGCTTCACGCTGGTCCCGTTCGGGGATGCGGATGCCGTTCGCCGTGTTGTCGGGCCGGAGACCGCAGCGGTGATCGTGGAGGTGGTGCAGGGCGAAGGAGGCGTGAATGTCGCCCCGCCCGGCTACCTCACGCAGCTGCGGGAGATTACTCGCGAGGCCGGAGCGCTGCTGATTGTGGACGAGGTGAGGACCGGACTCGGCCGCACCGGGCGTATGTTCGCCTGCGAGCATGAGGGAGTCTGCCCGGACCTGTTGACCATGGCGAAGGCTCTAGGTGGGGGCGTGATGCCCGTGGGGGCTTTCCTGGGAACCGCAGAGATCTGGCAGTCTCTATTCTCCGAGAACCCGTATCTCCATACCTCCACCTTTGGAGGGAACCCCCTGGCCTGCGCGGCAGCCATCGCCGCCATCGAGACCACGCGCCGGCTGGACCTGCCCCGCCGGTCCGCGGAACTGGGGGAACACCTGCTGCAGAGGCTCCGGGAGATGGCGGCGCGCTATCCGCAGATGATACGCGAGGCGCGGGGTCTCGGGCTTCTGGCCGGCGTGGAGTTCCACTCGGAAGACGTGGCCAAGCTGGTGATCGCAGCCTGCGCATCCGAGAAGCTGCTGGTGGCCTACAGTCTGAACAACCCTCTGGTCATCCGCATCGAGCCGCCGCTCATCATCGAGCAGGAGCTCCTGGACCGCGCGCTGGATATCCTGGAGCAGGCCATCGAGGGCACAGCCGCGCTGCTGGAGAGCGTGGGCACGCTTTCCGTCTGAAGTATTCCCTCAGGAGCCCGGCGCCCTGCGGGGTGCGTCTTCGGCGGAAAGCGTCTCTATGGCTTTCCGGAGTGCGGCCACCAGCTCCCGGTTGGGAGCGGGGCTTTGCAGCTCAAGCACCACTGCGCGGCGGTATGCCTCGATTGCGCCCTGCCGGTCGCCTTTGCGCACCAGCAGGCGTCCCAGGTTCTGGTGCGGCTGCGAAGACTCCGGCGCGAGCTCCGCGGCCCGCCGGTAGCTCTTCTCGGCGGCGTCCAGTTTGTTCTCCTGCTCTTCCAGCAGACCGAGCTCGTTGTGGACGGCCGGATTGCGCGGGTCCAGCTGGCTGGCGCGGGTCAGGAGCTTGCGAGCCTCCTCCAGCCGGTTTTCCCGCAGGGCAATACGGCCAAGGTTGTAAGTGGCAAGGGCATTGTTGGGATCCAGCGCCAGGGCGCTTCTGTAAGACTGTGCGGCTTTGTCCCGTTTGTCCAGGGCAAAGTAAGCGCCGCCCAGCTTGACAAGTGCGTCCACGGACTTCGGCTCCGCTTGAACCACTTTCTCGAACGCCTCCCGGGCGAGATCAAACTGCCGGCCCCGGAGACGCATATCGCCGATCGCCTTCCACGCCTCGGTCTCGGTCATCTTGCCGCCCGACGTCAGGTCTTCCACCATCATCTGGTTGCGGTAGACGATGCTGAGACTTTTCAAAACGCCGCCGTCCAGAGTAAACGCGACGTTGGAGGCGTTGTAGGCGATGGTCTTGAGCGGCGAGTCCGTGCGCTCGATGGAACGGTCCGGCTCGCCGAACTTCGCCAGGATCTCCTTCTCCGTGGCGCCAAGTCCGATGCCTTGCACGGAAAACTTTGCCGCCTCGGGGCACGGGTCGCCGTTGATGGTCACCTGAACCACTCGCGCGTGCATCGGCGCGATCTTCCCCACCAGCAGCACAAGCCGCGCTGAGTCGCAGACTCTGTACGTGATGCCGCCCGCAGGCGCCACCTCCTGGGGCAACTCGAAGTCGCTGGACGTCTCGGACGGCTCGCCCATCACGGCCGTCACCTCGCTGCCTGTCGCGCCCAGCTTTATCCCTCCCAGTTCCCGCAAGATGGGAGGAGCCGCCAGTGTGGGCGTGGCCATAATAAGGGCTGCCCAGCAGACCAATCCGAAAGAGAAAGACCGCAGCGCTTTTCTCAGCTGCCCGGTAGAAACGGACACAGATGGAGCCTCCTGCTCTGAGCGGATTTGTTACCCCGTGTTATGAGACCCGGGCAGGCCGCGGCCGGTTTTCCCCAGAAAGCCGCGCCCGGCGGCATTATACACGAGCGGGGTATCTCACTCGCCGCATCGCACCCTAAAGAGCAGAAATGCGCGTCCGATAATCTTGATACACCGGCGCACCCCGGGAAGGGGGCGTCAACCTGAGGAGCACAAACAGGAGCCGTTCCATGTCCAACAACGACGCACAGGTGGACCAGAAAGAGGAACAGCTGGTCGTCTTCGACCTTTCCGGGGAACTGTTCGCCATCAGTATCGAGCGGATCAACACTATCATCCGGATGGAGACCATCACCAAGGTTCCCGGATGTGAGCACTTTGTGGAGGGCGTGATCAACCTGCGGGGCAGCATTCTGCCCGTCATTGACCCTCGCAAGAAATTCGGGCTGCCGTTGAAGGAAGCCGACAGGGCATCCCGCATCGTGGTGGTGGAGAGCGCATCCCGGATGGTGGGATTGATCGTGGACGCGGTCACCGAGACCGTACGGCTGTCCGCGAAGGACATCGAGCCGCCTTCCGAGACAATCGTCTCGTCCAGCGCCCGTTACGTGCGCGGCATCGGGAAAGCCGGGGACAAGCTTCTCGTCCTGCTGGACCTGGACCAGCTTCTTGACCAGGGCGAGATGCTGGACGCGGCAGTCCTCGGAGCCAGCGAGCCCGTGGCCGCCTGAGCACAGCTTGCATCATCCTCCCACACCCGAGACGGCCTTCGCCGATGATGGGGCGGAGGCCGTCTTAGCGCATCTGCCCCCCGGTCCGCAAACACCAACGGGATGATATACTGCCTGTGCTGACCGGCGACCATTCCAGACCCGGCACAAACAGCTTCAGCAGGAACGGGAGAACAGGCCAGATGCTCCAGCCGCGCTTTGCCGCATTTGCATTCGCTGCTGCCCTTGCAGCGGTGTCAACCTCTTCGGCCGCAGACAATCCGGTCCGCATCTCTGCGGACTCCACCCGGGCCGCCCTCCGCAAGATCACCACGGAGCCGGAGATATCCGCTTACGTAAAGTCTGTTGCGGACAGGGCCTGCCGGCGGTTCAAAGAGGCAGGCTTGACCCCTGATGACCTGGCGATCGCGGTCATCCTGGATGAAGAGGACCGGGCACCCGTAATGGGCGGGTACAATTTGACCCGTCCGTTCTACCCGGCCAGCGTCGTGAAGCTGTGCTACGCCCTTGCTCTGGAGCAGGCCTTCGCAGACGGGCGCATCGCCCGGACACCAGAGGTCCTACGCGACCTGGACCTGATGCTGCGCATCAGCTCCAACGCCGCAACCAATCGCATTCTGGACCTCCTTACGGGCACGGAGTCCGGGCCGGAGCTGCAGGAGGCGGAACTGGCCGAATTCGCCGCGAAACGCCAGGCCGTGAACGAGTATCTCCGGCATCTCGGGTTCCGGGACATCAATGCCTGCCAGAAGACCTGGGATGATGCGCCGTTCGGGCGGGACATGCAGTTCCTGGGACCGAACTACGAAAACCGTAACCGGATGACCGCCGCGGACACCGCACGCCTGCTCTGGATCATCAAGCGAGGGAAAGCCGTCAGCCGGCCGGCGTGCGAGGAGATCCTGAAGCACATCCGGCGGCGTCCCGGAGACCCGAAGGACATTCAGGCACGGCGGATCGGGGGTGGCGTCCCGCCGGGATCCGGCCTGTGGTCCAAGGCGGGATGGACCAGCTCCACAAACCACGACGCCGCCTACGTGGAGCTGCCCATCGGCTCTCCCTTCGTACTGGTGGTGTTCACGAATACCAGTTACAAATACGCTGAGATACCCGCCTGGATCGCGAGCGAGATCGTGCAGGCCATCCAGCTCGACCGGCTTCGCCCGGAATTCACTCCAGCGACCGTGCGGATGAGGCGACCGGCTGGCGGCCGCTGACATGGCCCGGATTCACTCGGGCGCTTCGACGGACACGCGAAACCCGGCGGAGCGCGCCTGCTGAGCGATCTGCTCCGCCTGACGCTCTTCCGGAAAGGCTCCAAGGACGACCGCATACGCCTGCCGCCGCCCGGAGCTGACCGGCACAATCTCACCTTCCAGCCCTTGGCGCTGCAGCGACTTAAGCGCGATGTCCGCTCCAGCCTTCAGGCCGTACGTCCCGCAGCGCACCACGTAAAGTTTCTGTAGCCCCCTGAGCGCCACGGCCCGGACGTTGCGATCCGGGTCCTGCTCCGCGGTCTTTAGCGCCTCCCGGGCCGCGGTGTCCCCCTTGAGGCACTTCCGGGCCAGCGACCACGCCGCGGTATAACGCACCGAAACAGCAGGATGCCGCAGCATCGCCTCCAGCGCCGCGATGACCTCCGGCCCGCTGCACTGCTCCAGCGCCTGGGCTGCCGCGCAGGCGACGAACTCCTCAGGATCCGCCGTCGCGGCAATCAGGGAGTCCCGCACACGTGGATCCTCGGCGAACGGCCCGAGAGCGTCCGCCGCCATCTGACGATCGCCCCGGTCCCCGTAAGAGAGTTTGTACAGCAGCCCGTTCACATCGGCCCTCTCGGCCATTTCCGTCACGCTCTCCACGTACAAGCCGGATTCCACCAGTTTCAGGCCGCCTATAAGAGGCAGTACGGCCAGGACGGCAGCAGGAACGGAGATGAAGACGCGCCAGTGGGAGGGGAGGTAGTATTTCGATGGGTCGTGCGCGGCGAGCGAACCGGCCATCGCACCCAGAGGAGCGGCGAACACCAGCACCACAAGCCCGATCAGCACGGAGACCGCAGGAGGAAGGTACTCTGTCAACCCCGGGATGCGCAGGTTGATGGCCAGCACCAGCACGAGGCCTGTCAGGAGTCCCAGAGACAGCCCCAGGGTGGCGCCATGCCTCCGCCAACGCGGGCCCAGGCGCACGGCTGCCACGCCAAGAGCCGCATACGCACCTGCCAGCGCGCCACCTGCCATCCATCCGGCATAGGCCATCGGCCCCGGCGACGGATCGCCCGGCAGCACCCATTGCAACGCCCCCGCCGCCACCAGCAGATAACCCGCAGACGCCCCGGCAGCTGCCCCTAACACTGCGCCGTGCAGAAGCCGGGGAAGATCAGGCCGCAGCGCGCAGTAGAGTGGAACGAAGACTGCCAGCGTGACACCCCCCGCGACCGCTGATACCAGCCACACTGCCATCATCGCGGTACCCGCCTTCCCTACACATCAGCCACAGCGGCGGCTCCCGGCAAAGCCGCACCATCATACTGCTGCGGCAACAGCTAATACTTCACTCCCGGTTGGCGCTGTTCCCTGCCCGCCTCACGGGAAGGGATGGCCAATGGCAAAATAGGCGGTCCGGCGGCTTCCTTCTCCCCAGCTTCCCCCGAAGAACACCGGCCCCGCCAGGGTCTCCATCACAAGACCCGCTGAGATGCAGGCTGCGAAATCGGCATCACTCAGACGCTCGAATGCCGCTCCATATTCGACGGACGCACCGACATAGACCTTCCCGCCAGCGAACTGCGGCAACCGCCCGACCCGCCTCATATATCCGGCGCTGCCGAAAAGATATTCACTGCCGCGCAACTCGTTCACACCGTAAGCGCCCAGACGGAGCGGGCCGCCCAGCGTAAACTGGCGGGAGACCGGAGCACCCTGGCCGAAAGAGCTCCCGCCGGATGCCGTCAGGAACAGCACTCCGCGCTCGCCTGCCGGCCGGTAGAAGCTGGAGCGCAACTCCGCCGAGAGATAAGGATCCGGCGCCCCGGGCGTTTGCAGATACCAGTCGGCCAGAAGCTCCACCCTCGCTCCCCGCGTGGGCACCAGCCCATCTTGCCCGTCGTAAGCCAGACGCGCTCTGAGAGCCTGGACAGATCCGTCGTCCCGACCCAGTTTGAACAGACCCGCGGCCGGAGACGAGAGCAGGTGTCCCGTGAAGTAGCCCAGGCGGATCTCGGAGTCCGGTCCGGGATGCCACCCCAGATCGAAGCCTGCCTCTACTTCCCTCGCCTGCTGCTCAGAGACGCGCCTTCCCGTCACGAATACGTCTTGAACCGATTTGACATAAGACAATCGTGGCGCTATGAAAAGGCCGTTGCGGCTCAGAGGGGCATACCATTCCGCCCGCACCAGCGCGTTCCTGCCCACGCCGGCGTCTATGCGCACCTCATCCCCTCTCCGGAAGCGATCGAACGTTGTGAAGCGCGTCCCCAGCAGCATCTGAATGTCCGTCAGCCGGGTACTGCGCACTCTAAAGGAAGTGTTCAGGAAGGGAGGTCCGTGCCGGGGCGGGGAAGCCGTCACAACCAGCTCCCCGCCATCCGCCGATTGCGCTACGTGATAGCCCACTATACCGTAACGCCCGCTCCCCTGCAGCCTTTGCAACTCCCGCTCCAGCCGCGCAGAGTCCACAGCCTGCCCGGTCAGTTTCTGGAGTCTCGCACTCACGCCGGCAGCCTCGTGCTCCGGCAGGCCGGCTACAGTGGCCTTTTCAGCTTCCGGGATTTCCCGGCGCTTCCGGCTCTCCCGGTCCCGGAGATAGTCCTTCCAGGACTGCTCATCCAGAGACAGGGTCTCCAGAAAACGAGCCCGCTCCGCGGCCGCGGCATAGCCGAGGGCCTCTGTCTCCCTGATCCGGGTGTAATCCGCGCCGGATATGGCCCGCACATCGGGCGCCAACACCAGATCGGCGTGACGCAGCATCTCCCGGGTGTTGTTCAACACCATCACCGCCACAGACTGATTGGCCAGTCCCAGCAGGGAGTCGAGAGCGGAGCGGTCTGCAAGATCCTCGCTGACGTCCACGGCAATAACCACATCGGCGCCCATCCGGCGGACAACATCTGCCGGGACGTTGTTCAGAAGCCCTCCGTCCACCAGCAGCCGGCCGCCACGCTCCACAGGGGTGAAGACACCGGGAATGGCCATAGACGCTCTTAGGGCCTGCCAGAGGGGCCCGTCGGCCAGCACAACCTGTTCTCCGGACTCGATATCCACCGCCACGCACCGGAAGGGGACCGGCAGACTGTCGAACGAGTACAGATCGCCGTAAGGCAGGCTGATCCGGCTGAGCAGCATGCCCACCGCGTGGACGGGGCTGAGTCCTGTCGGAAGGCGGAAGCGGTCGCGGAGGCCGAAAGTCAGCGCGAACGGGTAATCCCGGCGATCCTCCTTGCGCCGGAACGTGAGCGAGGCATACGGCACTTCAGGCTGAAGGGCGGTGTCCCAGTCCAGAGACTCGGCAAAGGAGACGATCTCACCCGGGGAATAGCCCATCGCGTAAGCGCCGCCCACCAGCGCGCCCATACTTGTGCCGGCGATGAAATCCACGGGGATCCGGTGCTCCTCCAGCCAGCGCAGCACTCCGATGTGCGCATAACCCCTTGCCGCACCGCCACCAAGAGCGAGGCCGACACGCGGCCGCTGAGCGCTGGCCGCCCGCACGGGAGGCGTGGTGAGGATACTACAGGAGAGTGCAACCAGGCTCAGACAAGCAATCGCCTGCCGGCGCATCACAGATCACCGCCGCACACGGGCAACGTGTCCGTCGGCATACAGGGCGATGTCATACCCGGGACCGGCCGCCTTAGCAATGACCACCTGAGACGGATTGCCCATCTGAGAGACCCGCGTTCCCGGAGCCATAAGCTGCACCGGCCCCACGCCGTAATTCGGCCATCCCTTTAACAGGTTGTTCAAAAGCTTCGGGTCCGACAGATAAGGCCGCAGCGCTTCCCAGTTGGACGGCACGACGTCATCGTTGTCGGTGAAGTACATCATCAAGGCGGTACCAACCTGACGCAGCGCGTTCTCCACCTGCACCGTGTTGGCGGCCCTCATAGGGGTCACCGTGCCGGGGCTATCCGGCGCTTCCAGCCGCATCAGGACCACACTCTGAGCCACCCGGTTGAAAGCCGGAGCCAGCTCTCCCATCCGCGCCTGCGGCCCGCCGATCGCAATCTGAAGAACCCATGGCTCGCGCGCCGAATTGACCGGCACGGGAACAAACGCCATGCGCACTACGGCGTCCGTGGGACCAGGGATCTGTTTCTCATCCATTCCCAGCGCAAGCGCCAGGTCCCGGGGTTGCATCTCGCCCGTGATGGTAAAGGTTTTGCAGCGGATGCCGGCAATGGTCAACTGACCCTCGGCGGAGCGCCAGCCCTTGCCGGAAGCCACGGACCGCGCTACCTGCAGCGCCGATTCGGCCGTCCCCTGCGGATCCATTCCGGCTTCCACAGGTATACGCCTCACGTGGAGCGCCACTGGTCCTTTCTGGAAGGTCACGGGATTGGCTCCCGGCGAGGCGGAAGGCATCCAGTCTTTCGGGTAGATGTATTCCACCCCGGCGGGATCTCGCCACCGGCTGAAGGCGCTGTCGGGCCGGATGACTCTGGGATCCTCCGGCTCCGCAGGAGCCCCCGGGGCGGGCGGCGTGGAGGTCCCAGGTGAGGCGGGGCCGCCCGGAGCAGGAGCAGGAGTGCTCTCGGGGGTGAAAAGAACCACAGCGCGCGCCGGGAGCGGCTGGCCACGGCCCAGGTTCTTACCCGCCACGGCTACCTCTACGCCGGCCACGACGTCCGCGACCCCGGCAGACCGGCCATCCGCGAAGGAAAAGGCGGTGGTTGCCGTTGTGGTCACCACTTTCGGCGCGGGCTGCTCCAGCAGCGTGTCCGTGCTCTGACCGTGCAGCCGGACGGCTGTCGCCCGAACGGTGAAGCGCCCTCCAGAAGGCGGCTCCGTGACAATCCCCCGCACGACGATCTCATCGGGCGCAGGAGTCAGCTGCGGCGGCGCTGCCTGGACTGCCAGCCCTGTCAGAACAAAGGCGGCCAGACTGACATAAATCGAGCTTCTCATACCCAGATCCCCCTAGTCTTTCCCGGCAACCGCCGCGCGTTCCACGCTGCGTAGCAAGTCCTGTCCCACATCCAAAAGCAGCCTCGCCTCTTCGGAATCCGGCGAATCCGCAATGACCCGCCATACACCGGCCTCTGTCCGCGACCCGCGAGCGAAAATGAAGCAGCACTCTCCATTCCGGAGCAGGTCCACGCGCCACCCTCCCGCCTCGTCGCCGCGGCGAACATCCACGCACTCCGTACCTTCGTAGTTGAGAATACGGTAGTCGCGGAACCGTGTGGCCAGCCTGGGCCAGACCTCCTTCCGGAAGCGCTCCTCCATCTGTTTTTTGACCTCAGAATGCGGTCCCGGGTTCTCCAGGACGACGCGCGCCGCCGGTGTGCTCCAGCGCGGAAGGGTTTGCAGCAGTTCTTCCAGGGCGCAAGTTCCCGCACCGTGTCCGCTTTTCTCACGCCAGATGCGCGTGGCCTCCTCTCCGGACACCGCCAGCGCGCAGGAGAGAGCCGTAAGTACACCGTCCCGGCAGGTAGACCCGGCGAACACCGTTCCGCCGTTCGGGCCCTCCACGCCCACCGGGACCAGGGCGCCCTCCTCGAAAAGCTGGCGCATCCTGGTGACCACATTCACCTCGCCCGTCTCGACCCGGTGCACTTCCGCTCCGAACTGAGCCGCAATCTGATCCACCCGGCCGGAGGTGGCGTCCGAGGCCACCACGCAGACCCGGCGTCCACCGCTGCCCGATGCTTCCACACGCGCGAGCGCCAGCGCCACATTCAGGGCGCTGATCTCCTGCGGAGCGACCACCGCATCGGAGGTGTCGCCAGGGAGCACCACATTGCCCCGGTCCGCGTCGTAGTCGAATGCCACTCCGAACTGCGCCTCACAGGAGCGCACAGCCCGCGCCACGCGGGTGAGAATGTGCTCTCCCGTTTCGGGGTTGACGCTGTCCGTATCAATAGGATGGGAAGGACGTCCCAGCTCGGCGTTCATCTCGTAAACCCGGATGCCTAGCGCCTCCAGGACTGCACTTGCCACTCCTGACGCCGCGCCGCCGTTCGGATCAAGCAGAACCGGACCCATCGGCCGCCGCATCAGGGCCTCCACGTCCAGCCCCCAGTCGTTGGTGACAGTTTCCAGATAGGCATCCACTGCCCGGGTGTGAACGCGCCGGGATCCTGAACGGACAAGCGCCGTGAACGCCTCTTCCCCCGAGACGCTCTCGATCGCCCGCTCGACGGACGCATCAACCCGGGTGGCGACGGCTGCCACGCTCTGCACGATGCGCTCCATCCGGGGAGCAGACAGCAGGGCGCCGGCGGGAGCGTCGCCCAGCCGGTGGCCGGCCAATCCTGTCAGGAATTTCCAGCCGTTATCGGACAGAGGGTTGTGGCTCGCCGTAACGATGACCCCACCCCCTGCCTCGAACGAACGCACAGCAGCCTGCGCCAGAGGGGTGGTAATGACTCCCAGGTCCACAATGCGGCGGCAGCCGGCGGCCAGGAAGCCTCTGACCAGCGCCTGCGTGATGGCAGGCCCGCTAGGACGCGGATCCCGCGCGAGCACGAGCGGGGCATCCTTCTCGGGGAGGTCCCGCGCATAGCAGTACCCATACACCGCCGCCAGCGCTCCGTGGGCGGGGCTGATGCGGCCGGAGTCTCCGAAGCAAGTCCTGACCCCGGAGAAGCTTTGCACAAGTGCGCTATCTCGGAGCGCCTCTTGCAGCAGATCCAGCATGCAGAATCCTTTCCGTTCCGGCGGCATTCTGAGGGCCGCCAGCGTTCCTCAGCGGTTACTGTTTCAAGAAATCCAGTCCGTGGAGCGCCTCGCCGTCCCGCACCAAGATGTCCGTGAACGGAGGCAGAAAACTCGCGCCGGCCAGCAAGGGGGTCAACCGGTAGGCGCCCTCCGGCAGCGCGGGGATCAGATACCGTCCATCCGGTCCGGTCACGGCACTGTATCCTCCGGGGGTAATGGTCAGCGTGACCCCCGGCACGCCGGTCCCCGGCATCTCCGCTTCAAGACGGTCGCACTGGAAGCCGTATCGCGAGGGCAGAAAGAACCGCTCGTCCGTCTCCAGACGCAGCGTGGCGGAGTTGCCCGGGATCCATGCGCTCCAGAAATCGGTCAGGGGTAAGTTGTAGAATAGCCAGCTGATCTCCTGCCTCAGCTCGCCGCCTGCTCCCAGAATCCGAAGGACATCGAGCACGTCCAGATCCACCTGTGTGAAATGCACCCGGAACCGCAGCGCCCCCGGCGGAGCGGATATTCCCCAGGTGCCCACATAGTTGTCCGGACAAGGATGAGGCGATCCAGTACTCAGAGGCACGATCTGGCTCCCGGACATCAGCACGCGACCCGAGATTGCGCCTCCGATGAGCGCCACGTCTGACGCCGAGCGCGGCAGCAGCAACGCGGCAGGCGTTCCGGCCTCCGTGCGGAGGGAACTGATGCCCGTAACCCGCACCGGGACGCCGGTGGGAGGGATCAGGACGCTGGCCGCCGATACGCGAAGACCGCTGGCGCCGGAGTCGCCAGGAGATCCCGAACCGTCATCCACGGCGAACCAGTCCGTTCCCGTCTCGGTCACCTTTCCGGCGACGCTGATCAGCAGTCCGACGTTGTTCAGGCCGGCGCCACCCGGGATGCCACGCTGCCCGGCCCCGGTCCCGGGATCGAACAACCAGTCGCCTCCGCCCACATCGCGCGTCCGGAGCCAAACGGGTTGCACCAGGGATTGCCCGGAAGGCGTGACGGTATCCGCCTGCAAGAAGCGCTCGCCGGTAGACAGCGTGCCCATCACACCAGAGACACTCACCAGATCCGCAATCACCGCGGTGTGACCTGGAAGCTGCACCCTGAGTCCGCAGTGCGAGCCGGGCGACTGGACATAGAGGGCCTCATCATAAACGGCAGTCACGCATACTCCTGCCAGCGTTGCGGGCGCGCCGTCGGGCTTCAACTTCGCAAGCGCCACAGTATCCGCCCCGCAGGCTGCAGTCAGAGCTATCAGCGCCAACAGAGTGAAGATTCCGCAAAGCACGGGTTTCATTTTCTCGCCTCCCTTCCACAATCTCCCCGGCACGCGCTCCGCACAACAGGTCTATTGCACATCGTAGGACAGCAACAGTTCAAACCGGTCCGATCCGGGAAATGCTGCCGCCAGCTGGAGAGGCCCCCGCTTCGGGACGACCGTTCCTTCCCGCCAGTTCTCCTTCTCTTCAAGAAACGTCCATTCGTCCCCCGAGACCAGCGCCACCTGGCTTGCTTCCGGGACTCTGATGCGGAAGCTCACCGGCTGACCTGCTGGAAGACGCCCCCGCACGGGACCATCGAGGCACACGCTGCGTCTGTAGTAGGCCTCATAGGCGCGGGGGTAGGCATCCGGCTCCCCCGCCGCCTCTGCCTTGATGGAGTATTCCGCCGCCCACTCGTAGGGACCGCTGCTGTCACAGCTCTTTGCGAAAATGCGGAGCCGGTAGGCTCCGGCAGCCGGCGGATTGATCTGCACTTCGGCGTTTGAGGAGCGCCGGACAAACACGGGAGTGCCTGCTACCTCCGTGTCACCCGAATACAGGCGCGCCATCAGCGCAACGTCCGGCGGAGCTCCTATCGTCACAGAGCCCGGCCCGCGCAACCGGACCTCAGCCTGCCTGTGACTGACGGGCCGCAAGCCATACCGGAAGAACGGCGGCCGCACCATCACAAGCTGCTGATACTCCTCCCGGGAGAGAGGCCTGGCCAGCAGCTGCCACTTGGGATCCTCGGGGAAATGATCGAAGATGAACTCTTCGGGCGGGGTCAGAAAGTAGTGACCATTGAAGAGACGATGAAAGCGGCCGGAGTCGTCCAGATAGCCCGCGCCCCAGGTGCAATCCACCAGCCTCCAGACCCCGCCGATCTTCACCGCATTCCAGGCGTGGTCCGGCTTGAGGGATAGCGCTCCTCCTGCCCTGTAGTGATAGCCCTTGGAGTACCCGCCGATCACCTCTGCCTCCAGTCCTGCCGCCCGGCAGATCGCCGCGAACAGACTGGCGTATCCCTCGCAGGCGGCAGTGCGGCTGCGCAGGACAGCATGTGCCCCGCCGCTTGAGGCCGCACGGCCGGCCGAGTAGGACACGTTCTCCGCGATCCAGCGGAATATCGTCCGCGCGCGCTCCTCGTCCGATGTCAGTCCGCTTGTCAGGGCCCTGGCAAGCGAGGCGATGGAAGCGCCGGGCTCGCACTTCACGGCCAGCGCCACGGCGTCCGCACGGGCGTAACGGTCCTCCTCGCAGGCAGCGGGGATCCTCGTGCCCAGCGCAAATACCGCCGCCACCCAGATCAGAAACCGCTTTGAAAGCTTTGCCCCTCCCGTTTTCATTCTCACCTTTCCCGGGCGGCATCAGCCGGTCCGCGAGCCACCCTCTTGTTGGACGCCTCCAACTGACACTATTATACGACGGGGACGCGGCCGGAAAGACCATCTCCGCCGCGTCCCCGGGCGCTTTTGCTTTGGGCGTTGAGATTAGCCGCAACCTGTTCGACCAGATCGTGCTGCTGCTGCTCGTGGCAGCGGCGGTGGGCGCTGTCGCCATCCGCCTCCGCCAGCCTCTGCTGGTAGGCTTCATCGGTGTGGGCATCCTTGTCGGACCCAGCGGGCTGGGCTGGGTGGACAAGTCCGACCAGATCCACCTTCTGGCGGAACTGGGACTCGCCTTGCTGCTGTTCGTGGTGGGGCTCAAGTTGGACGTGGGTCTTATCCGCACGATGGGTCCAGTTGCGCTGGCGACGGGTCTCGGACAGGTGGCGTTCACCACCATCGGCGGCTATTTCATCTGCATCGCTCTTGGGCTCCGGCCGATCAGCGCACTCTACGTGGCTGTCGCGCTGACTTTCTCCAGCACCATCATCATCGTCAAGCTGCTGTCGGACAAGCGCGAGACCGAGTCGCTCCACGGACGCATCGCCATCGGCTTCCTGATTGTACAGGACGTCGTTGTGGTGCTGGCGATGATCGTTCTGTCCGCCTTCGGCGGCCAGAGCGAGCTTCCGCTGTGGGCCCATATTGTCGGGATCGTTGCAAAAGGGGCGGCGCTGATCGCCGGTCTCGGCCTGCTGATGGCGTTTGTCATCCCACGGGTTGTGGAATTCTTCGCCCGCTCCTCAGAGTTGCTGGTGCTGGGCGCCATCTCCTGGGCTGTCGCTCTGGCCGGGCTGTGCGAATGGCTGGGCTTCAGCAAAGAGGTGGGGGCGTTTCTGGCCGGGATTTCTCTGGCCTCGACACGCTACCGTGAGATCCTCGGAGCCAGGCTTGTCAGCCTGCGCGATTTTCTGCTGCTGTTCTTTTTCATCGAGCTGGGAGCCAGGCTGAACCTGGGGTTGCTGGGAAGCCAGGTGTGGAAGGCGGTGCCGCTGTCGCTTTTCGTGCTCATCGGAAACCCGATCATCGTGATGATCATCATGGGCGTGATGGGCTACCGCAGCCGCACCAGCTTCCTGGCCGGTCTGACCGTTGCTCAGATCAGCGAGTTCTCGCTCATCCTGGCGTCGCTCGGTTTCAGCCTGGGGCATATTGACGAGGCCGATGTGGGCGTGGTCACGCTGGTGGGTCTCGTGACCATCGCGCTTTCCACCTATATGATCCTCTACTCTCAGCAGCTGTACGGGATCCTGGCGCCTTATTTACACATCTTCGAGCGCAAGAATGCATTCCGTGAACAGGAGCTGGACTCGGAGCACGGCGAGGGGGCAGCCGCGGACACCATTCTGTTTGGCTGCGGGAGATATGGCAGCGGCATCGTCCGGGAGCTGGAGCAACGCGGGCGCCGCGTGCTCGGGGTGGATTTTGACCCACAGACCGTGCGCGAATGGAACAGAATGGGACGGGCGGCCTGGTTCGGTGACGCGCAGGATCCGGAGTTCCCTGCCATGCTGCCGCTCTCCACAGCGCGATGGGTGGTAAGTGCTGTCCCCTCACGGGATGTCAACTTGACGCTGGCGCACAGTCTGAAGGCGCATGGTTACGACGGCAACCTTGCCCTGACAGCGCAGCGTCCTGAAGATACACCGGAGCTTTTGAAAGCCGGCGCGCACGTCGTGCTTGAGCCTTTTTCCGACGCGGCCGCTGAGGCGGCCGATCTGCTGGAGGAGACGGAAGCCAGGGAGAAGCGAAGACGTATGGACGACGCGATTGCCAGACTGAAGGACCATTACATCGTCTGCGGGTACGGCCGCATGGGGAAGCAGATCGTCAAGGATCTGCGGGCGAACAACATCCCGTACGTTGTCATCGAATGGAACCCGGAGCAGATCCCTTCGCTCATCGAGCATGACACGCTCTACATCGAAGGAAAAGCGACTGACGATGAGGTGCTCCACCGGGCGAATATAAACAAGGCAAAAGGGCTGATCGCCGTGACGGCGACGGATGAAGAGAACGTCTTCATCGTGCTGACAGCGCGGGGATTGAATCCCAATCTCTACATCGTGGCCCGGTCCATCCGCGAGGAGAACGAGCAGAAGCTGAAGCGCGCGGGGGCGGACCGTGTCATGTCGCCCTACACCCTCGGAGGAAAGCGGATCGCTGCAGCCGTCATCAAACCCCGGACCATGGACTTCCTGGACCTAGTGGTCCATAACGAGAGCAAGGACCTGGAACTGGGAGATTTGCAGGTCTCGGAGGGATGCCCCCTTGCGGGGAAGAGCCTCCGCGAGGCCCGGGTGCGCCAGGAATATGGCATAACTGTGCTGGCGATCAAGCGGAACGGCGAAAAAGTGCACACGAATCCGGACCCGGATTTCGTTATCCAGCCAGGCGATGAACTCATTGTAATGGGGCGGCCCTCGGACATAGACCGGACGGAGCAGATAGTCTGCCGGAAAAGCTGATGGTTTGACACCGGACAGGAGGGGGAGTACAATCCCCCAACCACTCTTGCGGAACATCAGGAAGCCGGGAGCAAGGAGGCCATGCGACAATCCCGACTCTTATCCGTCATTCCCCTTGTCTTACTAACCCTGGCGGCGCACCCGGTAGAGGCTGCCGTCTCGGTTGATGTGCGCGTCTCGGGCAAGACGGCCGTCGTCTACGTGAACAACGGACCGGTCATGTCCGTTCGCACCTCCAATGCCGGGCTGGACCCGCAGCAGCGGGCAGCTCTGGTGGCGCGAAGGATCAGCGACCTTGCGGCGCAGGGTCACTCGCCCTCGAAGATCCGCGCAGCCGGCACAGCACGATCTGCGACGCTTTACTGGGGCAACCAGGTTCTGGCGTATGCGACCCCGGCGGAGGCGGCGGCTCAGTCCACCACACCTCTTGCCCTTGCCCGCACATGGGCACAGCAGCTGACGCGCCAGCTGACCCTTCCGCCGGTGAGACTACGGGAGCGCGAGCTCACTGTTCCCATCGGAGAGACCCGGCGGGCAGCGGTAACCGGCAGTTCCCGTGGTCCCTTCCAGATTACGCTGGACCCTCCGGACGCGGCAGAAATCCGGATGGAGCCGTCCGGCACGATTTCCGTGCTGGGAAAGAGCCCCGCATCTGCCCGCCTGACCATCAGCTGCCCGGACGGATCGGATTTTATCCCGGTCCGGGTGGCTCATTATGCGGGAACCATGAGCCAGCCGGTGCCCGTGGCACGGGTGACAGGCCGTTCGGGAATTCCCGCGGAGGTGGTGGAAGAGGCTGTGCTTCGCGCCGCACGTGCGGCTTGTCAGCTCCAGCCAGGGGCGTTTGCCGTGGTTTCTGTGGACGGAAAGGCGCCGGCGATGCCCCAGGGAGCGGCATCGCTGCGGGTCCCGGTGAACATCAAGATGGATGGCGTGGGGTTCCTGACCGCGCGCATTCAGACGTCGGTGGAGGTCCAGCGCACCAGTCTCGACGCCCGGGACACCGAGGTGTTGCTCTACAGCAACTTCCCGGAGCAGGTGAAGACTCCGCAGCCTCTGTATGCGGCTCTGCTGGAGCCGGGCAAGCCTACCCGGCTGCTTTATCATCATCAGAACGGCACAGGGGCTGACCTGCGCCTCAGCATCGTGCTGGCCAATACTTCGGATCAGCCGGCGGAGGTGCATCTGCTGGCTGCAAACGCCGGTCCCATCTTAGACACGGTGCTGGTAGGTTACGTGGCGGGGGCCCGTTTCCTGCGGAATCTTGCCTCGGAGACCGGCTACATCGCGACCATCCCACCGCGCAGCCGTATGGTGCTCTGGACGGCGGTACTGAACCGCATGGAGACTGCTAGCGGCATCATCGAGATGCGGCAGATCACGGGCGCGCCGGACTCCGTGGTTACACGGGTGGTAAGCGAGCCCGGATCTGTCCGCCGGACCAGCTTCGACATCGCGGCGCTGGAGCAGGGAGACGCGCCGCCGCGCGTGGTCAGGCACCGTTATCCCAGCCCTGTGCGCACCATCTCCGAGCGCTACGCCGCAGGAGACCGCTGGCTGTTCATCCGGGTGGGCAAACACGCCATTCCGGACGATGGCGAGGAGAAGGTGCTGTATGGCAACTACGGCGTTTCCTACAACATCGCGTTGACGCTGGAGAACCCCACCAGCGAATCGAAGGTCTTTCAGGTTCTGTTCGACCCGACCGCTGGGATTGCGGGCTTCGCATCCCTGATTGACGGCCAGTTTGTGGGCAAGTCGCACGTGGTGGGCAGCCGGGAGCATCCGCTCGTACGCTACACGCTGGCACCCGGCGAGCGCAGACAGGTGCGCCTGACGACCGTCCCGCTGGCGGGTTCGAACTACCCGGCAACGATAGTGGTCCGGTCGTGATGCGGCCGGGCAAGATACGTGCGCAGGCCGCAGCGTTCCTGACAGCCGCGGCCTGCGCTGTGTTCATCTCGGAAGGACGCTGCGCCGTGAAGCAGACCGAAGCAACGCGTCTGGTGCACCAGACCGGGGCGGAAGCCCGCATTCTCTGGGTGGACGCGACGGCGAACTTCACCCGTCTGTGCCAGCCGGAGGGCGTGAGGGAGCTTGTCCGCAAAAGCCGCGAGGCGGGGATCAACGCCCTCGTGGTGGATGTGAAGGATCTGACGGGCCGGGTTCTCTATGACAGCCGCATTGCGCCGCGGCTGGAAGAATACTCCGGCACCCGCAATGCCCCGGGGTTCGATCTCCTCCGCACGGCATCCGAGGAGTGCCGCGCGAATGGCGTGGCCATCTATGCGGCCATCAACGTCTTCGCAGAGGGGCGCAAGGCCGAGGGCGGCCCGGTGTTCGACCACCCGGAATGGGAGGCGGTGGTGCAGGACCCGGAGGCGTGGATCGTGGCGGGAAAGGGACCCGGCTACCCCGTCGCCCGGATCAACCGCAAGGCCCCCGAAGGCCGCCTTGCCCTGTTCGAAGAGCCAGGTGCGGCGGGAGAACCCACTGACGGAGAAACCCGGCTGCTACTGGACCCGGCACGACAGACCGTCCTGCCGGCCGGGGAGGAACCACCCTCAGGCGCATTACTTCTGGCCGCGACGGGAGCGGCCGGGGAATGGCTCCGGTCCTTGAAACCGGGTGACACGGCAGAAGTGGTGACCCGTCCGCGCTTCATCGCTTCGCGGCACGCTCAGGAGATGCACAACGCCATCTTCGTCAACCCGGCGAACCGCCAGGTCCGCGATTACGAGCTCTCCATCGTCCGGGAGATCGTCGAGAACTACGATATTGACGGTATCGTGCTGGACAGGATGCGCTACTCCGGGCTGAACGCGGATTTCAGCGAGCTGTCCCGTCGCAGTTTCGAGATCTGGCTTGGCAGGCCAGTCGAGCGATGGCCGGAAGATATCCTGCTGCTCCCCGCGCTGAGCAGGCAGCAGCCCGTCTGGGGGCCGCTGTTCCAGAAGTGGCTGCACTGGCGGGCGCTGAACATCAAGACTTTCGCGCAAGAAGCGCGTGCCGTAATCAAGTCCGCCAGGCCAGACCTGGAAATGGCCGTATACGTGGGCTCCTGGTACTGGAGCTATTACCCGCTGGGAGTCAACTGGGCTTCGGACCGTTTCCGCCCGGCAGCCGCGTGGGCGACGCCAGACTACCATCAGACCGGATACGCCCCGCTGATGGACTGGATCACCACCGGCTGCTATTATCCTACGGTCAGCCGGGAGGAGGCCGCCGAAAAAGGGTTAAGCCAGGCCGCGACGGTGCAGGCGGCTGCGGAAGGGTCGGCCCACGTCATCGGGAACGCCAGCTTTTTCTACGCCGGTCTGTATCTGCTGGACTACCGCAACAATCCGGAGCAGTTCATCCGGGCCGTGGAGATGTGCCGCCAGGCCTCGCAGGGGGTGATGCTCTTCGATCTGGTGTACATCGAGCAGTATGGCTGGTGGGATCTTCTGAAGCAGGTCTTTGCCGGCGAGGTCCCCACCCTGCCTCAAAGGATACCAGAACTCCGCTCCGCGCTCCATGAAGCGTATCTGCGGTCGCATTGAGCTGGCCGCTGTTCTGACGCTGGCCGCAGCCGGCATCTGCTTCCCGGCTGAAACCCTCCTTCAGCTGCGTATCGAGAACTCGCCGGGTGGACGGGTGCAGGCTCGCGCGGGAACGGAAGGAGCCTGGGCGACGGTGGGCCGTGTTATCAGACCGGCCACTCAGGCTGTACAGACTTTCCCGGCAGCCAGGTATGCTCCGCCCGGAAGCGTCGCGGCTACAGCTGTCCACGGAATCAGGATCCGCCTCCCGGCATCCGGGGGCAATCTGCGAGGGATCAGCATCCAGCCGCGCGAGTTCGGGCACATGCCACATCGCTACGGGGGACACGTCCCCGGACCATCCGCCATCCTCACCGACATTCCTGCGGGCACTGCCATCTTCCGTGAGCTGGCCCCGCTTGTGGGGGATCTGGTGCGCCTGGAACAGACCGGAAGCGTTCGTGAGATCCCCAGGGACTGGCGGCCATCGCCCGGCGACATTCTGCGGATAGACAGCCATCAGGTGCCAGAAGCTCCTCTGGAGATCCTCTTCTGGAACAGGCCCGGGGGAAGCGTGGAGACGGTCATGAGCGATGGCTTCCGCAAGAGGATCGCGACGGTGCAGCGTCCGGTCCGCGGCGCCGGGAGGTTCGACGGAACGGCGTACACCGGAGTGGGCGCTCTGAATACGAACCATGGGGGTGTCATCACTATATCCACCGCGCCGGCGCTTCGCCCGGAGGACGAGGGACGTCCGCCGGAGTGCCGGGGAGGATTTCAGATCGTCCCGGCTGCGCACGCCCGGACCCAGCCTGTCATGCCTCAGAGCATGGTTGTCGCTCCTCTCGACGGGGATGCGGCGCTTGAAGGGCGACCGCCGCTTTTTGGAGGGGTTTTGACCCTGGGTGACGGCTCGCCGGTGGTGGAGATGCTGGCTCCGGGCCAAGGCTGGATCCCCCTGCCTGCCATCGTTGGCAAGCAGGACGATGCGTTCACGAAGGATGGGCTCGCGCGCCTCGGAGTCACCGTCCAGGGCGACATAGAAGCTTTCCGGATCCGTCTGCCAGTCAGAGACAGGGAGTTCATCTCGTCGGCTATCCGGAGGGCGGACCGCACATCTGAAGTCAGCAGCGGGGAACACGGGGCAGTGGTCTGGGAGATCCGCGGGACGTTGCCGCCGGGAACCGCCTATGCCGTTTTCTCAAGCGAAGGACGCACGCTGGCCATTAGCAACGTGCGCCCCTTCCGTCTGTCACTGGACAGGGCGCGCGAGGGTCAGGCGCTGAGAGTGGCTTTCGTCCGTGCCGATGGCTCCTCGGCCGGGACGCGCACAGCCACTGTCGTCCGCTCAGGCAACGGCCTGGCCACTCGCGAAGGCTCTTGGCCCTGACTTATCAGCCGGGGATTGACAGAACCGTAAGCGGGCGTTGACCTTCCGGTGAGACTCTGCGGTTACAGTGAATAGCGGGCTGCTGGTCCGCGGCGCGCCGTGGGGGACTCGTCGCGGGCGGGCGGCCCCACCCGGGGCGGAACGTCATCGGCCGGTTTCTCTCCCACAGGACAGCAGGTGTCCCGCCCCGGGATTGTACTTCCGTCTCCCGACTTTCGTATTGACAGGAAACTGCAGCGGCCGCCATACTCCCGATGTCGCCGCCGCGGCCCGTAATCCTCCGGGTAGCCGGTGATCATCAAACCTGTGAGGTAAAAACGAGATGGCGAGGGCTGAGACAGCTCTGGAGTTGACCGTCGCCGCGCCGAACCGGCCCGGCGAACTTGCCAAGATCCTTAAGTCGCTTGCAGACAAAGGTGTGAACCTTCGCGCCTACACCGCCTACGTGGACGGAGAATTCGGCTACTTGAAGGCGGTCGCCTCGGACGTGGATGCCGCAAAGGATGCGCTGAGCGCCGCCGGGTATCACTTCACGGAGAAACCCGTCCTGCTGGTCACCACAGATGACACGGTTGGCGCGGCTGCAGGCGTGGCGGCCGCGATCGCCGGCGCTGGCCTCAGCGTTGGCCATTCCCACGGAAGCTCGGCCGGAGGCTCTCAGGCTCTGCTGGTTTTCAACACCAACGACAACGAGGCCGCTCTGAAGGCGATCAACGGGTAGAAGACGGCGCGTCCGTTTGAACGCGCCTCAGAGACCGGGCAATGTGGATCAACGTATCTTCCTGCACCGTCCCGGTCAGGACGATGGATGCGTCGCCTGTTGAGACCACCAGCAGGCGGCGCCCGTCCGTTTCCTGAACAGCGGCCGGCCATCCACCAGCAGTGAGCTTCCTTGTTCCCGGTCCGGATGGCAACTTGACCCTGCCCGGTCCACGGACGGCCAAGCTGATGGACTTGACTGGATCCTCATAAACCAGCGGGACCTGTTCGTCCAAAACCTGCTCGCTGCCTGTCGCATCAGGGGGAGGAGTGTAAGTCACGCTCCTCAGCGTGAAGTACTGCGGCAGCCAGGACGGGGCGTAGATCGGGAAGGACGCCTGACGGGCTGCTTCCTGCAGCGGATCCTTCTCCCGGACGGCAGCAGCCATTACAGGTTGCAGCGAAGCGGCAAACTCACGGAGAATGCTTAGCACGTCGGCCTCCGGCAGACTCCCGTCATCCCGCAGGCCGGCGGAGATGCCGGTGCGGTCCACCACGAACACCAAGCTCACGAGCCGGGAGCCGTCTTCTGCCCGGTCTAGCCGGTAGGACGCCTTTCGCGCACCCACGGTTGTCTCGCGGCACTCCGGGCAGGAGAGGCCATCCGGCTCGCCCTCCATCAGAAAGAGCGACCGTCCATCCGGAGCATGATACGTTGCGACCAGAGTGTCCGGAGGGTTGCCCAGAAGCTCTACTCCAGCCAGGACAAAGCCGGCAGGGATGGCGGAAGGCTCCAGCACCGGGAAGGTCGCTCTTATGGAGGCAGCGGCAAACAGGTCATTCCCGCCAACCGCCGTGTCTGTACTGGTTCCTGCGGCGAAAAGAAGGAAAAATAGAAGGCAGACCCAGCGCGCCATTCAGAGAATTCTCCCTTCACGATTAAGACGCAGCTCTATGCGCGGATGGGTCTACTGGGCTACTGCGGATTAGCGTGCAGCAGCGCGGCGCAACCGCTCCGCCAACTCTGGCGCGAGTACCCGCAAGGCGAGATCCCGAGCCGTCAGCCCGTCGGCGGTTCGCGCCCGGGCATCGGCGCCTCGTGCCAGCAACACTTCCACCAGCCCGGGATTCCGGGCATATGCAGCGCGGTGGAGCGCATTCCATCCGCGCCCATCCCGCAGGTTTGGATCGGCTCCCCACCCCAGTAGCAGTTCCACAGTGCTGCGGTGACCGCTGGAGACAGCAAGGTGCAGCGGAGTGGCGCCCGAGCCGTTCCTCGCATCCACCGCGGCATCCCACTGAAGGAGCAGTGTCACACCGTCATCCTTCCCGGAAGCGGCGCACACGTGGAGAGGGGTCCAGCCGTGTTCGGAGCGGCAGTCAGGGTCGGCTCCAACCTCCAGCAGCAACCGGGCCGCCGCAAGCTCGTCCCGAGAAACCGCGATATGAAGAGGAGTCCAGCCGCCGTCCCCTTTCAGATTGGCCACCTGGCGCGATTCAAAGGTCCACGCGGCGATAGCCGCAAGATCCCCCCGGGTGGCGGCTCCGCTCACCAGATTCCAGATCCGCTTTTCGGGCTCGTCTCGCACGGGAGCTCTCCTTCAAAGATCACGCCCGCCGCATCCAGACGACGGTCAGAAGGATTATCGGAACGCGCGCCCGGAGCCTGCAGCGAACGCGGCCGGAGCGCCCGGGTCAGAGCCGGTAACCAGCGGCGAGGGCCGGATGATCCGGATGTCGTTCTCATCCCGCACTTTCACCAACCGGATGATCTCACCCTGCCAGACCTCGCTTGAGCTGACTCCCGTGACGGCGACCAAGTCCCCGAGACCCGGTAACGAAATGGGAGTCTGACCCAGCGACAGATCCTGGTAGTCGCAACTCACCCGCACTCCGGGCGGCCCGTAACCGTCGTCCAGACCGCACCCGTCGTCCACGTAGAAGAACCGGTTGAAATGGTTGACGTGCGTCACCTCCCCCGCGACGCTGACGAGGAGCCCTTTGTTGTGGGGGCCGCGTGGGGCAGGCCGAGTGACGCCCGGGCGCTCATCGGGAGAACCCTCGTGGACGGGCTGGCCTCCCAGGTCGCTCGTCTTCATGAAGAGGGGACGTACATGACCTTTGCCAAACGGGCTGACTGTAATGTCGCCGAAGGTCACAACGCACGCCTCCCCTGAACCGGACTCAACCTGGAGGATCCCCTCAATCCTCACGATGTCACCGCGCTCTACCCATCCTGCAAAGGGGGCGGCCAGGTTGCGTACCTTGAACCCGGCGCTGCGGTTGCCTGTGACCACGTAGAAAACCCCGTCCGCGAAGTCCCGCCTTTCCAGAGACTGGGAGCTGGTAACTATGACATTGGTCAGGGTGACAGCCGCGGTGGCTACCGCCTGGCCCGGCAGCGCGATGATCGCACCGAGCGCTACCGCTGCAAGCACCACCCGCTTACGCACGGCTGGCCTGCGCTTCCCGCTCCCGGTGGCGGCGGAGCAACACCATCAGGATGCCAAGGTCCGCGGGAGTGATACCGGGGATCCGGCCCGCCTGCCCGATTGTCGTGGGACGCACGCGGGAAAGCTTATCCCTCCCTTCCCGCGACAGGGCCTGACAGGCGTGATAGTCAAAGTCCTCCGGGATGCGCCAATCCTCTACTCCTCGCCTGCGATCCGCCTCATCCTGCTGCATCCGGATGTAGCCCTCGTACTTAATCTCGATCTCCAGCTGGCGAGAAACGTCCGGCGGAAGCGCGCTGAGGCCGTCGAACCGGGCAATCTGCTCCCAGGTGATCTCCGGTCTGCGCAGAGCAGCCGCAAACGTGAGGCCCGCATTCGAGGGAAGGCCCAGTTGACCGGCAAGGTCCGCTGGCAGGCGGGTTTCCCTCAGGCGACGCTTTTCGCTCTGGAGAAGGCGCTGCCGCTCACGGAACAGCTCCCACCGCTCATCCGTCACCAACCCCAGCTCGCGTCCCAGCGGAGTCAGTCGGCAATCGGCGTTGTCGTGACGAAGCAACAGGCGATGCTCTGCCCTGCTGGTCAGCAGGCGATAGGGCTCGTCCACCCCGCGGGTGACCAGGTCATCTATCATCACACCGATGTAGGCCTGACTGCGGCTGAGCACGAAGGGCGGCCGGCCCTGGATCTTCAGAGCAGCATTGATCCCGGCGATCAGTCCCTGCCCCGCGGCCTCCTCGTAGCCGGATGTGCCATTGATCTGGCCGGCCAGAAACAATCCGGAAACCCGCTTTGTCTCCAGCGTGGGATACAACTCCGTCGGCGGGACAAAATCGTACTCCACGGCGTAGCCGGGCAGGAGCATGACACACTCCTCAAGCCCGGGAATGGTGCGCAGGAACCGGAGCTGCACATCCTCTGGCAGGCTGGTGGACATACCCTGCACATAGATGGAGCGGGTATTCCACCCCTCCTGCTCCAGAAACACCTGATGACGCTCCCTGTGCGGGAACTTGACGATCTTGTCCTCGATCGAAGGACAGTAGCGCGGGCCGATGCCTTCTATCCGTCCGCCGTACATCGCCGAGCGGTGCAGATTCTCCAGGATTATCCGCCGGGTCTCCGGAGTGGTGGCGGTTATCCAGCAGGAGAGAAGCCCTTCCCGCCGCGCAGCAGGAGTAAGGTAGGAGAACGCTCCTGCCTCAGGATCAGATGGCTGCTCCTCCAGACGGTCGAAAAGGAGACTCTCCCGATCCACCCGCGCCGTGGTGCCGGTTTTCAGACGGCCGAGCGGAAACCCGAGGGATCGCAGGGACTCGGACAGCTCCGTGGAGGGTTCCTCATTGCGTCTTCCCGCCGGAGTCTGCTTCTCGCCGCAGTGGCAGAGGCCGTTCAGGAAAGTGCCGGTTGTGATGACGACTGCGTCCGCTTCTAGCGTCTGTCCGTCCACCAGGCGCACCCCTCGTGCCCTCCCATCCTCCGTCAGAATCAAGGCGACCTTACCCTCGATGAGTTCGAGGCCAGGCTGGAGAATGAGCGTCCGGGCCATCTCGCGGCGGTAGAGTCCGGTGTCGCACTGCGCCCGCAGCGCCTGAACCGCCGGTCCTTTGCCGGTGTTGAGCATCCTGATGTGCGTCGTGGTGACATCAGCGTTCAGAGCCATCTGGCCCCCCAGCGCGTCCACCTCGCGGACGACCTGGCCTTTCGCCAGTCCTCCGATGCTGCAGTTGCAGGGCATCAGCGCCACCCGCTCGGCCGACAGTGTGACTACCGCAGTCGAGGCGCCCAGGCGCGCGGCGGCAAGCGCGGCTTCGCAGCCAGCATGCCCTGCGCCCACCACAACGACATCGAAACGGGCGCTCCCCGTCCTGTTGTCACCAGTCCGCGTCTGCATCTCAGTCCTTTCTCATTATAGCGAACCTGACTGCGGGAGGGTGATTGACAGAGGGCTGAGATATGGCATATACTCCCCCGGACCCGCTTATTCCGCATTATTCGGGTGACAATCACACGGCGCGCGGCCCCGGCGGCTGCGCCCGTCGGCGGGCTCACACTGCGGACAAGGAGGACCCCGACAATCAGCGTCACAGCAATGAGCGTGGGATTCGGCAATGCGGTGGTCAAGGAACGGATCATCGCGATTGTCAGCAGCGATTCGGCCCCGGTGCGCAGGGTCATCCAGGAAGCGCGGCGAACGGGCCGCCTGATTGACGCCACCCAGGGCCACCGGACGCGCAGCGTCATTTTCGCAGACAGCGGTCAGATCATCGTCTCAGGACTGGCCAGAGAGACCCTCACAAAGAGGCTGGGGCAGCCCGGACCGGTGCACGACTCTCCGGATGAGGGAGCCCAGGACGCTTAGCCGGACGGGCGGCCTCATTGTGGTCCTTTCCGGCCCGTCGGGAGTCGGCAAGGACACTTTGCTGCAGTATTTTCTGAAGACGACGCCGTGCTGCGTCCGTCTGGTCACTTGCACTACCCGCCCACCCCGGCCAGACGAACAGGACGGGGTGGATTACCAGTTTGTCAGTGTCGAGGAGTTTCGCCGCATGCAGGAGGCGGGGGAACTCCTTGAGAGCGCTGATGTTTTCGGATACCATTACGGCTCGCCGCGGAGGTTCGTGGAGGAGCAGACCGCGCGGGGGCTGGACGTCATCTTGCGCATAGACGTGCAGGGCGGTGTCTCGGTCCGGAAGGCAGCGCCGGAGGCGGTGCTTGTGTTTCTTGCCCCGCCTTCGTTTGAAGAGCTGGAGCGGCGGCTGAAAGGACGGAACACAGAGACGGAAGAATCTCTCAGACGCCGGCTGGCCGAAGCGCGCCGTGAAATGGAAGCCGCCTCGGAATACGATTACCTCATCATCCACGACTCCACGGAGCGGGCAGCTGAGGATCTCAGGGCCATCCTGCGGGCCGAACACCTCAGGATCGTGAAGAAATCATGAGTTTTCGAAGTCTGGAAGGCAAGCGCGTTGTCCTGGGAGTCACGGGAAGCATCGCAGCGTATAAGGCCGCAGAGCTGGCGAGCTCCCTTGCAGCGCTGAAAGCCGACGTGCATGTGGCGATGACACCGAGCGCTGTGCACTTCGTCGGCCCCGCCACTTTCCGCGCCTTGACCGGACACACCCCTCTGACGGGCGTCTTTGACGAGATCGAAGAGCGCACCGTCGCGCACGTTGCGCTGGTGGAGAACGCGGACCTGCTGGTCATCGCTCCAGCAACGGGCAATATCATCGGCAAAATCGCCAACGGCATTGCAGATGAGATTGTCAGCACGCTGGCTATGGCCGCGCCCTGTCCGGTGCTGCTGGCTCCGGCGATGAACACGCATATGTGGACGAACCCCATCGTCATCGCCAATGTGGACCGCCTGCGGAATATGGGTTACCACTTTGTTGATCCCGTGGAGGGCAGGCTGGCCTGCGGGTATGAAGGCGTGGGGAAGATGGCGCCGGTGGAGCGGATCCTAGAGGCGGTGGAGCGGTTGCTTCTGGGCGCAGCCCGGCACGACTGGGAGGATGTCCCGGTCCTCATCACCGCCGGTCCCACGCGCGAGCCTATTGATCCGGTGCGCTATCTTTCGAACTACTCAACGGGCAGCATGGGTTTTGCCATCGCAGCCGCGGCTCAAGAACGGGGCGCCGAAGTCACCCTGGTGACCGGTCCCACGGAGATGCAGCCCCCGGATGTCACCCGCCTGGTGCGGGTGCAGACTGCCTCGGAGATGCTGGAGGCGGTGCGGAACCATTTCGGATCCTGCCGGGTTCTGATCAGCGCAGCCGCCGTAAGCGACTTTTCGCCCGTGAAATCTCCGCGAAAGTTGAAAAAGCTGGAGCAGGAGGGCGAGCGCAGGACGCTGGAGCTGCATCAGACCCCGGACATCCTGGCGGAGATGGGCCGTCAGAAGCAGAACCAAATTCTGGTGGGCTTCGCGCTGGAGACGGAGGATCTGATCACCAATGCCCGGCAGAAGCTGGAAGGCAAGAACCTGGACATGATCGTCGCCAACAGCGCGGGAGAAGGTGAGCAGCCGTTCGGGCCCGGCCCGTCCAAGGTGCGTTTTCTGACTCGTGGCGGCGAGGATCATCCTCTCCCCATGATGAGCAAGCAGGAGATTGCCGAACATTTGTTGACGTTCATCCGCGAGAGGTTCCTCCAGCGAGGATGACGTAGATTATGCGAGGACGCCCCTCTTACTCCCTTACAAGGGAAGGCGGACGTCCGCCCGGAAGGAGACTGCAGGAAGTGGATAAGCGGTATCTGTTTTCCAGTGAATCCGTCACGGAAGGCCATCCAGACAAGCTGGCGGACCAGATCTCGGACGCGGTTCTGGATGCCCTGTTAACAGGGGATCCTCTTTCGCGAGTGGCCTGCGAGACACTGCTGACGACCGGTCTGGTGCTGGTGGCAGGGGAGATCACCACGAGCACTTATGTGGACATACCCTCCATCGTGCGCCGTACTCTTCAACGCGCGGGGTACACCGATCCGGACTTCGGAATAGACGGAGCCACCTGCGGCGTGCTGATCAGCGTTCACGAGCAGTCTCCGGACATCGCACAGGGCGTGGATACCGGAGGAGCAGGCGATCAGGGGATGATGTTCGGGTTCGCGTGCACAGAGACGCCCGAGCTGATGCCGATGCCCATCATGCTGGCGCACCGGCTGGCGCGTCAGCTCAGCGCGGTCCGGCGGAGCGGATCCCCGGACTATCTGCGTCCGGACGGCAAGACGCAGGTCACCGTGGAGTATGAAGGCTACCGCCCTATACGCATAGACAAGATCGTGGTTTCCGCTCAGCACCACCCCGCCATTCCGCAGTCCACCATCCGGGAGGATATCATCGAGCGGGTCATCAAGCCGATCGTTCCACCGGAGCTGCTGGACGACAGGACAAAGTACTTTGTGAACCCCACTGGCAGCTTCACTGTCGGCGGACCGCACGGTGACACGGGCCTGACGGGGCGCAAGATCATCGTGGACACTTACGGAGGCATGGGCCGCCATGGGGGCGGGGCATTCTCTGGCAAGGATCCCACCAAGGTGGACCGCTCCGCAGCTTATATGATGCGATACATCGCCAAGAACGTCGTCGCCGCGGGTCTGGCAGACCGCTGCGAGATTCAGGTAGCCTACGCCATCGGCGAGGCGGAACCGATGAACGTCGTCGTAGACACGTTCGGCACGGGCAAGGTGGCCGATGAGCGCATCTCAGCTCTCATCACACGTTATTTCGATCTGACTCCTCAGGCCATAATCAAGCACCTGGACCTGCGTCAGCCGATGTATGAGCGGACGGCGGCGTACGGACACTTTGGCCGGACCGATCTGGACGTGCCGTGGGAGCGGACCGATATGGCCGACATGTTGCGGCGGGAGGCGGGCCTGTAGGTTGTATGCAAGGGTCGCCATTCTGACCGAGAGAGGCGCCCTGACCGAGACCTACACCTACGAGATCCCGGAGCAGTTCGCCGGCGTCCGCCCGGGAGCTTGCCTGCTCGTTCCCTTTCAGAACCTGGTGCGCATCGGGTATCTGGTGGAAATGTTGCCGGAACCCGACGTTCCTCGCGTGCGCGCAGCCATCGGTCGAGTGGAAACAGCCGATATCCCCGACGAACGCGTGGAGCTTGCCCGATGGATGGCGCAGCACTGGTGCGCTCCTGTGGGATCTTGCCTGCGGCTGATGATGCCTCCGGCTCTCCGGGGACGCATCCAGCGGCGGGTGCGGGCCATCTGTGAACACCGGCCGGAGGGAGTCCGTGGGGCGACAGCCGAATTGCTGGACTATCTGATCGCCTCCGGCCCCATCAGTGTGGCAGCCCTGGCAAGGAAGTTCGGGAGAGATGGGACGCACAGGGCCCTTACAAGCTTGCGCAAGCATGGGCTGATCGCGGAAGAGGCCGAGATCCTTTACCCCGGTTCCACGCCGAAGGCCGAGCGGGTCTATAGTGTTCGGAACCCAGTGACCGCCAAGAGATGGATTGAGGCCAACCGGAGCCGCCGTCCGGCGCAGGCTGCCCTTCTGACCTATCTGCTGGAGATCGGAACCTCTGTTTCTCGCGCAGAGATTTTGAGTCAGCAACCCTCCGCAGCTTCCCGGCTTGCCCCGCTGGTGGAGACGGGGCTGGTCCAAGAGGAGCTCCGCCCGGTGCTCCGCAGACCGGCTGAGGAAGCTGTCGGCTCACAATCCCCCTTTGCTTTGACGCCTGATCAGGCGAAAGCCGTTGCCAGGCTGGAAACTTCCATCCGAGAAGGATGCTTCCGGGAGATCCTGCTGTTCGGCGTGACTGCCAGCGGAAAGACAGAGGTCTACACCCGCGCCATTGAAGCGGCCCTCTTGGCGGGGCATGGAGCCATCGTTTTGATGCCGGAGATCGCCCTTACTGTTCACGCGGTGGCGCATTTCCGGGGACGGTTCGGCGAGACGCTGGCGGTCCTGCATAGCCGCCTTTCATCGGGCGAGCGCGCCGACGAATGGCGCCGTATCGAGCGCGGAGAGGCCCGCGTCGTCCTGGGACCCCGCTCGGCAGTGTTTGCCCCTCTGGCAGATCCGGGCATTTTCATCATTGACGAGGAGCACGAGCCTGCATTCAAGCAAGATGGCGACCCGCGCTACCACGCGCGTGATGTCTGCCGCTGGCTGGCTGAGAGGCACAAGGTTCCTTTGCTGCTCGGGAGCGCCACGCCAGCAGTGGAAACCTTCCGGAGGGCCGAACTGGGGCAGGTAGATCTTTGCGAACTCCCAGGGCGTGTGGACAGCCGGCCCGTCCCGAAGGTGCAGGTGGTTGATATGCGGGAGATCGCGCGCAAGGGGGTTTTGCAGATCCTGAGCGACCCGCTCAAGGAAGAACTCCTCCGCAACCACCGGGAAGGCGGGCAGGCCATCGTTTTCCTGAACAGACGAGCATACGGGACGTTCGTGCTGTGCCGCGAGTGCGGATACGTTTGCGTCTGCCCGAACTGTGCCGTCAGCACGAAACACCATCGAGAGGATCAGACCGTCCGCTGCCATCACTGCGGCTGGCGTGGGCCAGCTCCCCTCCAGTGCCCTTCCTGCCAGGGCACGAAGATCGCCAGTTTCGGCGTGGGGACTCAGCGGGTGGAAGAAGAGTTGCGTAATCTGCTCCCCGCGGCACGTATCCTTCGTATGGACCGTGATACCACCGGCAGCAAGGACGCCTTCGTCTCGCTGATCGGCAGGTTTCGCAGACACGAAGCAGACATCCTGATCGGCACTCAGATGGTGGCGAAGGGGCTGGACTTCCCTGGCGTGCTGCTGGTGGGGGTGGTGAACGCCGACACCGGGCTTCATATGCCGGACTTCCGCGCCGCCGAACGGGGGTTCCAGCTTCTGACACAGGTGGCCGGGCGCGCAGGTCGTGGTCCGCGCGCCGGACTTGTGGTCCTGCAGACTTTCCAGCCGGAGCATTACGCTATCGCAGCAGCCGTGAAGCAGGACTATCGTGCCTTTTACGAGCAGGAGATCCGCTTCCGTCAGGAGCTGGGGTGGCCGCCTTTCGGAGCCATCGCACGGGTCCTGGTGCAAGATTCCAGTTACGACCGTTGCCGGAACCGGTGCCGGGAGCTGGCCGGTAAGCTCGAAAGGCATCCTGGAGTGGAGGTTATCGGCCCTTCTGCCGCACCGCTGGAACGGCTGAAAGGACGGTACCGCTGGCACCTTCTACTGAGAAGCCACGACAGAGAGAGTATACTGGGAGTGCTGGAGTCCGCGGGAGCGCGCGCCTGGAAACAGGATGTGCAGGTGGACGTGGATCCGGTCAATCTGATGTGAACAGGCAGGGCTGCTGTCACGCCGTGACAGGCAGTCCCTTTTCGGCCCCAAGGAGAATGATCAAACCACGACCCGTACTTGTATATGGCGACCCCCGACTGAAGCAACCGTCTGAACCGGTGACGGATCCGGCGGAATGCGCTCCGCTGGTGCGTAGAATGCGCGAGATGATGGAGCAGTTCGGCGGCATCGGCCTGGCCGCGCCTCAGATCGGCGAGCATCGCCGCGTAATCATCTGGAAGATCGGGGGGCAGGAGGGGGTTTTGATCAATCCGGAGTTGTCTCCCGGTGACGAGTCGGAGGTGGGTGTCGAAGGATGCCTGAGCATTCCGGGAATGGCTGCGGACGTGCGCAGAGCCGTCGAGGTGCGCGCCCGCGGGCAGGACCTGGATGGCCGGCCCATTGAGTTCCGGGCTGAAGGCCTGCTGGCGCGTGTATTGCAGCACGAGGTGGACCATCTGGACGGAGTGCTCTTTGTGGACAGGGCCGAGCCGGGCACGCTGAGGCCGGCTCCGATGACGGCGGTCACAGGGATCTAACGGCATGCGTGTGGTCTTCATGGGAACGCCCGCTTTCGCCGCGACGATCCTGGACACACTGCTCCGGAGCAGTCACCGGGTGGTGGGAGTGGTAACGCGGCCGGACCGCCCTTCCGGAAGGGGCCGGACCGTCTCTCCTTCGCCGGTGGCCACTCTGGCCGCACAGCACGGCCTGCCGGTGGTCAAGCCGGAAAATGCCCTGGACCCGGCTCTGCGGGAGGCGCTGCAGCAGTGGCGACCGGATGTCGCCGCTGTGGCGGCGTTCGGGCTCATCCTGAAGAAAGACATTCTGGAGCTGCCGCCGCGGGGATGCGTCAATGTGCATGCCAGCCTGCTACCGAAATACCGGGGCGCGGCGCCCATTCAGCAGGCGATCATTGATGGATGTACCGAGACCGGCATAACCACGATGCTGATGGAGGAGGGGCTGGACAGTGGCCCCATTCTGCTTCAGGAACGGGTACCCATCCTGCCGGACGAGACGGGGGGAGAGCTCGAAATGCGGCTGGCCGACGTGGGCGCGCGGGTGCTAGTGCAGACACTGGACAAGATGGAGGCAGGCAGCCTGACTCCGGCGCCGCAGGACGACTCTCAAGCAACGTGGGCACGGTCACTTGGCCCGGAAGCGGGGGACGTGTTCTTCCAGGAGACCGCCGTCCGCACCCACAACCGCATACGGGGATGCACCCCCAGGCCCGGCGCAAGGGTATATCTCGGTGGAGCGCCCGTCCGGGTCTGGCGTTCCGCCCTCCCGGCGGATGGTATTTCTCCGGCAGAAGCGCCGCCGGGGACGATCCTGGACATCGCGGAGCCGGGCATTGTTGCAGTTTGCGGGGATGCGCGCCCGATAATGCTATGCGAGGTGCAGCCGGCAGGCAGAGGCAGAATGTCCGGCGCGGCCTTTGCCCGGGGGCGTCACCTGAAGCCGGGAGACCGGTTCGACACACATCCCCCCACGGATCAGGACTGACCACGGGACAGGAACAGCAACGGTGGACACAGACTATCAGGAGCAGAACTCCCCGACGGTTCAGGAACTGCTTGCGCAGGTGCGCGAGCTGGAACTCGTGGAGATGGGCGAGTCGGAAACGTGCTGCGGTTTTGGCGGGACGTTCGCGGCGAAGTTTCCGATGATCTCCACGGCGATGGGTGAGGTGAAATGCCAGTCCGCGCTCGAGACCGGGGCGGATTACATCGTCTCGAATGACTCCTCCTGCCTCATGCACATCCAGGGGCTGCTGTCCCGGCAGAGGAAGAACCTGCGCACGCTGCACCTGGCCGAGGTG
>Ga0101944_10001577_pt1 | contig 45471 bp, 45 predicted proteins | sample DewCreD2012metaG_FD_75245 | JGI IMG/M metagenome (GOLD analysis project Ga0101944, IMG submission 75245) | Hot spring sediment bacterial and archeal communities from British Columbia, Canada, to study Microbial Dark Matter (Phase II) - Dewar... ... | reverse complement strand
GAGGATATTTTTTCTTGAGATATTAGAATTAAATTACAAATTAACAGGCGAGGCACCTTTTTATGTTAATTAATTTCCACACAATTCTTGACAGTATCAATTCCCCCAATACCAACCAAGATGCGCCCCTGATTTATCTCTTTTATCCAATATCCAAAGACTATCAGTTATGATTCCATCATACTCTTTCCACCGAAGAAGATTTATATCATTAATTTTGTTTGTTTTTACTTTTTGAACAGCGATTTCCAATCTTCTTAAATAATATTTTGCCCTTTCAATTGTCTGCGCCCCCAATATTTGGTTTAATTCTGAAGTTAAAATATCTTTGCGTAAAGATATTGTGTCTCCATTTGCATCAATATTTAATATGCCCTCTTGATCTTTCTTATGCCTGGTTATAATATCTTTTAATATTAATATTTTGTTTTTTATAAAATTTATATCGTCGCCAGCATAAATTTCAGATAAAATCTCAATAAATTTTTCTTTATTCAATATTACAGCATCATAAGTAAGTGGAATTGCTTTTAAATTTTCTAATGTTAATTGTATAGCATTATTTACATTTTTCATTTTTTCACTCATTTTAAAATCACCATTTATATTTTATAAATAATAATTTATTAAAATCAATCTGTAAAATCCTTATTTTCCCTCTTATCTATTATTATCCACGCTTTCAATCATATAAAACAATTTATAATCTATAAACTTTTTTTCAGTATAACATTTGAAATATCATTTTACAACCTGAAAATCGTGATTGGGGCAATTTCTCAGTAATGGGAGGTGATAATAAAAATTGAAAATACCTCTTAATCTCCTTTTAGAAAAGTGAGAGATAAAAATGAAAGATTTTTTTAATTCCCCTCTTTTTTAAAACTGTCCATTACCCACATCTTTCATTTTATAATTAAAAAGTAGGTGTATCCTGATTTTTGAGGGAAAATACGGGCAATATGTATTATATTGCCAACCACTATTTATCATTTTAGCGCCTGCTTAATCCTGATAACCGGGGCTTTGCGTAAGCCAGGGAAATTAATAACCAGAAATGTAATGATTGAATTTAATTTAAACCGTCTTTTACGAAAAATAAAGCAGTATGCCTGCTTTTACAAACTTATTTGTAATAGATAAAATTGGATAAAGATTAAATATAAAGAAGAAATCAGCTGTTTATTCCATATTTTTTCATCTTTACTTTTAATGTATTTCTATTTATTCCAAGCAATCTTGCTGCTTTTAATTTATTATTTCCTGTTTTTATAAGTATCTTTTCAATAATCGCTTTTTCAAATACAGAAATTATGTCATCAAATAAATTCATAGAATTTCTTCTGGTATTTAGTAAACTTTCCACATAATTATCCAAATCGAATCCTTTTTTATTATTATTTTTATTATTTTTTACATTATCTGAAATCAAACTAACATCTATTATACTTGTCTGTGCCATAATAACAGCACGCTCTAACGTGTTTTCAAGTTCTCTTATATTTCCAGGCCAGTCATAATTCATAAATATTTCTTCCACTTCTTTATTTATACCTATAATTTTTTTATTATAAATTTCAGCATATCTTTTTACAAAAAAATCTATGAGTAAAGGCAAATCGTCTTTTCTTTCCCGCAAAGGCGGCAGCCACAGATTTATTACATTTAATCTGTAATACAAATCAGTTCTGAACTTTCCTGCAGTAATTAATTCTTCTAAATTTCTATTTGTTGCCGCCACAATTCTGACATCAACTTTTATTGTTTTTTCACCACCTAATGGCTCTATTTCTTTTTCCTGAATTGCTCTTAATAATTTTGATTGCAAATGCAAATCCATTTCACCAATTTCATCCAAAAACAATGTCCCGCCATCTGCCAGTTCAAACTTGCCTTTTTTATTTTGTACAGCACCGGTAAACGCTCCTTTATAATATCCAAAAAGTTCTGATTCTAATAAATTTTCTGGTATAGCTGCACAGTTTATACTTATAAATTTTTTTTCCCTTCTTTCACTTAAAAAATGTATGATTTTTGCTATTAGTTCTTTTCCTGTTCCTGTTTCTCCTGTTATCAAAACAGGAGCAGTTGTATTTGAAATCATTTTTACCTGTTCTAAAACTTTACGAAATTTTTCATTTTTACCTATTATGTTTTTAAAATTATATTGTTCTTTTAATTCTTTTCTTAATTCTATATTTTCTTCTAATAGTTTTTTTGTTTCACTTTCCATTCTTTGATAATTTCTGACTTTATATGCTAACAAAGAAGCCAATAAAGTAATAGTATTTATATTATCTTCAAATTCCTCTTTATTTTCAAATTTTCTTTCAACGGCAAGAACACCTAAAATATCATTTCCTGCTTTTATTGGTGAGGCAATAAATGAAATTTTATCAGGACCTCTTTTGATTTTTAATTTATTTAAAAACATTTCTTCTTTTGAAATATCTTCTACTGCTATTGTTTGTCCTTTTAAAACAACATTTCCTATTATTCCTTCTCCAACCCTGTATTTACCATTTTTTATTGATTCTTCACTGATTTTATATGCACATTTAATAAATAATGAAGACGGATTTTCGTTTTCAACAAAAACAAGCATACCACGTAAGATATTCATTTTTTCATTTAATATGTCCATTAGATTATTAAAAACATTTGTTAAATCATCTTCTTTTTCTATTAAATTAAATGCATCCAGTAATATATCCTGTGAATTTATTTTTAATTGTAATTTTTCCTGAATTATATCTTTTTTTATGATTTGAGCTGCAAGTTCAGCAACCATTATTAAAAGTTCCATATCATCTTCTGTAAATGCGTTTTCTTTATCTGAATCAACACTTATAACACCAATTAATTCATCTTCTGTTTTTATTGGAACAGCAAGCTCTGATAACAGGTCATCTCTTATTTTTACGTACTGAGGGTCCTTCAAAGCATTATTTACAAGTTTTGGCTGACCTGTTTGTGCAACCCAGCCGGTTATACCTTGTCCGACTTTTAATTTTGTATTATTTACTATGTTTTCATCAAGCCCCTTAAAAGCCAGTATATCAAGTACTTTTTCTTCCTTATTTATAAGCATCACACTTCCTGTGTTTGCGCCTGTTAATTCAATACATCTTTCCAAAATTAATTCAAGTAATTCTGTCATTGAATGACTTTTATTCATTTCAATAGAAATATAATGAACTAATTTTAATTTTTTTATTTTATTACTGATTTCATTACCTGTTTCTTTCATTTTTTTCTCCTGATTAAATTATGACCATTATTATACAATATTTCAATTATAATTACAATATATTTTTTTTGTGTATAATTATTAATCATAAATTTATATAAATGGTTAATTTTTAATCAGTTTTAAATATAAAATAATAATATTTTATTATAATTTTATATGGCATATTATTTGCTTTATATTTATAATAAACTATCAAAAAGTGGAAAGGAGAATAGAAATGGAAAAAAAGTTAAGTATTAAAAATGTATTTGGCTTTAATGTTTTCAGTAAAAAGGAAATGAAAAAGCGTTTGCCAAAAGAAGTTTATGCAAAACTACTTAAAACAATTGACAATGGCGAACCATTAACATTGGATGTTGCCAATGTTGTTGCAGAAGAAATGAAAAACTGGGCAATTGAAAAAGGAGCAACGCATTACACTCACTGGTTTCAGCCTTTAACCGGGTCAACTGCAGAAAAACATGATGCATTTTTGACACCAGATGGTCAGGGTGGTGCAATTCTCGAATTTTCTGGGAAACATTTAATAAAAGGTGAACCGGATGCCTCATCATTTCCATCGGGTGGACTTCGTTCTACATTTGAAGCCCGTGGCTATACTGCATGGGACTGTACAACTCCTGCTTTTTTAAAAGAAGATGCACAGGGTGCTGTAACTTTATGCATACCTACTGTTTTTTATTCTTATACAGGCGAAGCACTTGATAAAAAAATTCCATTACTCCGCTCAATTGACGCAATATCAGAACAAGCGGTTCGTTTATTAAAAGCACTTGGTAACAAAAAAGTAAAAAGAGTCATACCAACAGTAGGACCTGAACAGGAGTATTTTTTAATTGAAAAAGAATTTTATTTAAAACGTCTGGATCTTATGTTATGTGGCAGAACTTTATTTGGTGCACCACCACCAAAAGGCCAGGAACTGGAAGATCATTATTTTGGTCCAATAAAAGATAGAGTAATAAAATTTATGTCAGAACTGGATACTGAATTATGGAAAGTAGGCATTGCAGCAAAAACAAGACACAATGAGGTCTCACCTGCTCAATTTGAGATTGCACCATATTTCAGTTATGTAAATATCGGAACAGACCACAATCAACTTTTAATGGAAATAATTCAAAAAGTTGCTTTAAGAAATGGCCTTGTCTGTCTTTTACATGAAAAACCATTTGCAGGTGTCAATGGTTCCGGCAAACATAACAACTGGTCGCTTGTAACTGATTATGGTGAAAATTTACTTGACCCAGGAAATACTCCACACCAAAATTTACAATTTTTGCTTTTCTTGATTTCTCTTATTAAATCAATTGATAGGCATCAGGATATTTTAAGGGCATCCTGCGCAACCTCTGGCAATGACCATCGCCTTGGTGCAAATGAAGCACCACCTGCGATAATTTCAATATTTTTAGGCGATGAGTTGACTGAGTTACTTGAAAAAATTGCAAAAGGAGAAAAATTTCAGGTAAAGGATAAAGTTTTCTTAAAAGTAGGAGTTGATTCACTCCCCGCCATACCAAAAGATAACACAGACAGAAACAGGACTTCTCCATTTGCATTTACAGGAAACAAATTTGAATTCAGAATGGTTGGCTCATCTATGTCAATTGCTGGCCCAAATTTAGTTTTAAATACTATTGTTGCAGAAGCCCTTGATGAAATAGCAACACGTATTGAAAAAGCAAAAGATATAAACAAAGAAACAACAGAAATTATTATAGAAGTTATGGAAAAGCATGCACGAATAATTTTTAATGGTAACAATTATTCAGAAGAATGGGTAAAAGAAGCAGAAAAACGCGGGCTGTTGAATATTAAAAACACAGTTGATGCACATAAATCAATGATAACCACAAAGTCAGAAAAATTATTTGAGAAATATAAAGTCCTGTCAAAAGAAGAATTACATTCAAGATTTGAAATATATATTGAACAATATGCAAAACAAATTGCAATTGAAGCAAAAACAGCAATAAAAATGGTAAAAAGACAATATCTACCTGCTGTTGTGAAATATATGAATATTTTATCTGATACTATTGTTAATATGAGCAATTGCAATGTAAAATCTGATGCCACAAAAGAATTACTATCAAGTATTGCTTCTCTTTTTGATTCTGCAAATGTCAAATTGCAAAAATTAGAAGATGCTCTATCAGACGCATTAGTAATATCTGACACAATAGAAAAAGCAGAAAATTTCAGAGACAATGTGTTTACAAAATTAAAGGACTTAAGAACAGATATAGATAAATTGGAAACTCTTATTCCTTCTGATATCTGGCCAACGCCTACTTATGCTGATATGCTTTATAAATTATAGGTACGTTTAGTTCTCTCTTCCACTTTTAATTACGTACCTCTTGCCCTATAACAGCGATGTTATAGGGCTTTTTTATTTATATTATTTTATTCTTTGCTGATTATTTTTTAACCAAAAAATTTTAAATAATTCTATTTTTCCCATATAAACTAACTGGCATAACTATTGCTAAATAATAATTCAAATAATTTCAAAGAAAGGAGATAAAAAATGAAAAAGAAAAAATTTTTAATCGCAGTAGTTTTGGCAGTTTTTATTTTTGGTTTTGCCTATGCTTCAGATTTTAATTTTGATGTGTCTGTTTCAGCAGTAACCAGGTATGTATGGAGAGGTCAATTACTTTATGACAAATTTTGCTTACAGCCGAATTTGAATTTTTATCTTAAAAATTTTACATTGAATTATTGGGGTTCTTTTCCGATTGAACAAAATGCTTACATCGAATCTGATTTTTCATTTATTACAAGTGAAAAAATTCCTTACCTTGATTTTGTAAATATTTCTGCCGGGTTTATTATCTATACCTTTCCAAACAATGCTTCTGATTTAAAAAATACATTAGAAATATTTGGAGCAATTAATTTGAATACTTTTTTAGCACCATATGTAAAATTATTTTATGATTCTGTTCTTGGTAAAGGTTATTACCTTGAAACAGGTATTTCAAACAATTTAGCAATCAATGATAATATACAGTTTAATTTGTATGCAAACGCTGGGTATAACTTTAATCAATGGGCATACGACCCGTCTTTTACCACTTTAAATGTAACAGAAGAGTTTGTCTATACATTGAATAATATTTCTTTGATACTATCAGCAACGCAGTTGCTATCTTTGAACACCCAGTATAATACCGACTATTTTTTCATGTTAGGTTTAAAATATTCTAATTAAAAGGAGGTTCACTATGAAAAAGTTACTGTTTTTTTTAAGCACTATGGTTTTATGTTTTAGTTCTGGTCTTTTTGCAATAGAAGAAATTACAAGAAAAATCAATAGCGGAGATACTGCATGGGTTTTAATCTCTACTGCCCTTGTTATGCTTATGACTCCCGGTCTTGCATTTTTTTACGGTGGTATGGTTAGAAAAAAGAATATTTTAAGTATTTTAATGCAATGTTTTACAATGATTGCTTTGATTAGTATTCACTGGGTTTTGCTTGGCTATTCTTTATCTTTTTCAAATGGTAATAAATTTTTAGGTTCTCTTAACTGGCTTGGATTAATGAATATTGGACTTGGTTCGGGACCATATTCTGACACGATTCCGCATCTGATTTTTGTAATGTTCCAGGGGATGTTTGCCATAATTACACCGGCACTTATGATTGGAACATTTATTGAAAGAATGAAATATAAATTTTTTATATTGTTTTCTTTATTATGGGCAACTTTTATTTATGCCCCTGTGTGCCACTGGGTATGGGCAAAAGACGGCTGGCTTGCTTCTTTAGGGGCTCTTGATTTTGCCGGCGGAACAGTTGTTCATATAAATGCCGGTTTTAGCGCTCTTGCAATTGCAATTTTACTTGGACAGCGAAAAAATACCACTTTAGGTCCTACTCCGCATAATCTTACTTACACTTTACTCGGCACCGCGCTATTATGGTTTGGCTGGTTTGGATTTAACGCCGGATCTGCACTTGCTGCAAATTCTCTTGCAGCAAATGCGTTTTTAGTAACAAATACAGCAGCAGCGGCAGCGGCTATCAGTTGGATAATTGTTGAATGGATATTTAGTGGAAAACCAACAACTCTTGGAATGGCAACCGGTGCTGTTGCAGGTCTTGTTGCTATTACTCCTGCTTCTGGTTTTGTAGATGTTATTGGCTCTATCATCATAGGTGCACTTGTCAGTCCAATTTGCTTTTTTATGATTTCTTTTGTTAAAAACATATTCAAATATGATGATTCCCTTGATGTATTTGGAGTGCATGGAATTGGAGGTGTCGTTGGTGCTTTACTAACTGGGATTTTTGCAAACCCTGCAATAAATGAAGCAGGAAAAGGAATGCTTTTTGGAAATCCAGGTCAATTTGGTATTCAACTTATTTCGGTTATTTCTGTAATTGCTTATTCTTTTATTGGCACAATAATTATATTCAAATTATTAAACTTATTTATTCGCGCCCGTGTAACAGATAAAGAAGAAGCAATAGGACTTGATTTAACCGAACATAATGAAAGAGCATATACTTTAGTTGATTAAAAAAGGAGGTGCAAAGATGAAACTCATAATTGCCATAATTCAACCCCATATGCTTGAAAATGTTAAAAAAGAACTTTACAGCAGAGATGTAAATTTATTAAGTGTCAGTGAAGTAATTGGTCATGGAAGACAAAAAGGAATTAATGAAATGTATCGTGGACATAAAGAAACAGGAAATATGTTAAGAAAAATCCGGCTTGAAATTGCTGTTAATGATAATTTTGTTAAACCAACAGTTGATGCAATTTTACAGGGCGCAAGAACAGGTGAAATTGGTGATGGAAAAATATTCATTTTGCCATTGGAAGAATGTATTAGAATAAGAACTGGTGAAACAGGAAAAGAAGCAATCGGATAATCACAAAAAGGGCGTTTTGATATAAAGCGCCCTTTTTATTTTATTCAAAAGTAACGCCTCATTTATAGGAGGTGATAATAAAAATTGAAAATCCCTCTTAATCTCCCTTTAGAAACTGTCCATTACCATAAGTATCAAGAAGCAGGTATACCGCTGATTTTTTCGTAAAAAACGGTTGAGAAAAAGTCATGCAGAGAATTTACAGTCAAAAGTAGACGAGGCTTACGCAACAACCCTTGGATAGGATTAAGAAGGGCGTTAAAATTGGGAGTAAGTAAACTAGACAACACTGCGAACCACCCGTAATTTTCCTCAAAAATCAGGATATACCTGCTTCTTAATTATATATATAGGTAAAGATATGGGTAATGGACAGATTTTTAAAGAGGGGCAGGGGGAGATTTTATTAATGTAAAAAAGTACAACAAAAAAATTTACTTTATATTTTACAAAAACCTACCATAACTGAGGGGATACAATCCATTAATAAATACATATTGAAATAATACTTATTTTATTATAATATTATATAAAATACATTAAGAAAGGAGAATTTTATGATAAACAAAAAATTTATTTTGTTTATTTGTTTCTCTGTTACTTTATTAATTTTTTCAGGTTGCGGACAAGAATTTGATGTAACTGTTTATAATAAATCAGGAATAGTATATTCAGGAACAACAGACCCAACATATATTGCAATAAGTGCGGGTTTAAAAAATATAGATGGAACCAATGTTACATTTTTACCATCAGGCGTTGCTTTAAGTGAAAATGATGTTAATGCAACAAACAGCACAACATTTAAAGCAAGAGAAAATGAAACCTTAAATGTTTATGCTAATGGTTATGAATATTCTTATGATAGTTCTGGCAATACCACTGGAATTTCTGCTTTTGAAATATCTCCTGTGCAGCAGGTTTTATATGGAGAGTTTCTAAGTGAACCGCACTGGTATGCAGCTGTTTATAAGGATAACATTGTAATTTATAAAAAATAATGTTTAATGTTTTATATAGTATTTTTTCTGAATGCAGAAAATACATTTTAAGGGGCTTGCCGAAACAAGGCATATCAAAAAACAAAAAAGGGGATGTTACAAAATATTTTGATAAATTTATTGAAAATAAGATAATTTCAAAATTAAAAATTAAATGTAAATTAAAAGCAAAAATTATTTCAGAAGAACAAAAGAATGAAATAGAAATTAATAAAAACTTTTCAGGGGATTACAATTACATTATAATTGACCCTGTTGATGGTTCTGATAATTATTCTGCTTCAATTCCTTTTGTTTGTTTTGGAGTAGCGATTTTTAACAATAAAAAAGAGCCGATTTATTCTTTTGCTGGTAATTATTATTCAGGTGATTTTATTTATGCAGATAAAAATAAAATTTTATTTAATAATAAACAAAAGAATTTACATCATAAACAGAGTTTTAAAAAAATATTAATTTTTACATTTTCAAAATCAAAGATAAAAAATCATATTAAGTTTCAAAGATTGATAAATGATTTTGATTTAATCAGGTCTTTGGGAGCAACAATAGGCGAAATGATTTTAGTTTCAAAATCCATTGCAGATGCATTTGTTGATATGCGTGGAAAACTGACTTTTGAAAATTTTGCTCCGTTTTTTTTAATTGCCAGGCATCTTGATTTAAAATTAACAGATGAAAAAGGCAAAGATCTGTCAGTAAATAATTTTTCTTTAACTAAAAAATATAAAATAATTTTTGCAAATTCAAAAGTATCAAAAGAAATAGTTAATAAATTATAATGGTGTGATTTATGTTTATAATAATAGCAGGACCAACAGGGGTTGGTAAATCATCGGTTGCAGTAGAACTCGCTTTACTTATAAATGGTGAAATTATATCTGCTGATTCAATGCAGATATATAAAGAAATGAATATCGGAACAAATAAAAGTTCTGAGCAGGAAAAAAAAGGTGTGCCGCATCATTTGATAGATATTGTAAATCCTGATGAGCCGTTTACTGTTGCAAAATTTAAAAAATTAGCAGAACAAAAACTTGATGAAATAAAAGCAAAAGGCAAAATACCTGTTATTACAGGTGGCACCGGATTGTATGTTGAATCAATTATAAGGGGACTTTTTGACTCAAAAGATCCATCTTTGGAATTAAAAAATGAATTACAAGGTTTATTAAAAGAAAAGGGATTGCCATATCTGGTAGATATGTTAAATACTCTTGACCCGGATGCAACAAAAGAAATTGATATTAAAAATAGCAGGCGTGTTATAAGAGCGATTGAGATTATTAAAGCAAATAATATAAAACTGTCAGAAATAAAAAAGAAAACACGAGAGACAATATATAATGACAGGTATTATTTTTTTGTTTTAACAGTTAAAAGAAAAGAACTATATAATAGAGTAGAAAAAAGAGTTGATAATATGATACAATCAGGCCTTATTAATGAAGTAAAAGGATTGCTTGACAAAGGATATAAAAAAGAATTAAATTCAATGCAGGCAATTGGTTACAAAGAAATTATAGAATTTCTTTCAGGCAATCTTACACAGGAACAGGTAATTGAGTTAATTAAAAAAAATACAAGAAACTATGCCAAAAGACAGGAAACATGGTTTAAGAGATATAAAGAAGCAATGTGGATAGACATAACAGGTATGAAAGCAAAAAATGTAGCAGAAAAAATAAAAATTTTTTTAGATAAGGTTGAAAAAATAAAATGAAAAGGATATTTAAAAATAGTAACTTTATAAAATTTTTTGTTGCACAGGGATTGGAACAATTAGGCGACAGCTTTTTATTAATGTCTTTGATTGCCTGGGTTATGACAATGAAAGAAAACGGGTCATCATCAGCTAATATGTCGTTGCTTATGTTCTGGATTGGACTTCCCATTGTTTTGTTTGGACCTTTTGCAGGTGTTATTATAGACAGATTTAAGAAAAAAAATATTTTGATGTTTTCATCTTTTTTTATAGGTATCTGCATAGTTTTAATTTATTTGTTTGTGGATAAAAGCAGAGCACCATTTATATATATTTTAATATTTATTAAATCCTTACTTTCCCAATTATTTATTCCATCTCGCTCATCTTTAATACCACAGATTGTAGATGAACAGGATTTGTTAGATGCAAATTCTTTTTCTGCTTCTTTTATTATTTTAATACAGATAATTACTTATGCTTTTGCAGGTATAGTTATTGCTGAAATTGGTTATAGGGATGCATTTTTGATTAATTTTTTTATTTATATATTTGTTTTTATTATTGTTTTTTTAATTAAAGAAAACGAAATAATAAAAGTAAAAAAACAAATAAGTTTAAAAGACTTTAAAGATGAATTTAAAAATGGCATACAATTTCTATTTTCTTCTGAAAAAATTTTATTTGTGGTCAGAAGAGTATTTTTTCTTCTGGTGGGGATTGGTTTTATATATGTAGCTTTAACAGGTAGTTTTTTATCTTCAATAATAAATGAAACAGGATTAAAAATAAAAGAGATAAAAGCACTTGGGTTTGTTCAGGGCTTTTTGGGCGTTGGACTTGTTACCGGGGTTTTGCTTGTTAAATATGTTTTAAAATTATTTAAAGAACAGGAACTTATCAGATTGTTTTATCCAATTATAGGTATTTTAATTATATTAATATATTTCTTTAGAGATTTTTACTTTTTGTTATTAATTGCTGTTGCGGGCGGTATTGTAGGTATTATGATATTGTCAATTGCAGAAACAGAGATTCAGAAAAATACAACTCCTGAAATACGAGGTAGAATTTTTTCAGTATATTATATTTTACGTGGTGCAGGTGTTGCAGCATCAACATCTTTGACAGGATTAGTTGCAAAGTTAATAAAAGAAGACCAGATTATTTTAATCTGCGGTATTTTAATATTTATTTATGGTTTGATTTCATTTTTTATGCAAAGGGGTTATAAAATTGGGCGAGATAAAGAAACCACTACCTGAAAAATTAGTCATTGCATTTATTTATAAAGAAAATGAAATATATAATAAGGTAAGAAAAATTTTAACAGAAAAATTTGATAATATTGATTTTGAATCAGAAGAACTGGAATTTAATTATACAGATTATTATAATAATGAAATTGGCAATAATTTAAAAAGAAGATTTGCAAGTTTTGAAAAATTAATACAGCCGGATAATTTAAGCAAAATAAAAATTATGACAAATGAAATAGAACAGCAGTTTTTATATGAAAATACAAAAAATCGCAAAATAAATATAGACCCTGGAATTTTATCACTAAGTAAATTTATTTTAGCAACAACTAAAAATTACAGCCATAGAATATACATAGGAGATGGTATTTTTGCAGAAGTTACATTAAAATATGAAGATAAAAAATTTGTTGCTTTTGAATGGACATATCCTGATTATGCCACAGAAACATATAGAAAAATACTTGAAAAAATAAGAGAAATATACAAAGAACAGATAAAAACACTATAAGAGATAATGTTGGATGCAGAATGCCGGATGCCGAATGACGATTGCCAAATGCCAGATGCAGAATGCCGAATATCAATGTAAAATGAAATATTATAAGAGTTTTGATATTTGAAAATGTGTTGTAAAAATATTATTGACATAAAAAAATATTCGTGATAAATTAAAACGTATTTAAAAAAGGTTTTTAAATATATTGTTAATTTTATGGAGGCAATTGTGCATAAAATAAAAATATGCCTTTGTGTATTTTTTGTCTTTACATTTTTATTTTTAACCCCTTCTATTAAATCAGATTATTTTGATGATGCAAAAAAAATCAGGTGGGAAAGTGTTTATGAACCATTTTTCAGCAGATATTATCCATTCGGTAGCGGTGCCCGTGCAATTGGTATGGGGGAGGCATTTACAGCAATAGCAGATGATGCATCTGCTGTTTATTATAACCCTGCTGGTATTGCACAACTTGACCATAATGAAATTTTCTGGACAACAGGGAGTTATTATAGGTCAATGCCTTTTACAGGTTTCTTTTCTTTTATTATGGCACTTGGTACACAGTATTTTGGTTTATCTTATTTGCGTTTATATCACCCAATAGGAAGATATCCTGATAAAATAGATATTCCAGCACCTGGCATTAACACAGGACCTGGTTCGCTTTTTGAGGACCCGACAAGCACTTTTTTTATCGGAGCTGGTTACAGAGAACACTGGTATGGAGATTTAACTGCTGCTGAGCAACAGTATCTTGGAGAAAAATACAGGACATTTATTAACAGGGGATTTCAGGATGGGCAAATAGCATTAACATATTCAACTCCGCTTACTGCTGACAGGAGCTTTTTATTTGGTTTAAATGTTAAATATTTATTTTCTGATGCTGAATATAAGGATTTTTATGCTGGTTTTAATCGTGGCGATGAATATGATGCCTGGGCATGGTCGCTCGATGTTGGCTTTATGTATAAATTACGTATAATAGAATTTTTAAAAGATTTTAATATTGCAATAATGCTGCGTGATGTTTCCGGAAGAGTGAAAAGAATAAAAACAGGACAGGAAGAATCACTTTATTTTACATCAGCACTTGGTATTTCAATGAGAACAACAGAACTTATTCAAAAAGAAATAACCAGTTTTTCAATTGACTGGAATGCAGTAAATGACCCAAAGGTTTTTCAGGCAGAAAAGAATCGTATGCGTTTTGGCGTTGAGCAGTGGCTTTTAGATAGCCATTTTGCTTTACGCGGAGGGCTTGTTTATTTTATGTATCCCGGACCCTGGCGCCTTAGTTTAGGTGTTTCGGCGAGATACTGGCTCGGCATTGATTATGCATATTGCACTGGATTAAAATTTGGAGATAAAGCAGAGGAGGAGAGCGATTCTCACTGGGTATCCATTTACTGGATGTGGGGAAAAGTAAAAAGAAAACTGCCGACTCCGGAAGTTTCTGCTGCTGTTGAGCCAATTTCATTTGCTCCCAAAAATGGCGAAACAGCCACATTTAAATTAAATGCATCATCAGAAGCAGGAATAGATAGATGGGTTTTAAATATACTTGATAAAAACAATAACCTTGTAAAATCATATATAGATATTGGTTTACCACCTTCACAAATTATATGGAATGGCACAGATAATAAATATCAATTATTACCGGATGGTGAGTATATTTTTGTTTTTGAAGCAACTGATAAACTTGGCTCTACTTCATCAACTCCGGTTCAAACAATTAAAATTTATACACCGGTATTACCTGCGGTGAATAAAGAAGCATTGAATCAATTAAAAGCACTTTTAAATCAATTAAAAGAAAGAGACGTAAGAGAAGATAATGCAGAAGCAGCTTTAGCAAAATCAAACATTGAAAAACTTAAAAAAGAAAAGGCGAAACCAACACCTGTCCCGCCACCAGGACCTGAGACACTTCCTGGATATGGCACAACATCTATTTTACCGGGTATGATTCCACAGCAGGTAACTTCTGCTGCAGGAGCAGGTCCTGTTTCTGTGGTCGGGTTTCCAAATGTTGAATCAGGAGCAATAAGATCTGCTTATATTGAGACCAATCAGGATGGAACAAAATTATTTAAAGTAGAATATGTTACAGAAAATACAGTTACTAAATATATTTTAAAAGAAATGGCTTTAATGGCTCGAACTATAACTGATAGTTTATCAGATGGTTCTGGTTATTCAATAAATCAGATTGGAATTAATGCGCTGTATGGTGGAAATAATTCTTTATCATTGCTTGTCCCTGTTGCACAGGCACAAAATTATTCGCGCGGTTTAATTACAGAAGAACAGTTGTTGAGGGGTTCAAGTATCAGCTTGAACGGCGAAATAATTTATCCTAATTTTTAGGGGGTATAAAAATGAAAAAAATAATTTTAACTTTTTTAATAATATCCATGACATTCACATATATTTTTGCGGGTGCATTTGATAAAGGCGGGGTATTAGGTATAGGTGGTAGAGCGCTTGGTATGGGGCATGCTTTTACTGCTATTGCTGATGACGGAAGTTGTATTTACTGGAATACAGCAGGACTTGTTCAACTTGAGCGTTCTGAATTAAATTTATTTGTGGGACCTTTATTAAACATGAAAGAATATTATACCTATATTTCTTTTGGCTCTCCGTTTTTTCAGGACACTGCCTGGCAATTATCAGTTATATCTTTAATTCATAATGATGCAAATACAACAAAGGAATTTACTGTTGTTGGAAGTTTTGCGGCAACATTAAATCTTGAGCGAACATTTTCAATAGGTGTAAATTTGAAATACTTAAATTATAATTCAACTGCAACATATACCATACCAGGAACTACAACAACTCTTCATGGTATTGCAAATGGACTAGGCCTTGACCTTGGAATGCTGTATCAAATACCACTTCCGCAGTGGGGTAAAAAAGTAAATCTCGGATTTTTTATTCAGGATGTTGATACAAATCTTGACTGGGATGGCGGTTTATCAGATGAAAAGATACCCACATCTTTTAGATTGGGCGCAGCATATTATATAGAAGATAATTTATTAGTTACTTCTGATTTTGAGCTTTTTTCTGATTTAAATATAGCAGGTCAACCAATTGCTGAGGTATTATATGATGCAGAAGGAAATACAATATCATCCTTGCCACCAGAAGAATTACGTGTTCATGTTGGAGTAGAGGGCTGGTTTTTTAAGAGACATCTTGGATTGCGTGGAGGTTATACTGCATTTGTAACAATGCCGGGAAGATTTACAGGCGGAGCCACATATAGAGAAGATACATGGCAGGTTGATTATGCATATATCGGACATGCTGAGCATCTTGGTGATTCACATAGATTTTCTTTGATTTTCAGATTTGGACAGGAAAAGAGCAAAATAAAAGCAATAAGTGTTGTTAGACCACCCAAAAATTTACAGGCGTACCCGGGAAATAATGCAGTTAATTTAACATGGGAACCAAACGAAGAGCCCAATGTTACAGGTTATGCTGTTTATATGTCAAAATCACCAGGCACAAGATATATACCTGTTATAAAAAGAATAAAAGAAAATTATGTAACAATTGATGGTTTAAATAATGGAACAAGATATTATTTCGTTGTAACTGCAATAAATAACACATATCCTGCTGTTGAAAGTCCTTATTCAAATGAAGCAAATGCGGTTCCGGCACCAGTTATCCCAGGAACACCGGAAATATTCCCGATAGCAAAAAAGTCAACTGTTGAACAAAACGGAGTAATAGAAGTAAACTGGGGCAAAATGCCACCGGCAAATATGGCTGGCTATAATGTTTATATAACAGAAACATCAGGCAAGGGTTATACAAAAATAAATCCTTCGCCTGTTAATGATACAAAATATATTATAAGAGGCCTTGAAGTCGGGAAAAAATATTATGTTGTAATGACATCTGTTACAAAAGATATTCCACCGATAGAAAGTAAGTTTTCAAGGGAATTATCATTTATAGCAAAACCAGAAGGAACAGTTGGCGAAGCGCCAGCACAACAAAAATAAATAAAAGGAGGTTTTTTTATGATTAGTGGTTTATATACAGCGGCATCAGGGCTCATAGCACAGTTGCAGCAACAGGATGTAATAGCAAATAATATGGCTAATGTTAATACAACCGGTTATAAAAAGGATACTGCATTATTCGTTCCTTTTCCTGAGATGTTTTTATACAGAATAAATGATGCAAAGGTTCAGATACCAGGTGGTGTAGCAGATGCATATATGCCAATTGGTATGGTTGGCAAGGGGGTGCAACTACGGGTGGATGGAATAAGGCCTGATATTGCAACAGAAGGTTCTTATATCGAAACAGGAAATAAATTAGATGTTGCAATAAAAGGAAATGGAATGTTTGTTGTAATGACGCCGCAGGGCATTCGGTATACACGTGATGGAAGTTTTTCTCTTGACTCAGAAGGTACACTTGTAACCCAGGATGGTTTTCCGGTTCTCGGGCAGCGTGGTGTAATAACCATTGATGGAAAGGATGTTAATATAGACGAAGTTGGCCGGGTATTTGTGGATAATAATGAAATAGATACATTGCGAATAGCAATATTCAGCAAAGATGATGTTTTACGTAAACAGGGAAATAATCTTTTTTACATGGTTAATGGTAATTTATTACCAGAGGATAGTTATGTTGATTATGTAAAAATTAAACAGGGATATCTTGAATCATCAAATGTTAATGTGATAAGAGAAATGGTTGATATGATAACTGCATACAGAGCTTATGAAGCTGCGCAAAAGGCAATACAATCTCATGACCAGACACTGAATAAAGCAGTAAATGACGTTGGAGTTGTTCAAATATAAAAAAATATTTATTATAAGGAGGTAATATTATGTTAAGAGCATTATGGACAGCAGCATCAGGAATGGTAGCACAACAGCACAACATAGATATAATTTCAAACAATTTATCAAATGTTAATACCACAGCATTTAAGAAGTCAAGAGCAGAATTTCAGGACCTTTTATATCAGGTGATAAGGCCTGCTGGAATTACAAATAATTTTGGCACCCAGTATCCTACGCCTATTGAAATAGGGCATGGAGTGCGGCTTGCAGCAACCACTAAATCATTTTTACAGGGCAGCCCTGTTGAAACAAATAATCCTTTTGACTTAACTATACAGGGAGATGGTTTTTTTATGGTGCAGCTGCCAAATGGTCAGATTGCATATACACGCGACGGTTCTTTTAAAATTGATAATCAGGGTAATCTTGTTAATTCCAATGGTTATCTTGTTCAGCCCGATATAGTCATTCCAGTAGAAGCACAAAGGGTAGCAATATTAGAAAATGGAGATGTTATGGTATCTCTTGTAAATGAAACAGATGCGCAATTAGTCGGACAGATACGCACAGTAAAGTTTGCAAATCCTACTGGTCTTGAATCAATAGGAAATAATTTATATGCAGAAACAGAAGCATCAGGTCAACCCATAGAAGGAGTTCCGGGATATGATGGTTATGGTTCAATATTACAGGGGTATCTTGAATCATCAAATGTAAAAGTAGTAGAGGAAATGATAAATTTAATAACATCTCAAAGAGCTTATGAAATAAATGCCCGTGCAATTCAGACATCAGATGATATGCTTGGTATTGCAAATGATTTAAAGCGTTAATATGAAATTTAAGATTTATTTATTGTTCTTTGTTTTTTTATTTATAAGTGGTTTTGCAGAAAATGCAAAAGTTATTTTAAAGAATTCAGAAGTTCATATATCAAAGGATAAAATATATCTTGGTGATATAGCGGACTTTTATAATATAGAAAATGATTTGTTAGCCGAGATTTCAACTATATACATAAAACGTGCTGCGCTGCCGGGATACAGCGTTACTGTTACAAAAGAAAATATTAAAAATCAGTTGAATAAAAAATATAAGACAATTAATATAGAAGGACCTGAGACAGTAAAAGTAATAACTGAAAAAAGTTCTGTGGAAAAAAAAGATATAAAACAGATTGTTGAGAATTTTATTCTTGAAAATATGCCATGGAAAAGAGAAGAAGTAGAGATAACAATCAAGGATATAAAAGATAAAATTGATACAATTGATGGTAATGTTCTTTTAAAGGTTAAAGGTGAAAAGATAAGAAATTTTAAGGGTAATGAAATTATTCCTGTTGAAGTAACAGTTGATGGAAAATTTTACAGAATTATACCTGTTTCTGTTTTGATAAAAGTTGTAACTGATTGCCTGGTAGCAGCACAGAATATAAAAATAAAAGAAAGTATTGTTGATAAAGTATCATTACAGAAAAGGGATATTACATTTTTACCTGATGATGTCATAACAGATATTGAAAGAATAAGAAATAAAGTTGCAAGACAGGCAATAGCAAATGGCAGTATAATTTTAAATTCAATGCTTGATTCAACGCCTGTTTTTAAAAGAGGCGATACAGTCACAGTTGTTGTTAAGCGTGGAAGCGTAATGGTTGAAACAACAGGAAATTCTTTGGAAGATGGAAAAGAAGGTAATATCGTTAAAGTAAAATTAGTAACAGGTAAAATAATCGAAGGAAGAGTAAATTTTGATGGAAAAGTAATAATACAATAAATATAATAAGGAGTAAAATTATGAGTAAAAAAATATTTTTGATTTTATTTTTTATAGAGTTATTATTAGTTAATAAGTTTGTTTTGGCTGATGATTTAGTTAGTGACCCTAATGATGCAAAATCATTGTATGCTGACCATAAAGCAGCAAAAGTTGGAGATATATTAACTGTTATTGTTGTTGAGTCAACATCCGGTTCCCAGGAGGCATCATTACAAACATCCAAAAATCAAAGTATGGGTGACGGGATGGGTATGTCTGTTTGGAGTGGTGGAAAGATACTTTCTTTTCCAAATTCATGGGGCATAGGTGGTGCTGAATATCAGGATGGTGGTGGTAAATCAAAAAGCAAGGGGTCAATCATAGGTAAAATTTCAGTAAGAGTTGAAAAGGTTCTGTCAAATGGATTACTGCAGATCCGCGGTTCAAAAGTAATAAAAATAAATGATGATAAACAAAATTTAATATTAAGTGGAACAGTAAGGCAACAGGATATAAATGCAGATAATACTGTTTTATCCACTTATGTTGCCGATGCTTTAATAGAATATGAGGGTGTTGGCCCAATAGGAGAAAAGTCATCACCTGGAATATTAACAAGAATACTTGACTGGCTTGGCATTTTTTAATTATAGAAATTATATATTGAGGTGCAAATATGACAGGAAACAGATTTAAAATAATTTTATTTTTTATTCTTTTTATTTTTGTTATTTCTGAAATTTTTGGAGTTGAACTTCGGATAAGAAATATAGCCCGTTTCAAGGGGGTTCGTGATAATCAGTTAAATGGTTTTGGACTTGTTATTGGTTTAAAAGGAACAGGAGATACAAAGACAACTATATTTACCAATCAGGCAATTACAAATATGTTAAAAAATTATGGACTTGCAGATGCAGCAAATCAAATAAGAGTAAGAAATGTGGCTGCTGTAATGGTAACTGCAAATCTTCCTCCTTTTGCCAAGAAAGGTGATAAAGTTGATGTTGTTGTATCATCTATGGGTGATGCAAGAAGTTTAGAAGGCGGTGTTTTAATACAGACAAATCTAAAAGGCATAGATGATAATATTTATGTTGTGGCTCAGGGTGCTGTTTCAACCGGACCCGGTGATACTGCACTGTCATCCTCAATAATTAACTTAAAAAACAGGCCAACTGTGGGTAGAGTTCCGGGTGGCGGTTTGGTGGAAAAAGAAGTTCCTGTAACATTTGTTGATGATAAAAGTAATATGTATTTGCTTTTATTTATTCCTGATTTTACATCAGCATATAGAATAGCTGATGTTATAAATTCACAATTCTGGGGAGAAGTGGCAAATGCTGTTGATGCAGGCACAATAAAAATCAATGTTCCATTTGATTTTCAAAATAATTATGTTGAATTTGCAGCAGCTATTGAAGGACTGTATGTTGAAACAGAAGAGCGTTCAGAAAAGGTTGTTATTAATGAAAGAACAGGAACTGTTGTAATGGGTATGGATGTTTCAATTGATTCCTGCGCTGTTTCTCATGGCAATTTTAATGTGAATATAAATGTGACAAAACAGATATCACAGCCAAATCCATTTTTGCCTGGTGCTTCTGCAATGGTATACGAAGATTCAAATGTAAAAGTTGAAGGCGGCGGTAATCAGATGGTTGTTTTGCCACAGGGTGCAAATGTGCAGGATCTTGTTAATGCTTTAAATGTATTGGGTGCTTCTACAAAAGATATAATAGCAATTTTGCAGGCATTGAGAACTGCTAAGGCCTTACATGCAGATATTGAAATAATGTAAGAAAGGAAGATAAAAAACAATGGACTTTTTAGGTAGCTCTGAAATAATTGCAAGAAAAGAAATGCTTAATCTTGCAAACTCTGTTCAGCAGGCAGAAATACAGGCAAAGAAAGTTGAAAATAAAAATAAAACAGAAAATATGCAACAACTTGAAAAAGTTACGCGTGAATTTGAATCAATATTTCTTTCCTATATGTTAAAACAAATGAGAAAAACAATACCAGAGGACCCGCTTTTTGGTAATTCAATTGCAAAGGATATTTTTTATGATATGTATAATGATGCTATTTCAAAAGAATTATCCATTGCAGGTGGTATAGGACTTGCAAAAATTCTTTATAATCAACTGGCAAAAGCAGAACAAGCCAAAACCAACGAAACAAATAAATAATCATTAATTCAATTCATTAGAAAAATAATTTTTTACATAAAAAAGGTATAAAAATGCTTAAAAATTGTGAAAGATGCGGTAGAGTTTTTGATCAGGAAGGAAATGAAGATTTGTGCCCTGAATGTTATCTTGAAGATAAAAAAGAGTTAAAAAAAGTAAGGGATTATTTAAATAAATCACCACTTGCAAGCGTGATGGAAGTGTGTGAAAAAACAGGCGTCTCACAGTCCCAGATATTAAGATTTTTAAAAGAGGGAAATCTAAAAATTCGTAAACCATTAGAAGGCTTTAAATGTCGTTTATGTGGCAAGCCGATTAAAATAGGGGTTTTATGTGAAGAATGTAAAGAAAAAATAGAAAAGGGGTTTTCAGAAAAAAAGTAAATTATAATATATTCAATGTCATATTTTTATTTTAAACCAAGAAAACACTAAAGTTTTTAAAAAAAATTACGATATATATAATGAAAAAAATAAAAAAAGGAGGTACTTGATATGGCTATTAATAATACAGGAAACATAGGACCGATATTACCTCAAAATATTGACTTGAATGCAAATAAAAACAATCCGGTTCCAAAAGTAAATGAAAATGATGAAGGTGGGGTAATAAGGGACAGAGTAGAATTATCAAGGCAGGCAAGAATTGTAAGCAAAGCAGTTGTTAATATCAACCAGATTCCTGATATAAGACAAGAAATGGTTGAAAAGGCAATTCAGGAAAGAATAGTAGAAAATAAAAGAGTGCCTGCTTATGAACTTGCTGCGCGACTTCTTCTGGAAGATTAAATAATAATGAAACAACACACAAAAGAGAAATTTATAAACATAATAAAAGAACAAAAAACTTTATATAGTTCATTGAAAGAATTAATAACAACAGAGTATAAAGCATTATCCGATAAAGATATTAAATCCATTGATGAGATTATTAAAAAACAGGAAGAGTTGTCGTTTGCAATTAAAAAATTAGAAGATGAAAAAAATGTTATTTTTAATTTAATGATTGAAGAAACAGGACTTAAAAAAGATTCAACAACAAAATTAAAAAATATTCTTGAAAAAATAGATAAAAGTGATGCAAAGGAAATAGAAAATGCGGTTGTGGATTTAATATCTGTAGTCAAAGAACTTGAGGCAATTAATTCAAAAAATACAAATCTAATTAAGAATTATATTGAATATGTTGATTTTGTAAGAAACATAAAAGAAAAAATAGAAAACCCCAAACAAACAACATATACAAAAGATGGAGAAAAAAAGATAGAAAAATTAAATAAAAATTCAAAAATTGATACAACTATTTGAGAAAGGAGAAATTAAAATGGTAACAATAAATGCAGCACTGGAGACAGCATTAAAATCTTTATCAACACATACTGCAGCATTAAACACTGTTAATCATAATATTGCTAATATGAATAATGAATGGTATTCAAGACAGATAGCAAATATTACAGCAACAGATGCAATGACTTATATTGGAATAAAAGGTCAGATTGGGACCGGTTCTAAAATTGGTTCAATAGAAAGAATTAGAGATATTTATCTTGATAAACAGATAATGCTGCAGAGACAATATACTGGTGAATGGAATATTTTAAATAGAACTTATGAGTCATTACGTGCTATTTTCCCTGAAATTGATGGTATAACAGGAGGACTAAATTCACAACTGCAGGAATTTTATGCTGATTGGGCAAAACTTGCAGATGCAGCAGATAAAGCTGAAAAGGAAACAGACCCGACATTAAAACTTCAGTATCAGGCAGAAGTGGAAGCTGCAAAAAGGGAAATATATCAAACAGCAGAAGGAGTAACCAATTATTTTAATTCCAAGTCATCAACATTAACAAATATGCAGATAGAATTAAATAAAGATTTGCGTTTAACAATTCAATCAATAAATCAGTATTTAAAACAGATTTATGAATATAACAGACAAATAGCTAATATTTACAGTATCGGACAGAATCCCAATGATATTCTTGATAAAAGAAATGAAGCAATGAATAAATTAGCAGAATTAATTAATTTTGATTTTGGTAATCGTTCGGATGGGACTGTTGTAATACATATAAATGGTCATATTTTAGTAAATGGAGCAGATGGATATAATGCAATGACTACTATGGGTAGCACCAGGGATTCTAAATTAGAAGATGTGGGCCTTTTTGAGTATTTAGGTGCTCAACCTGTGAAAGTTAATGATTTAATAACAGGTGGGCAACTTGGTGGTATACTTAAGGCAAGGGATGAATCACTGCTGTGGTATAAAGTACAACTTGACAATCTTGCAAATAGTATGATAACTGTTATAAATAATGTGCATCGTACAGGTGTAAATGCATCAGGATTGCAATCAAATCTTGATTTTTTTATTGGTTCAAGGGCAGCTGATATTGCACTTAACCCGCAGTTGTTTTCAGGTGCAATGATAACTTATAAACATTTTGGGACAAATGATATTGCAGATATCATAGCTAATTTAGAAAACAAAGTGGTAAATAACTGGCTTACAACTGCAACTCTGCCTTATACTGCTGGTTCAACACTTGGCAGAAATGGTATTTTAAGAATAAATGGTATTGATATTGCTTATAATAGCAGTGATACAATAGCAACCCTGGTTAACAAAATAAATACAAATGTATCAGAGGTCTCAGCTATTTTTGATGAAACATCCAGAAGATTTTATATTTATTCTAATCAATTAATAGTAATACAGGAATTCAATAGTAATGGTAGTGTTCCAGCTCCAACTGACCCGCCTACTCTTTTAAACAAATTTGGTATTTACCAGGAAAAACAAAGCTCAGGTCCAATTAATTATCCGGGTTCTCTGGTAAAAAACATAATTAATTATGGAGATTTAGGCAATACATGGGATGTAGAAGATTTGATATTAAATATACAACCTTATAAATATGGGACAGTTGTTATTGATTATAATAATACAAGTACTGAAACACAGTGGACAAACCAGCAGTCAATCATACAGACAATAGTAAATATAACAGGAATAACCGGTGGTAAACCATATATGCTTATGCCATTTTCTTTTGATGAAAGAAATCAAAAATTTTCTTTTGCAACAAGTTTACCCGGTGGAGGAAATACTATACTCCCATTCCTTGTCAGTGACAAAGTTGGTAATCTGACGCAAACATTAAACATAACTGAAAACATTAAATTCGGAGAATATTATCCAATTATTGTTGGCAGATTAGAGGGCGAATTAGAAACAAGTCAAAATATTTTATCACAACATGCTGCTGCATTATCATTATATCAGCAGATGCAGGACAATCTTACAAAAGTCAATGAGGATGAAGAATTGGCGCGTGCAAAAGCTTATCAGAGAGCATATGATGCATCTGTCCGGCTTCTTTCAATAATTGATGAGATGTTAAATATGTTAATAAACAGAACAGCAACCCCATCAGAAAGATGGCAATAAATATATATATATATATTAATGTAGCAAAACACCCCATTTGAATTAAATTCCAGGGGGTGTTCTTTTATATAAATATTGCCGGATGCTGTTTGTTGATTGCCGATCGAAAAAAATAAAAACAACCGGCAATCAGCGATCAGCAGACGTTAGAAGAATTATAAGTCCACGTTTGTAAAAGGGGGAAAAGAAAAGAAGTGGTTTCCCCTCTTGCAAAAAGAGATGTTAGCGGAGCTTTTAATTACATTACCGATTGCAGATTGCCGGTTACGGATTGAATATAACGTTGCTGATTATTGGTTGGAAAAATAAAAATTAATCAGCAAATAGCTAAGCATTGACAATTAAAATAACTTCATTATATCCATCGTTGACAAAAATATTTTCCTGATATATCATAAATCAATTTAAATATTTACGAGGAAACGGTGAAGATAAAATATATATTATTAAGTGTAATATCAGGAATATTGCTTGCTTTTTCTTTTCCGAATTTTATAGAGCAGGATATTTTTGTTCATACTTTTTTTATTATCTGGATTGCATTCATCCCGCTTTTTTTAATTTTATATGAAGAAGTAAGTTATAAAGAGATATTTGTTTATGGTTTTATTACCGGTGCCGTGTTTTATCTTTTATCACTTTACTGGTTATGTAATATAAAACCAATGGGGATTTTTGCCTATGTAGCATGGCTTGCTTTATCCCTGTATTTATCTTTGTTTTTTGGCGCTTCAATGTCCCTGTCTTTTATTTTTAAAAAAAATTGTAATATAGATTTTCTGCTGTCCATACCAATTTCTTTTACAATTTTAGAATATTTAAGAGAATGGCTTTTCACGGGATTCCCGCTTCAAACACCTGCGCAGAGTCAATTGTATTTTTATCACTTTATTAAAATTTTAAAAATAACAGGGGTTGCAGGTGCCAATTTTTTAATATATTTTGTAAATATTTTAATAACTGATATAATTTTTAAAAAAAAGATAAATTTTAATTTAACAAAAACTAATTTTATTATTTTTGTTTTTATTTTATCTGTTATTTTTATTTCATTTATAATTTCAAATATAAAATCAAAAGATAATTATAAAAAAATAAAAATTGCAATATTGCAGCCAGATATTAATCAGGATGTTTCGGAATGGACTGGAGATTTTAGAGAAAACACACTTAAAACTTTCAAAGAATTGGTATTAAGATTAAAGGATGAAAAACCCGATATTATTGTCTGGCCTGAAACAGGTTATCCAGGTGTATTAAATTATGAGAAATGGCGGGCAAAAGAAATATCTGAGTGGTTAAAAGGAGCATGGCATATTATTGGTTCTGACAAAATTGAGATATTAAAAGATAATGAAAGAAACTATTATAATACTGCTTTTATTATTGATGAAAAAGGAAATATAAAAGGAGAATATTCCAAATATCATTTAGTTCCTTTTGGTGAATATGTTCCTTTGCAAAATGTTTTTTCATTTGTAAAAAAAGTTGTTAAAAGATATGGTTATGTTAGCTTTACCCCAGGGGAAAAAATAGAACCAATTAATTATAAAAATATTAAATTAGGAACTCTTATATGTTATGACAGTTTATTCCCTGAAATTTCAAGAGAATTTGTAAAAAAAGGAGCATCTCTACTTGTTCATATGTCATACGAAACATGGTATGGCAGGACACCTGCAACATCGCAAATTTTTCAAAACACAGCACTAAGGGCGGTTGAAAATGATGTTTCTCTTGTTAGGTGTGTTGCATCCGGTATTTCTGGCTTTGTTGATAATAATGGTAAAATATATAATAAAACAAAGATTTTTACAAGACAAACAGAAATAAAAAACGTAGATTACAAAGAAAATAACCTGATTTCGTTTTATACAAAATATGGTGACTGGTTTGTATATTTAATTTTATTCTTTTTGATTACTTTAATAATTATTAATAAACGGGAAAAAGATGTTAACATTAATAACTGATATTGACGGCACTCTTTCAGGTGATATAGAAGGATTAAATGAATTTAAAAAATATTTGAAAAAAATAAGAAAACAGATTTTTCTTGTTTATGCGACAGGAAGAAATTTTGATGATTATAAAGAGATTAAAAGAAAAGACAATTTGCCTTTACCTGATGCACTTATTTTAAATACAGGCGCTGATATTTATTTTTATAAAAATGGTTATTTTAATCATAATAAAATATGGAATACAAAAATAGATTCTAAAAACTGGAATAATCAGAAAATACTTAATTTATTAAAAAATATAAAAGAAATTTTCCCGCAGGAAAATATCCAAAGATTTAAAGTATCTTTTTATATTCAACATGGAAAAGAAGAAATTGTAAAAGAAAAAGCAGAATTACTTTTAAAAAAGAACAAAATAAAAGCTAACGTGATAATAAGCCATGGGAAATATCTTGATATTTTACCGGAAAATTGTGATAAAGGAGAAGCATCCTTGTTTTTAATAGAACAAAAAAAAATTAAAAGACAGGATGTTGTTGTAGCAGGTGATAGCGAAAATGATTTGGATTTATTTAATAAATTTGGTAAGGGTATAGTTGTTGCAAATGCCCTTTTAAAAGTAAAGAAAAAATTAAAACAAAAAAAGTTTTATTTTGCCAAAGGGTCATTTGCCAAAGGATTATTAGAAGGACTTAAATATTATTTATATGAAAAAGGGTATGAAAATGAAAAAATATGTAATATTAACAAATGACGATGGTATTCATTCCAAAGGTTTGAAAATATTGTATAATGCAATAAAAGATATTGCAGAAGTTTTTGTTATTGCTCCTGCAATAGAAAAGAGCGGTGCTTCGCATTCTTTAACTGTATGGGATGTTATAAAAGTAAAAAAAGTAAAATTTGAAGATACTTATGCTTACAGTGTTTATGGCAGCCCTGCAGATTGTGCCAAAATAGCACTTTTGACGCTTGCAAAAAGAAAACCGGATTTATTAATTTCAGGTACAAATCACGGCCCCAATATATGTCAGTTTATTTTATATTCAGGTACAATAGGTGCAGCAGCAGAAGGTGCTCGTATGAATATTCCTTCTGTTTCTTTTTCTGTAGACAATTTTAATCCAGATGATTTTTCATTTGCAAAAAAGATAATAAAAAAAATAATTAAACTTGTTTTTAATAAAAAAATAAAAATAAAAAAAGGAACAGTACTCAATGTAAATATACCGTATTTGAATGAAAATAAAATAAAAGGTATAAAGGTTATTAAAGCCGGAAATATAGAATATAAAGAAATGTATAAAGTGCAAAAGAAGAAGAAAATTTTGTTTTTTAGACATATAATAGGAAAAAAGAATCCCAATAGGAAAATTAATAATGATGCACAGGCACTTATGAAAGGATATGTAACAATAACGCCTTTAAAATTTGATTTTAATGATTATGATAATATAAAGCAATTAAAAAAATATTTTAAAAGCAATGCATCAGTTATGGGAGGTGATAATAAAAATAGAAAATCCTTCTTAATCTCCCTTTAGAAACTCACCATTACCCATAAGTATCAAGAAGCAGGTATACCGCTTTATTTTTCGTAAAAAACGGTTGAGAAAAATTCGGACAAAGAGTTTGCAGTCAAAGGTAGACGAGGCTTATGCAACAACCCTTGGATAAGATTAAGAAGGGCGTTAAAATTGGGAGTAAGTAAACTAGACAACACTGCGAACCACCCGTAATTTTCCTCAAAAATCAGGATATACCTGCTTCTTATTATATAGATAAAGATATGGATAATGGACAGATTTGTGAAAGGGGGAAAAGAAAATAAGTGGTTACCCCTCTTTTAAAGTGCCGTGATGAACGAAGTGAATCTTACGGCAGGAAAGATGGGAAGGATGAGATTTAAAACTACATTGTCGATTGCCGATTGCTGATTGCCGATTGAAAAAATTTCCTCTACCCTGCGGGGAGAGGATAAAGGTGAGGGGGAGATAAATATGTTGCCGATTGCAGGTTGTCGATTGTCGATTGGATAAAAATGAAAAAAAAAGCAATTACAATAAGTAAACGACAATTGAAAAGATATTTTTATTTATACATAATATAATTCATTTTACCAAAAACAACATAAGATATTTCTGGCTATTTTATTTTAATTTTGTTAAGTTTTATGTTAGATTTTTATTGACAATTGAAAAATCTATGTTTATAATTATTATAAATAATGAAGATGATATTAAAAATGAGTTATATAAGGAGGCTTTGAATGGTTAATATTGATACTTTGTTACGCATTATGTTTGAAAAAGGGGCTTCTGATTTACATATAACAGTTGGTGTTCCACCTATGTTAAGGATTGATGGGGAAATTACACCTACTGAATTCGAAAAATTAAGGCCTGATGATTGCCAGCATATAATATACAGTATTTTAACAGATGAACAAAAAGAAAAATTTGAAAGAGAAAATGAACTTGATATTTCTTTTGGGGTTGAAGGAATAGGCAGAGTTAGAATGAATGTTTATAAACAAAGAGGGGCAATTGCGGCGGCACTGAGAAATATTCCTCTGCATATTATGAGTTTTGAAGAATTAGGACTGCCAAAAGTTATTTCAGATATTGTAAAAACGCCTAAGGGGTTAATACTTGTTACAGGACCAACTGGTTCTGGTAAATCTACAACTCTTGCTGCTATGATTGACTGGATTAATTCACATGAGGCGAGTCATATTATTACGATAGAGGATCCAATAGAATATATTCATACGCATAAAAACAGCATTGTTAATCAAAGAGAGGTTGGAACTGATACGCAGACCTTTGCCCAGGCATTAAAATACGTTTTAAGACAGGATCCTGATGTAATTTTAGTAGGTGAAATGCGTGATTTAGAGACAATTCAGGCAGCACTTACAATTGCAGAAACAGGGCATCTGGTTTTTGGAACATTACATACACCTGATGCTGTTCAGACAATAAATAGAATAATAGATGTTTTTCCATCGCATCAACAACAGCAAGTAAGAGCACAGATTTCTTTTGTTTTACAGGCAGTAGTTGCCCAGCAACTTTTACCAAAGGCATATTCTTCTGGCAGAGTTCTTGCAGCTGAAATACTCTTATCAAATGCAGCTGTAAAAAATCTTATCAGAGAAGAAAAAGTCCACCAGATATATTCTATTATGCAAACCGGGACAGAATATGGAATGAGAACAATGAATTATTCACTTGCTGAACTTTATCAGAGACAACTTGTTACTTATAATGAAATTTTTGCACGAACAACCGACCCCAAAGATTTACAGAGAATGATACAAACTTCAGGTGTAGTATAAATTTCATAAAGGAGATGATTTATGCCTATATTTTCTTATAAGGCAAAGACTCCTGATGGCAGGGTTATAGATGGACAGATTGACATAGAAAATGAAAATGCGCTTATTCAAAGATTGAAATCTCAAAAATTAACACTTGTTTCTGCTACAAAAACAGGCGGACTTGCTGCATTATTAAAAATGGGTCCAAAAGTTAAAACAGAACAAATTTCAATTTTTGCACGACAGTTTTCAACAATGATAAGTGCGGGGCTGCCTGTTTTGCAATCATTAAATATACTTGTAGAACAAACAGAAGACAAGGTTTTTAAAAATATTTTAACAAAAGTAAGGGATGACATAGGAAGTGGTGCAAATCTTTCTGATGCTATGTCAAAATTTCCAACTGTTTTTGATGCATTGTTTTGTAACATGATAAAGGCGGGCGAACTTTCTGGTGCTCTTGACCAGATACTTGATAGATTAGCAACTTATTTAGAAAAGGCAGAAGCATTAAAGCAGAAGATAAAAGGGGCAATGATGTATCCAATAACAATTTCAGTAATTGCAATAGCCATAGTTATTCTTTTAATGGTAAAAGTTATTCCTACATTTAAAATAGTATTTGAAGGTTTTGGCGGTGGACTTCCGGCACCTACAAAAGTACTTATTGATATTTCTGAATATGAGCAAAAATGGGCTCTTGTTCAGGTTGGTTTTTTGGTTGCGGTTGGTTTTATTTTTTCCATAGTCAAAAGAACGCAAAAAGGCGGTTTTATCATTGATAAATATTTATTAAAATTACCTGTTTTTGGTGACCTTATAAAAAAATCAACAGTTGCAAGATTTTCAAGGACTCTTGGAACATTATTAAAAAGTGGTGTTCAAATACTTGATGCATTAGAAACAGTTGCCCGTTCTGCCGGGAATAAAGTTGTAGAAAAAGCATTGATGGATACAAGAAATGCAGTAAGAGAAGGACAATCATTAACAGAGCCCTTAAAAACAACAGGATTATTTCCTTCTATGGTTATTCAAATGGTTTCAGTAGGAGAAGAAACAGGTAAACTGGATGATATGTTATTAAGAATGTCTGATTTTTATGACCAGGAAGTTGATGTAGCAGTTGATGGCTTAATGTCTATGCTTGAGCCAATGATTATGGCTTTTTTAGGAGTTGTAGTTGGTGCAATAGTTGTTGCTATGTATTTACCAATGTTTAGTATGGGTTCGCTTGTATCTTAGAATTAGCAAAAAATCATACAAAAAACTTGACAAAAAAATTTAAATATGCTATTATAATAACAGATATAAAATAAAAAGCGAAAGGAGGTGAAAGTATGAAAAAGACAAAAGGTTTTACATTAATAGAGCTTATGATAGTTGTAGCGATTATTGGTATTCTTGCTGCAGTTGCAATTCCAAGATTTTCTGATATGTTAGAAAAAGCAAGAGAAGGAGCAACGAAAGGTAATATAGGAGCAATAAAGTCAGCTATTACTATTTATTATGGAGACAATGAAGGGCAATGGCCAGTTGATATTGTTCCTACAGGTGCTTTCAGTAAATATTTAGAAAAAGTCCCGCAGATTAAAGTTACACATAATTTTGCAGCAGCACAAGGCACATTTAGTGGACAATCTACATCAGTAGTTGGCGTTGCTGCAGAACCAAATTCTCACAATGATAACTGGGCATATGGAACAGCCGGAACTGTATGGGGCCAAGTCTGGGTTAATAGCACTTTGACCGATACCAAAGGAAATTCTTATACAAGTTATGGCCATGAATAATTAAAAAAAAGGGTTGGTTATTTATTATAAATAGCCAACCCTTTTTATATAAATTTAAAAGGAGGTTTGTATCGAATTCTTTGTTTTATTGGTATTATTTGTTTTTGGATTGATTTTTGGTAGTTTTTTTAATGTTTGTATTTATAGAATACCCAAAAATTTATCAATTTTTTTCCCTTATTCATTTTGTCCTAATTGTAAAAAACCTATTAAATGGTATCATAATATACCTGTTATTAGTTATATGTTTTTAAAAGGAAGATGTTATTATTGTAGTAAGAAAATATCAATAAAATATCCTATTATTGAATTATTAACTGGAATACTATTTGTTATTTTTTTTCTTAAGTTTGGACTTGAAAAAATCTATTTTTTTTATATAATTATAGCAGGATATTTGATTATATTATCAGCCATTGATTTTGAAACAAAAGAAATACCTGATATTTTGATTTTAATTTTATTTATTATTGGATTAATATTCTGTATAGTTGAAATTAACAAAATAAATATTTTTGAAGGAATAATAAGTTGTATAACAGCAGGATTTTTAATTTTTGTGTTAAATTTTTTCAGCAATGAAAAAATCGGAGAAGGAGATATTAAATTAATGGCTGGATTAGCTTTGCCTGCTGGGTTTGTTTTATCAGTTAATATTATATTTTTTTCTTTTATTCTGGGTGGTATTTTTTCTTTTATTTTTTTATTTTTTAATAAAAACCATAAGAGACAAAGTGTTGCATTTGTGCCTTTTATTTTTTTATCTTTTGTTTTAAATGTGTTAATGTTATAACTTTGGAGGAGTACTGTGTTTGATTTTTTTCAACAAAGTGTAATAGGGCTTGATATAGGGACATCAACAATAAAAGCAATTAAAATTAAAAAACATAAATCAGGGTATGAATTAATAGGTGCTGAGATTTTTTCTTTGACATCAGAATCAATTGAAGAGTTGGACCCGGATGCAAAGATGTCGCTTTATGTTAATTCAATTAAGAAAATAATAAAACAAAAAAATATTGGGGCAAAAATGGTTACAACTGCTATACCGGGGGACTCTGCTATTATAAGATATATAAAAGTTCCGTATGATACACCAGAAGCATTAAAAACAATTGTCCCTGTTCAGGCAGAACAGTATATCCCCCTGGGAATGGATCAGGTTATTTTTGATTATCAAGTATTAAATGAATTAGAGGAAGAAGGGCAGAAAAAAATGGAGGTATTAATTGTTGCTGTAAAAAATGAAACAATGAGCCAACATCTTGATTTATTAAAAGCAGCCGGAGTTAATCCCTTTGTTATTGATGTTGATTCTTTTGCTTTATGTAATGCCTATTCTTTAAATCTTGAGGAAGAATCTGAAACAGGGGTTAAAGCAGATACGGTTGCTTTGATAAATATTGGAGCGAGGTTTACATCTGTTACCATAGTAGAAAATGGCATCCCGCATTTTTCAAGGGATATTAATATTGGTGGTAATAATTTTACAAAAGAAATACAAAGAGAATTTAATTTAAGTTTTGCACAGGCAGAGGAATTAAAAAAACAACAGGCTGTTATAATGGTTGAAAGTGAAGAAATTTTATTAACCACACCTTCAACAGAAGATTCAAAATCAGTAAAAATATTTGAGGCAATAACTCCTGCTTTAAATAAGTTATTAAATGATATCAGGCGTTCATTTGATTATTATGAATCAACTGTTAAAAAGAAACCGGTGCAAAAAATTCTTTTAAGTGGCGGTAGTTCAAAAATAAAAAATATAGACAGGTTTTTATCTGAGAGATTAGGTATACCTGTAGAAATAAATTTCCCTTTTAAGAATATTAATATTAATTCAAAGAATTTTGATTTTGATTTTTTAAGAGCCAATGCTGTTTGTTTTAATGTTGCACTGGGACTTGCTCTGCGTACAAGGAGCGAAAGATAATGATAGAAATTAATCTTTTACCTCAAAAGGTAAAAAAGCAGAAAAAATTACAGGCATTTTATTTTTTAATTGGATTTATTGGCACATTAATTGTAGTAATTATGATAGGGATTATTTTTTACAAACAATCACAAATAGCAAAAATTGATTCAGAAATAAGAAAAATAGATGCCGAATCAGCATCGCTTAAAGATAAAATAGAAGAAGTGAAAAAATTTAGAGAAAAGGAAGATATTTACAACAAAAAGAAATTATTGGTAGATAAATTATTAAATGACCAATCATACTGGACTTATATTTTAGATAATATCGGAGAAATGGTTCTCCCTGATATGTGGCTTGATTCAATAAGTCAGGATAAAGAAAAAAACGAAGGCATAGTGATAAAAACATCAGGGCTTGCTTTGTCAAAAGTAATTGTTGCAGAATTTATCAAACGTCTTGAAACAAATAAAAGAGTTATGGATATTACAACAGCAAGCATAAGAGAAACTACTGATGCAAGTTCTACTTCACCATTAATTTCTTTTGAAATAAGTTTTCTTTTTAAATATACTGATTAATAGGGAAGATAATAATGGCACAACCATCATCTACAGGTAAAAAAAGTTTTTTAAATATTAAACTTACAAAAGAACAACAGAATAATTTAATTGCAGCAGTACTTTTAACAGGCCTGGCTATTTATGCATATATTAAATGGTGGTATATTCCTGTTTCAAATCAATATAAACAAAGGGTTGCAACATTACAACAAAAGAAAAAGGATCTGCAGGATGCAAGAGAAATGGTTGCAAAATATGCTGAATTTATGCGTAGAGCATCTGAGATTGATAAAAAAGTGGATTTTGTTTATAAAAGATTACCAAAAGCATTTGTTTTTTCTGATATTGTAAAAGATGTTACAAAGGTAGCAACCCAGAATAATATAAATATTATTAGTTTCGAACCAGAACAGAAAGTGATAAATAAAGGGGAATATAAGGAATATGAAATAAAAGTAAATTTCCCTTCAAATTATAAAAATCTTGGTAACTTTTTAACTGACTTAGGATATTTAGAACGTTTAATTACTCCTGCAAAAATAGATATTCAAAGAAATAAAAATTTAGGTGCTGAATTTGATAGTTCAAATAATATAAATGTATCAATGGTTTTAAAAGTTTATACTCTTGCTGAATAGGAGTTTTTATGTTGAAAAAAAATGAGCAAAGATATATAATAATATTAAATATTATATATTATTTTTTATATATTTTATTAGTATGTAATTTTGTTTTGGCGCAAGAACAGGAATTAACTTTTGAAATAAAACCATTATATGAGTTTAATTATAAAGCAGGTAGAGATCCTTTTACACCAAGAATTTTAAAACAACAGATACCTGCAATAATAGATATTGATATATCAACATTTAAATTATTAGGAATAACAGAGAGCGCAGGTGTAAAGGCAGCTCTTTTTGCGAGTAGAAGTGGAACTTCATTTGGATTTATTTTTATTGATGGCGTTCTTTATGGCGATAATAACAAAAAGATAGAAGGAATTTCTGGAGAATTTAAAAGTAATCAAGAAGTTTTATTAAGGCAGGGAGATAAAGAGGTGCTTTTTAAATTATCTCCCGATATAGATGGACCGAATATTAAGCCCGAAGAAACTCCTTCGGGCACACAATAAAATTGGAGGAATAATGAAAACAAAGAAATCAGGATTAACGGTAATAGTACTTACTGTTATTGCTTTTGTTTTCATCACTTTATTAATGGCTCAGAATGAAGATGATTTCATAAGTATATCACCTATTGAAAAAAAAGATACAGGCACCCTTATGGAATCGGAGGCAGTAAAAGCAGAACCAGTCAAAAAAGAAGAGACCAAACCTTCACAAACAGGGCAAAAACAAGCAACTGTTGATTCATCTGAAAAAATGGCAAGTGTTGAGAAAATCGTCCCTCTTGATTTAAAAGATAAACTTGAGATAAGAATAGTAACATCTGATGTAGTTAAATATAAAGCCACAGAACTTGCTCCACCACCAAATAATAGAATATTAGTGCAGCTATTTAAATGCAAAGTTGATTATAAAAATATTGATGTTAATAAAGCAGGTGTTAATAAAATTCGCAGTGCACCGCATAATTCAACCGCATGGATAGTTGTGGATTTAAACAGTAAACAAAGATGGAAGATACGAAACGAAGGTAAGGTAATAATTGCAGAAATATTAAAGACATCTGAAATTAAAGAAGAAGGTGCGACATCAAAACAGGCACCTCCATCAATGATTTATAGAATTTTAGATGTTGCTGCAAAAAATTTAGGAAAACAAACAAGAGTAGTTATTACAACTGACGGCCCTGTTAAATACAGAGTAAAAAAAGATATGGAAAATAAATTACTGAATATAAATATAATAAGCGCTATATCTTCATGGAAAGAAGGGGCGATTAACAGAGAAATTGGAAATGTCGAATCAATAAATTTAAAAGAGGATAAACATACAAAAACAATAGATATTAATATAAAATTTTTGGAAAATCTTCCATATGTTGTTGTAAGAGACCAGAATCAGATATTAATAGATATAGATAATATTTTACAAACAGGTAAAATACCAAAAAAGAAATTGGATTTATATCAGCGTTTATCATTAAATGTTCAGGATGCAAGTTTATCTGGTATTTTACGATTATTATCAACACAGACTGGTTTTGAATTTTCTATTAGTCCATCTGTAACAAATGCACCTCCTGTTACTATAAGGGTTGAAGACCAGCCATTGTATCAGATTTTAAGAGATATATTAATACCGCGCAGCCTTTATTATGAAATTCAGAATAATATTATTAAGATTGGTTCTGTTACTGAACTAAAAAGTGCAAAAGCATTAAGACCCAAAATAACAAAATTTTATTATCCTAAAACAATGCTTGCCGATAATTTAAAAAAATTACTTGATGTGCAGATAAGCAAGGAGCCGTTACTTGACATTTCTGTTACTGTTGATAATACCGGTGGTGCAAATAGAATAATGTTAGTTGGAACGCAGGAAGATATGGATCAGGTTTTAGATATGATTGCAAATGTTGATTATTCAAAAGATGCCGGTGATTATGAAGGTTCCGAGGGTGGTATATTAAAGACAAAAATTTTCAAATTAAAAAATATAAGATTACAAGAAGAAGCAGGAAATGCAATTGAATCACAGCAAATTGCAGAATTAAAGCAAACAATAGAAGCGTTACTTACATCAGAGGGCGGGGTAAAAGGTACGATGACTTTTGATAGAAGAACATCCAGTTTAATTATAACTGATACCCCTGCTGTATTAAAACGTATCCAGAAAGTTTTGGATACATTAGATGTAAAAGTTCCTCAGGTAACAATAGAAGCAAAGTTATATGAAGTAAGTATTGGAGCCACAAACGACCTTGGTATTAATTGGAAAGCAGTAGGACAGGACAGCGAACCATATATTGAAGGGGATGTAAATGTTGGCGCTGTGCCTGCTATAGGTAGTGTTGGACAATTTGTTTTAGGCACCTTACAGAGTGGTTTTAAAATAGATGCATATTTAAAAGCACTTGAAAGAAAGAATAAGGCATCTTTATTATCTGCACCAAAAGTAACAGTTCAGACAAATATGCCGGCAACAATAAAAACTTCAAGACAGGTTTATTATGAAGAGTCGTCTATTATAACACAACCAAGCGGACCACCTGTTGTAACAACTGATTTCAAGTCCGTTGAATTACCTATTTCATTGAATGTTATATGCAAGGTTGACAATCAGGATACAATTAATATGGTTGTTCATGTTGAAGTTCAGAGTTTAATACAGACAAACAGAACAAGCGGACCACCGGATATTACAAAACAAAGTGCTGATACTTATGTAAAAGCAAAAAACAATGAAACAATAGTAATAGGTGGATTATTGACAGACAAGGTAACGGAAACAGAAAATAAAGTTCCACTTTTAGGTGATATACCTTTACTTGGAAATCTTTTTAAAGCAACAAGTAAACAAAATGAAAAAACAGAACTTATTGTATTTTTAACACCTTCTATTGTGGAAGAATAATTAAAAAATTTTCAATATAAATTCAAATTTAAGGAATTATAAATGTTGAGATATCTTACAGCAGGTGAATCACACGGCAAAGGTTTAATTATTATTATAGATGGTGTGCCTTCTAATTTAAAAATAGATGAAGAGAATTTAAACTGCGTGCTTTCAGAAAGACAAAAGGGTTATGGCAGGGGCGGACGTCAGCAAATAGAAACCGATAGGGTGGAAATTCTATCCGGTATAAGGTTTGGAAAAACAACAGGCGCTCCGGTATCAATATTTATTAAAAACAGGGACTACGAAAACTGGAAATCCCGTATGTCTATATCTTCAATTCCCCAGGATATAAATGAATTTATTGTTCCAAGACCAGGACATGCTGACTTATCAGGTGGAATCAGATTTAATCAAAGGGATTTACGAAATGTGCTAGAAAGAGCAAGCGCACGAGAAACAGCTGCAAGAATTACTGCAGGTGCAATCAGTAAGTTAATTTTAGAGGAATTTAATATTCAGATATTTGGTTATGTAATTAATCTGGCTGGAATTTCAACCCAAATAGACGAAACGCTTACAATAAAACAAATTATCGAGATGATTAATAAAAATCATAAAAAGTTTAATGCATATCTTAGATTTCCTGATTCAAAAAAAATACCACTTATAATAAAAAAGATAGATAATGCAATGAAAAAAGGAGATACGGTCGGCGGCATTGTAAAGATAATTACAGAAGGAGTGCCTGCAGGCCTTGGTGATTATACACAGTGGGATAAAAAACTTGATGGGAAAATAGCAATGGCGCTAATGAGTTTGCAGGCAGTAAAAGGCGTTGAATTTGGTGCTGGTTTTGAATATGCAAAAAATTATGGGTCCTCAATTCATGATGCAATATATTTTTCAAAAGGGAAAGGATATTTTAGAAAAACAAATAATGCGGGTGGTATTGAAGGTGGTGTAACAAATGGCAGTCAAATAATAGTAAAAGCAGTTATAAAACCCATCTCAACTTTAAGGAAGGGTATTGACTCTGTTAATATAAACACAAAAGAAAAAAGCAGGACGGTATATGAAAGATCTGATGTATGTGCTGTTCCAGCCGCATCAGTAATTGCTGAAAATTTAGTAGCGATTGAAATTGTAAATGCATTGATGGAACAAATCGGGTGTGTTGAATTAAATTTAATGAAAAAAAATTATGAAAATTATTTAAAGTATATAAAAAAATATTAAATTAAATATGAAAAATATTGTATTAATAGGATTTATGGGGAGTGGAAAAACAGTAGTGGCAAAGAAATTGTCCAAAATTTTAAAAAGACAAATTATTGATACAGATAAAATAATTGAACAAAAGAAAAAAATTAAAATAAAAAAAATATTTAAATTATATGGTGAAAATTATTTTAGAGAACTGGAAACAAAAGCAGTTAAATTTGTAAGTAATAAAAAAAATAAAATAATATCAACAGGTGGAGGAGTTGTAATAAGACCTGAAAATGTTAAAAATTTAAAGAAAAATGGAGTTATAGTTTATTTAAAAAATAAATTTGAAACATCGTATAAGCGTTTAAAGAATAAAAAAGACAGACCGTTATTTAATATTAAAAATTTAAAAAAAACAAGGAAATTATTTAATAGCCGTTTAAAACTATATAAAAATGCTGCTGATATAATCATAGAAACGGACAATAAAAAAATTGATGAAGTGGCAAACGAAATTATTAGAAAGACAGGAAAATATTAAAATGTATGAAGAGATAAAAGTAAAATTAAAACAAAATAGTTATAATATACATATTGGTGCAGGTATATTAAAGAATACAGGTAAATTAATAAAGCCCTTAATAAAATCAAAAAAGATTTTAATTATCAGTAATAAAAAAGTTTTTAAATTATACGGGCAAATATTAATTAAGTCTTTGAAAAAATATTTTGATTGTTATGTTTTTTTAATGGGGGATGGGGAAGAATACAAAAATATTTATACTGTTTTAAAAATTTTAGATAAATGTGTAAAAATTAAGTTGGATAGGTCTTGTGCAATAATTGGTCTGGGTGGTGGCGTGGTTGGCGATGTTGCCGGTTTTGCAGCCGCAGCATATATGCGCGGTATAAACCTTGTTCATATCCCCACATCACTTGTTGCACAGGCAGATAGTTCTATTGGTGGCAAAACAGGCGTTGATTTAAAATCAGGAAAAAATCTTATGGGCTTTTTTTATCAGCCAAAAAGTGTAATTGTAGATATTGATGTGTTAAAGACGCTCTCGGACTTAGAATTTAAAAATGGACTTACAGAAGTAATTAAATATGGAATTATTATGGATGCACAGTTTTTTTATTTTTTAAAGAACAATGTTAATAAAATAAAAAATATGGAAAAAAGCACTATTTTTTATCTTGTAAAAAAATCTATACAAAATAAAGTAAAAATTGTTGAAAAAGATGAAAAAGAAACAAGCGGATTAAGAGCAATTTTAAATTATGGTCATACAATTGGTCATGCTATTGAGTCAGCAGGTAGTTATAAGTTATATAAACACGGACAGGCAGTTGCAATAGGTATATTAATAGCTGCATATTTGGCATATAAAATGAATTTATGTTCAAAGGATGTATTTGATGAGCAAAAACAAATATTAAAATCATTTAATTTAATTAAACCTTTAAGAAAAATAAAAATAAGTGATATTTTAAGAAAAATAAAGATTGATAAAAAGATAGTAAATGATAAAATAAGATTTATCTTGACAAAGAAAATAGGCTGTGTTAGTTTTATACAAAATATTAATTTAAACGTGATTAAAAAGGCATTAGAACAATATAATGCTATTATTTCTAAATAGCAATGAAGTGAGGAGGATTTATAAGAATGGCAGGGGATCCTGCTTTAACGGCAGAAATAGAAGAGTTAAAAAAGAAATTATCACAAAATCCTGACTCGCTGATATTTGTGCCGCTTGCTGATGCTTATAGAAAAGCTGGACTTTATGATGAAGCCATAGAAGTGTGTAAGAAAGGGCTTGAAAAACATCCTTCTTATACTTCGGCAAGAGTTGTTCTCGGCAGAGTTTACATAGAAAAAAATAAATATGATGAAGCAATTGAAGAACTTAAAAAAGTTGAGTCAGTTGATAGTGATAATATTATGGTGCATACAATGCTTGGAAATATGTATCTCAAAAAAAAATTGTATGCAGAGGCAGTGGAGCAATTTCAAAGAGTTCTTTCGTTGAATCCAGAGGATGTAGAAACACAGGAAAAATTAAATGAAGCACTTTCTGCAAAACAGGAAATTAGCAAAGAAATCAAGAAAGAAGAAGTAAAACAGGAGCAAAAACAGGAAGCAGAAACTGTTAAAAAATCAGAAAAAGTTGTTGAGAAACCCAAAGTAGATATTCAAAAGAGTTTAAAAGTTGCTGAACTTTATACCAAAAAAGAAGATTTTGAAAAAGCAATAGAAGTATATAAAGAATTACTTGATATGGACCCTGAAAATATTGTTGTGCAACAGCGGTTAAGGGAAGTTTATGATCTTCAGGATAAGAAAATAAGAAAAGCAAAAGAAAAAACAGAAGTCAAAGACGAAGAAAAAATAGTTTCTTCTGATAAAATAACAACAGAAGATATTCTGGATGTAATGAAAGAGGCGGTTGAATCAGATAAAGTAGATGAAGAAGAAAAAAAACCTGAAAAAAAAGTCGAGCACGTAAAGACTGAATCAAAATCAGAAATAATACTAAGCAAAGAGAAGTCAGAAGAAATAAAAAAGGTTTTAAATGTATTAAAAGAAGTTGATGGTGTTATAGGCAGTTTTTTTTTATTAAGAGATGGAAGCATAATAGCAAGTGTGTTGCCGCCATCAATAAATGCCAATGAAATAGGAAAACATATAGCATCCATAGTTGAAAAGACAGAGAAATCGGTACGTAATATGAACCAGGGTAAACTGCATCAGGTTGTTATTTCATCAGAAAGCGGCCAGTTGCTTTTTACAGAAGTTATGTCAGGTGTTCTTTTTATGATAGGTAATGAAACAATAAATGTTGGAAAAATGCGTTTGATTTTAAAAGATATAATTGATAATATTAAGAAAGTGCTTTCATAGGAGACATAAATGGATTTTAAAACTGTTTTAAAAAGAATAGTTGAGAATGTGGATGGTGCAATAGGAGCGGGTGTAATTGGTGAAGATGGTATAGCAATTGACCAGTTCTCAACAAAACCGGATTTTGATATTTCAGCAGCCGGCGCTGAATATTCTACCATAATCAGCAGTGCAAAGAAAGCGTCTCAAAGTTTTGGACTCGGCAAAACAAATGAGGTTTTAATCTCAACTGAAAAAGCAACAATGATAATGATGGTCCTGGGAAAAAGTTATTTTGTGACCCTTGCCTTAAATTTAGATGGAAATCTCGGCCGTGGAAGATTGGAACTGAAAAAAGCTATCCCGGATCTTGAAAAATTAATATAAATGTTTTTCAGGGTTTTAAAAAGAACATTCTGGATATTTTATGATAATTTTTTTAAAGGGGTATTAATAAACTTTTTATTTTTTTTGTTATTATTATTTGTTTTTATTATTTTTTTTGTTCGGTTTGCTAAATATGAACTAACTTTTTTTCTGCTTTCTTTAATATGGCATTGTATTTCCCCCGGAATTATTTATTATTTATTAAAGATAGCAACATTTAAAGAAAATAAAGGTTTGTTTAAAGAAATTTTTAATGGTATAAAAAAATATTTTTTACATGGCTTTGCAATATTTATTATTAATTTATCTTTCTTTTTAATTTTTTTTCTGGCATATAATTTTTACAGACAGTTGCATAATTTAAAAATTTTATCATTAATATTAACTGGTATAAGTATATGGATTGCCTTTGTTTTTTTATTAATGCAGATATATTTAATTCCGATTTTGGTTTTGGATGAAAAAAAAAGAATATTTGTTTCATATAAAAAAGCTTTGATAATGTTTTTATCTGCACCTTTTTCAAGTATTTTTTGTCTTATCCTGATATCATATTTTCTTTTATTACTTTATCCGGTTCTCGGTATTATTTATGGTTCTCAAATACCTCTTGTTTCAGCCATTGCTTCACTTTTTCCAATTTTTTTAATGCCATTTTTAACATTTATTGTTATAATGTTATTGCAGATTAATTCAACTTTATTGATTTATGAAAAGCATAATATTATGCCTGATTTAAAAGAGGAATGGGAAAATAAAAATATGTCAAATTTTTTTAGACCGTGGGAAAATAAATGAAAATAAGAAGATTTAGTAATAAAAATATTAGTATTAAACCAAAAAAGATTTTGTTTTTATTTCTAATTATATTGGGAATTTTCATTTTAGGTAGAAGTATTCTTAATTATTTTGAGATGAAAAACAGATATGATTCAATTAATAACGAAATAAAAGAATTAAAGGATGAAAATATCAAATTACAAACAAGGATTGAAAAACTTTATGATGATAAAGAATATATAGAAAAGGTTGCAAGGGAGCAGCTAAATTTAATAAAAGATGGAGAAACAGTATATATTTTTACTAATGACTGATTTGGTTTGGGGATAGAAAACAGAAAGGAGGTAATATGAAAAAAATATTTACTTGTTTTGTTGTTACCATTTTGTTTTTTATTATTAATAATTGTGCTTCGGCTGGGATAAAAGCAAGTGATATAGCAAGAATAAAAGTACTACCGGAAGTTTTAAAAGTAAAAGTTGGAAAATCTATAGAGTTAATTGCTGTAGGGTTGACAAAAGATGAAAAAGAAATAGATATTTACCCGGCGTGGGAAGTTAATGAAAAGGATATCAAAATAGGAATAATAAATAAGACAACCGGGAATAAAATAAAATTTACTGGAAAATCTCCTGGTGTGGCAAGAGTTATTGTTACAACCGGAAATATTGCAAGGCAGTTAAAGATAACTGTAACAAAATAAAGATAATCTAAAAAATTTTGCAAATCAAAAAAATTTAAGTATTAATATTTGTGAATTGTAGATTTCTGATTTTTAAAAAGAAAAAAGCGGCTTTTTGCCGCTTTTTTCTTTTTTGGTTGCGGGGGTTGGATTTGAACCAACGACCTCTGGGTTATGAGCCCAACGAGCTACCGCTGCTCCACCCCGCGTCCTGTTTAAAAGTCAAAAATAAAGAATTGAAAATTTACTAAGGCATTCTCTATTATAAATAATGTTAAGAACTTTGTTTATCATAACACATATTGTAGTTTCAATGCACAAATTCTCAGTACTAAGTAAATACAAGAACAAATCCCGTTATGAAAACCTTTGGTTTTCATTTTACGGGATGGTGCCGGGAGCCGGACTTGAACCGGCATGGACTTTCGTCCCGTGGATTTTAAGTCCACTACGTCTACCATTTCGTCATCCCGGCAACAATTTAGTAAAACATATTATGCAATATATAAAATTAAATGTCAATACTTGCTTGAATTTTTTATCAAAAAAAAATATAATATAAAATTAATATATGGAGGTCAATTATGACAGTTAAAATGGAAAAAATTTCTTTATCCACAAAGGGTTTCAATGATATGAAAGATATAACAGATAAAGTTGCTTTTTTAATTGAAAAAAGTGGAATATCAGATGGTATTGTTACACTTTTTATTCCTGGGTCAACTGGTGGTCTTACTACAATTGAATATGAACATGGTTTAATTATTGATTTCCCTGAAATTATGGAAAAATTAATACCATATAAAGCACATTATGAACATAATGCAACATGGGGAGATGCAAATGGTGCTTCACATTTACGCGCTTCATTAATAGGTCCATCATTAACAGTGCCATTTAAAGATAAAAAAATGACGCTTGGTACCTGGCAGCAGATAATTTTTGTTGATTTTGATACACACAGCAGGAGCAGAAATATAGTGGTGCAGATTATGGGGGAATAAAGAAAATTTACGATTTACAATTTACGATTTGATAACGACATTTACAATTAAAAAAATGTAGGCGCAAGATTTATCTTGCGAAAAATGGAAATACAAAAACCAACGCCACAAAAACAAAAAACGAAAAACAACGCAGGCTAAAGCCTGCGACTACAAAAAAAAAACGAAAAACGAGGCAATGGTGGAACGCTGTCTCTACGAAAACATAAAAATAATTGAAAAAACAAGAACTGGATTCCTGTTGGAATTTACCCCTGATTTATTCAGGGGCAGGAATGACAAAATAAAGTAGCGTTGCAAACAAGAAATGTCATTCCCGCACAAGCGAGAATCCATTAATTGAGAATTGAAAATTAAAATTTCCTCTACCCTGCGGGGAGAGGATAAAGGTGAGGGGGGATAAATACTTTGTCGATTGCAGATTACGGATTGTTGATTGAAAAAACAAAAACTGGATTCCTGTTTATACAGGAATGACAAAATAAAGTAGCGTTGCAAACAAGAAATGTCATTCCCGCACAAGCGAGAATCCATTAATTGAGAATTGAAAATTGATAATTAAAATTTCCTCTACCCAGCGGGGAGAGGAT
>Ga0101944_10001576_pt1 | contig 45473 bp, 45 predicted proteins | sample DewCreD2012metaG_FD_75245 | JGI IMG/M metagenome (GOLD analysis project Ga0101944, IMG submission 75245) | Hot spring sediment bacterial and archeal communities from British Columbia, Canada, to study Microbial Dark Matter (Phase II) - Dewar... ... | reverse complement strand
TCATAAGGGCACGATACTGCCATTTCTTAAACTTGGGAAGAATGTATCTTAAGTGATGAAAATCTGCTGGCAAATCTTTTCATTGTCTCAAATGTATCGTAACTTCTTCAGCCTTTGGAGAAGAAGAGGAAGCGATATGATTAGTTTCCAAATTGTTTAGAATTTATAGAATTCTTGGATATAAAACCTCCCGCCTAAAAGATTTTTTGTCGCGTTTCCCTGGAAAACCAGGTGGGCGAGCTCATCCAACATCCTCAGATGCGGGATATACGCTCTCCCTTATCGATTGAAATTGTAGAGAAATGCGACTTTTCAACCGAGTTTTACTCGGACAATCTTTGCCTTTTAGACAGGATTAGGGAAAGTTTAAAACAAGATTCGCTTTTGTGTCAAGCATAGAAATAGGCCTTTAAAAAGGAAAAATTTTAATTTTTCTTAGCTAAGGGTTAACTTCTTTTTTAACTTTAGATTAAGGGCATTGATGGAAAAATGATTTTGAAGATGCTTGAAGCGATGGCAAAGATTATTTTTGATAAAGAAAATAGGGGACTAGGGAAAAGAAGCAGAAAGAAGACGATTAAAATGCCGATATTTTCAATTGAGGAGAGGGCGTTTGCGTATTCTTTTGGCAAGATGGCGGTTAAAACCCGGCCGCCGTCAAGCGGGGGAATGGGAATTAAATTAAATACCGCCAAAATTAAATTAAGTTGAACGATTGTCGCCAGAAAACCAGTTAAAACGGGATAAGGGAAAATTCTTGCGATAATTGAGAAGAAAAGAGCGATCAAGATATTGGTAATTGGACCAGCCAGCCCAACCAGCCCCAAATCTTTTTTCGGGTTTTGAAAGTTGTAAGGGTCGATCGGCACGGGTTTGGCCGCCCCAAGGATTATTCCCGCTCTTGAAAAAAATAAAAAAAGAGGCAAGAAAATGCTCATGAGGGGATCGATATGACTAATTGGATTTAATGTCAATCTCCCTTGAATTCTAGCTGTCGGATCGCCGAGTCTATCCGCGACCAATCCGTGAGCGATTTCGTGGAGAATTATGCTGTAAACAAAAACAATAAAACCAAGAATAAGAAAAACAGTTGACAACACGATTCAAATCAAAATGGAAACCTTATATTATTAAGAATGAACGTTGTAATTTCCATCTTAATTTGTTATATTATACAAGTTAAATAAGTTTAATTAAAGAATAGATATGCCTCAAAGGTGTCAAATCTGCGCTAAATTAAAACAAGTTGGTCGTCAATCGCGACATAAAAGGGGAGTCGCGGGCAAGCAGTGGGCCAAAAGGGCGCAAAAAACCACACGAATTTTCAAGCCGAATCTTCATAAAGCAACTGTCGGCGGCGTTCAATATCTTTTATGCGCCAAATGTATTAAGAGAATTAAAAAGGAAGAACTTATTAAAGAAGAAAAGGCGCTATCTTTAGGCGCTTCGGAAGCAAAGCCTTAATCAGATTTTTAAGTTAAGAGTTGGTGTTTAAAAGAGCGTTTGGGTATCCTTCTTTAAATTGTTTCCAAGTAACCGGTTTTTTCCCTTCAAGTTGAACTTCGTCAAGCGCCAATTTTCCGTTTTCTAAATGAGATTTTAAAATTTTTAGCTTTTTTTTGATGGGTTTTTGATTATTAAAGATTACTTCGGTCCAAGCCCCGGGCTCCGGATAGGCCGCCCTGATTAATCTTTCTATTTTTTGGGGACTTTGTTTCCAGTCAATTTTAGTATCTTTAAACAGCAGTTTATGAGTATAAGACGGATTGTTTGATTGAGGATATGGTTTGATTCTTTCGTTTAAATAATCATTAATAATTTTTTTGATCTCTTGCGATGCTTTTTCTATCATTATGTTATAAAGCGATTCTGTTGTTTCGGTTCCTGAAAGAGGAAGAGATGTTTGACTTAAAATTGGCCCTTCGTCTAGTTTTTCCGTAATTAGGAAATAAGTTATCCAAGCCTCTTTGTCTCCGTTTAAGATTGTTTGTTGGATGGGCGACGGGCCGCGGTATTTTGGCAGTTTTGAGAAATGAATATTAATTATTCCTCGCGAAAAAAGGTTAATTATTTCTTGAGAAATAATTTGATTAAAGTCAAGCATAATTCCAATTGTTAAATTTTTAAACTGTTTAACCATTAGATCTTTGGGCGAGGTTGCTTTTGGAATTTTCAACTTATTGGCAATGATGGTTGTCGGATTTTCGGCAAGAATTTGTTTTCGACCGATCGGCTTTGGCGGAGCGGAGACAACAAGATTAATTTTAAGGCCGTTTTTTATAATTAATTCAAGAAATTTAGCTGAATAACGAGAAGTGCCAAAAAAAACTGTTTGCATTTTTATTGAATTTTTAGCGTTTGGCGCAACTTTTAGGCTAATTAATTTTAATTTCTTCTAAATACTCTTTTCCGTTTTTGTCTTTTTTAAGTTCATAAATTTTTCCTCCTTGTTCCAAAACCCGGTCGATAAACAAAATCCCGTCAAGGTGGTCGTATTCGTGTTGAACAATTTTAGCAAATTGGCCCTTAAACTTTCTGACTATTTTTTGTCCGGTTTCAGTTTGATAGCGAACTTTTATCTCCGCTGGGCGTTTTACAATACTCCAACGATTAGGAATAGAAAGACACCCTTCATAATTTTGATTTTTTTTACTGCTCAATCTTTTTGAAAACCAAATAATTTCCGGGTTAATAAAAGTTAGAAATTTTCGGCTTGCTTCGGAATAGGCGATAAAAACTCTTTTTGGTATGCCAATTTGAATTGCCGCTAGCCCGATTCCAATAATTTTTCCGTTTTCGCCCGTTAAGGTTTCCTTAAGCGTTTTAATTAATTCTTGACATTTTTTATCAAATTCTATTGGTTTTGATTTTTCTCTTAAAATTGGGTTGGGAACAGTAATAATTTTAGCCATAATAAAGTTATTATACCACCAAATTAGTTTAAACTTGCAATCCTATAGTATAATAACAGAGTGTTCAAAAAGAGGGAAAGACAAGCCTTTCAGCCTCGTTTTTAACCCGATCTTTGACAGTCAGCAGGAATAAGATGCCAGACCGCTTCTGTGCCCAGCTTTGGACCTAGAGGTGGTTTGGCATCAAAGTTTCTTTCCTGCTGGCTGTTTTTCCATATAACTTCCTTTACTTGCCTCTTGAAATCCCATAAAAAAATAGATTATTCTTGAATCATATGTCTGTTGATGCCCTAGAGTCTCATTTTCCTCAAGCGGGGGAAATTAAACACGAAGTGGTTATTTCTCCTGTGCAGGTGGTGAGATATTATCAGGGTCTTGATGGCGCTAATTCCCGGGAAGACGTAATTAAGATGATTGGTTTGTATCCCCGGTGGAGTCTTGTTCAATTAACTCCACAGAAATTATCCCAGCTTGATTGGTATTTAGCTTCTAAAGATGATCCTTCCCACATCAGCTGGTCCTTAACACAAAATGGTTCCCGAAGAAAGCTGATTGATGTTGCCCGACAGTATCTTGCTACCCCCCAGAAAGAACTGGCTGCCAAGTGGAAGGGGTATACCAAGATAGAGGACATGGTTAGTAGTTTAAAAATGGGGAGAAATCTTAAACCTGTGATTATCGTGGGTGGGGACCGCTACCCTAACAGTCCAGAATCTTCTTTTATTGACGGTGTTCACCGGGCATTGGCGGCCATGGTTTATTATGAAAAATTTCACCCAGACGATTTTGTGTTTGAAGCCTATCAGGGAAATAAAGCCAGCCTGTTTGAAAGAATTTCCCGAAGATTTTACAGTCTTACGTTAAGCTTGTAGTTACAGTACTCGCAGCGATGATCTTCTTTAATATGTTTTTCCACTGGTTCCCATCCCAAGCGTTTAATAACTATGCGTTGGCAATTAGGGCAAAAAGTATCGGAATGGGCGCAATTGGAACCGGGCGCCCAAATATAAATATGATGTAGTCCCGCTTTTTTACCAATTCCGGCGGCTCTTTCTAACATTTCCGGCGGAGTTTGAGAAATTTGCTGAAATTCAGGATCGGGGGCTAAAAAAGGATCAAATTGCGAAAGATGCCAAGGAGTATCCGGTCCCAAATCTTTAACGATCCATCTTGCTAAGTCTCTTAATTCATCGGGGTCGTCGTTAATTCCCGGAATAAGCAGGGTTGTCAATTCTAAAAAGATTCCCCTTTTTTGGGCATAAACCGCCATTTCCGGGATAACGCCTAAATAGGCGCCCATTTTTTGATAAGTTTCTTGGTAAAATCCTTTTATATCAATATTGGCCGCGTCAATTAAAATAGAATTGGCATCGAAAGGTTGGGTTAAAAGATCAATAGTTTCTTTTGTCCATGAGCCATTGGTGACAAAAACGGCAAATGGTTTGCTGACTGTCGAGGGTAGTAAACTGTAAGCCGTTTTAAACTCGTTTGCGATATCGGCCGCAAATTCCGCCCAAATTGTGGGTTCGTTGTAGGAAAAAGCTATTCCTTCATAGCCTTCATTAATTATTGTTTCGGCGATTTTTTTGGCCGCTATTCCTTTTATTTCAGATTTGGGCGATTTTTTTCTAATTTCGGCCAACTCTTTTAGTTCTTTGGTTGCCCCCCAAGAATTGCTGTAATTTAGACACTGTTTGCAACGAAAATTGCACCCCCAAGAACCAATTGTCGCGACAAAACTTCCCGGCTTAAAATGATAAAAAGGTTTTTTCTCAATTGGATCAATTTGAATTCCCGTTATTTGTCCTTCCAAAAGCGAATGAAGGACTCCATCTAAATTTAATCTTGAGAGGCAAAAACCGACGTTTTGATCGTTAATGATGCAATTTCGCTGACAGGCGAGGCATTCGATTCTTTTTTGACCAAGTTGGCGGTAAAGAAGACTATTCATTTAGAAACATTCTAAAAAAATAAATTTAAGATCTCAAGCAAACAAGGGGTATAAGTTGTAATTGTTTATTAATGATAGGCGTTTTACTTTTCTTTTAATTTTTCTATTCTCGCTTTTAATTCTTCATCTTGCGGTTTGACGGTGTAGATATATTCAAGTTCTTTTAGGGCTTCTTCTTTTTTCCCTTGATTTTCATAAATTTGAGCAAGCGCGCTGCGGACTTCTTCGTAATTTGGTTTCATTTCTAGCGCTTTTTTAAGAAGCAGGATCGCTTCTTCGGTTTTTTTCTGTTGATATAAAATTAATCCTAAATTATAAACTGGGCGCGGGTCTGTTGGTGAAAGTCTAATGATAGTTAACAGCGTTTTTAAGGCTTCGTCTAGATATTGCGGATCGATGGTTGAAAAGCTGTAAAAAACTTTTGCTCTGGTTTTTAGAATATTAAGATTAGAAGGACTTATTTTTATCGCTTGATTTGAGTATTTGGCGCCTAAATCGATTAAAGCGGCGGCGGAGGTTGCGTCTTTATTTACCGCTGAAATAAGGGCAAGATTGGCCGCGGCCGACGAAAGTTCGTTTAGAAAAACCGGTTCATTGGGCGAAAGTTCGACCGCTTTATAAAGATTTTGATAAGCCAATACATATTCTCCGTTTTTGGTCATTTTTCCGCCTTGGGCGTAATAATAATCCGCCCGCCAGATATTAATAAGGGAAAGCGCAAGATAACCAATGATTAAAAGAATTGCGGCAAAAGGAAAAAGAGAAGGGCGGTTGATATTGTTTGACGTTTTGGAAGTTAGGTTGTCTTCGGAATTATTTAAAACAAAAATAAAGGCCGGAATTAAATAAAAATAAAGCGAAACCGCCACCACTGAAAAGCCAAAAAAATTGGAAATTAAAATAGAGAGCCAACCCGCGAATAGCGAGTATTGAAGAATAAATCGCCATTCGAGAGATTTTTCGCTTGTTTTTAATTTTTGAGTTTCGTTTTTGATATTCCAAAAAATAAATAAAAAGATGATTAAAAGATAGCTTCCAAGACCAATAATTCCCGTTGTTGAAAGATAATTGAGATATTCGTTGTGGGCTTTATTGTATAAAAAGTCCCATTCAGAGACTAAATTATGCTCCATTGGTCGAAAGGAATAGTAAGAATAGGCAAATGTTTCCACTCCCGATCCCAAAATTGGATAGCGTTTAAAAATTTCAAACGTTCCCTTCCAGACAATTTGTCTGATTTTTCCCGATTCTGTTCCTCCGACTTCCAGAGCGGGACCTTGAATTTTTGCGGAGGGAGCGGGCGAAATTTGGTTTGAAGACGAAAAACGAGAAATAATATTTTTGTAATAAATAAATTGATTTAACTGGGAAAATGGCGAGCCAAAAATAGTTAGAGGAAGAGAGAGAAGAAAGAAGTAAAAAATTAAAAGTTTTAGACTTTGTCGGCCGTTTATTAGAATTTCCGTTAATCCTAGAAAAATAAACGCGGCAAGAAATCCTAAAAATCCCGATCTTGAGCCGGTAAATAAAAGACAGAGGTAGAGAATTATGAACCATGAACTTTGAACCATGAACCATGAACCATGAACCATGAACTTTGAACCATGAACCATGAACTTTGAACCATGAACTTTGAACTTTGAACCATGAACCATGAACCATGAACCATGAATTTTGGGGTTTGGGGGGCGGTTTAAGGCGGAGGCAAGCAAAATTGGCAAGAGAATAGAAAGATAGGCCGCAAGCCAATTTGGTTGTCCCAACGTGGCAAAGACTCGAGTCTTAACATCTTGTACCCAACAGGAGACATCGAATTTTTTTATCGCCATAAGACAGGAAAAAGAATGTCCAAAATGTTCCAGAATCCCATAAACGGAAATAATCAGGGCCGCAATAAGCGATATTTTGATTATTTTTTTGACATCCTCTTTCTCGCAGTTGCTTACAAAAGCAAAATAAAGAAGAAGATAAGAAATAGTTGATAAAAGTCCGCCGTTAAATCTCGAATAATATCCCCAGACGCTTGTATGTCGATCAATGGAAAAGATTGTCGAAAGCGCTTGAGACGCTAAAAAGATTAAAAGGGGAATATCGAGGAAAGTTCTTTTAAAAATAATTTTTTTATTTAGGATTATTCGCCAAAGCCAAAGGCCGATTATTAATAAAGTAAAAGCATAAACCAAAAGAATTTTATTGAATTCAAACAGTTCAGAATTGACAAAAGTAAAAAACAAGGGAACAAGGAAGAAAAGAAGGCTATATAAAAAAGAGATAATTTTTTTAAAAAGACGGTCCAAAGACATTGATTTTTAGTATAACATTTTTTTGCCTCTTACTCTTGTTTTGACGCAATGCTAAAATAATATCAATGTTTGATAATTTTTTTAAATTGGTAAGTTATGATTTGGGAATAGATTTGGGCACCTCCAATACTTATATCTTGGCTGTGGGAAAGGGAGTTGTTATACGAGAACCAACGGTGGTCGCGCGCAATAAAAAAACAAAAGAAATTGTCGCTGTCGGTTCCGAAGCAAAAAAAATGATTGGTCGGACGCCGGGCCAGCTTGAGGCAATTTTGCCGATTAAAGACGGCGTTATTTCAGATTTTGACGCCACGGTTGGCATGCTTTCTTATTATTTTAAATCTCTTCACGAAAGCGTTGGTTTTAATATTAAAATTCCCAGACCAAAAGTGGCTATTTCAATTCCCGCCAGCGTTACCGATGTTGAAAAAAAGGCGGTTCAAGACGCGGCTTTAAGCGCGGGCGCGAGACAGGCCTATTTGGTTGAACAGCCCATGGCGGCGGCCATTGGCGCCAATTTGCCTATTTTTGAGCCGGCGGGAGCGCTTATTGTTTGTTTGGGCGGCGGCGTGATTGAACTTGCCGTAATTTCTCTCGGAGGAATAGTTATTAATAAATCGCTTAAGCTAGCCGGGGACGAAATGGATGAGGCGATTATTAATTTCTTAAGACTAAAATATTCTATCCTTATTGGTTTGCCGACAGCCGAAAATCTTAAGATTCAAATTGGTTCGGCGCGAGAAATTAAAGGGAAAGAAGAGAGACTAATGGTTGTTCGGGGCAGAGATCTTGCCACCGGACTACCTCGTTCAATTAGGGTTAAATCAACTGAAATTAGAGAGGCGATCGCTCCGATTTTAAACCAAATTCTTTCCGCGATTGATGATATCGTTGAAGAGACGCCCCCGGAACTTCTTGGCGATATTACGCAAAAAGGAATTTTTCTTTGCGGCGGTCTTGCCCAACTTCCGGGAATTGATTTGTTTGTCTCGGAATCGATTAAAATTCCTTGCGTTATTGTTGAAAATCCAATGTCTGCGGTTGTTTATGGCTGCGGCAGGGTTCTTGAAGATTCTAATTTAATGAAAAAAGTGAAAGTTGCCGGAGGGGTAAAATAAATATGCCTTCATTTAAAGTTAGCGTTTAATTTTTTCTAATTTTTAGAATGCGCCATAATAGAGATTTCCCTCGAGCTTTATTTTATCTTTTATTTATAGCTTTGTTTTTAATTGTTTTAAGTTGGTTTGGAATTTTAAATCCGCTCCGCCGGGCGATTGAAAAATATATTATAATTCCAGCAAGAGAAGAGGTTTTTGAATGGAAGCGGTTTTTTAAGAAAGATCTTGGAGAATGCGAATTGCGAAACGAAGCAAAAATTGCCGAATTAGAAGCAAAAATTATTTCTCTTACTCAGGAAAATCTTGCTCAAAAAAAACTTCTTTCCGCTCCCTTGCCAAAAAATTGGCAATTTATCAACGCTCGGGTTATCGGGACGGAAGGAGAAACTTTGATTGTCGATGTCGGGACGGCTGACGGAATTAAGGAGGGCATGGTTGCGATTTTTGAAAATACTTATTTAGGCAAAATAAGTTCGGCCGCAGAAAAAATCAGTCGGATAAAATTGGCCAGTTTTTTTGAAGAAAAATTGGCGGTAAAGATAGTTTCAAAAGAGGCAAAGGAAAATATTTTGGGAATGGGATTGCTTGTTGGCAAGGGGGAGGGGGAGATGAAAATTGAGCAGATTTTAACGGAAGAAAACGTCAACAAAGATGATTTAGTTATAACCAATATTGAAGGCGGAAGTCTTTTAGTTGGCAAAATCGAAGAGGTTGTTTCGGTCAAGGGCGAAGTTTTCAAGTCGGCTAAAGTTAAAAGGCTTTTTGCTCCGGAAACGCTAAACAACGTTTTTATCATAAGAGGAAGAATTTAATTTTAAGATGATCGTTTTAATTTTTAGTTTTATTTTTTGTCTGATTTCTTTAAGAAATGAAATTTTTTTATGGTTTTTCTTGCCGTTTGGCGTTTTACTTGATCTTTGGAATCAGAAACCCTTGGGAACTTCCACTTTAAAGTTGCTTATATTTTATTTTATTTTTTGGTTGGTTTTTGGGAAGTCTTTTAGAAAAAATGGCCAAATCAAATTTTAAATGAATGAAAAAATAATCAAAGTTTTTAGCATTCTTTTGGTTTTTGTTTTTGTCGTTTTGTGGGCGCGTCTTTGGGAACTTCAAATTTTTAAAGGAAAAACGAATCGAATTTTGGCGGATAGCAACCGGATTCAGAGGAAAATAATTGAAGCGCCGCGAGGGCTTATTCTTGATCGGCATGGCGAGATTTTGGCTAAAAACGAGCCGGTTTACGAAATTAAGGATGAAGCTTCTTCAAAAAAAGTTATTGCCCGAGACGAAGCCTTGATTCTTCAAGCGGAGAGTCCAGATACGATAGTTGAAATTAAACAAAAGAGGCTTTATCCCTTTAGGGATCTTTTTGCCCACTTGATTGGATATGTGGGAGAAATTAGCGAGAAAGAGCTTAAGGAAGAAAAACTTGATTTAAAGGGTTATGGCCCGGGAAGTTTGGTCGGTCGAGCGGGAGTTGAGTCACAGTATGAAGAGCTTTTAAAAGGAAGAGAAGGAAGCGAACTAGTCGAGGTTAACACTGTTGGAAAAGTTATTCGGCATATGGGTCAGATTCTCCCCAAAACCGGAAAGATTTTAACTCTCGCTATTGATAAAAATCTTCAGGAAATCGCCGGTCGAGAGATGGAAGGGAAAAAAGGAGCGGTTGTGGCTCTCGATCCCCGAAACGGGGAAATTCTTGTTTTTTATTCTTCGCCGTCGTATGATCCAAACCTTTTTTTAAAGGATAGCGATCAGGCGGAGCTTTTAAAAATTATTCATGATCAAAACAACAACCCTCTTTTAAATCGAGTTATTGCCGGCTCTTACCCTCCCGGCTCGACTTTTAAAATAGTTACCGCTGTCGCGGGTCTTGAAGAAGGAGCGATTAACGCCAACAGTTTAATTAAAGATACCGGTATTATTCGTTACGGCAATTTTAGTTTTACCAATTGGTATTATACCAGCTACGGAAAGACAGAAGGGGAGGTGGATATTGTTAAAGCGCTTGCTCGGTCAACCGATACATTTTTTTATAAATTGGGAGAAATGGTCGGAATTGAAAAACTTAATTATTGGGCGCAGAGGTTTAATATCGGCCAGAAAACAGGGATTGATTTGCCGGGAGAAATAGAGGGGTTTATGGCCACTCCAGAGTGGAAGAAACAAAACAGGAATGAAGATTGGTTTTTAGGGAATACTTATCATATTTCTATCGGCCAAGGCGATTTGAGTTTAACGCCTCTTCAGGTGGCGGCCTTGACTTCAGCTGTCGCGTCAGAGGGGAAAATATGCCAACCGAGAATATTAAAAATCGGCGCCGAAAATACTCCTTACGGGGCCAATTGTCGGAATATCGATATTAAAAAACAGACTTTAGAATTGGTTAAAAAGGGGATGATAGCCGCTTGCAGCAGCGGCGGAACTGGTTTTCCTTTTTTTGATTTTAAGCCGCAAGTAGCTTGTAAAACGGGAACGGCGGAGACGGGAGATGGAAAAACGACCCACGCCTGGTTTACTGTTTTTGCTCCAGCTTCCGAACCAAAAATTGTTTTAACGGTTTTGGTTGAAAGAGGCGGGGAAGGGTCGAGCGTTGCCGCGCCAATCGCCAAAGAAATTTTGAAACAGTGGTTTAAGAGTCAATAATTTTTCTTAATGTCCTTGTAACGATTTTTTTGATTTTTTGGGCTCCTTTTATATAAGTAACTAGAACATATTCTTCGGGATTGGCCAAAACTTCCGCGGTTATTTCTTGATTGGGAACATAAGTTAACTGAATTTCTCTCGATTCATCATCGTTATTATAGACATAAACCATTCTCATTATTTCCCCCGAAGGGCGGGTATAAGGGTCGCCGATTCCCTCGATTTCATAAGAAAGCATTTCCGTTTCTTTATTAAGCAATTCTTCCATGTATTTTTAAATAAAATTGTTTTTATATTTTTATAAATAAATTAAAATTTTTTTACTTGAGTTGAAACTGAGTTAAAAAAATCGCGCTCGTTGTAAAATTTTTTCTCTTATTAAATAATTGATTTATGGACGAAGAGGAAAAGAAATATTATTTAGCTTTTAGCGTATTTCAAGGAATTGGCCCTCTTCGTTTTAAACTTCTTCTTGATTATTTTGGTTCGGCCAAAGAAGCTTATTTTGCGTCGTCTTCATGTCTTGAAAAAATTGGACTGTCGGAAAAAATTGTTTCCTCTTTTGTTGTTTTTCGCAAGACTTTTAATCCAGATTCGTATTTTATTCGGTTATTAAAAGAGAAAATAGTTGCGTTTTGTTCTGAGGAAAAAAATTATCCAAAGATACTTAAAGAAATTAAAGATAAGCCAATAGTTATATATGTAAAATCTCTTCTTTCAATTACGGAATTAGCCGAATTATTAAGTCGTCCGGCGATTGCGGTTGTGGGCGCTCGAAAAATTACCGGTTACGGTCGTCAAGCAACCGAGATGATAACCCGGAGACTGGCGGAGGCGGGATTAACCATTGTTTCGGGATTGGCTTTGGGCGTTGATCGCGTCGCGCATGAAAGCGCTCTTTTGATTAAAGGAAAAACTGTCGCTGTTTTGGGTCACGGACTAGATATGGTTTATCCGTCTCAAAATAAAGATTTGGCGGAGAGAATTATTTTAGAAGGAAGCGTTCTTCTTTCAGAATTTCCTTTGGGTCTAAAACCTTTTCGCGGCAGTTTTCCCGCCAGAAATAGAATAATCAGCGGTCTTTCTTTGGGTGTTGTTATTACGGAAGCGGCGGAAGATTCCGGATCGTTAATTACCGCCTCATACGCGGCGGATCAAGGGCGGGAGGTTTTTGCCGTTCCCGGGCCGATTACTTCGCCTTTATCCGCGGGAACAGCCGGTCTTATTCAAAAAGGCGCCAAACTTGTTTATCGGGCTGAAGATATTTTGGAAGAATTGGGTATAAAAACTTCAAATATGGTTAAGGCGTCAAGCGCGTCGAATGAGATGAAAATTGATTTATCTGAAGACGAGAAAAAAATTTTGACGGCGTTGGAATTTGAAAATTTGCATATTAACGAACTTTCCAGAAAGACCGGAATGGAGATAAAAAAAATAGGCGGCTTGCTCTCGATTTTGGAAATTAAGAGTATAATTAAATGTTTGGGAGAAGGAGTTTACGGGAGAGAAAACTAAAATGTTTATCTAAAAAAATCGTTTGTCCTCCTAAATAACTCTTGCATCTTTGATTTAATTAATGTCAAAATCAAAAAAATATGAATTTAATAATTGTTGAGTCGCCAACGAAAGCCAAAACCTTAAGCCGTTTTTTGGGAAGCGATTACGAGGTTGTCGCCACTATGGGGCATGTTCGGGATTTGCCGGAAAAGAAATTGGGAGTAAATGTTGAAACTTTCGAGCCGGAATATGCGCTTTCTTCCAATAAAAAAGAAACAATAAATTTGCTTAAAAAAACGGCAAAAGAGGCAAAGGATATTTTTTTGGCAACCGATCCCGACCGCGAGGGAGAGGCGATCGCTTATCATGTGGCGGAGTTATTGCGCGGCAAATCGAGATTTTTAAGAATTACCTTTCACGAAATTACCAAGTCTGCGATTGATGAAGCACTTAAGCATCCGGGCGATATTAATATGAATTTGGTGGAAGCCCAAACCGCCAGGAGAATTTTGGACAGACTGGTTGGTTATAAACTTTCTCCCTTGCTTTGGCAGAAGATTCGTCGCGGTCTTTCGGCTGGAAGAGTTCAGTCAGTGGCTGTTCGTTTAATTGTCGAGAGAGAAAGAGAAATAGAAAAATTTATTCCGGTGGAGTTTTGGGAGATTTCCGCTTTGTTGGAAAAATTTTTAGATGGGAATTCTTCCGACTCCCCAAAATTTTGGTCAAAATTGGTTGAAAAAAATGGAGAAAAAATAGATATAAAAAATGGTCGCGAGGCGGAAGAGATTGTCGCTGAATTGAACCGCGCCGGTTATGAAATTTTTTCGATAGACAAAAAAGATGTTCGACGAAATCCGCCGGCGCCTTTTACCACTTCCACTCTTCAACAGGCGGCGGTAAGTCGTTTTGGTTGGTCGTCGAAAAAGACGATGAATATTGCGCAAGGTCTTTATGAAAAAGGTTTTATTACGTATCACCGAACGGATTCCACCAATTTGGCGGCCGAGTCGGTTGCCAAAGTTCGAAATTTTATCAGCCAAAATTTTGGGAGGGAATATCTTCCGGAAAATCCAAGAATTTATACAACAAAAAGCAAGTCGGCTCAAGAAGCGCATGAGGCGATTCGGCCGACAGATGTTGACCTTCAGCCCAAAAGCGAAAATTTGGGGGTAAGTTTAGACGAAGTTAAACTTTATGATTTGATTTGGAAAAGATTTGTTGCTTGTCAGATGGCGCAAACGGTTTCGGAAGCGACAACGTTGACGATTCAGGCGACGGGGGATAAAAATGTTTATCATTTGCAGAGCAAGGGGTCGATTGAAAAATTTGATGGCTGGCGAAAGGTTTACGGCAAGGCGGAAGAAATCGACGAGGAGACTCAAAAGTCTGAAGTTTTACCCGAAGTCGCTTTTGGGGATGAGTTAAAACTTTTGGAATTGAAACCTGAACAAAAATTTACTCAACCTCCGCCAAGATTTAACGAGGCTTCGCTCATTAAAACATTGGAAGAGTTGGGAATTGGGCGGCCGTCGACTTACGCTCCAACGATTTCGACGATTCTTGAAAGAAATTATGTTGAAAAACAAGAGCGTGTTTTTATTCCTACGGCTTTGGGGATTGCGGTTAACGATTTTTTAATGGAATATTTTCCCGATATTTTAGATTATAATTTTACCGCTAAAATGGAAGACGATTTGGACGCTATCGCCAATGGCGAAAAAGAAAGAGTTCCAGTCTTAAAGGAGTTTTACGATCCTTTTAGCTCCCGTCTAGAAGGAGTTAAAAAGGTCGCCCAGAGGGTGGCGGTGGAAACCGAGGCGACGGGAGAGTCTTGTCCAAAGTGTAAAGAAGGATCAGTTGTTATTCGGGTTGGCCGTTTTGGCAAATTTTTGTCTTGCAGTCGTTTTCCGGAATGCGATTGGCGCGCGCCTTATATCAAGGCGATAGAAGGCGTAAAATGTCCCAAATGTGGAGGCGATATTGTTTACAAAAAGACGAAGAAGGGCAAGGGATTTTATGGTTGTTCAAATTATCCAAAATGCGATTTTGCTTCTTGGAAAAAACCAACTAAAAGCGCCGGGTAAAATATTATAAAAATGGAAGTCAACAAAAGAAAACTTTCTTTTTTTGCGGTAATTTCCTTGATCTTTATTATCTTTATTATTTTTATTATTTTTTTGTTTTTTGGCGGCGATATTAAAAGGGCTGAAATTGTTCGCAATAAAGAAAAGGAGATCCCTTTAGAAGAAAAAACCAATTTTATTCCAATTTCTCAAATTATTACCACTCCAACGTTTATTCCAACGACAGTTCCCACAAATACGCCTATTGATTATGATAAAAAATACGGACCCTGCCGTCGGGTTCCAATCCTTATGTATCACCATATTCTAGAAACAAATAAAGCCAAAGAAATCGGGGCTGAAAATTTGAATGTTCCACCGGAAATTTTTCGAGAGCAGTTAGATTATCTTTTGCGCAAGGGTTATACGGTTATTGGTCTTGATGAAATGTTGAAAATGATTAGGGATAATAATTTGCCAAAAAAGCCAATTGTTTTGACTTTTGACGATGGCTACGCGGATTTTTATTCAAATGTTTTTCCAATTTTAAAAGAAAAAAACCTAAAAGCCACAGTTTTTATTATTACCCAATTTGTGGGAGGGGAGCGATATGTAAATTGGAATCAGGTAAAAGAAGTGGCGGATAGCGGACTTGTCCTTGTGGGCGACCATACTTTAAATCATCCATATCTTTCTCGTCTTTCAGAAGAAGAGACAAAAAATCAAATTGTTTCAGCGAAAAATATTTTGGAGCAAAATATCGGCAAGAGCGTTCAGTTTTTTGCTTATCCTTATGGAAATGTGAGTTTTCTGGCTAAAGCGGTACTTCAACAGAATGGTTTTCTCGGGGCGGTTGTAACCACCAGCGCAAACCCCCAATGTTTGGGATTGCCTTATCAACTTTCTCGTCTTCGAGTTGGCGCGACCTTTCTTTCCAAATATGGATTGTAAACAATAATACAAATTCCTTGACATTAATTAAAAGACAGTGATATGTTTTTATCGCGTTAAATTATTTTTAAGTTTATGACAAGAAAAAAGGAAAACGAACCTAGACCATCGCAAGTGGACCGAAGAAGAGGAATTAATCTTTCAAGGTTGAGAGAAGCTCTTTCAAGAGATGGGTCTCCGCCAACGTATATTGATCCTTCGGCGCATAAAGAAAGACTGGCAGAGCTTTTAGATCTTAGTCCAAAACAGATAGAGGCGCTTGAGGTTTTTTCAATCGCTCAAATGGAATGTCTAAGTTCGGCGTTGCGCCAAGTCGATGAGCTGGAGACTCGGCTTAACGAAGAAGTAGCTGAAAGATTGCTTGCGGAAGCGCAGGCAGATATTGCGATTGACGAGCTAGAGCGTGTTAACGCGGAAAATGAAAGATTAAGGAAAGTTATTAGACAAATAGGAGAAAATGTCAGCCTTTTGTCAAACGAAGGATCTTTTAATAGAGGAAAATTAAGGCTGATTTTAGATAGATTGAGGCAGATTTATAGAAACGAATTAGGGGGTCGTTTTTCAGAAGTTTTTTCTTCGGAAGTTGTTTCTGAGTCGACAGAGACTATCCTTAATAAAAATAAAAGACGGGATTCTCGAATTAAAAAAATAGCAAGAGGCATAGGCGCCGGACTGAAGGCCGGCTGGGATCAGGTAAGACCTAAGGGAAAGATAGGCGAAGACGGTCGAGAAGAAAGATTAACCGCAAAAGACATAGGTTTATGGTTTGGCGGAGTTTTGTTCGGAACAGTAGAATCATATGTTCTTTCTTATTTTGCCGGAGAGGCGCTTCGTCCTTGGGCGGGCGCGGCCGTTCGAGCGGGAAACGTTGGGTTATTTCTTTGGGCTAACTGGAAAATTATTGAAAAAAGAAGAGAACTTTCGGAAAAGATAAAAGAAAGATCCCCAGAAGAATATAAGTTGGAACAAAAAATGTTTAAAATATTTTGTTCTTTGAGCGAGGCTTTGCCAAATTTCAGCGCCGGAGCCTTTGTTGGAACTTTTATCGGGCCGATTTTAGAGCAGACAATTAACTTTTCGGTTCAAGAAAAATCAATAAAGAAAGCGGAAAGCGAATCTTTTCCCGAACCAAAAAGCGCGCCGACTCAAGAAAAAATAATTTACGAAGCAACTCCAACTCCCGCGACTGATTCAATTAGTTCCGTTTCAAATTCAGTTTCATCTGTTCCCAAACCTCAGCATTATATTGTCCACGCGCCTTTAATTGCGAGTGAAACTTCAAGCGCGCAAGTTCAAACTCCCGATTTAAGTTTTATTACCAACGGGAAAACCTATATTCCGCCCGGCGGCTGGTTTATTAAAGATTTCAGGCTTCCCGAGAATGTTCCAGACTGGCAACAAGAGGGAATTCCCAAAAGTCAATTTACGGCTTGGTATATTAATGAAATTCTTGGCGGCAAATTGGCGAATGTGCAACCCGGAATGCTAGAGTGGGGAAAGAAATTGCCCCCAGAGGCGGTAAACAAAGTAAAAGCAATGATTGAATCTCCGGATTATTCCTCTTTTTTGGAGGCAATTAAAGATATAAAGTCTTCTTAATTGCCACTTTACAAAAAAAAATCGATGTTTTAAATTGGAAAACAATGGCAAGGAAAACAACGTTGGATTTTACTTCTCTCGTTGACGATTATCTTCATCAAAATGGTTGGAAAAGCAAGACTAATTCTAATTCAAATTATTCTTTTTCCGGTTTGGTTCTACATACGGCAGGATCGGTTTTGGCCAATTACGCTCTTTACAATATTTATTCTTCAAAAGCGAGAAGGGCTCACTCAGAGGGAATAATTCATATTCATGATTTAACTCATTCAATTGTTGGTTATTGCGCCGGCTGGTCTCTTCAGAAACTTTTAGCCGATGGATTTGGTGGGGTTTCCGGGCAAATTGAAACTAAACCCGCTAGTCATTTTTCCACCGCAATTCAACACATTGTTTATTTTATCAAAGCGTTGTATCAGGAATGGGCGGGCGCACAAGCTTTTTCTTCTTTTGATACTTTGCTTGCGCCTTTTGTTTATTATGACGGTTTAGACTATAAACAGGTTTATCAAGATATCCAAAAACTTGTTTATTCGCTTAATTTACCTTCGAAGTGGGGCTTTGAGATGCCTTTTTCCAATTTAACTTTTGACTGGCTTCCTTCTAAGGATTTGGCTGATCAAAATGTGGTTATTGCCGGCAAAGTCAAAGATAAAAAATATAAAGATTTTCAAAAAGAAATGGACATGATCAACAAGGCTTTTTTGGAAGTAACCCTTAAGGGCGATAAAAACGGTCGTCCTTTTACTTTTCCCATTCCAACTTATAATTTAACAAAAGATTTTTTAGAAAAAGAAGATGAAAATCAAAGACTTCTTTTTCAGGTTACGGCTAAATACGGACTTCCTTATTTTCAAAATTATATTGGCAGCAATTTAGATCCGGGCTCTATCAGGGCAATGTGCTGCCGTCTTAATATGAACCTTAACGAACTAATGCGCCAGCCGGGCAATCTTTGGGCAAAGGGAGATTCGACCGGATCGGTGGGGGTGGTGACCATTAATTTAAACAGGTTGGCCTGGATGGCTAAAAAAAGGACTCTTAACCTTAAATCGACGATCGAGAAAGACAGCGGTTTGAGATTTGAAGAGGAGAAAAAGGAGTTTTTTAGATTAATTAAAAAATATATGGAAATCGCCAAAGAGGCTTTAGAGGTAAAAAGAAAGGTGGTGGAAAAAAGCATTAACGATGGTCTTATGCCTTATTCGCGGCATTATCTGGGGACAGTTAAAAATCATTTTTCCACAATTGGGGTATGCGGCGGCAATGAAGCCTGTCTTAATTTAATTGGCAAAAGCATTGATAAAGAAGAATGTCAAATATTGATGAAAGAAACTTTGGGTTTGATTCTTGGGGAGTTGGTAAAATTTCAGAAAGAAACTGGACACCTTTATAATTTAGAAGCAACTCCCGCCGAGGGCGCTTCTTATCGCTTTGCCCTTCTTGATCAAAAATTATGTCCGGGGATCAAAGTTTCAGGCACTAAAGAAAGTCCCTTTTTGACCAATTCAACTCAACTGCCGGTCGATTATACTGATGATCTTTGGCAGGCGCTTAAACTTCAAGATGATCTTCAGGCAATGTATACCGGCGGAACAATTTTCCATGTTTTTTTGGGAGAAGAACTAGACGATTGGAGAAGCGCCAGGGCGTTGGTTAAAAAAATCGCGGAGACAACCAAACTTCCTTATTTTTCCATTACGCCCACATTTAGCGTTTGTCAAAACGACGGTCGATTTAAGGGAAAAGTGGAAAAATGTCCAAAATGTGGGAAAGAAATGGAAATTTATTCAAGAATTGTCGGCTATCTTCGGCCTTTAAGTCGTTGGAATCCGGGCAAGGCTCAGGAATTTAAAGAAAGAAGAACTTTTAAGATTTAGTTAAAATTAAAAGGAGGAAAATGGACGAGATTAAAACCCCTCTTGGTTTTGCAAAATATCAAGAGCTTGCGAGAACAACCGCGATTTATCCAAAACAAGGAAAAAATTTTATATATCCAACGCTTGGTTTAGCGGGCGAAGCGGGCGAGGTGGCGGAAAAAATAAAAAAAGTAATACGAGATAAAGGCGGGGCGATTGACGAAGAGACAAAAGAGGCCTTAAAAAAAGAATTGGGAGATGTTTTATGGTATGTTGCTAATTTAGCGGTGGAACTTAATTTATCAATGGAAGATATCGCGGTGGAAAATCTTAAGAAATTGTTTTCTCGTCAAGAGCGAAATCAGCTTCACGGCAGCGGCGACAATCGTTAATAATAAAATCTTGGAGGAAAATATGCCAGAACAAAAAAGAGGAATCGGAAAAGAGGATTCCCCACAACAAAAAGAAAGAAAAGAAAAAGCGTTGCGTCAAATTTATTCTACCGGCAGTCTTCCAGAGTGGGATGAAAAAATTGAACGTTTTAATGAATTGACAAAAATGTATATGGGAATGCGTTATTCAGAAAAATTTGGGCTTAGAGGAGAAATTATTTCGCCCGCCCAAGAGAAAATGAATCCGCGACTGGTTGAGGAAATGCTTGCTCTTGATCGGGAAATGGCGGATGCGTTCGGCGAGGGGAGACACGATATAACCAGCGCTTGGCAGAAGGCGAGGCAAAAAAAGGAAGAGCCTAAAAACGATAATTCTAAAACATAATGAAAAGAAAAATATTTTCGGTTTTAGGGATAATGCCCGAGCCGGGCGGGTACGCGGCGGCTAAGTTTTCCCGGACTCCAACTTATAAGTCTTATCAAGATTGGGCCTTGGAGCTGACCGAAGAGGGCGCGGAGAAATTTTATAATTCCATGTATTTTGAATATGGCCACGCAAGCATTGCTGATTTGGCTCATATTATGGTTGTTTTGGAAAATATTTCTGTGCCGGCGAGAAATCTTCTTTTGGATGACCAGTTGATTGACGCGCAGTCTCGCTCAACCCGTTATGTTGATTATGCCAAAGCGGCTTTTATTATTCCTCCGGAAATTAAAGAAGATAAAGAAATGGTGGATTTATATCAAAAGACGATAAAAAAGATGGTTAAAACATATTCCCATTTAGTTGAAAAAGTGACTGCTTTATATCTTCAAAAATATGCTGTCGGCCGGCCTAAAGAAATGGACGATGATCGCTACGCGCGAACTATGAAAGCGCGGGCTTTTGATGTGGCGCGATATCTCTTGCCTTGCGCTATCCCTAAGTCAATGGGGGTTATTGCTTCCGGCCGAACTTGGGAAAGAATTATTACTAAGTTTTTAAGTTCTCCTCTTTTGGAATGTCAGGAAATTGGGGCGGAATTAAAAAAAGCAATTTGTCAAAAACAAGCTTTTAATCTTTCTCTGGTAAAAATAGAGGAAATGAATTTTCTTTCAAAGGAAGAGAAAGAAAAAATAAAAAAAGCGATTGCCGGCAAAAACATCGCCTTGCCTACCTTAGTGAAATATGTGGAAAGAAAAGAATATCCCGAAAATGTTTATTGCGCTATAAAAAAATTGGCTAAAAAATTAGAAATAGAAGGCAAACCTGATGGCAATCGCGGGGTGGAGATGTTTGAAGGAATTGACTCACAACTTGATTTTGTGACGACTTTATTCTACAAGGCAACTTCTTATTCATATCGCCAGCTTTTGAAAGCGGTTAAAAAAGCTGATTTGTGTTTGCAAAATGAAGCCATTTCTTTAGCTTATAAGTTCCGCGGGCCCCATGACGCCGTTGTTAAAGAGGCTGGCGGCGCTTCTTTAATTTTTGATATTTGTATGGACATTGGCGGTTTTCGAGATTTGCACCGTCACCGCAACTGCGTTCAAATTTTGAAAGAAGTAAAAGGCGATTATGGTTATGATACCCCTCAAGAAGTAGTCGAAGCGGGAATGCTGGAGGAATATACGGAAACAATGAATCAGGTTTGGCAAGCCTATCAGCTTTTGGAAAAGAAATATTCTCCTGTTGGCGAGTATATTTTACCTCAGGCAACCCGAAGAAGATTTTTAATGAAAATGTCGCCTTGGGAATTGCAATATATTGCAGAGTTGCGGACCAAACCTCAAGGACATTTTTCTTATCGCGAGATTGCCTATAAAATGTGGGAACTTTTTAATAAAAAATATCCCAAGTGGGGGGAATACATGAGAATTACTCCTCCCTGGACGGTTGATTTTTTCAAAAGATGAATAAAGGAAAATTTATTGTTATTTATGGAATGAATAATCTTGGAAAAACGACTTTGGCTACCAATTTGGTTCGTTATCTTAATGCGTTTGATTTTAACGCTTTCTATATTAAATATCCAATTTATGATCTAAAACCAACTGGTCCATTGATAAATGATTACTTGCGAAACGGAAACCCGCAAAATTTAACTCCGCTTGAGGCTCAGGCCTTGTACGCTCAAAACCGTCGAGATTATGAACCGACGCTTAAATCAAGATTGGCTAACGGCGAGTGGATTGTGGCTGAAGACTATACAGGAACGGGAATTTGTTGGGGAATAACTTTTGGTCTTTCTAAAAAAGAATTGGAAGAACTTAATAAAGATTTGCTTGAGCCGGATTTGGCGCTTTTGATTGACGGAGAGAGGTTTACAGAGGGCATAGAAAAAAATCATCGCCACGAAAATTCGGATGAGCTTTGGAAACTTGGTCGAAAAGTGCATTTGGAAATTGGCAATTGGTATAATTGGATTAAAATAAACGCGAATCAAGAGAGGGAAGAAGTCTTGAGGGCGGCAGTATCGGTTTTGGAAACTTTTTTCCCAGAAATTAAAGAAGCGAGAGATAAACCTGATTCCTTGTTTGATTTTGATTTTAAGAGCGGATTTCAACGGGAGCTCTTTTAAGTTTAAAAATATGAAAGATGAAATTTTAGATTTAATTGTTCTTGAAGAGAAAAGACAAAAAGAAACCTTGATGATGATTCCTTCCGAAAATTATACTTATCGCGAGGTTAGAGAAGCGGAGGGATCTTTCTTAATTCATAAATACGCTGAAGGGTATCCCGGGAAAAGATATTATCAGGGGATGGAATTTGTTGATCAGATAGAGATGGTTGCCATAGAAAGAGCAAAAAAACTTTTCAAAGTTCCTTTTGCGAATGTTCAACCATATTCGGGTTCTCCGGCCAATTTGGCGGTTTATTTTTCTCTTTTAAATCCGGGCGATACGGTTATGGGGCTTTCTCTTTCTAGCGGCGGACACTTAACTCACGGGCACAACGTTTCGATTACAGGCAAATATTTTAAAAGCGTTCAGTATGAGATTTCCGAGACGACTAACAGCGGTTCTTTTTGGTTTAATTTTGAAAAAATTAAAGAAACGGTCAAGACGCGCAAGCCAAAAATTATTTTTACCGGAGCAACCGCTTTTCCGAGAATTTTTCCTTGGCAAGAATTTGCTCAAATCGCCGATGAAACAGGCGCTTATTTAGTGGCTGATATTTCCCATATCGCCGGTTTAGTCGCCGGGGGAGTTCACGAATCCCCAGTTCCTTACGTCCATATTGTTACGACGACGACGCACAAAACCCTTCGCGGCCCGAGAGGGGCGATTATAATGGTGACAGAAAAAGGACTTTCTAAGGATTCAGATTTGGATAAAAAAATAAACAGAGCGGTTTTTCCGGGTTTGCAGGGCGGGCCTCATTTACATACGATCGCCGGAATTGCCATCGCTTTAAAAAAAGCGGGCGAGCCGGAGTTTAAAGAATACGCAAGACAGGTAATTAAAAACGCAAAGATTCTGGCGGCGATTCTTAATAAAGACGGTTTTGTTTTGGTTACCGGCGGAACTGATAATCATTTGATTCTCGTTGATTTAAGAAATTTTAATTTGGACGGGAAAACAGCCGCCGAGGCGTTGGAAAAAGAGGGAATAATCGTTAATAAAAATACGGTTCCCAACGATTTAACTTCTCCCGCTCTTACTTCAGGCATTAGATTGGGCACTCCGGCGTTAACCGCCCGCGGCATGAAAGAGGCGGAGATGGAGATAATCGGCAAAATGTTTAAAGAAGTTCTTTTGGGAAAAAAGAGCGTTAAAGAAAAGGTTTTTTCTCTTTGCCAAAGATTTCCGGTTCCCGATTGAAAATTAACAATAATTTAACATATTATAAAATTAAATTAATATTTCATTTTTGGTTTTTTAAAAATGATTTTTGACGGTCGGGAATTTGCCGAAAAAAAAGAAATTCAACTTAAGGCCGAAGTTGAAAAAATTAAAAAAAGCGGCGTTGTTCCAAAACTAGTTTCCATTTTGGCGGATAACAGCAAGGAGACCGAACTTTATGTTTCCTTAAAGGCAAAATTCGCTCAACGCATTGGAGCAATTTTTGATATTCATCATTTTGACGGCGCTTCGACTTTGGAAATAGTTTCCGATATTAAAGAGGCTAATAAAGACAATTCGGTTCATGGGATTATGGTTCAACTTCCGGTTTTAAACGAACATGAAATTTTGCCTGTTATTAATCCGCAAAAAGATGTTGACTGTTTAACCGCCGTAAATTTGGGTTTAATCGCTCTTGGCAGACCGAAATTTCTGCCGGCAACTGTAAAAGCCACAGTTGAAGTTATAAAATTTGCCTTAAGTCAAACAGAAAACAAGCCGGCGGAGCAAATGGAAGATCGTTTTCTTTCTGGAAAGAATGTTTGTGTTGTCGGCGCTTCAATTATCGTTGGCAAGCCGCTTTCGATTTTGCTTTCCGATTTGGGGGCGACGGTAACCATTTGTCGTTCCACCACTAAAAATTTATCTGAATTTACCAAAGGGGCGGATATTTTAGTTTCGGCTACCGGAGTAATCGATCTTATCAATAAAGAAATGGTTAAGGAAGGCGCGATTGTTATCGATGTTGGCATTAGCAAGCTTTTGAGAGAAGGAAAATTTCGGGTGGTGGGGGACGTTAACGAAAATGTTTTGGCCAAAACTTCTTTTTTAACGCCGGTTCCGGGCGGAATAGGGCCGGTGACTGTCGCTTCGCTTTTTGAGAATTTATTATCCGCCCTAAGGCAAGGCTTATAAATTAACTTTGGCGGAGGGATTTTTTTGCCAATTGCAAAAATTCATCAATGTCAAACGGCTTATAAACTATTCCCGCCACTGATTGCGACGACAGCAAGGCGTTAATTTCGTCGGGCAGGAGGTTTAGGGCCGTTATAATTATAACCGGGGCGATTATTTTGTTTTGATCAAGATCCAAAAGAAGTTCTTGTCCGTCTTTTTTTGACAAAACCAAATCCAAAAGCGTTAGACTAAAACTATGTTTTTTTAATAATAAAAAGGCGTCTTTTCCATTATCGACCGATTCAATTTTGACTCCTTCAAATTCGTCTTCCACTAGTGAGCGAAGAAATTCAGTTGTCGGTTTGTCGTCTTCGACTATTAAAATAGATATTTCTTTTTCGATCATGATTTTGATCTTACAAAAAAGTAATTAAAATTACAAACAATTAAAATAAGAAAGGAGTAAAATGTAATTATGATATTTAAAAAGGTTGCCAATAATTACATTGTTGTTTTAAAAAGAGGCGAAAGTATTATTTCTTCTTTGAGAGAATTTTGTTTGAAAACAGAGATAAAAAATGGGTTTTTTAACGGAATCGGGGCGATTGATGAGGCGGAACTGGCGCATTATGATGTTTCGGTTAAAAAATACTCCAGTTTTAAAATGAACGAGCCTTTGGAAATCATTTCGCTTATCGGCAACGTTTTTCTTGGGCCGGAGAACGAACTTATTGTTCATGCCCACGCTTCTTTTTCTCGTCAAAACGGGGAGACTTTTGGCGGTCATTTGGTTGAGGCGCGGATTTCCGGCGTCTGTGAAATTATTTTTACTCCCTTTAAGACGGTTTTTCAAAAAACGTTTGACGAAGAAACGGGACTTAAGATTTTAAAGGAATTTTCCGGCGATTAAACGCCGTTTAGGTTTTAAAAAGGTTGTATTTGAAAGTTAATTTAAAAATTGATATACTTTTATCGTTATTAACAATTACACACATTCGGCGCGGTCCTTGAATCGCTTCAGCCGAATGGAGGACTAAAGGACCAAAGGAGTTTTTTTATGAAAGAGATTTCCCTTAAGGATCTACTGGAAGCGGGTTGTCATTTTGGCCACCAAACCACTCGTTGGAATCCCAAAATGAAGCAATATATTTTTACCGCGCGCGATCGGATTCATATTTTTGATTTGGTCCAAACAAAAAAAGGTTTGGAAGACGCCATGAATTTTGTCAAAGAAACAGCGGCGGCGGGCGGAAAGATTATTTTTGTCGGCACCAAAAGGCAGGCTCAAGATATTGTTCGAGAAGCCGCTGAGAAAACCGGTATGCCGTTTATTACCGAAAGGTGGATAGGCGGTCTTATCACCAATTGGGATGAGGTTAAAAAAAGAATTGCCAAACTTTCCGATCTTAAGGCGGGGAAAGCGGAAGGACGTTTTAAGGATAGAACCAAAAAAGAAAATCTTTTAATTGATCGTCAAATTGCCAGATTGGAAAGAATTTTTGGCGGCGTTTCCGGCTTGACCGATCTTCCCGCGGCTATTTTTGTAACTGACGCGCGGAAGGATGATGGCGCCATCAAAGAAGCCGCCAGTCGAGGTGTTAAGGTTATCGCCATTGTCGATACTAACGCCAGTCCAGAGAATGTCGATTTTGTTATTCCCGCCAACGATGACGCAACCAAGTGTCTTCAACTTATTGTTGGCGCGATAGTTGAAGCGATTGAAGAGGGAAAGAAGTCGAAAACGCCAGTTTTGGCGGAAACGTCAAAGACAGAGACTCAAACTGCTAAATTAGAAAAAACGTCTGTCGAAGAGCCGAAGGAGGCTGTTTTGTCAAAAGAAGAGAAGACCAAAAAGAAAACGGTTAAAAGAACCAAAAAGGAGGAAAAATGAATATTACCGCCGAGCAAATTAAAAAATTGAGAGAAAAATGCGGGGCGGGAATAATGGAGTGTCGCAAGGCTTTGGAAGAAGCGGGAGGAGATGAAGAAAAAGCCATTGAGATTTTAAGAAAGAAAGGTCAAGAAATCGCCGAAGGAAAGAAGGAGAGAGAATTAAAAGCGGGAGTAATCGAATGTTATTCTCACGCCGGAGGCAAGATAGTCAGCGTTGTCGAACTTCTTTCAGAAACAGATTTTGTCGCCCGCAACGACGAATTTAAGGCTCTTGCGCACGAACTAGCCATGCAGGTGGCGGCGATGAACCCGAAAAATACGGAAGAATTGCTTGATCAACCATATATTCGCGAACCATCAAAAACCATCCGCGATTTGGTTAATGAATTGATAGGTAAAATCAGAGAAAATATCAAAGTCGGCCGAATCGCCAGATTTGAATTGGGCGAAAATTAAGAATAAAATTAATAAGATAATGAAAATTTTGGCTTTTATCTCCATCATGGTTCTTATCCTTATTTTAAGGAAGGAGCTTTGGCGGGGAGTAAAAGCCTAAGAAAGATAAGCTAAAATAGAAGACTCCCAACCAAAGCTTCAAGCTAAGGAAGGGAGTTTTTAAGTGGATAAAGGAGGTGAATCAAATGAATTGCGAGAAAAAAGAAGAAGTAGTTTTTGGTTATGGCGATGGTTCAACCCAAGATGGAAGGCGGGGAAAAATTTGCGGCTTTGATAAAGGGAAAAAGAGGGAAGATATGTTTTACATAAGGATTGAACCCGACAATAAAGAAAATCAAGCGGGAAGCAGAAGTCAAAAATAAATAATTTTATTGACTTTAGAGATTGGAAAGTATAGTATTTTTTTAAAGAACGTTGAACTATGGCGATTGATTTTTCGAACACCAAATCGTTAATGCAAAAGACGGTGGAGCATTTTCGGGGAGAGCTGGCGGCTATTCGCACCGGACGGGCGGTTCCGGCTTTAATTGAAAATATTGTCGTTAACGCTTATGGCGGTTCGGTAAGAATGACGGTTAAAGAATTGGGAACAATAAGCGCTTTTGACGCCCAAACGCTTTTTGTCCAACCGTGGGATCCATCCGTTATAGGCGAGATTAGACAGGGAATACTGGCGGCCAACGTTGGGCTGACTCCGACTATCGACAATAATATAATTCGCATTTCGGTTCCTCCGCTTACAACAGAAAGAAGGAAAGAATATGTCAAACTTCTTAAAGAAAAGACCGAAGAAGCGAGAGTTTCAATTCGAAATATACGTCAAGAAACAATGAAAGAAATTCGTTCGGCTTTTGAAGAAAAAGATATCTCCGAAGACGAGAAATTTCGATTAGAAAAAGAACTTCAGGAAATAACAGACGATTTTATCTCTCAGATCGACTCCTTAAGCGAGAAAAAAGAGAAAGAAATAATGGGAGAAATGTAAGAGAATTGTAATAAAGCTAACAAAGTCCTTGACAAGTCTTTCTAAAGGTGTTAATTTAATTTTAAATACTTTCTTTTTTCCAAATTTCGAGAATTGCCTCGAAAGAATGGAAAGATGAAAGAGAAATTTGAAAAGAGAGCGGTAAAAGGATTCGCGGAATGGACGCAAAATTTTGTTTCCACTCCGCGGATCCTAAAAAAATAATTCCCCGGACGCCCATAGGGCGTCCGGACAAGGGGGGGAGGGGGTGAATGACCTCAGAAATTGGGGTCTGAGAGTTTTACTCTCAGACTCAGAGGAAGCCTCGCTTTGCGAGATTTCCTCTTCCAACAAACAGGGGTCTGACCTCCTCTCCTCTATCAATCCGCTCTCTTCTTTTTCAAAAAGTTCCACCTTAAGGGTGGATTTTTTGATGGTTTCATTTTTATTTTTCTTATGTTAAAATATTCTTGTTTCTAATTTTATAAGATCTAAAAATGAGTAAGGAAAGTCCTTGGACATTAGAAAAATTCTTAAGAGTTTACGGCAATGGAAATTCTTCCAACAGCGATGGATTAGAACAAGGGGGTAATTTGGAATTTTTGCAGAATATTCAAAAGCGTTTCAAAAAGATTACGCTAGATGAATATAGTTTTTGGGCTGTTTATTATTTTGTTTTAAACATTGAGGGAGAAAAAGCGGAAATTTTTAGGCTTTTGACCAATGGAAAAGGCGCTCCCGATACGCATTGTTCAAAGCAGTTAGGCGGGAGACAAGGAGAGCATTTAGACGGAAGAATATTGAAGGCGGGCCGCGGAAAATTTCGTTCAAGTCAGCGAGACCGTTCTCGATTTTTGGATTTAACCAAACGAAATAGATAATTGGCAAATATTTACGCTTCTTTCTCTAAGTTTGGCAGATTAACAGGAGGCAGATTTATTTTTTTCTTATTATATTTTTCCAACGAAACCCTTAAAACTTTTTGTCTGTTTTGATTTTTGCATCTCGGCAGGGGGAGGGTGGTCGCTAAAAATGGCGTTGTGGTTAGGTTATCGATACAGAGTTTTAAGGCAATTTGATACATGCCCAAAGAAACCAAGTTTTCTTCTTTATAGATTTGTCCAAATTCGTTTGCCATTAGTTTTGCGTCTTGCGCGCTAATTACAAAAGAAATCAACGTTCCCGCGTTTCCAAAAATCGCTTTTTGGAGATCTTCTCCCAGTTGATCGACATATTGATTGGCCAAAGTTAAACAAAGCCGGTATTTTCTCGCTTCGGATAAAATTTTGGCAAAAGCGCTGGTGGCAAAGTTTTGAAATTCATCGACATAAAGATAAAAATCTCTTCTTTCTTCTTCGGCGACATTAATTCGATTCATGGCCGCAAGTTGCAATTGAGTAATAATCATCGCTCCCAAAAGCGCCGCGTTATCTTCTCCAATTTTCCCTTGAGCGAGATTGACTAAAAGCGCTTTTCCCGAGTTCATTATTTCTTCAAGATCGACGGTTGAATGATAACTGCCAATAATTTGTCTAATCGTTGGAGAAGAAGTAAATTGTCCGACTTTATTTAAAATGGGCGAAATCGCTTCGGTTCTTGTTTTTTCGTCCATTTTTTCAAACTCGTTTATCCAAAAACTTTTTAAAACCGGATCTTTTAGTTTTTCAAGAATTTTTTTTCGGAAATTTTTGTTGGATAAAATATCAATTACTTGAAGCATGGTAGGTTGAGGGGTTTCAAGCAGAGTCAAGATAGTATTTCTTAAGATATATTCAAGTCTTGGTCCCCAAGAATAGGAATATAGCTTATAGAAAATAGCGACAATGTTTGAGGCCACAAGCTCTTTATGGGCTGGATTTTTTATTTCAAGCGGATTTAAATGAAAAGGGTGTTCAGTATCGGAAGGATCAAGGTAACAAGTTTCATTAATTCGAAAAGAAGGAATATAATCGAGAAGAATTTCCGTTAGGTCTCCATGAGGGTCGATGACCGCAAGACCCTCTTTATTCCTTAAATCATTTATCGCCATATTGGCAATTAAAGTGGATTTTCCCGTGCCGCTTTTTCCTATAATATAAACATGTCTTCGGCGATCCTTTTTTTTAATTCCGAAAGTGGTTATTTTATTTTTATATTCTGTTCTGGCGATAAAATTAATTTCTTTTTTGTCCGCTTCGTCGACATTTTCCGCAATTGGCAAATTTGGCGGCGGTTCGCTTATGGCGTTTAGCGTCCAGGCGATATTTTTAATGCCGGAAAGAAGAGCGGACGGGGGATGCCAAAGCGACGCCAGTTCGTCTAAATTTAAAATTTGATTGTTGGGAGCCATCTCAAAAGAGCGGTTAATACAAGATTTAATAAGTTTTTGTTTTAAGAAAAGAGAGGGTTCTTTAAGTTTTAGGGAGTTGGATTCGCTTTGATAAGAAGAAAAGGCGTTTGCTAGGTTTTTTAAGGCGGCGTTTGAGTTGGCGATAATTCTTATATCGGTCCAAAAACCGCCGCAGCCGATTTTCGCGGCTATTTCTTTCGATTGAGGGTGGGGCAGAACTTTTCCTTCTGGTCCGGGGATGCCATTATCTATAAGCTTTTGAGCAAAACGCTGCCAATTTCCCGCTCGAGCAATTAGAATTTGAGTTATCATAATGTCGTTTGATCCCAGTTTTGACATCGTTCCCAAAATTGAAGAGAAAAGGTCTGTTTCTTTTGTTTCTTTAAAAGTTCTTAAGGGTAGATAAAATTTATCTCTTAAAACCAGTTGTCCGATTTTTGGTTCAATATTTTTTAAGTAGTTTGAAAGATAGTCTTTGGGAAGTTCGGTCATAACGCTTTCTGGATATTGAGCTGAAACTTGACTTTCAACATAGCCCTTTAGATCTTTGGGGCAGGCGATTAAGAAATGAATTGTTTGTTCAACACAAGCGACTTCAAAAGAAACGCAAACCGGAGGTTTGAGAGAAAAAAGCGGTTTTGGCGGAAGGGAAGCAAAAGAGGCAAAAAGCTGAACCGCGGATTCGGGAGTTTTTTCAATTGATTTGGGAACGCGGATTTCAATTAGGGAAAAAGCGGTTTCGTCGGATAATTTTTCGGGTTTAACCGTTTTATCGGAAAAAGGAAAAAGATTGTCTTTTAGGGTAAAAATAAAATTTAGCGGATTAGACATATGATTAAAGTAATTTTAACATATTAATGGGTTAACGAGTTAACGGGTTAAAGAGTTAACGAGTTAAAGAGTTAACGAGTTGGCGAGTTAAAGAGTTAACGGGTTGGCGGGTTGAAGGGTTGTTTTAAATTGGTTTGGCGATGACCAAAAGCCGTTTAAGACTTGTTCCCGGCGGCCAGCAGGTTTGGAGAATTAAGATTTCTTCTTGAACTTCTTGAGTAAGCCATTTTGTGTCATCGGCCGAAGTTATTAGGCGATCGACGATCTTATAAATAAATTTTTTTCCGCCGTAAAAAACGATTATTTCGTCTCCTGCCGTTAGCTCTTTAAGAAGGTAAAAAACCGCGTTATATCGGGAAATATTAATTGGCGAATTAGTCGAGTGAGAGAAAAGATAAATTCGGCCGCCTTCTCCGGGGAATTTTGTTCCCAAAGAATGCGCCACGCCTTCTTTTAGGAGTCTTTTATATTCTTCTTCGTCTGCTGGATTAACATTGGGAATGATTTTTGAAACGGCGTTAATTTTGGGAATAACAATCGAAAAATCGGCGCTTACTCCATATTTTTCCGCTTCTTTGGCCGTTTCTTCCCGTCTTTCTTTTTCTTTTTCCTCTTCAATTGCCGTTTGAGCAAGTTGTTTGGCGTAAACTAGATCATTTTTTTGGGGCGATTTTTTCTTAAGACGATAGGCAATTTCTTCTTTTAAAATCGGCGCTAGGTTAATTGCCAACAAAAGAAAAGAAGAAAGAATTAAACCAAAACCCAAAAATTGACTCGGGCGCGATTTTAATTTTTGTTTGGAAGACGGCGGGGGGGTTTGAGCCGCCGTTTTCCATTTGGCGTCGTAAAGAATTATTTCCATAATTTAAAAATATCAGATCAATATTTTTCCAAAAATTATCAAGATTTGGTTAAATTAAAATAGCAAAATAATAAGACAAAAAATTTTATTATCCGATAATTTTAGTATAATAAAATTACATTTAATTTTTATTTTATCCTCTAGTATTGTTGGGTATTATCTCTTATTTTTTATATAAATTCAAGAAATAGATTCAAATTGCCGCTTGACAACTATTTTTTTATATCCTATAATCTCCCCGTAAAAGTTTATTATTATTTTTTGTAATATTTATAATATTTAAAAATGAAGAAAAATCAGCTTAAATTTGCCGCGGCGGCTGCGGCTGTTACTATTTTTTCTTTCGCAAAACCTTCTTTGGCGGCTGTTCGCTGCGAAACTCAATATGGCGGCGGCGAGGTCTGTATCCGAACCGGAAAACTTCAGGTTGATAAAAAAGTTTGGAATCCAGTTAAAAATGAATTTGTTGACAATATAAATGTCGCCGACGATTTTCGTTTTAAGTCCGGAGACGAAGTCAGGTTTAAGATTATAGTTAAAAATGTTGGCGACGATACCTTGGAGAATGTCAACGTTAAAGATTTTTTACCCACCAATTATCTTTTCTTTACCGGCGAAACTCCTTCTGAATTTAATTTCCGTTATCTTAATCCGGGGGTTAGTCAAGAGATGGAAGTTAAGGCGAGAGTTAAGGCCGAAAGTCAACTTCCCAAAAATACGACAGTTTGCGTTTTGAATACGGCCGAAGCGAAATCGGGAGATGAAAACGATAAAGATACCGCCCAACTTTGTATTGGGCCTAAGGTTTTAGGAGTATCTACTTTACCAAAAACCGGTTCGTTTGGAATTCTGCTTTCCGTTGCTGCGGCTTTTGTCTCCGGGTTTATCGGTTTTATTTTGATTAGATTTAACCGAAAACCATAAAAATACCCCGAATTTGAGGTCGGGGATGGAAGCTGCCCAATTACAACTTCCGTCTCCGGTTTCAAATTCCCAAAAAGGGAGGTTCCACAAGGAACTAACCGGAAGTACTTTAACAGCTTCAAACCGCCTTTTTGTAGGTAAATTAGCGGTATTAAAGAGTTCTTTTTTGTCGTCGCATTTTGAATTTAGAGAAAAGATTCTAAGAAGAGTTTTTTCCCTAAATTTAAATTTTAAATTTAGGGATTGCTTCGAATTTTCTGCTTCTCCAAATGCGGAGTAGCAGGAGAATCAAGCAGTCGTACATTGAAAGGGCATCACTAAGATAGTCCAGGGTTCAAAGCGCAAAGTCCAAAATTGCGCTAGGACTTTGGATTATGATGCAAAATACGAGAAACGCAGAGAAATTGGCCAGTAGCGAAAGTTGAATGGCTAATAACTGGTGTGGCAAAAGCCTCTTTGAAAATACTCAAGCAAGCCAGACTATGGGAGCAAGGGAAAGTAAAAATTCAAAAGGTAAAAGTTCAAATAATAATTCAAAAGTTTATAACTTTTTACTTTTAAATTTAAATTTTGACTTTTGACTTCTAACTTTTAACTTGTTCTTGTAGTCTGGTTTGTTTGAGAAAAAAATTCAAGGAGGCTAAGACCGCCGGCCTCCTTTTTACATAGACAGGGTAATTCGCCGACGCCCGAGGCAATGTGTCAAGGGCGTCTAGTTCAAGGAGAGGAAAAAATGAAGAAAGGATTGGTTTTTTCTATAGTAGTAGGAGGAGTAATATTAGTACTCGTTTGGGTACTAGTGATAAAGCCAGCGGGGGCGGGTGGCTCGGCCACGGCCACGCCCGCGACGGCCACGCCTGCGACGGCCACGCCAACACCGACGAGCGTGCCTCAGGTTACGTCGACGAACGGATCCAACAAGTGGGGCACTGTAGCTTGGCATTCCGAGAACCAAGCGAGGTACGAGCGGTACGGGTGCGCCCCTGTTGGAGGTGACCACGAGGAGAACCAAATGACAGGGCAGTTGTGGACCAACGTCCGAGGTTTTGATGAGAGGCTCTATTTCGCTCTTCCTGCTGGCGTAACGGTCTGGTTCGAGGGTCATCTCGGGGGAACCGCGTGGTTCCAGGATCTTGGAATGGACCCAATGCCCGACCTGGTCAAGCAGTGGGGCGAACTGCTCTCGCGGGACGGGGTACTGACTTCCACGGTCTTTATCCTGCCCGACGTCGTACGCGCCGACTCCCTGGTTCGGGTCGTGCAGAATGATTCGAATGGTAACATGGGGAAGGAGTTCTCAGTCGTGCTCGGCGACTTGCGGCAGTATGTGCCGATCGTGGTGAAGGTGCGAGGACAAGATGGAACGGTGGTCGATTTGACCAAATCGCAGCAAGCGCCCGCGTCAGCCACGGCTCGCCGTGTCGCTTCCGGCAAACCCGATCCCAACAAGCCGAACTCGGGCGAGGCAAGGTTCGTTCAGGGAGACGAGGTTTGGGGATATGAGATCTTTCTCGATAGCGGGCAGAAATGCTCGGGCGGGAATTGCTATCTCCCCTCGGCTCCCGGGTCGGGTGTGGTGAAGGACGGAGTTGTAAATCCATGGCCGAACGAGGTGCCCCGAGGTACCTCTCCATGGAAGCCGTCCTGAGTGTTTCTCGGATGAGGGAGGTTGATGAAAAGATGAGTGTTTAGTTGATGCAGATCAACAAAAACGCAAATCCCAGTATATCAGCCTCCCGAGTTCTATTTTAAACATAAAGAAATTTGTGCTTAGAATCGAGCTCATGAAAAAAAAATTAAAAACAATTAAGAATTTAAATAAGGGAGCAGTTAAGAAGCTCCCGATTTTTGATGGAGAAAAACCGTTAGTTACGGTTTTAATGACAGCATATAACGCTGAAAGATTTATCAAAGATTCTCTTGAGAGTATTATTAGTCAAACTTATAAAAACCTGGAAATTATTGTTGTTGACGATGGTTCTACAGATAACACTTTAAAAATTGTAAAAAATCTCCAAAAGATAGATAAAAGAATTAGAGTTTTCCAGATGAAAAAAAACAGCGGGCCAAGCCTGGCTTCAAATTTCGGTATTAAAAAAGCCAAGGGTGAGTTTATTGCCAGAATGGACGCTGATGATATTTCTTTTACTGACAGAATTGAAAAACAAGTTAAATTTTTAAGAGAAAATCCGGAAGTTGTCTTGGCCGGCGGGCAATGTGTTTTAATCAATGGAAAAGGGGAAGTAATCGGGAATAAGAAATTCGCCTTAAACCATAAAGATATTTATAATTCTCTTTTTTCAGTCAATCCAATACAACATCCTTCTTGTATTGTAAATATGAGATTGCTCCCCAAAAGTAAATTTATTTACCATAATCATTCGGTTTTGGCCCACGATTTGGAATTGGTTTTTGAATTAAGCCAATATGGGAAATTGGCGAATCTTAATGATGAGATTTTGTTTTACCGCCAGTATCCAAGTTCTTTGTCTTTAAGAAATCCAAAGGAAACTTTTAAAGCTACAATTGAAATTAGGAAAAAGGCGTTAAAGGTTTACGGATACAAACCAACTTTGTTTGGTTGGGTAACCCATTTTGGTCAAATAATATTGGTTTCGTGTTTACCAAATTTTTTAGTTTATCCGATATTTGCATTTTTAAAAGGTTTAATGCCTTTGAAAAATATGATTCCGAAACTTTCTTTTAAACCTTTTTCTTTTTTTGTTTCTCCGCGAATTGAACCATCGACTGCAAAAATTGGTTAAATACTTGTAGAATTAAACTGCTAGGATGAAAAATATTTTTAAAAAATATTTTGGAATTTGGGTTGCTGTTTTGTTTTGGTTGGCAATTGTTGCTACAAATTTTTCTCCCAATACTTTTCTTTCCGGCTGGGATAATCTGCATCCAGAGTTTAATTTTTCTGTGAATTTAAAAAGAGCCTTGTTTGCTTCCTGGCAAGAATATCAAGGATTGGGACTTTTAGGGGGAATGGGGCATGCGTCGGATTTGTTTAGACAAATATTGCTTTGGATTTCCTCTTTTGTTTTACCGGTAAATTTTATCCGTTATTTTTTTCATTTTTCCATGTTGCTTGCGGGGTCATTGGGTATTTATTTTTTGCTGAAAGATTCTATTTTGGAAAAATCCGGTGAAAGCCCTAAAAAATGGGGAAGCTTGGGTGGGGCAGTTTTTTATCTTTTTAATTTAGGAATGCTGCAGATGTTTTATGTACCTTTCGAAGTTTTTTCAGTTCATTTTGGTTTTTTGCCTTGGCTTTTTTGGGGAGTTTTTAAATATCTAAAAGATACTTCAAAGAAAAATTTGCTAATTTTTTTGCTGATTAATATTTTGGCAGTTAGTCAGGGGTATGTGGCTACCGTTTTTATTGTTTATCTTATGGCTTTGTCGTTATTTCTCATAGCCTACTTTCTTTTTTATCGACAACATTTAAAAAGAATTTTTTTAATACTTATTTTTACTTTTTTAATTAACGCTTTTTGGCTGCTGCCAAATTTGTATTTTGTTTTTAATGATGTTTGGACCAATACGGGCGCAAAAATCAACTTGATGTCGACTGAGAACAATTTATTGTTAAATAAAAAATATGGAGATTTTAAAGATGTTTTGCTTTTAAGGGGTTTTTGGTTCGAAAATACTGAACTGCAAGCAAGCGGGATAACGGAGTATATTATGGGGGAATGGGTAAACTACCTGAATAAGCCGCTGGTGACGGAAGTTGGTTATGTTCTTTTTGGATTATCGATTTTAGGGATGATTCTGGCGATTGTCACCAAGAACAAAAAAGCGGTTTTGTTTATGCCGGTTTTTTTGTTGGGTTTTACGTTTTTAGCTAATGACGCACCAATTTTTTCTTTTTTGGCTAGACTGCTTTATAAACTCCCACTCTTTTCGCAAATATTCAGATTTCCGTTTACAAAATTTTCAATATTAACGGCTTTTTGTTTAGCGATTTATTTTGGGATTTTAATCGCTGAAATAACTAGAATGAATTTTAAGAAAGTTGAAATATTCGGATACATTCTTATTTTTTTACCGGCTGTTTTTATGTGTCCGGTTTTTCAGGGTAAATTATTTTATATAAAGGAAAAAGCAAAAATTCCGTCTGAGTATTTTGAAGTTTTTAATTTTTTTAAAAACCAGGACCAGGATACACGGATTGCGAATTTTCCTCAAACCATTTTTTGGGGCTGGACAAATTATAAATGGGGAGAACAGCTTTACAGCGGGTCTGGTTTTATTTGGTATGGAATTCAGCAGCCGATTTTAGATCGCGCTTTTGATGTTTGGTCAAAGCAGAATGAAAATTATTATTGGGAAATTTCTCAAGCCCTTTATTCTAAAAATCAAGAGCTTTTTGAAAAGATATTTGATAAATATCAGATAAACTGGCTGCTTTTTGACGGCAATGTTATTAATACCAACGAATACCGGGCTTTGGGGGTTGAACTTCTTGAGGATATTTTATCCAATTCAGAGAAATTTTCACTGGTTGCCGTTTTTGGCAAAATAAAAATATATAAAGTGAATTTAGATTCATCATATAACAGTTTTGTCGCTTTGGCTGAAAATCTTCCGCAAATCGAGCCATCATATGAATGGAACAATTTTGACCAGGCATATCAAGAGTACGGCAATTATTTTAGCGAGAATTTAAAAAATTTAAGCCGCGCGATATATTATCCTTTTCGTTCTGTATTTACCGGAAGAAAAACGGAAGAATTAACTTTTGACATAGAAGAACGCGAAGGCGAATTCGTTTTCAGGCAGAAAATTTCTTCCGATTTTCGAGGGCATGACTTAGTTCTTCCGTCTGAGTATGAGGGCAAGGAGCTTGTTTATGTTAATCCAGACAATCTTGGTCAAATTCAATATTTTCTTCCAAGAGCAAGTTTAAAAGAAGATGTTGTCGAGGTGGTGTTTCCAAAAATTAATGGTTATTTTAGCGCCAACCTTAACTCGAATAAAGATTCTAGATTTTTGGTTGAAGCCAGAAATTGCAACTTTTTTAGCAAAGGCAAAGTTGAAAACAAAAAAGAAGGGGAATATTTAAGGCTTTTGTCTTTAGACGCCAACAATTGTTCAGCCGCTTATCCATTAATAAATTTTCCCCATAATTTAAGCTATTTAATTAAAGTCAACGCAAAAAATGTTAAAGGGAAAAGTCTTCTTTTTTGGCTTGAGAATATTAATTTAAGACGCGCCGATCAAGAGCTTTATCTTCCTAAAAACAAGGAGGTTTCTTATATCATTCAACCGCCGATGACTGAAGATGGGTTGGGATATACCTTGCATTTTGATAATATTTCTATAGGGAGAAAAGAAACAATTAACGATTTGGGCGAGGTTTCGGTTTATCTTCTTCCGTATAGGTTTTTGACTCAGCTTGCTTTGGTTCCCAAAACCGAACAAGTTCTTCCTCCTTTGATAAGAAGCGATTTAAAGGTTGATCACCCCAACCCTTCTTTGTATATTGTTAACTTGGAAAATCTTATTGATGAAAGCAAGGATCAGACGTTAATTCTTTCTCAGTCTTTTCATTCCGGTTGGCGGGCTTATGAAGTAGGCGGCATAAGCGATGAATTAAAAACAATGGACAAAATTAAGGCGACTTTCGCTCCCTTGTTTGGCAAAGAAATAAAAGATCATATTTTGGTTAACAATTGGGAAAATGGGTGGAAAATCGACTCTTCAGTTAATAATTCAAAATTTATTGTCTTAATCTTTTGGCCTCAATATCTTGAATATTTGGGTTTTATATTCCTTCTTTTGACATTTTTGGTTTTGATTTTTTGAGAATTTGTCTCTTTTGACTAAAGTCTTACTTTTGTTTAGCCAATTTTTGGCGACTGGCGATTATCCTTATTTTAGCGCTCGTTAAAAATATTAATTGGGGATGGGGGTGTAAATTGAGACGAAGGGTCTTGACTATCTTGCTTATTATTTTGACGTTTTTGGCTTGGATATTTGTTTTCTGCTTGTTTTTTAGTCTGCCCCGCAAGCCGGTTGTTCAGCCTGTAAGAGTAATTACCGTTGAGGTAACAGCTATTCCAACGGAAACTCCGCTGCTGATTACGACTACCCCTATCGTAATTACCGCAACCCCGGAGCCTACGGCGATAGTAATTCCGAAAGTAACCGTAGAAGTGGTAACGGCGACGCCTGAGCCAACTCCAAGAGTAGTTACGGCCATCCCTTCGTCCAGAACGCCCGCTCCCGAGACAGATCCCTGACAAAACAAGAATTCTCTCGTTAAACGAAGGCGTTTTTCAGAGAGAACCTCCTTGATCTTTAGGGAGAGGAGATTCCCAACCCAACGTTTTGAATGCCTCTCCCTTTCTTTATAAATACTGCCGCTTTAGAAATTTTTGTTTTTAAGTTATACTTGACTTCTGATGGATCCTTTGAGTTTATTATTATTCATTATTATTCTTTCGCTTTTGGTCTTTGTTCATGAATTGGGTCACTTTTTGGCGGCTCGTCGGGCCGGAATTTTTGTTGAGGAATTTGGTTTTGGTCTTCCGCCGCGAGTTTGGGGTAAAAAGGTTGGCCAAACGATGTATTCAATAAACGCCTTGCCTATTGGCGGTTTTGTAAAACTATATGGGGAAGATGGCGAGGAACAGCCCCAAAAAAATTCAAAGTTAAAAATTGAAGGGAAGGCATTTTACGAAGCCAGTCTTTGGCAAAGGTTAAGAGTTTTATTGGCGGGCGTTTTTATGAATTTGCTTTTGGGTTTTATAAGCTTTTCTTTAGTTTATTTTATTTTAGGAATTCCAACGCCAACCGGAAAAGTAGTGGTGGATGGTTTTACGAAAGACTCGCCGGCCAAAGAGGCGGGAATAAAAGAAGGGGACGTTATAGTTTCTGTTGATGGTCAAAAAATAACCCGTTATAAGGAATTAAGTTCTCTTATGGAAAAAAAGGCGGGGGAGAAAGTAAAATTTGAGATTGAAAGAGAGAAAGATAATCCTTGTCAGATTGATACTGGGGGCAAAGAAAAGATTCTTGCGGATAAAGATAGCGGCTGTCGGTGTTCCGACAACAATTTAATTTGTTATATAACGCCGCGCAAAATTCCCAAAGAAAAATCTTTAACAGAAGGCCCTTTGGGCGTGGTGGTTTCCGATTCTGTTTATAGCAAGAACTATCCTTTTTGGCAAATTCCGTTTTTGGGAATAAAAGAAGGGATTAGAGAATCTTTTGAATGGGGGAAAAATATAATTGTCTCTTTAGAAATGGTTTTTGTCGGTCTTTTTACTCGCGGTCAAATTCCCAAAGAAATCGCCGGTCCGGTTGGAATTTATCAGGTAACTAAACAAGTGGCTAAAAGCGGTTTAGTCGCTATTTTGGGTCTTTTGGGAATTCTCTCGGTTAATTTATCAATAGTAAACATTTTGCCTTTTCCGGCGTTAGACGGCGGAAGACTCATTTTTTTGGCCTACGAGGGAATTAGGCGAAAACGCCCAAATCCCAAAGTGGAAAGTTGGGTAAACATGATCGGCATGGCCTTCCTCTTGGGCCTTATGGCCTTGATTTCTCTAAACGATATTTTAAGAATTGTGAGAAAGTAAAAATTTATTGATAAAAAGGAAAGATCGTTTTAAATTCAGTTAAACTAATTTTCCAATGTTGTCAGACAACATTGAACAAATGCAAGAAAAAGCGATGGTGGTAAATTGTGGTAAAATTGGTTGGTGAATAAAAAAACCGCTGAGAAAATTTTTAGAGAGATTGCCGCCGCCAAAAGAATTCTTTTGGCCTTGCATATTTCTCCCGATGGCGATAGCATTTCTTCGACGCTTGCCATGTATTTTTATCTTAAAAGACAAAGAAAAAATGTTAAGATAATCTCTTTTAGTCCGCTTCCGCCAAGACTTTCTTTGATTCCCCAACTAAAAAAAATTGAAGAAAAAATTGAATTGGAAAATTTTTCAAAACTTAATTTTTCCGATTTTGATCTTTTTATCGCTCTAGACAGCGCTCAAGAAAAGATGATTACCAGAAGCTCTTTTCCGACAAAATTTCCTTCGGGTTTTAAGATTATTAATATCGACCACCATTTAACCAATACTCGATATGGCGATATAAATCTTGTTTTTTATTCTTCTTCCACGGCAGAAATTCTTTATCGACTTTTTAATTTTTGGGGGGTTAAAATTGACAGCAAACTTTCAAAATTGCTTTTTTGGGGCATTCTTACCGATACGGGTTGTTTTCAGTATTCCAACGCTTCTGCGGAAACTTTTATAATCGCGGCGGATCTTCTTAAAAAGGGCGCTTCGCTTAGAGAGACGGTTTTTTTTAATTTTCGTTCCTACTCTTTTAAAACTTTAAAATATTGGGGGAAGATTCTCGAAAATCTTAGAATAGACGAAAGCGAAAAGTTTATTTGGTCTAAAATAAGCCAAAAAGAATGCGAAGAGCTGGGGATTAGTCCAGTAGAGATCGAAGGGGCCGCCAATCTTTTTTTACCGGTTGTTCTTAATACAGAATTTGGTATAATTCTTAATGAAGAAACAAAGGATTTAGTTAGAGGATCAATGCGTTCTCGTTTGAATTTTGATGTTTCCAAAATCGCTCTGGAATTGGGCGGAGGCGGGCATCGAGAGGCGGCTGGATTTTCTCTTCAAATGTCTTTAGACGAGGCCGAAAAAATTGTCCTCGAAACAGTAAGAAAATATATCAAATAAAGAGACTTTAAAAGTAAATAAGGAAGGGGGTGCGCTTTAGTTAAATTATGGCTACAATTGTTAAAAAACAACCCGGACAAACGGAAGATCAGCTTATCGCTTTATTTCGAAAGAAAGTTCTTGCCGACGATATTTTGGGCGAGCTTAAAAAAAGAGAATTTTATATTAAACCTTCTCGGGCTAAATATGAACGCATGAAAAAGCTTAAGAAGGGGAAAAGATAATTTTTATAATTAACAAAATTATGTTGAAAGCGAAGATAGAGGAACAGATAAAAGAAGCCCTAAAAAGCGGCGACAGCATTCGCTTGTCTGTTTTAAGATTTCTTCTTTCAGCCATTAAAAACGAAGAAATTGCCAAACAAAAAGAAGCGGATGATGAAGATGTTGTTGCTGTCGTCCAAAGACAAATCAAACAGAGGAAAGAATCAATTGAAAGTTATCGAAAAGCGGGACGTAAAGATTTAGCCCAAAAAGAAGAGGCAGAATTAACTATTTTGAATACTTTTCTTCCTCAGCAACTTTCAGAAGATGAGGTTAAAAAAATTGTCGAAGAAATAAGATCCGAACTTTCCGAAACAGAAAAAAATAATTTTGGAAAAGTAATGAGCGCGGTTATGGGGCGGGTTAAAGGCAAGGCGGATGGAAATATCGTTGCCAAGATAGTTAAAGAAAGTCTCTCGCAAGATTAAAAAAATATTTTTTTGATTATTTTGATCCAGTAGAAGGATAATAAATTCCAGTTGACACAATATGTCTAATTCCGTTTTAATTTCTTCAGAGTCTCGTTATCCGATTAATCGCAGGAGGATAAGAAAAACAGTTTTAGATTATCTTGCCAAAATCGGTCTTGAAGACGCCGAAGTTTCTGTCGCCATTGTCGGGTCTAGGAAAATAAGAGAATTAAATCGAAGATGGCGAAAATTGGATGAGCCGACGACGGTTTTAACGTTTGGGCTCGAAGAACCGCGCGGGGCGGACGGCGTTTTAAGAATTGGCGATATTATTATTTCTTATCCAGAGGCAAGAGTTATCGCTCAAGAAGATAATTTAGTTATGGATGAAGCCATAGACAAGCTTCTTTTACATGGGCTTAACAATTTATTGGAAAATAAAGATGACAGCAAGTTTTTATCTCAAATATCGTCCACAAAGATTTCAGGATCTTGACAGCGCTTCAGCTCGAGAGGAATTGATTAAAATATTTAAATCTGGTCGATTTCCTCACGCTTTCTTGTTTTCAGGCACAAAAGGAATTGGCAAAACTTCCGCCGCGCGAATTGTGGCCAAAGCGGTTAACTGCGAAGCAAACGCAAAACGAGGAAAAAATAAGGAAGGAGAAGCAAAGAATGAATTTGAGCCTTGCAACCAATGTTCCTCTTGTCTTTCGATTACGAGCGGCTCCAATATTGACGTTCTTGAAATAGACGCCGCTTCCAATCGGGGAATAGAAGATATAAAAGATTTGCGGGAGAAGATTAAATTGGCGCCCGCTTCGGCAAAATATAAGGTTTATATTATTGACGAAGCGCATATGTTAACTACGGAAGCTTTTAACGCTCTTTTAAAAACTCTTGAAGAGCCTCCGCCTCACGCTCTTTTTATTCTTTGCACCACCGATCCGGAAAAACTTCCCAAAACAATTATTTCCCGCTGTCAACAAATAAAATTTAAGAAAGCGACGGAAAAGGAAATTATCGAAAGACTTATTAAAAATTGTCGCGAAGAGAATCTTGAATACGAAGAAGAGGCGCTTGGCAAAATCGCCAAATTAAGCGAGGGGAGTTTTCGAGACGCGGTTAAACTTTTGGATCAAGCTTCTCTTTCGGGAAAAATTACAACCCAAGAAGTTGAGAAGGTTTTGGGAATTTCCGGCGATCTTAAAATAGAAGATTTTCTAGGGTTAATGGAAAAAAGACAAACAAAAGAAGCTCTTTCTTGGATCGATAAGGCAATCAATGATGGCGTCAGCCTTCGACTTTTGACAGAGAACTTGTTAGAAAGATTGAGGATTCTTTTATTGGGACATTTTGGCATTGGCGAAATTGAAAAAGGTTTTAATTTTTCAATTCCTGAAATTAAGACTCTTATTGAACTTTTTACCCAAGCTTATTATGAGTTAAAAAGCGCCGTTATTCCGTCTCTTCCGCTGGAGCTTGCGGTTATCAAGTGGGATGAATTGGGAAAGAAAGGGAATGACGACAGCGGCGAAAAAAAAGATAAAGACAAGGCTAAATTGGAAGAAGCGCCTGTTTTTGATCCCCAAAATTCTATTTCTTTTTCTGAGGTTGTCGCCAAATGGCCTTTAATTTTAGAAAAGGTTAAACCCCTTAATCACTCCGTTCAGGCTCTTCTTAAATCAACTCGACCGGTCGCTTTTGAGAGAAATTTTTTAATTCTCGAGGTTTTTTATAAGTTTCATAAAGATCAGCTAGAGACCGAAAAATGCCGCCGAATATTTGAAAAAACAGCAAGCGAAGTTTTGGGAACAGAAGTTAAACTTAAATGCAGTTTGAGCGAAAATCAAAGGCCGATTAATCCCCCGCCTAAATTAGATGATTTTTCTTTGGCCGAAGATTCCTCGGTTAAAATTATGAAAAAAGAAAATTTAAACTCGAAAAAGACGGACGACGATGATATAATTAGACTGGCGGAAGAAATTTTTAACAAAAATTCAATTAACTAAATTTTTTTAATTAGATAATTTAATCAAGGAGGTTGGAAAAATGAATAATCCTTTTAAATCATTGGGCGATCTTAAAAAGATGCGCGATCAAGCAGTCGCCATTCAAAAACAATTGGCGCAAGAGAGAATAGAGCTTAACGAAGATGGAGTTCATATCGTCATTTCCGGCGATCAAAAAATTCTTGAATTTGAAATTCAGGGAATCAAGAATGATATGGTGAGAGAAAAACTTAATAAGGCTATTAAGATTTCCCAAGAAACCGCCGCTAAAAAACTTCAGGAAATGAGCGGCGGGTTGAAGGGACTTTTGGGTGGAGAATAACTTCTTTCATGCAAGCGCCAAAAGCAATTTCCCGTTTAATAGAATCTTTTGAAAAATTGCCCGGGATTGGGCCAAAAACCGCTCAGCGGTTGACTTTTTATCTTCTTCATGTTCCGCAGGAGATGTTGGAGGAATTTGCAAGTTCGCTTGAAAATTTAAAGAAAAATACGGTTTTATGTTCGCTTTGTTTTAACGTTGCCGAAAGCGATCCTTGTTCCATTTGTTCTTCGACTGGCCGAGATCATGGCCTTATTTGCGTGGTTGAACAGCCGCTTGATGTTTTGGCTTTGGAAAGAGGGGGAAAATATCAGGGGGTTTATCATGTTTTGCATGGAGCAATCTCTCCTCTTAACAATATCGGTCCGGACGAGATCAAGATAAGAGAATTGCTTAATCGCATTCGCGAAAGTTCAACAGAAATTCGGGAAATAATTTTGGCCACCAATTCCAATATGGAGGGCGAAGCGACGGCAATGTATATTGCCAAAGAAATTAAAAGCCAAAATTTTAAAGTCAAAATAACACGGTTGGCGCACGGATTGCCGGTGGGGGGAGATGTTGAATATGCCGATGAAATTACTCTTCAGCGGGCGATGGAGGGAAGAAGAGAATATGGAGGGTAATAAGATAGCGTTGGGGATAGGAGGAATCTTTGACTCTCAATTTTGATTGTTGTTTACTGTTTGGCGATTTTCTTTTACAATAAAAATATATGAATAAAGGAATAGCGGGGGATGTTTTCGAAACCTTGGGCGGAATTGTTCAGGGGGCGGGAAAACAGGCGGTAAAACAGATTAAAAAAATGGGCAAAGACGCGGCGGAAGCTTTGGGAGTTAAGCCGCCGGTAACCGAGTCTTTGGAGAAAATTAATCCGGCGGCCCATAACGAAGATCAGTACCAGAAAATTGACAAAGCCGCAAGAGAAAGAGCGGCGGCTAATTACAAACAGATTTTGGCGGAAATTCGACAGCTTCAACACAAAAGAAAAGAGGAGGAGCAGGCTTACCGAGCCGGTCCTTCTGGTCAAAAAGCGGAAACGACGGTGATTAAACAACTGGAGGTGGCAGAGCAACCTAAAGCAAAACTGGAAAAAGCCCCAGCTGAAGCGGAAAAAGAAAAGTTGCCGCCGCTTCCGGTTAAGCAGGCTTCGCGCAAAACGGAAATGTTCCGGGGAGCTTCTGGATAATCTAATAAAGATCTTTCTAAAGTAGGCTCGTTTTGTTTCTGCGCAGAGGCAAAATTTTCCAGTATTATGTCGTTAAATTAACCGGACGATAGTTCGATAATGTTTTCTTATTTGTTTTTTGTTTAATACTGCAATAAAAAAGATGGGGTCGGTAATTAATTTTGTATTTTTGCTGAAGAAGTTACGATACATTTGAGACAATGAAAAGATTTGCCAGCAGATTTTCATCACTTAAGATACATTCTTCCCAAGTTTAAGAAATGGCAGTATCGTGCCCTTATGATCACGATACAG
>Ga0101944_10001575_pt1 | contig 45480 bp, 26 predicted proteins | sample DewCreD2012metaG_FD_75245 | JGI IMG/M metagenome (GOLD analysis project Ga0101944, IMG submission 75245) | Hot spring sediment bacterial and archeal communities from British Columbia, Canada, to study Microbial Dark Matter (Phase II) - Dewar... ... | reverse complement strand
AGCTGTTGAAGTCCTCGAAGGCGACGCCGTGTTCCAGCAGGTATTTGCCGGCGGGCGAACTCTTCTTGATCGCGCCGGCGGGCGAGATGTGGTCGGTGGTGACGCTGTCGCCGAAGATGCCGAGCGCGCGCGCGCCGGTGATGGGCTGGATGCTGCCGGGCGTGAGCGAGAAGTTCTCAAAGAACGGCGGCTCCTGGATGTAGGTGGAATGCCGATCCCACTCATACACGTTGCCGACGCTGGACGGGATTTCATTCCACTTCGGATTCTGCGCGGCGAAATCCTTGTAGAGCTTGCGGAACACTTCCGGCTTGAGCGCGGATTGCATCGCGTCGCGGACTTCCTGGAGCGTGGGCCAGATGTCGGCGAGATAAACGGCGTTGCCTTCCTTGTCGTTGCCGAGCGGCTCGCAGCTCAGGTCAATGTCCACGCGGCCCGCGAGCGCGAACGCAACGACGAGCGGCGGCGACATGAGGAAGTTCGACTTCACGTTCTGATGCACACGCGCCTCGAAGTTGCGGTTGCCCGAGAGCACGCTGGCGGTGACGAAATCGTTCTTCACGATGGCGTCTTCGATGGCCGGGTCGAGCGGACCGGAATTGCCGATGCACGTCGTGCAGCCGTAGCCGACCGTGTTGAAGCGCAGCTTGTTCAGATACGGCGTGAGGCCGGTCTTCTTGAGGTAATCGGTCACGACGCGCGATCCCGGAGCGAGCGACGCCTTGACGGCGGGATTCACCTTAAGACCGCGTTCAACGGCCTTCTTCGCGAGCAAACCAGCGGCGAGCATGACGCTCGGGTTGCTGGTGTTTGTGCAGCTCGTGATGGCGGCGATGACGACCGAGCCGGTGCCGATGCTGGCTTTCTTCTTCGCGGCGGTCTCGACTTTGACGGACTTGCCGAAGACCTGGCGCGTCTTGCCGAAACCGTTTTCGGTGACGGGACGTTGCACGGCGTTGAAGAACTCGCGGCGCAAGTTGCCGAGTTCGATACGGTCCTGCGGACGCTTCGGGCCGGCGACGCTGGGCTTCACGGTCGCGAGGTCGAGCTCGACGACTTGCGAGTATTCGATCTGGCCGGCCTGCGGGATGCCCCAAAGCCCCTGCGCCTTGTAATAGTTCTCATACATCTTGCAGTGCGCTTCGCTGCGACCGGTGGCGCGCAGGTAATTCACGCACTCCTCGTCAATCGGGAAGAAGCCCATCGTCGCGCCATATTCCGGCGCCATGTTGGCAATGGTCGCGCGGTCCACGACCAGCAGCGCCGCCGCGCCGGGGCCGAAGAACTCGACGAACTTGCCGACGACCTTCGCCTTGCGAAGCATCTGCGTGACGGTGAGCGCGACGTCGGTAGCGGTGACGCCTTCCTTGATCGCGCCGGTGAGATGCACGCCGACGACGTCCGGCGTGAGGAAATAAACCGGCTGGCCGAGCATGCCCGCTTCCGCTTCGATGCCGCCGACGCCCCAGCCGACGATGCCGAGGCCGTTGATCATCGTGGTGTGCGAGTCGGTGCCGACGAGCGTGTCGGGGTAGTGGATAGCCGATGGCCCATCGCCAATGGCCAGGACGCCTTTCGCGAGATACTCCAAGTTCACCTGATGGACGATGCCGATGCCGGGCGGGACGACCTTGAACGTGTCGAACGCCTGCATGCCCCATTTGAGGAACTGGTAACGCTCGCGGTTGCGGGTGAATTCCAGCTCGAGGTTTTTCTGCATCGCGTCGGGCGAGCCGGCGAAGTCCACCTGCACGGAATGGTCCACCACGAGGTCCACGGGCACGAGCGGTTCGATGATTTTGGGATTCTTGCCGAGCCGGGCGACGGCGCTGCGCATGGCGGCGAGGTCCACCAGCAGCGGCACGCCGGTGAAGTCCTGCAACACGATGCGCGCGACAACGAAGGGGATTTCCTCGGTGCGCGGCGCGTTGGGCTGCCAGTTGGCCAGCGCCCGCACCGCGCTCTCGGTCACGCGTTTGCCGTCGCAATTGCGGAGAACGGACTCCAGCACCAAGCGGATGGACACGGGCAGCCGGGAGACCGGGCCAACACCGGCGGCTTCCAGCGCGGGGAGGGAATAAAACTGGCCGGATTTGCCGTTGCCGGGGTCGAAGGTTTGCAGGGAGTTGAACAGGTTGTGGCTCATAAAAATTCAGCCCCAACAACGCATCCCGCGCCGGTTGGGAGCGTGAAAATGAGGATTGCGCCGGGGGGTGTCAAGGAAGGGGCCGTTCGCCGTTGCGCGTGAATCACGGCTGGAAACCCCCGGTCGGCCGGGAGTTTCGCGTGTTGAAGCGGCACGCCCGCCGCGCGCCAAAAGGCCATCGCCCGCCGCTGGTTTTCGCGTTCTTGCGGCGGGGGGATTGGGTTAGGCTGACGGCGTGAAAGATGCAGGCAAAACCCGCGGCCCGGTGGCCGGGGAACAGAATGGCGGGCGCTGGCCGACGCCCCGCCCCGTTGCCGGGCTGCTTGCCCTGATCCTGGTTGTCGTTCCGGTTCGCGCCGCGGAGCCGTCGGCGGGGACGCGGCCCGATCCGCACCGGCAGTTCGGGCAATGGACGCCGCCGGGCAGCCTGGGCTGGCATTTGTGGACGAACTGGGTGGCCCGGACCAACGGGCGCACGGATGCGGTGCTGGCGCGGATCGAGGCGGTGCCCGGGTCGAACGGCAGCATGGCCGCCAACGCGGAGTGGAACACGAACTGGTTCTTTTACGGCCTCGAGAATTTCACGGCCATGACCCACGCGCGGACGAACGCGGGCGGCGAGCCGTTTTTCTGGCGGAAGGCGATGCTGCTTTCGCCGGTCGCCTTCCTCCAGGCCGGGCACACGTTTTGCGCCAATCACCCCGACCAGGCGCATTGCGGCAGCAACCAGTGGTTCCTCGCGCTGGACAAAACCAACGGCCACCACTGGCGGCGCTGCGTGGGCGGCGTGAGCCGGCAGACGAATTTCGGCGATTACTTCATCGGCGTGCTGGAAAAGCCCTTTCCGTCCGGCGTCGCCTCCGTGCCGCTGGTGTTGTGGGAAACGGTAAGCAACCGGCTGGAGCAACCGCTGGGCCGATGGCCCACGGTGACGCTCTGCCAGCACGCGCGGACCATCGGCAATTTCTCCTTCCACTGGGGCAGCGACCACGGCGTGGCCGCGCAGGACAGCGGCTCGCCGACGTTCATCGTGGTGGGCAACCGGCTGGTCGGCTTCCCGCGCGGCTTCGCGGCACCGAACCTGCACGCGGCGGGCGTGGAGCAGTTTCTGGCGGACTACACGAATGCGCTGCGGCGCGCGGGCCATGATCCGCGCCGGTATCCGGTGCGCTTCGAGACGCTGGGGGCATTCCCGGAGATGGACGCGTGGCGCGCGGCGGAGCGGTAGGCGCGGACGGGCGCGAAAGCGGCGTCACCCCGTCCGCCCTGCGCCGCGGTTCCTGCCGACCCTGCGCATCCGGCGGCGGCGGGCGGCGACAGGGGACCACCACGACCAGCGGGAGCACCCGGTGTCACCAACCGGAGCAGAATTGTCCGGCGGCGGGACACGGGCCGTTTGCGCGCCTTCGCCCCATTGCCGCCGATTGAAGCTGGCGTTGTCTTTGCTCTCTCGCCCGCGCATGAAGAAGGTGTTCCTGTTGTCCCTGCTCCTCGGCGCCCTGGGCGCCCTCGTCTGGGCCAGGCTGGGCCGGGGCGGCGCCGGCGATGAAGTGCTGCTGTTCAAGGCGGACGCCCGGTATGCCGGCTGGGTGGGTCGGCCGGCGGATTTTTCCTTCACGGCGCTGGACGGGCGGGGGGTGTCGTCGGCGGACCTGCGCGGCAAGGTGGTGCTGCTGGATTTCTGGGCGACGTGGTGCGGCCCCTGCATGAATTCCCTGCCGCACCTCAAACGCATCCACTCCGAGTTTGGCCCGCTGGGGCTGGAGGTGGTGGCGTTCAACTTTGATGACGACCGCGCCGCCGTCGAGCGGGTGGTCCGGCAGCACGAGCTTCCGTGGCCGCAATATTTCGAGGGCCGCGACAACCGGTTCGGGCGGCAGTTTGGCATCGGCCATTACCCGAGCGCGTGGCTGGTGGACCGCGCCGGGAACATCCGTTACATCAGTGCGCTGGCCGACACGGAGCACAAAATCAGGACCCTCCTGGCCGAGTCCGGCACGGTGACCGAAGACACCGCCGCGCGGTCGAAGAAGCATTTTCTCAACCGGATGCTCAAGGGCATGGCCATGGAGAAGGTGGCCGCTGACACCAACGTGCGCGCCCGCGACGCGGAAACCAACGAGGTCGCCGCCCTGCCCGTGCCGGAGCCGGCGGCGGACCCGCGCGTCACCGCCGCGCTGCTGGCCGGGGCGGAAAAGCAGATTCGCCTCCGCAGCGTGATGATTTCCCGGCGGCCCTCGGCGGTGCTGTGGCAGGGCGCGACCAGCCAGTTCGTGGGCGTGGGGGACGAAGTGCGCTTCCAGAGCGGCCCGGACCAGTTGCGGCTCCGCGTGGAGCGCATCGAGCCGGGGCGCGTCACGTTGCGCGCCGGGGCGGACGGGCCGGAATTGACGTTGCGCCTGGAATAGGGTGCCGGCGCTTGAACGTTTCGTCCGCGCCCGTGTCCATTGCTTCGGAACGGCGGCCCGCGCGGCCGCCCCCGCCGCTGAACATGAAAAGAAACCTGCTTCGCTCCCGGCCCACCCGCTGGCTCCTCGCGCTGGCCGTCGGGCTGCCTCTCGCCGCGGCGGCCGCCGGCGGCAATCCGCCCGCGCGCCTCAAGGTGGACGACCGCGAACTCAAGCGGGACGGCCCCGCGCCCAGCAGTTACGCGCCCGTTATCCGCAAAGTCTCGCCCAGCGTGGTCAACATCTACTCGACCAAGACGCTGCGGATGCCGCGCCTGCCGCAGTTTTTCGACGACCCGTTCTTCGACCGTTTTTTTGGCGACCGGCGCGGGCGCGGCGGCGAACGCGGCCTCGAGCAACGAAGCCTCGGCTCGGGCGTCATTGTTACCGAGGACGGTTACATCCTGACCAACAACCACGTCGTCGAGGGGGCGGACCCGGACGGCGTCGAGGTGGCGCTGGCGGATGGCAAACGGCGGTTCAAGGCGAAGGTCATTGGCAACGATCCGCAGACCGACATCGCCGTGCTGAAGATCGGGGGAACGAACCTCCCCGCCATCACGCTGGCGGACAGCGACAAGCTGCAGGTGGGCGACGTGGTGTTCGCCATCGGCAATCCCTTCAACGTGGGCCAGTCGGTGAGCCTGGGCATCATCAGCGCGCTGGGGCGCTCGGGCATGGGCGGTTTCCGCACCACCGAATACGAGGATTTCATCCAGACCGACGCGGCCATCAATCCCGGCAATTCCGGCGGCGCGCTGGTGGACGCCGAGGGGCGGCTGGTGGGCATCAACCAGAGCATCGCCAGCCCCGTGCGCGGCAACACCGGCATCGGTTTCGCCGTGCCCGTCAACCTCGCCCGGGTGGTGCTCGAACGGCTGGTGGCCGACGGCACCGTGCGGCGCGGCTATCTGGGCGTCATGATCCAGGCTGTCACGCCGGAACTGGCCCGCGCCTTCAAACTGCCGCCGGAAACCCGCGGCGCCCTGGTGGGCAGCGTCTCGCCCGGCACGCCCGCCGAACAGGCCGGCCTGAAGGAGGGCGACGTGATCACCGAGGTCAACGGCCGCGCCGGCAATGACAGCCAGCACATCCGCCTGCTCATCGCGCAGAACCTGCCCGGCAGCAAGGTGAGCCTGAAGATTCTGCGGGACGGCAAACCGCGCACGATTTCCGTGGTGCTCGGCGAACTGACGCCCGAGGGCGAGGTGGCCGCCGTCGCGCCGGGCGGGGAGCCGCCCGCCGCCCGGACGGCTTTGCGGGGCGTGGAGCTGGGCGACCTGACCGCCGAGGCGCGACGGGAGAACGGCGTGCCCAATTATGTGCGCGGCGCGCTCATCACCGATGTGGCGCCGGACGCGAAGGGCGCCGCCGAATTGCGCCCGGGCCAGGTCATCCAGGAAGTCAACCGCCGCGCCGTCGAATCCGCGCGCGACGCCCGCGACGCCATCGCCGGGGCCGACCGCACCGAGCCGCTGCTGCTGCGGGTGTGGAGCCGCGACGGCGGTTTGAGCGGGTCGCGGTTTGTGACCCTCGAGCCGGACGACAAATGAGTTGAACCAGTTTGGTTGGGTTGGGTGTGGTTGGCCCCGGAGGGGATCGCAAGGTCCGCTCCGGGGCTTTTGATTCCCGCGCCGGCTACCAGGGCGGGGTGACGGCGCGGTGGAAGCGGCGCGGGCCGGGGGCGGCGTTGGTGAAATGCCAGGTGCCGGTGAACGCCGCATTCGTTGCGAGGCTGGTCCACGCGGTGAGATTCGAGGAGGTTTGCACGGTGACGGCGGCGGCGTTCGTGCCGCGCACGGTGAAGCGGAAACTTCCATTGGTTAGCATCTGCGGTGATTCCAGCCAGAGTTGCGGGGCGACCACGGTCAACGTCCATTGATTCGTGTCCGCCAGCACGCCGGTGCCCGTGCGGACCCAGGCGGTTTCGTCGCGGACGATGGCGCGGACGGTGTGAACGCCGGGCGGCAACGCGCCGGGGGCAAGGGTGAAGTTGGTGGTGGTCGCGCCGGGCACCGCGACGCCGTTGGTGCGCCATTCGATGGTGAGCGTGTGCGTCGCGGGCTGGAGGGGCGCGACGCCGAAGGCTGCGGGCAGGTGGTTGGTTCGGGTGATGGCGGTGCCGGCGGGCGTGGCGGTGTCGAAGGCGCGGAGGCGCTGGTAAAGCGCGCGGATGATGGCCTCGCGGCAGACTTCGCAGAACGGCACCCCGCTGGAGAGGGAGCGCATCCGGCAGTTCAGGCGCGGACGGAACCAGTTGGTGGGACTGTAACGCGCGCCTTCGAACAGGCCGACGGATTCAAACCAGGTGAAGTCATTCGGGTCGGTGGGCACGGGCGTCCCGGGGTCAATCCACAGTGTCCACGGGATGAGCGCGCGGTTGGTCTGCTGGGTGACGTTGGGTTCGTTGGGAAAGGTGCTGGCATCCACGGGCACGCCTTCGCTGGTCGAATATTCGTCGCCCAGGTTGGCGAAGAGGTGGCCGAGTTCGTGGGTGAGAATGCCGCCGTTGCCGGCGGAGTAGGAAAGCAGCGACGTCGAGGCGATGGCGAGGTTGGGGCTGGCCGAGCCGCCGTCCTTGGGGTCGTTGACGAGCAGGACGGGCAGGCGGTGGGGATGCGTCGCGGCGGGCAGGCAGAGATTGAGCAGCGCGTCCACGCGCCCCTGGCCGGTGGCGCCGGCGGGAATGGTGATGACGTAATCCAGCGCGGCGTCGTAGGCGCTGTTGAAATACGTGTCGCGAAACTGGCCGGTGAGCGGGTGATCGGAGCCGCTTTGCGCTGAATTAGTGAAGATGGCGTAAAAGTGAAAGGCGGGCGCGTATGCGGTGAACGGCTCCTCGCTGAGGATCGCGGCCACGGCGTTCGTGGCGTCGGCGAGAAAGGTTCCCTGCTGCGCGCTGGTGTAGCCTTCGGCGAGAAAGACGACACTGACGCGGTTGGTGGCCGGGCCGGGCGTGGCAAGGGCGAACAACGTGCCGGCGGTGGCGCGCGCGCCGGGGCCGGGAACGGCGAGCGCCAGCGCCAGGAACAAGATCAGGACCGCGGCGCGCATGGGCTTACTGGAATTGCAGGCGGTAAAAGCGGGCGGCGTTGGTGGCGGGCTGCGTCACGCGGTAAAGCGTGCCGTTGCTGAGAATGACGGGCGATTCCGCAACCGGCAGCCAGACGGCGGGCGGCGCGAGGTTGGTGGTCGCGAGCAATTGCCAGGCGCCGGCGGCGGCCTCGGCAGCGGTGTTGAACTGCCAGCTTACGGTGAACGCGCCGTTGGTGGGCGGCGTGATGGTGAGCGGCGGCACGGTGACGACGGGGAGCGAAGGCGAGAATTCGGAGGTGTTGTTCGCCGGGTCGGTGGCGGTGGCGGCGATGCGCCAGCCCGCGGGCGCGGTGGCGGGGAGATGCAGGTTGAAGGTGTTGGTGCAGTTCGCGCCGGCGCTGAAGCTGGCCGCGCCGAGATACATCATGCCTTCGCCGTAGCCGGAGTTGTCGGGGGCGGGGTTCGCGTAGAACTGGAGCAGGTAATTTTTGTTCGGCGCGCTGTCGAGGCGGCCCCGGACGAGGGTGCCGTTGGCCCCGGTGACGGCGTTGGTCACGAGGGGGAAGTTTTGCAGCAGATTGGGGCCGCCGTCGCCGTCGCAGGGGTCGTTGGGGGTGGCGGGCGGGCCGCTGAGGCTGATGCCAAACAGGCCGTTGGAGTAGATGGCGTTGCCCTCGATGCGCACACCGGTGGCACCGTCACGCACCCGGATGCCGGAGCGCAGCGGATCCACCGTGTGGGCGATGATGTTCCCCGCCGCCGGAGCATCGCCCCCGATGAGCACCTCGTTGGGCGCGGCCTCGACCTGAACGGCGTGGCCGATGTTGCCCAGCGGCGTGACACCATCCGCGCCGACGCCGATGCGGTTCCCTTGGACGAGGGTGCCGGATGAGCGCCCGATGGTCAGGCCGGGCCGGAAGAACTGCACGCCATCGCCATTGGCGGCGATGACGTTGCCCGCGCCCGGTTCCGTGCCGCCGATGAGTGTGTTCACAAAGAAATCGGAGCCGGACAACTGGCCGAGAACGATGCCGTCCTTGAAATTGCCCAGCGGTTGCAAACCGGTGACGTCGGTGCCGATGTAATTGCCCTGGATGACGGTGTTGGTGGCCGCCGCCGCGAGGTAAATGCCGGTGTTGTTCGAGGAAATCAGGTTGCCCATGCCGGGCAGCGGCCCGCCGATGCGCGTGCCCGATGCGCGTTCGACGGTGATGCCGAAGTAATTGCCGCCATTGCCCAGCCCGACCGTGCCCGTGGCATCGGTGCCGATGAAGTTGCCGAACAGGGCGTTGCTCACGGTGCCCGGGCCGGAGAGATAGACGCCATGCAGGCCGTTGCCGGAAATGACGTTGCCCGCGCCCGGATTGGTGCCGCCCACCACATTCCAAACCGCGTTGGTCATCCAGATGCCCGAGAGCGCGTTGCCGAGGCGGGCGGTGCCGACGGCGTTCACGCCGATGAAGTTGCCCGCAATCTGATTGCTGCGCGCCGCGCTGCCGATGAGGCCGACGCCGTCCCGGCCGTTGCCGGCGATGACGTTGCGGGCGGCGGGCGAGTCGCCGCCGATGAGGTTGTTCGTGGCGGCGGCCAGCGAGACGCCGTCCTGCAAATTTCCCGCCGCCACCATGCCGTCAGGCAGGGTGCCGATGAGGTTGCCTTGCACCACGTTGTCCCGCGCGCCAAAGCTGAGGCCCACGCCGGAGAAGCGGTTGCCGGCAATGACGTTGCCCGCGCCGGGCACCGCGCCACCGATGGTGTTGGCCCGGGCGCGCAGGGTCAGGAACACGCCGTGATTGGTGTTGCCGAGTGCGGCGGTGCCGGGCGCGTTCAAGCCGATGAAATTGCCCTGCACCACGTTGTTCGAGCTGCCGGGTTCGTCCAGCGCCACGCCGTTGACCGCGTTCGCCGAGATGACGTTGCGCGCGGCGGCATTGGTGCCGCCGACGAGGTTGTTGGCGGATTGCCGGATGCGGACACCCTGCTGGAGGTTGGCCGCACGGTTCGTCCCCCCCAGGCCCACGCCAATCAGGTTGCCCTGCACGCGGTGGCCGCCGTTGTTCTCGATATAGACGCCGTCGTTGAGATTGCCGGAGATGATGTTTCCGGCGCCCGGCGCTTCGCCGCCCACGATGCAGCCCGTCGCGCTGACCAGAAACACACCGCCGCTGTTGGCCACCGGGGTCAGTCCGTCCACGTCCACGCCGAGATGACAGGCTTCAATGACGTTGGACGCGCCCCCCACGACCTCGATGCCGTAGCGGCTGAACGCCACGATGGCGAAGCCGCGCACGGTTGAGCCGCTGGCGCCCGCCTCGATCCGGAACCCGCTGCTCGCGGCACCCGCAGAGGTGCCGTTCAACCGGATGCGCGGCGTGCCCGCGTAACCGGGCTGGGTGGTGGCGTCAATGACCACCGGGTCCGTCAACGCCGGAAGGGGCGAGGCCGGGGCGAGGGTGAACGGGCCGGGACCGGCCAGGTTGAAATGAATGAAATCGAGACCCGCCGCGGCGTTCGCGTTGGTGATGGCGGCCCGCAACGTGCCCGGGCCGGCGTCGGCCACATTCGTCACCGTGAACACGGCGGCCAAGGCGGGCATACCACCGGCCAGCATGACAGCCACAAAAGCAGCCAGGCAGCGGACAGACACCGGAAATCGGAGGCGGAACTTCACAGCGGTCAGGCCAGTGTAGCATGGCCGACGGGGGCGGCAAGCATCCCGGCGGTAATGCCCGGGGGAGGTTCGGCTGGCCGGACGCGCCGCCGCGCCGCGCCGGGTCCGGCGAAGGGCCCGCGCCGCGCGGCCTCAACCGCGATACACGATCATGATGCCGAAATCGTTCAGCAGCTTCTGCGTGCCGATGTCGAGCGTGGTGTAGTTGACCGGGAGCATGTTGACAATGTGCTGCTCGCCGACCTTCTGGATGAACTTCGTCACCTGCTCGTCGAAGTGGTCGTGGCCGACCTCGACGCAGTCAATGCGCCGGATGGTCTTCACCTTGAGTTTGCGGTCGCTCTCCTTGGCGGCGACCTCGAGGGGTTTGTTGGGCTTTTCGATCAGCCGTTCGGTGGGCTGGTCGCGCACGGGCACCTTGAGGTGCATCTCGATCTTGGCGGCGGCGGAGGAAGCGATGGGGTTGACCGGATGCACCTCGCCGGCGGTGGGCAGCGAATCGGTGGTCGAGGCGCGGGTGCCGGGCGCCCCGGCGTCCGGGATGGTGATGGTTTCGTTGCAGGCGGGACACTCGATTTCCGAGCCGGCGGCGGCGGCGTCCACGGCCAGTTCCTGTTCACACTTGGGGCAGTTGAAGATGATGTCCATAGTCCGGGGTTCCACTACGAAAGCTAGAAACACGGCGGGCAGGAAACCAGAAAATTTTCGGTCCCCCGAAGTTTGCGGCGGCGGCCCCCAGCCCCGCAGGGGTGCGCGGATTGGACATGGCTGCGGACGGGGACGGCGGTGCTCCCTTTGGAGTGCGGTGATTTGTCATAGGAGCGCCAGCGTCCGCGCTGGCTTTGGGCGGGGTTGGGTGCGCAAAGCCGCCGGGGGGGCGCATCTCAGTTTATTGCAGGCGGTGGCGGCAGGCATCCTGCCTGCCGTAGAGGGCGGCATCCTTGCCGCCCGGAATGAGCGCGGCTCCGGGCGGGCGACATGAACTTGCCGAGCGCCCCGTGCGGGCGGGCGTTGCTTTCCGCCGGGCTGGGAAGCCCGGCTCCACGTCAGCCAAGGATTGCCGACGCTACCACCGCACACATATGAAACGGACTTGCAAGAAAGTGAGATGCGCCCCGACCCCGCGTAACTTCCATCCGCCCTTACGACGTAGCGGCGCGTCGGCAGACCGCCGCCATTTTTTGACCCGCTGCGGCGGCGGCGCGCATCGCAGCGCGGGCAGCCTGCCTGCGGGGGCCTTGGGCAGCCGGCGCTACAGCCGGAGCGCCTCACTTTCCGCTCCGCTTCAAATGGCGGCTCGCTGCCGAAAGCCGCTCCGGGAGGAGCGCCGCCGGCCACGGCGGCTTTGGATGGGCAAACCGGCGGGCGGGAAGCAACCAGCGTGACGCACGCGCGGGAGCGCAAAGCCGGCGAGGACGCCGGCGCTCCGGCGACGAGGGCGTCACTGCCCCGGACGCCGGCTCAGACGATGATCTCGGGGAAGACTTTCTCCGGGTTCACGTCGAGGTCCTTGATGGCCTGGGCGACGAGTCTGGCCGGGACTTCGCCGCGTTGCGCCAGCGCGTAGAGCGCGGCGATGACGGTGCATTCGGCGTCCACCTCGAAGAAGCGGCGCAACCGCGCTCGCACGTCGCTGCGCCCGAAGCCGTCCGTGCCCAGCGTGGTCAAACCGCCCGGCACCCACGGCGCAATCTGGTCGGCCACGATCTTCATGTTGTCCGAGACGGCGACGAACGGCCCCTTTTCCTTCGCCAGCGTGGTTTCGAGGTAGGATTTCCGCGGCGGTTCGGTCGGGTGGAACATGTTCCAGCGCCGGGCGAGCAGGGCCTCGTTGCGGAGGCGTTTGTAGCTGGTGGCGCTCCACACGTCGGCGCTGACGCCGTAGTTTTCGGCGAGGATGGTTTGCGCCTTGAGCGCGGACTGGATGATGGGGCCGCTGCCGAAGATTTGCGCTTTGTGCTTCAGCTTGTCCGGGCCGGGCTTGAACTTGTAAAGCCCGCGCAGGATGCCCTCCTCGCAACCCTCGGGCATCGGCGGCATGACGTGGTTTTCGTTGTAGAGCGAGAGGTAGTAGAACAGGTCTTCGCCGTCGTGATACATGCGCTTCATGCCGTCGGCGATGATGGCGGCGAGTTCGTAGGCGAAGGCGGGGTCGTAGGCCATCAGCGTGGGCACGGTGCTGGCGTGGAGCAGGCTGTGGCCGTCCTGATGTTGCAGCCCCTCGCCATTGAGGGTGGTGCGCCCGGCGGTCGCCCCGAGCAGAAAGCCGCGCGCCTTGATGTCGCCCGCGAGCCAGATCTGGTCGCCCACGCGCTGCAACCCGAACATCGAGTAATAGATGTAGAACGGGATCATGTGGACGCTGTGGCTGGCGTAGGCCGTTCCGGCCGCCACAAACGACGCGATGGAACCCGCCTCGGTGATGCCCTCCTCAAGAATCTGACCGTCCGGCTTTTCGAGGTAGTAGAGCAGCGACTTGCGGTCCACCGGCTCGTAAAGCTGGCCCTTGTGCGCGTAGATGCCGATCTCGCGGAACAACGCGTCCAGCCCGAACGTGCGCGCCTCGTCGGGAATGATGGGCACAATGCGCTGGCTGATGGCGGGCTGCTTGAGCAGCAGGCGCAACAACGCGACAAACGCCATCGTGGTCGAAACCTCGGACTTCCCGGAACCTTTGACCATGTCGCCCAGCACTTCGAGGCGGGGTGTTTGGAGCGGCTTGGCCAGCACGCGCCGCTGGGGCAGATGGCCGCCCAGCACGCGCCGCCGTTCGCGCAAATACTGCATCGCCGGGCTGTCGGCGGGCGGGCGGTAGAAGGGCATCTCGGCGATCTCATCGTCGCTGATGGGCACGCCGAACCGCGCGCGGAACTCGCGGAGTTCCTTTTCGTTGAGCTTCTTCTGCTGGTGGGAAATGTTCTTGCCCTCGCCCGCCTCGCCGAGGCCGTAGCCCTTGACGGTTTTGGCCAGGACCACCGTGGGCGCGCCCTTGCAGTCCATCGCGGCCTGGTAGGCGGCATAAACCTTGCGCACGTCGTGTCCGCCGCGCAGCAGCTTGCGAATCTGGTCGTCGGTCAGGTGGTTCACCAGCTTGAGCAGCTCGGGATATTTGCCGAAGAAATGTTTCCGCGTGTAGCTGCCCGGCTCGACGGTGTATTTCTGGTAATCGCCGTCCACGACCTCGCCCATGCGTTTGAGCAGCAGGCCGGTGGTGTCCTGCGCGAGCAGATCGTCCCAGTCGCTGCCCCAGATGACCTTGATGACATTCCAGCCCGCGCCCCGGAAGGCGGCTTCGAGTTCCTGAATGATTTTGCCGTTGCCGCGCACGGGGCCGTCGAGGCGCTGAAGATTGCAGTTCACCACCCAGATGAGGTTGTCGAGATGCTCGCGGGACGCGAGCGTCAGCGCGCCGAGCGTTTCCGGCTCGTCGGATTCGCCGTCGCCCACGAACGCCCACACCTTCGGTTCTTCGCCCTGCACCAGACCGCGCGCCCGGAGGTAACGGTTGAACCGCGCCTGGTAGATGGACATGATGGGACCCAGCCCCATCGAGACGGTCGGGAACTGCCAGAACTCCGGCATCAAATAGGGATGGGGATAGCTCGACAGGCCGCCGCCCTCGGCGAGTTCCTGGCGGAAATTGTCGAGCTTCTTCTCATCCAGCCGCCCTTCGAGGAAGGCGCGGGCATAAACGCCGGGCGCGGAGTGGCCCTGAAAATAAACCTGATCGCCCGCAAAGGTGTCCGACGGCCCGCGCAGGAAATGATTGAAGGCCACTTCGTAAAGCGAGGCCGACGAGGCAAAGCTCGAGATGTGGCCGCCGACGTTGGTGGCATGGTTGGCGCGCACGACCATCGCCATCGCGTTCCAGCGGATGTAGGACTTGATCTGGCGTTCGAGTTCGATGTCGCCGGGATACGCCGGCTGGGCCTCCGGCGGGATGGTGTTGACGTAGGGCGTGCTGACCGGTTTGGGCGCGTCAATGCCCCGGCGGCGGAGGCGTTCGAGCAGGCTGCCCGCGAGCCGGGCGGTCTGGTCGGGGCCGGCGGATTGCGCGGCGAGGTCGAACATGGACGCCAGCGCGGCATGCCATTGGTCGGCGGGGCTGGACGGGGCGGGGGCCGATTGGTCTTTGTTCTCCGGTTTCACTGTGCTAGTCAAAAACGCGCCCGCCGGGGCAACTTTCACGACCGTGGAGGCCGCCTCCGGCTTGGCGCGCGGCCCGACAAAGTAGGTCAGGCCCCCGGCCAGTCAAACCCATACTCACGCGTGCTGACCTTCGATTTCCCGCCGCTGCGCCCCGCCGAAAACCTCGCGGCGGAAGAGGCACTGCTCGACCTCGCCGAAGCAGGCCAATGGGGCGAAACCCTCGCGTTTTGGGAGCCGCAGGAACATTTCATCGTGCTGGGCTGCGGCAACCAGGCCGCCACCGAAGTGGACCGCGCCGCCTGCGAGCGGCTCGGCGTCCCCATCCTGCGCCGGAGCAGCGGCGGCGGCACGGTGCTGCAGGGGCCGGGCGTGCTGAACTACTGTTTCATCCTCCGCATCACGGAGAACACCCCCCTCGCCACCATCAACGGCGCCAACCAGTTCATCATGCACCGCAACGCCGAGGCGTTGACGAACCTGTTGAACAAGGAACAGCCCCCACCCCACCCGTCTCCCGCCACCCGCCACCCGTCCGTCGAAGTCCGGGGCCACACCGACCTCGCGCTCGCCGACCGCAAATTTTCCGGCAACGCCCAGCGGCGCAAACGCACCCACCTGCTCTTCCACGGCGCCGTGCTGCTCGGGCTGGACCTTGAGTTGCTCACCGCCGTCCTGCCCCTGCCCGCGCGGCAACCGGACTATCGCGGCGGACGCGCGCACCGGGATTTCCTGACCCAACTCGCCCTGCCCGCCGCCACCATCAAGGCCGCGCTGCGCGACGCCTGGTCCGCCCACACGCCGACCGCGCCGCCGGACTGGGCCGCAGCCATCGGACGGCTCGTCAGCGAGAAGTATGGCCGGGCGGAATGGACCTTTCGGGGGTGAAGTTCAGTGGAGGCCACAGGCGGCGACCGACGCGAAACCCGGCACGGTTCGCCCGGGACCGTCCGCCCCCCGTGGCGGCCGCCCATTTGCGGTTTCCCGCCGTAATTCCGTGGTTTGCTTGCCGGAGGGCCCGCGATAGACTTTTCCCATCGGCGGCACCCCGCGCCTTTGAACCACGATTGAGTCGCCATGATTATCTCGAAAATCTCCCTCAAAAACTGGAGGAACTTTGAAAACGTCCAGGTCGGATTGCGCGACCGCGTCTTCCTGGTGGGACCGAATGCGGCGGGAAAGTCGAATTTGTTGGATGCGTTCAAATTTCTCCGGGACATTGCGCTGCCCCGTGGCGGCCTGCAGGAGGCGATCAACCTGCGCGGCGGCATCCCCAAAATCCGATGTCTTTCCGCCCGGAGGGAGACCGAGGTGGCACTTACGGTGGAATTGAAACAACCGGGTGCCGAGCGGTTCGCCTGGCGATATTCCATCGGCATCAAGCTCGAACAACGCGGCGCACGCGAACCCTACCTGACGCACGAGCGGGTCTGGCGCGACGGCCAGGACACCCCGATTCTGGACCGGCCCAACGATGCCGACCAGGCGGATGCCCGGCGTCGCACTCAGACCTACCTCGAGCAGGTCAGCATGAATCAGTCGTTCCGCGCAGTGTCTGATTTCTTTCAACAGGTGAGCTACCTGCATCTCGTGCCGCAGTTGATCAAGTTTCCCGAGGCTTTCAGCGGGAAGAAACTTGCGGGCGATCCCTTCGGGGTGGACTTTTTGGTCAGCGTGGCCAAGGCCTCGCCCAAAGTGCGCGAGGCGAGGCTGCGCAAGATTGACCGGGCCCTGGCCCTGGTGGTTCCCCAATTCAGGGAATTGACCTATCGCCCTGACGAGTTGACGGGCATTCCCCATTTGCAGGTCAAGTTTGACCACTGGCGCGGGATTCCCGGCAACCAGCGGGAGGACCAGTTCTCCGATGGCACGCTCCGCCTGGTGGGTTTGCTGTGGTCGCTCCTTTCAGGCGACTCGTTGTTGCTGCTGGAGGAGCCGGAGTTGTCCCTGCACACGGGCATCGTCAGCCAGCTCGCCCCGCTCATCCACAAGCTTGCGCGGACGAAAAGCGGCCGACGGCAAGTCATGCTCAGCACCCACAGCGAGACCCTGCTCAGCCACCGCAGCATTGACCCCTCGGAAGTCCTGATGCTGGTTCCGGATCCCCGCACGGGCGGCACGCGCATCCTGCCCGCCTCGACGGACGAGGAAATTCGGGCCTTGATGGAAGGAGGCATGAGCATCGCCGAAGCCGTCATGCCCCGCACCCGGGCCAGTGAAAGCCATCAGTTGCTCATGAACTTCAATTGAACAATGTCCGGCAGCGTGCCCATCTCCCTCGCGGTCGAGGATGAACTGAGCGAGCACCTCCTGCGGGCGCTGCTGCGCCAGTCGGGGCGCGGATTTGTCATCGGCGCTGTGTATGGCAAACGCGGGGCCGCCTACCTGAAGTGCCGGCTGCGGGGCTTCAATCTCGCCGCCAGACATTCAACGTGGCTTGTGCTGACCGACCTCGACGCCCGAGAGTGCGTCCCGACCCTCATTCAGGAATGGTTTGCCTGCCCGCTGGCCGAGTATCCCGCCCGCCGCCAGCCCAATCTCCTGTTCCGGGTCGCAGCCCGCGAAGCTGAGGCCTGGGTGATGGCGGATCGGGAGCAGTTCGCCGGTTTCCTCGGAATCGCCACGAAAGCCGTCCCTGTCGGGATGGATGCGGTGGACGATCCGAAGGGATTGCTGCTGCGTCTCGCCGCCCAATCCCGAAACCGGCAAGTGCGGGATGACCTGCTGCCCCGCCCCGGAGAGCGCCGGACAATTGGGCCGAATTACAATGGGCGGCTGGGTGAATTCCTACACTCCCGCTGGCGCGCGAAGGCGGCATGTGTCCACTCGAACAGCCTGGCCCGCGCCTGGAAACGGCTCATTGCGTTTCATCCCACCGGGGGTTCAAGCGGGGCGGGTCTGCCGGATTGAAGCCCCGTCTGGACAGCCCCGCCACCCGGGCGCATGGTAAGCCTGAAACCAGCCATGAACCGTCCTCCGCGCCACCGGCCGGGGTTCACCTTGATTGAACTGCTGGTCGTCCTGGCCATCATCGCCCTCCTCGCGGCGCTGCTGTTGCCGGCGCTGCATCGCGCGCAGGCCGCCGCCCGGCGCGCGGCCTGCGTCGGCAACACCCGCCAGATCAACTTCGCGCTCCAGCTTTACGCCGACGACCACGACGGCGCGATGCACTACTTCACCAACACCATTTACTACGCCTACAAGGACTGCCTGCCGCCGTATCTGGGCGCGCCCGCCGGAGCCGCCTCGAACCTCGCCGTGTTCGCCTGCGCGCGGGATGGGGGCTTCCACCAGCTCGAACTTTCGCACTTCAGCAGCTACGGCTTCAACGGGCTGGACCGGGGCAACGGCGAGCTGGGGCTGGCGGGCCGCAAACTCGCAACCGTGCGGAACCCCGCCCGCACCGCGATGGTCGGCGAAATCGCCGGCGGCCTGGCCATCAGTTGGCACGATCCCGCGCCGCACAACGCCCAACATCAGAACGCGCGCGCCGTGGCCGGCTTTGTGGACGGCCACACCGCCTACCTCCGCCTGTGGTGGAACGGGCGGACCGGCGTGGAGAACTTCCCGTTCCGTTACGAGCCGCCCGCCGGTTACGACTACCAGTGGACGGGAAATTGACAGCCTGTCCGCCATGTCCCCCGGCGACGCCGGGGGGCCGGGTATAGTTGCGAGACACCAGCTGGCCGATTTCGGTCTTGGGATCGCCCCGCCCGCCCCTCCGCAGACCGGTGCGCCGCCAGCGGCGAACCCCTTGCCCATCTGAACATTGCCGGGGCGGCGATCTCCATTTGCCCGGTCGGAACGCCCGCTGGCATTGAACTGGCTTCGCATTCGCGCCGGCGGCGATTGCGTCGGACCGGACAAAAAATGACCATGCACTGACCATGAAGAACACCTTGATCGCCCTGACGGCCTGCACCCTCGCCCTGACCACCCGGGCAGCGCTGATTGCCAACTACACGCTGGACAATTCCAACGCCTCGGTGGACACGGAACCCGATTCCACCGCCAATGCGTTCGCCACCTCGGGCTTTTCCTTGAGCTACGCCACCGTTGGCGGCCAAACCGGCACCCGGACCAGCGCCAACCAGATTTCCACCGGCGACTATTACGCGTTCAGTGTCACGGCCAATGTGGGCTATCTGCTGATGTTGAACGGCGCGACGCTCTCCCTTCAGGATCGCACGGACACTGCCAACACCTTCAGTTTCAGCATCCGCTCCTCCGTGGATGGCTACGCCAGCGACTTGGCATCGTTCACCCCCGCCGTCAACACCTGGACCACGCGGACATTGACCCTGTCCGGCGCCGGTTATGACAACCTGAATTCCATAACCTTCCGCATCCTGCTGGATGACGGCGGGGCAAACGCCAATTCCCGCAATCTCTACTTCGACAACGTGTCACTTGACGGACTGACGGCGGTTCCCGAGCCGGCCACCGTGGCCTTCCTGATTTTTGGCGGACTTTTCACGGCGGTTCAACTTCGCCGCCGCTGGCGCCAGGGATCCCGCCCGCTCGGTTAAGCCCAAACGCCGAAGCTGACTGCCCACCGGCTGGGTGGGCGGACATTCTTCCGCCGGTGCGGACGACTTTCCCCTCGCCCGTGCTTTGGCAACACCAGACGGGAACTCCGGCTTTTGTCGCGCGCCAGGAGTCCAGTGAACCGGCGGACCGGAAGGCCGACGGCGTCACGAGCGGGTGTCTGCCCCGCACCCCATCCGCGTGTCCCCAGATGCGAACTTCGGCACTCGGGTTTATCCCCGACCTGGATGCTGAATAAATTTCAGGGGGCTGGACTTGTCCCCCCAGCCACACCAGCCCGGCGTCGGGCGTCTCCGGACCGGCCTCCACCGGCACGGCCACAACCGCATCCGAACCCCCGCCATCGGACGCCCCGGACCGGACCACCAAACGCCGCCCGGCCAGCGCGGCCCGGCCCGCCGCGCGCACCGCTTCCTCGTCGTTCAGCGCCCCCGCCCCGCCCGCCCGGGCGATCCACTCGCAGGCGCCTTCCGGCCCGTCCGGCCACCGCGCCGCCCCCGCTGCGCGGTAGCCACCGCGTTCCACCGTCACCTCACAATACTTCCGCAGCAGCACCGGTGCGGCGGTGTCCGCCGCGAGCACCTGCCGACAGGCGCCGATCAATTCCGCAGTGCGGTTGAGGCGCTCCAACCGGTTCTGAACCGCATCCCGACGCTGCAACTCCCGCCAGAGCAGCGCGCCAATCAACCCCGCGCTGAACAGCACAAAGACGATGCCCTTCGCGTGCTGCCATCGAATCGCCTCGTCCGGCGTGCGCGCAACCGCCGCCACGGCCAGGTCCGAGAGGAAAATCCAGGCCCCGGCAAAAATCGCGTAGGCCGCGACCACCATGCCGATGGCCCGCCAGCTCCGAAAAGAGACGGAGAAATTCATGGGGTTCCGCCGCCACACCGGCTGCGCGGCTCCAGATTAGACCGTCCCCGTCGGCGCGGCCATTCCATTCACGCTGTTTTCGTGCGGAGCCGGGCGGTTTTCGCCCGCGCGCGACTGGAACAGGCCCTGCTATCCAAGCCCGGCAAACCGATCAGGAAGAGGCGCGCGGAGCCTCTTTACGCGGCCCGGCGGCCGGCCAACATCCCGCCGCCAGGCCATCCGCCCGGGGTCCGCAAGACCCAAAATTGAGGAAACCTATGGCCACTAAGAAAACAGTGGTTCAAGCGTTGGAAATCAACGCCGGCCTGATTGGAGCGTTGTTCACCGACCAGACGGACACGCACCTGCGCATCTTTTGCTTCTACCTCAGCGGCGCAACGAGCGAATTCACCGTGCCGCTGGATGAAAACCTCGACAGCCTCAACCACCTGTTTGCGCGGCTGGACATGCTCGGCAAATGCACGAGCGTCATCCTCGAAAAGGCGGTCCAGGGCCGCGTCTATGTCGAGCGCGAGGGCGCCCTGTTCAGCTACACCCTGCTGACCACGCCCGGCACCGCGCCGCTGCCCATCACCCCGGACTTGTGCGACCTGCCCTGGCGGCTGGTCTGGCGCAGCAGCGAGGCGGAAATTCTCCAGTTGCGCGACCGTCGCAACCGGGCCTGGCGTCATGCCGTGCGCAGTCCCGTCCATGACCTCGAAGCCGGTTCCATTTACCGCAGCTCCCACGCCTTCCTGCACCCCGTGGTGCCGCCGCTCAAGGGGCTGGGCCATCGCCTCATCCCGGCGGCCTTGCTGGGAGCCGTGCTGCTCACCCTTGCCGCCGCCGGGACATTCTGGTGGCAGTCGCGTCGGCCTGCGCCAACGCCCGTGGCCCGCGCCCGCGCCTTGCCGGTCGAGACACCGGCCCCGGAATGGCAGGCCCAGATGCTGGTTGAAAAGCGCATCACCGGGCCGTTCGCCCGGACAGAACTGGAGCGCAGGGCGGTTGCCGGCGAGCTTCCCGCCCAGGCGTTGTTCCGCCGCGCGGGCACCGACGACTGGGTGCCCTACCAGCAACTCACCAACTTTGCCAGCCGGCCATGAAACGGGTTCGCCCCATCACCTTGCGCGCCGTCCTCGCGGTGGGGCTGCTGCTGACACCCTTGCCCGACCGCGCCGCGGCTGGGAACTCCGCCCCGGGCGCGCCACTGGTTGCGCGCGGGCAAGAACTGGAAATCGCCGGCCAAGAGCAGGCGGCGGCCCAGTTCTATCGTCAAGCTATGCTGATGCTGGACCCCGAAGGAGCATTCCGGCTGGGCCACCTGGAGTGGCGGCAGGCCGCCCAGGCAACTGGCCGACTCCGGCTGCAACAGCAGCGCAAGGCGCTCGACCTGTGGTATCGGGCCGCCACCAACGGGCATGCCGCGGCGCGCCAGCAACTGGCGGATTGTTTCCGCTCCGGTCAGGGGGTGCCCCGCGACCCGGTGGCAGCCTACGCCTGGCTGCGGCTGGCGCGGGATGTCCATCCGGACTTGCCGCGCGACCAGCTCGACGAACTGGTGCTGGAGTTGACCACCGCCGAAATCGAGCAGGCGCAAGCCACCGCCCGGGTCTGGCGAGAAGGCCGCTGGCCCGCCGCCATCGCGCCCGCGCTGATCGAGAACGACCCCCGCTGGCGGCTGACTGGCATGACCGCCGGCACCCGCACCAGCATCATGATCAACAAGGTCACGCTGACTCAGGGCGATTCTGCGCCGATTGTTCCCTGGCTGGCCACCGTGGCCAGCCGCCCGGCTACCTCGGCGCCGCCCGTGGTGGTCACGTGCGAAACCATCGGTGCTGACTTCGCCCTGCTCGCGGTGGCGGGGGAGGCGGACCGCATCCTGATTCGATTGGACACCCGGTGAGGACCACCCAGTGCGAGCTTGCTGCCCGACCTTTGGCTGGCACACTCCGCGCCGCCAACCTATGTCCAAAAAAGCGCTCATCACCGGCATCACCGGCCAGGACGGCTCCTACCTCGCCGAACTGCTGCTGGGCAAAGGCTACGAGGTTCATGGCATCATCCGCCGCGCCTCCACCTTCAACACCGGCCGGCTCGACCCGATCTACGAAGACCCGCACGCGGCGGACAAGCGCCTCTTCCTCCACTACGGCGACCTGTCCGACGCGAGCGGCCTCGCCCGCCTCATCGGCCAGATTCAACCGCTCGAAATCTACAACCTCGCCGCGCAAAGCCACGTCCGCGTGAGCTTCGATTCGCCCGAATACACCGCCGACATCACCGGCACCGGCACCATTCGTCTGCTCGAGGCCATCCGCGAGACCGGCATCAAGCCGCGCTTCTATCAGGCCTCCTCCTCCGAGATGTATGGCCTCGTGCAGGAAGTGCCGCAGAAGGAGACCACGCCGTTCTACCCCCGCAGCCCCTACGGTTGCGCCAAGGTGTATTCCTACTGGATCACGGTGAACTACCGCGAGTCCTACGGCCTGCACGCCAGCAACGGCATCCTCTTCAACCACGAGTCCCCCCGCCGCGGCGAAACCTTCGTCACCCGCAAAATCACCCGCGCCGTCGCCCACATCCAGGCCGGCCTGCAGGACAAGCTCTACCTCGGCAACCTCGACGCCAAACGCGACTGGGGCTACGCCAAGGAATACGTCGAGGCCATGTGGCTCATGCTCCAGCAGGACACGCCCGACGACTACGTCATCGCCACCGGCGAAACCCACACCGTCCGCGAATTCCTTGAAGTCGCCTTCCGCCACGCCGGCCTCGACTGGCAGAAACACGTGGAGATTGATCCGCGCTACTTCCGCCCCGCCGAAGTGGACCTGCTCATCGGGGATTATGCGAAGGCGAAGCAAAAGCTCGGGTGGGAGCCGAAGACCAAATTTGCCGACCTGGCGAAGCTGATGGTGGACGCGGACATCGAACTGCTCCGCAAACACCGCGCCGGCGAAATCCGCATGCGCGGTTGAAGCGCCGGCTCAATGCCGCCGGAGTTGGAGCCGGTGATCCACCCGCTGGGTTTGCGCCGGCTCCAGCGCGGGCAGGTCCGTCACCGTCGGCGAACTCGTCTCCTCCAGGAACGCCCGCGCCATCGCCTGCAACGCCCGCCAGCGCGGCCAGTCCAGCGCCGGCGCGTGGCTGATTTGCCGCAACCGGCTGCGCCATTCGATGATCAGCCGGTCAATGTCGCCCAGGCCCGTCACGGGCGTGACAAAGCGCGCCCGGGCCTCGGGATGCCGGTGCGCGGCGCGCACCACGGTTTCGCCGCCAAAACCGTATTTCGGCGGCAGCCCGTTTTCGAGATAGCCGGGGATGGTTTGCAGCTTGAACCGCGCGTGGCACGCCACCGCCAGCCGCCCTTCCCAACGGTTGTCGTCCCCGCAAAAACGGAAACCCGCATCGAGATTCGCCAAGTCATAAATCAGCTCATCCAGCGGGTAACTCTCGTCCTCCAACGCAGCGGCCAGCGCCAGCCCGTCGCCCTGGTGAAAGAAACTCACCAGCCGCCCGCGCCGCGTCGGCACGCCGCGCGCGTCCACCAGCCCCAGCCGGCGCCACAACAACGCGGTGCCCGTTGCCGTGTCGGCGCTCCGGCACACCGGTGCCAGGGCGCAGGCCGCGCACAGGGCGTTCATCACCTCGCGTTCCCGGGGCCGCCACAGCGCCACGCCGTGCGCGTCCGTCGGCGCCGGCGTCGTCAGTTCCGCGAGGCTCACCTCCGCCACGATCTGCTGCCCGCGCCGGGCAAACCGCACCACCGGCGTGTGCTGCGCCTGTTCGATCCGGGCCGCGAGCGCCGGGGCCACGCCCGTTTCCCAGACCGTCTCCGGCACCTCGCGCAAACTCCAGTTGGCCAGCTTTCGCGCCCATTTCGCGAGCAGCACGCGCCCGCCGTTCAACACCTCCGCCACCACCAGGCTGCGGCCATAAATCTTCCACCCGTTCGCCTCGCCAATCACCTGCAGCCCGCCGTGGCCGAACTTGTCGAGCGCCGCGGGTTGCGTCAGCAGCGGGCGCAACTCCGGCGGGGTGTCCGTCGCCGCGTCGTCCGCCGGCGGCACGGACACCCGCAAATCGCCCAGCCGCGTGGCCGTGAACACCGGCATCGGTTGCCATTCGCCCCGGCTGTTCCACAGTTCCCGCGTCTTGCGCCGCACCTGGCGGGCGCGTTCGGCATCCGTCTGCAACCCGCACGGAACCTCGGGGTGCGGGAGGGATTTCTCCACGCCCAGAAACACCGGTTTGGTGGTGAACAGCCGCTGTTGCACCCGCACGGCCTCCCGAAACGGGTCCCGGCCCGCGTCCGCCGCCGCCGCCATGATGCCGAGCAGCGCGCCCCAGTCCACCGTGGCGGACCGTGACAAATGATTCGTGTGCGCGTCGTGCAACCGCACCTCGTTGTGCGCGACAATGACGTAGCCCACCTTGTCCAGCCCGCGCCGGCCCGCGCGGCCGAACATCTGCAAAATTTCATCCGACCGCAGCGCCTGTTCGGCGGCCTCGCGGCGGTAGGATTCCTCCGTCAACGCCACGCTGCGCAGCGAAAAATTGATGCCCGCCGCCAGCCCCATCGTCGCCACCACCACGCGCAACTGCCCCGCCTTGGCCAGCGGCTCGATGACGCCCGCCCGCGCCGCGTAACTGAGGCCGCTGTGGTGATACGCCACCCGGGAGCGCAGCAGGCGCGCGAGGGGATCGCCCACCAGTTGTTTCTGTTCGCCGGTGAGCGTCAGCGGGTTGGGCGTGGGCAGGTTGCGCGCGAGTTCGGCGGCCAGCGCCTCGGCGGCGGCCCGGCGCGGCGCAAAGAGCAGAATCGGCCCCAAATCCTCCGCCAGCGCCTTCGCGCACAGCCGCGGCCAGTAACCGCGAATCTCCGGCGGCAGCCGGTAGCTCAACTGTTCGGCATGCACTTCCTCCAGCGGCACCGGCCGTTCCTCATGCCGAATCAACGCCGCGCGCCGGCCCAGCCGGGTCAGCCAGTGGACGACATGATGCGGGTTGGCCACGCTGCCGCTCAACAGCAGCAGTTGCGTGTGCGGCGGAGCCAGCGCCACGGACAATTCGTAGTTCAACCCGCGGTCCGGGTCGGCGATCAACTGGTATTCGTCCACCACCAGCAGCGCCGGCCCCTCGCCCCGGATGAGCCGGGCCTTCTGCGTCTCCAGCGTGGCGACCAGCACCGGGGCGTCGAGATTCTCGGCGAGGTCCCCGGTGGCGATGCCGACGTTCCAGCCGCGCGCGCGCCACTCGGCCAGCTTGTCGTTGGCCAGCGCGCGGGTGGGCACGGTGTAAACCGCCTGGCCGCGCGGCCTGCCCTGGTTGGCCCACAACTCGAAGATGAGCGTCTTGCCCGCCCCGGTCGGCGCCTGCACGACCACGTCCCGCCCCTCGCGCAGCGCCGTGACCGCCTGCTGCTGCCACAGGTCGGGCACGGTGACGCGCTGCATCACCGGGGCGCCGGACAGTTGTTCCCCGAGGGTTTGCACAGCGGGAAGATAACCGCCGCCCCTGAAGTGGAAACCTGGAACTTGCGGCGCGGGCCGCACGGTTTTCAGGTTGAAACCCTGCGCCGTCCGCCCCAGGCTCCGGGCATGCAAAAAACCCGTTCCTGCTTCCCGCTGCTGCTCTGCGCCGTCCTCGCGATTCCCGCCGTTCCGGCGTTGCGCGCCCAGTCGTCCAACGAGACGGCCGCCGCCGTGGTCCGGCCCAACGCCGCCGTGGTCCCCGTGCCGCGCACCGGTGCCATCACCAACCGGCAGGCCCAGGTCCTCGAGCGGGCCCGGGAGAATCCGGGACCCTGCGACGTGATTTTCATCGGCGATTCCATCACGCAAGGTTGGGAAACCGCCGGGCGCGCGGCATGGGAGAAATTATGCGGCGGCCGCCAGTGCCTCAACTTCGGCGTCAGCGGCGACCGCACCCAGCACGTCCTGTGGCGCTTTCAAAACGGCCAGCTCGACGGCCTCAAGCCCAAAGCCGCCGTGCTGATGATCGGCACGAACAACTCGAACAAGGACGACCACACCGAGGCCGAAATCCTCGCCGGCGTGCAAGCCATCGTGCGGGAACTGCGCGCCCGCCTGCCGGAAACCAAAGTGGTCGTGCTGGCCATCTTCCCGCGCGGCCAGACGTTCAGCCCGCAACGCGGCAAAATCCTCCAGGTCAACCAGGCGCTCGCGCGGCTGGCGGACGGCAGGATGGTGCATTTTCTCGATCTTGGCCCGCGGCTCATCCTGGACGACGGCTCCATCAGCAAGGACATCATGCCCGATTACCTGCACCTTTCGGGAAAGGGTTACCAGATTTGGGCCGAGGCCCTCGAACCACTCCTGCGGGAACTGCTGTAACCCCGTCCGGAGCCGCCCCGCGCTCCGGTCCACAGGCCCCCAGCCTGGATATTTCACATCCCGCACGAAATACCGACCGAGCGGAGTGCCGGTCTGTGACGGGCCTGGGACGTTTTACCGCAATTCGCCGGTTGCAAACCGGCGCTCCGGCCCCCGAAAGGTGAAATATCCGGGTTGGCGCACTCGCGGGGTGGAGCGTGCTCACCCCGCCAGCCCGCGTTGCCTGAGCAGCGCCTCGGTCACGCGCTCCATCAACCATTCCGCCAGCGGCTGCGTAGCCTCGTCCGCGCGGGCGAGGGCCGCCTGCAAACGGTGCAGGTCACCGCTGCCGGTGGTGGGATTCTCGGTGGCCAGCGCGGCCTCGAGCTCCGCCAGCGCGCCCGCCACCGCGTCGCGATTTTCGGGCGACAACGCCTCCGCGCCGTCCGCGAGGCTCTGCCGTGTGGCGGTCAGCAGTTCGATGGCCTTGAATTTGGTTTCAATCCACCGGCGCGCCGCCAGATCGGTAAAGGCGTGTTCCACGGATTCCTCGACCATGCGCGTCACCGCCGCGTCGTCCACATCCACGGCGGATTTCATCGCCACGATTTTCTCGCGGCCCGTTTTGGTGTCGCGCGCCAGCACGTGCAGGATGCCGTTCGCATCAATTTCAAATTGAACCCCCACGCGGGGCACGCCGCGCGGCGCCGGCTCGAATTCCAGCGTGAACTGCCCGAGGCTCCAGTTGTCCTTCGCCCGCTCGCGCTCGCCTTGCAGCACGTGGATGAGCAGTTCGCGCTGGTGGTCCACGGCGGTGGTGAACATTTCCCCGGCCTTCACGGGGATGGTCGTGTTGCGCGGGATGATGACGTTCATCAGTCCGCCGAAGGTCTCAAGGCCGAGCGACAGCGGGGTGACATCGAGCAGCAGCACGTTCTTGAAATCGCCCGCCAAAATCGCCGCCTGAATGGCCGCGCCCAGTGCGACCGCCTCGTCGGGATGCTGCGACGTGTTCAACTGCGGCCCCGCCGGGCGGTGATACTCCGTGCCCAGCCGCACATCGCCGCGCGTCTCCTCGAAGTCCGCGCAGCCGAACCATTCCGCCACGAGCTGGCGCACCAACGGCATCCGCGTCTGCCCGCCCACGAGAATCACCTGGTCCAGCGCGTGTGCTTCGAGCTTTGCGTCCGCCAGCGACCGCAGGCAATGGGCGCGCGTCCGCTCGACGATGGGCCGCGCGAGCCGCTCGAGTTCGCAGCGGGTGAGCGTGGTTTGAAAGCTGAACTCCGGCGTCAGGAACGGCAGCGTGATGGCGGCTTCCGTTTCGGTGGACAGTTTGATTTTCGCGGCTTCGGCGGCTTCACGCACGCGGGCCAGGAGCGCAAGCTGTTCTGCGTCCTGCAAATCATGTTCCGCGTTGGCGAGGGCCGGGCCGCCCTGCGCGGCGATCCGGTCCAGCAGATGTTCGGTCAACACCCGGTCAATGTCGTCGCCGCCGAGGCGCGTGTTGCCGTTCGTGGCGAGCACCTGGAACACGCCCGCGTTCAGTTCGAGGATGGACAGGTCAAACGTGCCGCCGCCGAGGTCATAGACCGCAACGCGGGATTTTTCCGTCAGCCGGTCCAGGCCGTAGGCGAGCGCGGCGGCGGTGGGTTCGTTGACGATGCGTTCGACGGTGAACCCGGCCAGCTCGCCGGCGCGTTTGGTGGCCTGGCGTTGGGCATCGTTGAAATAGGCCGGCACGGTGATCACCGCGCACGTGACCGGTTCACCGAAGCACGCCTCGGCGTCGGCCTTGAGCTTCCGCAACACCTCCGCCGAAACCTCCTCCGGCGCGACGGCCCGGCCCGGGAGCGGAATGGTCACCGCGCCACCCGCGCCCGCCGCCAGCGGATACGCCACCGCGCGTTCCGCGTCGGCAATTTCCGCCATGCGCCGCCCCATGAAACGCTTCACCGAATAGATCGTGGCGGCGGGATGCACCACGCGCAGGCGGTTCGCCGCGTGGCCCGCCACCGGCGGGGCGCCCGCTTCCGGATAATGCACCACCGACGGCGTCAGCCGCCGCCCGTCCGCGTCGGCGATGACGAACGGGATGCCCGCGTCCACGGCGGCGACGAGGGAGTGGGTGGTGCCGAGGTCAATGCCGACGATTTTGCTCATGCGGCGGGGACAGTGCCGCAGGCGGGGCGAATTTTCAAACCGGCAGCGGAAGGGCGCTAACTGGAGGGAGCGGCGGTGAATGAAAGACCCGGCCAGTTCAACCCAGCCTGGCCGTGAACCGCTTCAGCCGGGCCATCGCCTCCTTGATGTTGTCCAGGCTGGTCGCGTAGGCGCAGCGGATGAAACCCTCGCCGCAATCGCCGAACGCGGTGCCGGGCACGGCGGCCACTTTCTCCTCGGCCAGCAGCTTCAAGGCGAAGTCCTTCGACTTGAGGCCGAACTTCGCCACGCTCGGGAACGCATAGAACGCGCCGAGCGGGCGGTGACATTCGAGGCCCATGTCGGCGAAGGCGGACGCGATGAAGTTCCGGCGGCGGCGATATTCCCCGACCATCGCCAGCACATCCGCGTGGCGGTTGAGCGCCTCGACGGCGGCTTTCTGCGCGAGCGAGGAGGCGCAGAGCATCGTGTATTGATGCACCTTCATCATCGCCTCGATCAACTCCGCCGGCCCCGCCGCGTAACCGAGCCGGTAACCGGTCATCGCCCACGCCTTGGAAAAGCCGTGCAGGAAAATCGTGCGGTCCTTCATGCCCGGCAGGCTCACGATGCTCGTGTGCGGCGTGTCGTAGGTCAGCTCGGCGTAGATTTCGTCGGTGATGACGAGGAGGTCCTTTTCGACGGCGAACTTGGCGATGTCCTCCAAATCCTGCCGGCCCATGATGGCGCCGGTCGGGTTGTTGGGGAAATTCAGCATGAGCAGCCTGGTCTTCGGCGTCCATTGCGCCTCCAACATCGCGCGCGTCAGGCGGAAACCGTTCGCCGCCTTTGTCTCGACCGCGAGCGGTTTGCCGCCGGCGAAGAGAATCGTCGCGCGATACGAGACGTAGCACGGCTCGTGATACAGCACTTCGTCGCCCGGGTTAATCAGCGCGCGCAACGCCAAATCGAGCGCCTCGCTGACGCCGACGGTGACGAGCACTTCGTTGTCCGGGTTGTATTCCGCGCCAAAATGCTTCGCGACGTATTGGGACAGCGCCCGGCGCAACTCGAGGTAGCCGAGATTGCTCGAGTAATGCGTCGCCCCCCGTTCGATGGCGAAGACGGTGGCCTCGCGCACATGCCAGGGCGTGTCGAAGTCCGGCTCGCCGATGCCCAGACTGATCACGTCCTTCATCGTCGTGACGATGTCGAAGAAGTCGCGAATCCCGGAACGCGGGATGTCGCGCACCACGGTGTTGATGCGGTTACGGAGCGACGCTGGAGGCGCAGGATGAATATCCATTCAAATCAAGGGGCGGACGCTAGCAATTGAGCATCCCGGCGTCTAGCTGCAACCCCAAGCACCCCCCCCCTTGTGGCACGATGGGATGTAAGATCACGGCAGCCCCGGCATTAGTGTCTGGGCGGATCAAAAAACGGGGGTTTCCCTCGTCTGCGCGAAGTCGGCACGGAAATGGGGGCCGGATTTGAAGAGCTGGACATGATGGAAAGCGTCAGGGGCACGTCTATGGGCGGAGGATTGTTCCAAAACAGTTTGTCGTCCGCGTAAAGCGACTTGATGGTTCCCGTCGTCAAATCCACTTCGGCTTCCACTTTGGATTGCAAGTCCGCTTGTGCGGCATCTTCCCGCCACCAGGACAGGAAGATTCGGGAGATGGAGGGATAAGTCGGCTCGCGAATCTGGGGAGGAAAGTCCACCCGCACCGCATTGGTCGGGTAATGCAGCCTGGCCAATGCCTGTCTCACAAGGGTGATGGCGCCTTCGACGGACAGGTTGCGCTCGCCCTCGAAATCCTTGACCCGAATGGCCCGGCCATCGCTGTGGAACAAATTGTCGGGGGCATAGAAGCCGTTGACCATGCTGTTACGGTAAATGAATCGCCAGCCGTTCGCGAGTTCGAACTCCGCGTGCGGCCAGCCGCCGTTGTCGCTGAGTCTCAATCGCGCCACATGATTGGTGCCGAGATGGCGGGGGATCGGCAGCGAGAGAACCGCTGTGTAATGGTCAATCGCCGCCAGCGCAATCGGTGCCAGTTTTAAGGCGTAAGCGGGATTCGTCCCGGGCAGGACAGGCTGGCGTGTGTCGCGCTCGGGGGCCACCGCTATGTCGGGAGAAGGCCGCTCCAAGCTCTTGCTGAAAATTCTTAAACGTTCCACGCGTCTGGCGTCAGCGTTAACTTCCAAGTCCACAGAGCCAACCGGGCCGACGTGGCGCGGGTCAAGCCATTCGATGCGGTATCTTGGAATCCAATTCGTCCCGATTTGCCACGGACGCCGGACGCGCGGCGTTTGTTCCGCGAAAACGTCCTCCAGCGCGACTCCCATTTGGCGGATGGCGGCACGCCCGAGTTCGATCGCTTCCGCTTCTTTCATCCGCACTTGGCCGTAGAATTTCGGGATTTCACCAGGCTCTTGGAGCATGAAATAAGAGTTGCGGCTCTGAACCGTTTCCACGTAACCGCGATTGAACATGAAAATCCAGCCATCCCGCACGCTAACTTCCACCGTCAAGGCGCGCCGGGGCGCGATTCGGCAATGTTCCACATGCTCAAGCGTCAGTGGCCTGGGCACCGGCAAATCCAACCGTCCGGCTACTTCCGAAATGTGCGGCATCACCGCCACAAGCACGGCGTTCGAGTATTCGGCTGTAACCCTGATCCACTCGAGGACCGGTGGCAGCTGGTCGCACTCCAAAATCATTGGGGAGGCCAATCGGACTTGTTGTTGAATTCGTTCATGCGCAGTTCGGTGTAGCCATAAACGCAAAGTGCGCCCCAAAGCTTCCCGAAATCCACCCAGCCAGTCTTGTATCGTGCATCCTCGAATGCGGCGACCACCCCCTTTGTCCCCCAATTTTGTTGCCACTCAAACATCCATTCGCTGCGAAACAACATGAACGCACGCACGGTGCCCCAGCCTTGGCTGCCAATGGCCCGGTTCCAGCCCGCAAAGGCTGATGGTCGCTTGCGCTGTGGATTCGTGGTCGTGCTCGTGTAAAAATCCAGGGTGTTTGTTCCTTTGTTGACGCCGAACGCTTCCGGCCAGCTGCCTTTCGCGGTTGAACAGCCATCCAGCCAAACAAACCGATAAGGTCGGGCACCCCCGTATTTGTTGAAGGTGATTTCATCACGGATGTTCCTCGAGGTGATGAAAGCCTTTGAGTTGGGCAATCTCATCCCGCCGACGGCCGTCCCTCCGGAGAAGACATGAACGTCACCCCCGATCCCATCCGCCCAACCGTGGCCGAAGTAGTATAGATTCCGACTCCCACGGTCCAACATCCAAGCCTTGAGCGTCGCCCAACTGCCGTTACGCTCCGTTTGGGTATAGTTGGTGCCGAATTTGAGGGGGAGCGATTGCACCGGAACACCACGCAGCGATATGCCCCCGACAATCCCGTTCATTGCAGCGACAAACAGGTTGCCATCGGGCGTGTTGGTCTCAAAGAAACTGTCTTGATAGGCCACGATCCAGCGGCCTTTATCTGGATATGAAATAGTCGTGAGCGGTGCCTGTCGCTGGATCGGCGACGAAGAAGGCTGTGGCCCATTAACAGAAGTTCCCGCGCTGCCGGAGCCTGCATCGAAGGTAATGAAAGGCGCAAAGAACGGGTCGTAATCAAGGTCGTCTCTTGGGTTGCCATGGAAGTCCAGCAAATCCCATGTCCACTCGATCAGCCCGTTGGTCGTGTGCCCGCTGCCGCCATTCACCCAATGGCCGTAGGCATCGTAGATGTCCACCGTCCAGTCGGTAACTGGATTCTTGGTTTGGGCCAGAAACTGGAAGTTTGCGTTGTCCCAAATCAGGTCGTTCCAGTTCGTGAAAGTGACCTGGTTGTCCACCACAATCGGATGGACCGGTCCTGTCAAAATACGGACGCCGGTGTCATCGCTGAGTTCCTCGGATAGCCGGACGGTGGACCGCAACTGAAGTTGGTAATTACCGCTGGGAAGCCTGTCAAAATAGATGCCCATGCCCCAATTCGTTGCCCCGTTGTAATAGAGCGACATGTATTCGGCGTAATCCGTCGGCGAGCCGTCCAGCAGAACCTCAAGGTGGTCCACTTGTTCCCGATAGTCTTTGAAATCAACTGGAATGAAAGTGGGACCGTCAAAAACAAAATTGCTGACCCCCGCCGGAAAATCCGGGATATGCCACACCCGGAAGAATGCCATGTTTGGACAATCGCAGCCTCCACTTGTCAGCCGGGCCTGTGGGTCAGCCTCTGAAGAACCGCGATCATCGGCACCAACATCGCCAGGGTCCGAATTCTCCGCCGATGCGAACGCCATGGTGCCCGCAACGCCGGGCGGTGCTTCCATGAAGACCAACCCGCTCATGTCGAATCCCTCAGGATAAAGCGGCAACGGCACCGCATCAGAAGAGCCATTGGCCGGGGCCGCCCACAAGGATTGCAGAATCAAGGTTTCCGCCGACGCTGCCACATCCATTTCCAGAGTTGGTTGATCGCTGTTCTGAAAAAGCGAACCGCTTCCCGCATACGCCCATAAGTCGCAACATGGAACGAGGTATGTAGTTCGGTTTGTGCTGTTGGCGGGGTATGCATTCGTCAGCTGAATCCAAGCCGTTCCCGCCTGCAAATCCGGCCTGAACTCAACCATGTAGGATTCCCATCCGCCGCTGGGCCACGACAGCACCAGGTTGGTTCCCTGAACGTGAAGCGCTTGGTCCACCACTGCGACAACGCGCGGCGTTTGGCACACAAGGAGCAGCAGGGTGGTTAAGGTGACAAGCTTTGCTTTCATAGGCTGGCATACCCCGAGGTAATCAGTTGGAATTCTGATCGGGTTCCCCCACAAGATAACCGTCCCTGCTGGTAACCGGCAAGCGAAAACCACCAAGCATACTTGGTAGAGCGCCCCGCGTGGTTCCTGCTCTCCTGCCGCGTGCCTTCGGCCCGCAATGTCTCCAAAATACTTGGTCAGAACATCCGCGCACAGCGGCTGAAGGCCGGGCTGTCCCAGGAGGAATTGGCTGAAAAATCGGAGCTTTCCCGAAACTACATCGGCAACGTCGAGCGTGCCGAATACCTGGTCACCGTCGAGACGCTCGCGCGGATTGCCCGAGCACTCGGCCTGACCGTTCATGATCTCACCAGAGGAATCTAACCCTCATCACGGAGCGACGCTGAGGCGTTCATCGGAGGTTTCCTGGTGCATGAGCACGCCGAGCCGCTTGTAGGTCTTCAGCATGAAATGGGTGGAGGTGGAGAGCACGCCCTCGAGGGGCGACAGCTTCTCGCTCACGAAGGCCGCGACGTCACGCAAGTTCCGGCCCTCGACGAACAGCAGCAGGTCGTAGGCGCCGCTCATCAAATAGGCGGAGCGCACCTCGGGGAACCTGCTGATGCGCTCGGCGATGGTGTTGAACCCGCCCTCGCGCTGCGGCGTGACCTTGACCTCGATGACCGCCGTGACCGTATCCAGGCCGAGCTTGTCCTCGTTGAGGATGGCCTGGTAGCCGCGGATGACGCCCTGCTTCTCGTAGGCGGCAATGCGGGCGTTCACTTCGGCAGCGGGGATATTCAACATCCGCGCGATGGTCTCGCGCGATTCCAGCGCGTTGGTTCCGAGAATTTTCAGCAGTTCGTCCATAAGCATCCTCAAGCGAGGGGCGGCGACGGTAACGGCGGAACGGGAAATTGGCGAGAACGAAACCCCGCCACGCCGGGCGGCGCGGATTCGCCCGCTCGACGCTGCGGAGGCGAACTTCTATAACTCACGCATGGACGCCGCCCCGCTCGCAGCCACCGCCGCCCGTTTGGGCGGCGCAGACCGGCTGGTCTGGCTGCTGCCGCTGGGTTTTCTCTGGTTCCAGTGGCTCAACCATCTGCGGCTCGAATGGACCGTGAACCCGCAATACGCCTACGGTTGGGCCGTGCCGGTGCTGGCCGCGTTCCTCGCGTGGTCCGGGGGGAGACTCGACTTCCAGCTTCGGACGCCCATCGGGGACCGGAACAGGGGGCGCCCCTCCTCTCCCGGCGAGACGCCACCCTCTCCCGCACCGGGGGAGCGGGCCGGGGGGAGGGGGCGGTTCATGGGTAGCTTCGACCTCCAACAATGGACGCGCATCGGGGCCATGAACCTGCCCGACGGCCCCCTCACCCGGCGAGAGGCCACCCTCTCCCCCAGCGGGGGAGAGGGCAGGGTGAGGGGGCGGTTCATGGGTAGGACGAACGCAACGGACGGTAAAACGGCACGGCCAGTTTCGTTGGGCGCGTGGCTCGCCCTGGCCGGACTGGCGTTGCTCTGGCTGCCCGCGCGGCTGGTGGACGAGGCGAACCCGGACTGGCGGCTGGTGAGCTGGGCGCTGGCCGCAAGCGTGGTGGGCCTGACGTTGGGCGCGTTGCGGCTGACGCTCGGCGGCGGAATGCGGCGGTTCGTCTTTCCGGTTCTATTCACGCTCGTGGCGGTGCCGTGGCCCACGCTGGTCGAGGCCCCGCTCGTGCAAACGCTCACCCGCTGGAACCTGGCGGTGTGCGTTGAAGTGCTCGGCTGGCTGAGCGTGCCGGCGCTCCCGCACGGCAACGTGATCGAAATCAGCAGCGGCGTCGTGGGCGTCGAGGAGGCGTGCAGCGGCATCCGGTCGTTTCAAGCCAGCCTGATGATTGCGCTGTTTCTCGGGCATTATTATGCGCTGAACTGGCGTTCCCGGCTGGGGCTGGTGGCGGCGGGGTTCGGCCTGTCGCTGTTGTTCAACGCCATCCGCACCACGCTGCTGGTGTGGATTGCGAGCCGCCGCGGCATCGAAGCCATCGCGGACTGGCACGACCCGGCGGGGGTGCCGATTCTGGTGGGCTGTTTCCTCGGCGTGTGGGCGGTGGCGGCGTGGCTCGCGCGGCGCAACGGCGCGGCGGCAACGGAAACCGCCCTTGCCGGAGAAGCCTCCGGCGGCGGGCACGAGCCGGAACCTCCAACCTCCAACGTCCAACCTCCAACATGCCAACCCGGGCGGGGTCATGGCGGCACGATTGCTGCCGTGGCGCTGCTGGCCTGGCTGGTCCTGGCCGAAACGGCGGTGGCGCTGTGGTTCCGCGCGCACGAACGCCACGCACAACCGCAAGCGGTGTGGACCGTCGCCTGGCCGACCAACGCGCCGCAATTCCGCGCGTTGTCGCTGCCCGAGCGCAACCGCCAGTTGCTGCGTTTCGACGAGGCGGGCACGGCCCAGTGGCGGACCGACGACGGCACGCGCGTGCAGGCGATTTTTCTCCGCTGGGAACCGGGCCGCGTGGCCGCGAAACTCGCGCGCAGCCACACGCCCGAAGTCTGCCTCACGGCGGCGGGGGGCGTGCTGCAAGGCCCGCCGCAGCGCCGGACCTTCACGGTGGCGGGGCTGGATTTCGAGTTCGAGTCGTATGACTTCGGCGGCTTGCGGGCCTATTACTGCCTGTGGGCGGACCGCGCGGCGACGCGGGAAAGTTCGTCCGTGGCGCTGACCTACCAGCGCCGCTGGCAGGCGGTGCGCGAGGGTCGGCGCAATCTCGGCCAGCGCTCGCTCGAAGTGGCCTTCTGGACGCGCGCCGACGCGGCGGAGACGGACGCGTTGATGGCGGCGTTGCTGCCGGAATTGTTGCGGGTGCAAGCGCCATGAACTCCGCCCCTCCCCAGCCCCGCCCGTTGCGCGTGCTGCTGCTGAACCAGACGTTCCACCCGGACGTGATGGCAACGGCGCAATACCTGACCGAACTCGCGCTGGCGCTGCGCGAACGCGGACACGCGGTCACCGTCATCACCGGCCGCCGCGCGTATGACGAGCCGGAAAAAATTTTCCCCGCGAAGGAAACCTGGCGGGGCATCCGCATCCATCGCGTGTGGGCATCGCGGCTCGGCAAGGGCGCGAAATGGCGGCGCGCGGCGGACTTCGCCACGTTCATCCTGACGTGCTGCTGGCGGCGGCTCTGGCTGCCCCGGCAGGACGTGACGGTGGCGTTGACCACGCCGCCGTTGATCGCGTGGATTGGCGCGTGGTTCACCCGGCTGCGCGGCGGGCGGCTGGTGTATTGGGTGATGGACTTGAACCCCGACGAGGCGGTGGCGGCGGGCTGGTTGCGGGCGGGTTCGCCGGTGGCGCGGCTGCTCGAGGCGTTTTCCCGTTTCAGTTTACGGACGGCGGCGCGCGTCGTGGTGCTGGACCGGTTCATGGCGGAGCGGGTGCGGGCCAAGGAAATTCCCGCCGCGAAAATCGCCGTCATTCCGCCGTGGGCGCAGGACACGGTGGTGCGGTTCGACGCGGCGGGGCGCGAGGCGTTCCGGCGCGCGCATGGTTTCGGGGACCGGTTCGTCGTGATGCACGCCGGCAACCACAGTCCGTGTCATCCGCTCGACACGCTGCTGGCGGCGGCGGAGTTGCTGCGGGACGAGCCGGCGCTCTTGTTCTGCTTCCAGGGCGGCGGCAGCGGGCTGGCGCGGGTGCGGCAGTTCCTTGCGGAGCGCCGCCTGCCCAACGCCGTTTGCCTGCCCTATCAACCGCTCGACCGTCTGGCGGGTGCGCTGTCGGCGGCGGACGCGCACGTCGTCGTGATGGGCGACGCCTTCGTCGGCACCATTCATCCCTGCAAGATTTACAACGCCCTCGCGGTCGGCGCGCCCATCGTCTATCTCGGCCCGGCGGAAAGCCATGTGCCCGACTTGCTGCGGGAAACGCTCGCGGACGATTCGTGGGTGAACGCGCGGCACGGCGAACCGGAGCGGCTGGCGGAGGGCCTTCAGCGGCTGGCGGCGCGACGGCGGCGGCTGGCGGCGGAGGACCTGGCCCGCGCGCAGACGCCGATTGCGCGGGCGGCGCAACTGCCCCGGCTGGTGGCGGCCGTGGAGGCGGCGGGGGAATGACAGCGGCCCGCGCGCATCGGGGATTTTTCCGGGGCGGCGGCCCGGACTTCAGCGGACAGAATTCAGGGTTTTCTCGCGGAGCCGGGCGGGGCAATATCGCGGCTTGGGCGGGCCGCCCCGGGGCGGCGGGCCGTCACCTTGCGGATGTTTGATGAACTGACATTGGCGCTCGCCCTGACCGGCGAGACGGCGCGCGCGCGTGTGGGCGCGGCGGAAATCGTCGTGGCTGCGGCGCTGGGCTTGCTGGCGGCGTGGGGCATCATCGTGGCGATTCTGCTGCGGGCACGGCCCGCGCGGACAGAGGTGCGGCCCGGCGAGTTTCACCATCGGCCGGATGACGCGGCGGTGCCGCGCGTCGGCGGGCTGGCGTTGCTGGGGGCGTTTGCGGTGACCGTGCTGGGGTTTGGCGCGTGGCGCGGGTGGGCGGTGCTGGCGCAGCCGGAGTCCTTGGGGGTCATTGTCTCGGGGGTGGCGATGTTTGCCGTCGGCTTCTGGGACGATCTGCGGGCGCTGGGGGCGCGCAAGAAACTCCTGCTCCAGATTCTCGTGGCGCTGCTCGCCTGGGCGCTGGGTTTGCAGGTGGAGACCCTCAAGAACCCCTTCAACGGCGTCATTTTCGACCTGCACTGGGCGGGGCCGTTGCTGACGGTGTTGTGGCTGGTCGCGATGACCAACCTCATCAACCTGATTGACGGCATTGACGGGCTGGCGGGCGGCATCTCGCTGATGTTGATGTGCCTGCTGGCGTTCGTGGGCATCCACGGCAACCCCGTGCATCTCATCATCGCCGTGGGGCTGGCGGGCGGGCTGCTGGCCTTTCTCCGGTTCAACTTTCCGCCCGCCCGCATCTATCTGGGCGACGGCGGCGCGTATTTCCTCGGCTTCCTCATTGGCGCGATGACGATTGTGAACTCGCAGAAGGGGACCGTGCTGGCCGCGCTGGTGGCGCCCATCATTGCGCTCGGACTGCCCATCATTGACACCGCGCTCGCCATCCTCCGGCGCGGGCTCAAGGGCCTGCCGCTGTTCCGGGCCGACCGCAAACACATCCACCACCGGCTGCAGCAGCAGGGGCTGTCCCGCACCCGCACGGTGTTGCTGTTGTATGCCATCTCGGTGGTGTTTCTGCTGATGGCCTTCGCCCTGTTTTGGACCGAGCAGAAGTTCGTTCCCATCGTGTTCGGCCTGGTGTTCCTCATCTTTCTCTTCCTGCTGCAAGGCCGCTCCATCGGCTTCGACTGGCTGGTCGTGGGCCGTTCCCTCGGCAACTCGCGCGAGATGCGGCGCCAGACGCAATACGTCATGGCCCTGAGCTACTGGCTCGAAATGGAGGCGGATCGCGCAGCAACGCTCGACGCGCTTTGGGAGGACTTCACGTTCCTCGCCCGCAAGACGGGCTTCACGCGCGCCAAGATGGTGTTGAGCGCCGGGCACCGCGCCTGGACCGCGCCCGACCACGCGCCCGGAAACGCGGGACCGGAGCATGTGTTTGAATTCCACCCCGGCACGCGGATGCTGCTCACCCTGCAAACCACGCGCGCCCACCTGTCCGACATGCTGGCCGATCACCTGAGTGAACTGGTGGCCGAGGCCTGGCTCAAGGCGGTGACCCGCTGGAGCCAGGGGGGGCGGCGGCCACTGGCGTTGACCGCGTTGGAGGATGTCCCGGTGTCCGCCGCGGCGGCGGTCTGACCGTTCCCACAGGGCCTTCAGCAGCCCGGCCCCTTTCATTCTCCGGGCGTGGTCATCTTCCCTTCCGAGTGTCACGGTCCTCGCCTGCGGTGTCTGGGGAACAGACACGCGAACCGGTGATGGCTGGAAAAAACCCCGCAGGCCGTGGTGCCGCTTCGCCCTGCCACAACCCGTGGGGGAGGGGGGGGCTGCCGATAAAATTCTCACGGGCGGCACCAACGTTGCTCTCAGCCCTGCGAAATCTGAAGGCCAAATGTTTATGCAAACGACCAATTCAGTTCGCGATGGGAATTCTTCTCCGACGGCCTCCCCGGCACCGGGTGTCGCCCGATGGGTTGGGCTGGTGGCGCTGCTGTGGTTCTTGGCGATGACGGGAACCGCCCGCTCCGCCACGCTGGTCCATGAATTCTATCTGCCCATGCCGGAAGCCCAGCTCCGGCAATCTCTGGTCACGCTGGAGACCAACATCAGCACGACCCTGGACTCGGTGTTCTCCGTGGTGGTGACCGGCCCGGGCACCCGCGTGTATTACGACCACTGGGAAGACGGCTATGAGGTGAATCTCGCCAGCCCCGCGCAAGCCACCACGCAGGTGTGGGGCGACGGCAACAACGCCAACGGCATCGCGCCCGGTTTTGTGAACGATCCGCCGGGCCTGCCCGTCGGCACGGTGCTGGCGCTGCGCAACCTCGTGCCGCTCCCCCGCAATCCGTCGCAAACACTTTACGATGCGCGCGACCGGGTGGCCGCGACAAAGGCGCTGGTCGTCTCGCGGGCCGCCTGGGCCACCACGCCCGGTCCCGTCTTTGCCGACGCGGTCGAAGTCACCGCCACGATGGACCACGGCACCCACTACATCAGCCCGATCGGCCAAAACCTCACCAACCGCTTCTTCCAATACGTCGGGGCCACGGTCATGGCCGGCCAGGACAACACGCAGGTGACCGTTGATCCGGATGGCGCCGGCCCGGCCGCGTCCTTCGCCGTGAACCTCAACCGCGGCGAGTCCCATCTCGTCAACGGCGGCCTGCTCGCGGGGGCCACGTTCACCAGCACCAGGCCCGTCCAGGTGCATCTTCTGATTGGCCGTTACGGCGGCCGGTATGTGACCGACTGGTTCACGCTGACGCCGGTTGCCGACTGGAGCGCCAGCTACTTCACCCCGGTGGGCACGGCGGCCAACGGGCAGAAGACATTCATCTACGCCTTCAACCCCCACACGACCAACCTCACCGTGAATTATCTCACCCAGGTCGGCTCCGGCTCGTTTGTCGTGCCGCCGGGCGGCGTGACGCAGTTCGAGATGCCGCAGAATTCCGGCGGCCGGTTCCAGAGCGCGGGCGGAGCGCCCTTCACCGCGCTGGCCAAGGTGGGCGGCTCGCCGGGGGCGGAAAGCGCCTACGACTGGGGCTTCACCTTGCTGCCGGCGGATTCGCTGACCACCGAGGCCGTCGTGGGCTGGGGGCCGGGCAGCAGCGACGGCTCCGTCAACGGCAGCCCGGTGTGGGTCACCGCGCCGGTCGCCACGCGGGTTTATGTGGACTTCAACGGGGACCGCGCCGGGGCGTTAACGGACCCGAACGGCGGCCTGTATGACGCGCATTACGATCTGGCCGCGCTCGAGTCGCGGCGGGTTTTCGATCCCGACCAGGATCAGACCGCGATGCGGCTCTACACGGTGAATGGCACCGTGATTTCCGCGGCCTGGGGCCAGGACCCCGCCACCGCCGCGCCCGGCAATCCTTACCTGGACCTCGGCACCACCGTGCTGCCGTTCCCCGTGCCGGTGCTGCGCAAGTCCTTCACGATCTTCGAGGACACCGGCACGCCCGGCCTGAGCGTCGGCGACACGCTCGAATACACGGTCGAACTCGACAACCGCGGCCTGCTGCCGCTCGGCAACGTGCTCGTGATTGATGAACTGCCGACCAACCTGCTCGCCTACGTCACCAACACCACCACCTGGAACGGCAACCCCATTCCGGACAGCCCGTCCGGCACGGCGTTCCCGCTGGACGCCCCCGGCTTCACCATCCCCATCATCCTGCGGGATGGCACCAGCCGCTTCACTTTCCGCACCGTCACCGTGGCCCCCGGCAACATCACCAACGTTGTCTCCGCCGTCGGTTACAGCCTCGTCGCCAGCGCGGTCGCCACGCCGCCGGCGGGCGGCGGCTCGACCCAATGCGGCCTCACGTTTGCCGACGCCTTCGGCTCGCCGGTTGCCTCCTACACCGCCGCCGCGAATGTTCACGTCCGCCTCACCGACGCCGACGCCAACACCTCCCCGTCCACCCCGCAGACCGTTTCGGTCGTGGTCCGCAACCTCACCGGCGGCGACATCGAAACCATCACGCTGACCGAGACCGGCAACAACACCGGCGTCTTCCAGAACACCACGCCGCTGCCCTCCTCCCTCACCGCCGGACTGTTCCAGCAGGACGGCACCCTTAACGCCCTGCCCGGCCACCTCCTTTCTGTCGCGTTCACCGATCCCATCTACAGCGACACCTGCTCCGCCAACGCCATCATCGAAGTGCCCTCGCTGACCAAGGTGCTTTACCTGAGCGGCACCAACGCGCCGGACCAGGCGCTGGACCGCATTGACCCCGTGGCCGCCGGCGACAACACCACCGCCCAGACGGCGGTGCTCGAGGCGCCGGGCGCGGGGGTCATCGCCGTGGAAACCACCTCCACCAATGCCGCCCTCTCGCCGTTCAGCAGCCTTGCCGTGAGTCACACCACCGGCACCGGCAGCAACCGCTTCATGCTCGTGACGGTGGCGTTCGAGGATGACAACACCGCCGGGCCGGTCACCGTGAGCAACGTGACCTACGCCGGCAACCCGCTCACCCGCATCGCCCGCGTCCTGTCTCCCCAGGAGGCCGGCGTCGAACTCTGGCAACTGGCCAACCCGCCCAGTGGCGCGGGCACCGTCACGGTGAATTTCACCGGCGTCGGCAACGCCGCGGACGACGACTCCGCGTTCGTCGCCGTCACCACCTTCACCGGCGTCCATCCCTCCGTGCCGGTCACCCGCACCAACACGGCCACCGGCAGCACGGGCACGGCCTCCATCAGCATCGTCTCCACCAACGGCGAGCTGGTCTTTGCCACCCTCGCGGTGGATGACAGCCGCGTCACCACGGCGGGCACCAACCAGACCACGCTGTGGAACGGCCGCACCGAGACCGGTGATGACGGCGTCCGCTCCACCGCCAGCACGAAGCCCGGCGCGGCCAGCGTCACCAACTCCTGGACCTTCACCGCCGACGCCTGGGCCGCCGTCGCCGTCACGTTGCAGCCCGCCCCGGCCGGCGGCGGTTCCAATGCCGTCACCTTCACCCAGGCTCCGGCGTTCTGCGCCGGTTTCTCCCTGCCCTCGAACAGCGTTGTCCGCGTGACCAACCACGTCACCGTCACCAGCGGCTCGCTCCCGGCCTCGCCCGCCGTCACCGCCACGCTGCGTTACGGCGCGACAACGTTCGCCCACCTGACCAACGCCGCCTACAACAGCGCCTCAAACTGGATCGTCTGGAGCGGCACGCTCGCCAGCAACGTCAACATTCCCGCCGGGCAGGCCATCGCGTTCACCGTCACCAACAACCAGGCCGGCGCCGCCTTCCGCATCCAATACGACAGCGCGGCCCGGCCCTCCAAGATCGCCCTGCCCACCACCACCATCATCCAGGTGGACAGCTTCGCGGTTTACGACGCCCCCCACCCGGGCGGCAGCCCGGTTTCCACGCCCCCCGCGGGTTCCCTGCTTTACGTCCGCGCCACCGTCAGCGACCCGTTCGGTGCCTACGACATCACCGGACTGGGGCTGGCGGTTGACGGTCCGGGCGTGGCCCACGACTTCACCACGAACTTGACGGACCTGCACGTCGTGGCCAGTGACAGTTGCGCCAAGACCTACCAGTTCGCCTGGCAAACGGGCGCGAACCCCGGCGGCTACAACCTCTCGGCCACGGCCAGCGAAGGCACCGAAGGCATCACCGCCAGCGCCACCGCCAGCCTCACGCTCACCTTCCTCGACCTCGGCACGCCGAGCACCACCGCCTTCACCTCCGGCAACAACGGTCCCGCCACCAATGCCTATGCCCCCAACTCCAGCGTCTGCGTCCGTGTGACCGACGCGGACAAAAACACCAACGCCGCCACGGTGGAAACCATCACCGTCACCGTCGCCAGCGGGAGCGGCGATGCCGAAACGCTCACGCTCACCGAAACCGGCCCCGACACCGGCCTCTTCACCGGCTGCCTCCCGGCCAGCGCCACGCTCGGCACCGGAACCAACAACGGCACGCTCAACGCCCCCGCAGGCACCGTGCTCAACGTCACCTACACCGACCCGGCGGACCCCACGGACACCAGTTCCGCCACCGCCACCGTGCTGACCCCGCCCGGCGTGCCCGGCCTCGCCATCACCAAAACCCTCGTCACTCCCGCCGACGGCCAGGCGGGCGTCAGCGAGACGCTTCAGTTCAACCTCCTGGTCGTCAATTCCGGCAGCACCGTGCTGACGAACGTCCTCCTGACCGACACCTTCCCGGCGGCGAACTTCACCTACGTCTCCGCCAGTCTGACGCCGGACGTCGTCGGCGCGGGCACGTTGTCCTGGACCAACCTCGGCAACTTCACCCCCGGCCAGAGCCTCGCGCTGACGGTGAACTTCACCGCCAGCGCCGCCGCCGCCGCCACCAACCGCGCCACCGCGCGGGTCTCCGGCGTCATCACCAACACCGCCACCGCCAGCGTCAGCATCACCACCGCCGCGCTCACCATCATCAAGACGGTGCTCACCCCCACCAACGGCCCCGTGCCCATCGGCAGCAACATCACCTACCGCGTCACGGTCCAGAACTCCGGCACGGTGGCCATTCCCACCCTGCCCCTCGAGGACACCTTCAGCGCCGCGCAACTCCAGTTCGTCTCCGCCACCGTCACCCCCGACGGCGTGGGGGCCGGATCGCTGCTGTGGAACGACATCACGGGCGCCGGATCGCTGGCCCCCGGTGCCACCCTCACGATTGACGTGACCCTGGTCGTCGTCGGGGCCGGCGAACCCACCGTCAACACCGCCCGCGCCGATTACGCCGAGGACGCCCTCGGACGGCCCGTGCCACCCGCCGTCGGCGCCGCCAGCATTGACACCGGCGCCGCGCGCATCACCGGCCACGTCTATCACGACCTCGACCAGAGCGGCACGCTCACCGGCGGCGACACCGGCCTCGCCAGTGTCACCGTCTCGCTCTACACCGACCCGGACGGCGACGGCAACCCCGCCGACGGGGTGTTGATCCGCCTGGTCGCCACCGGCGCGGCGGGCGATTACGAACTGCTGAACCTCGCCACCGGCGCCTACGTCGTCGTGCAGACCGACCTGCCCGGTTTCGCCAGCGTGTTCCCGCTCAACAACCGCCTCAGCGTCAACGTCACCAACCTCGCGGCCTACACGAACGTCAATTTCTTCGACTACCAGCCCGCGCCCGCTTTGTATTCCACCTTCACCGGCCGGGTGTTCAACGACGTGGACGGCAACGGCACCAACACCGCCCAGGCCGGCCTCGCCCTCATCACGCTCGACCTCGTGCAGGACGTGAACACCAACGGCCTCGCCGACCCGGGCGAACCCGTCGCGGCCAGCACGCTCACCGACACCAACGGCCACTACTCCTTCGTCGGCGTCACCCCCGGCCACTACGTCATCCGCCAGACCGACGCCCCCGGCTACTACAGCAGCGGGGACTCACAACCGCCCAACGACAGCCAGATCAGCCTCGTCACGACCAACGGCGTCACCCTCGCCGACAACCATTTCTTCGACCGGCTCCGCCCCGTGGCCGTCAACGACACCGCCACCGCGGGTTATCAGACCCCGGCAACATTCTTGCCGCTGGCCAATGACCTCAGCCCGAACGGCGACGTGCTGACCATTGCCGCCGCCACGTCCGCGCACGGCCTCGTCACCATCAATCCGGGCGCCACCAACCTGACTTTCACCCCCAACGTCCTCGGAACGGCAACCATCCAATACACCGCGGTGGATGCGTTTGGCGGAAGCTCGAACGCGGTCATCTCCGTCACCGTCACGAGCACGGTGCCCACGATCACCTGGTCGCCCGTCGGCCCGATCACCTACGGCACGCCGCTGGGCACCAACCAGCTTAACGCCACGCTCTCCGTCCCCGGCACGCCGGTCTATAACCCGACCAACGGCACCGTCCTGCCCGTCGGCACCAACATCTTGAGCGTGACCTACACGCCCACCGACACCAACTACGCCCCGGTGAGCACCACCCGCCAACTGGTCGTGCTGCCCGCCACGTTGAATGTCACCGCCGCCAGCCAGACGCGCGCCTTCGGCCAGCCCAACGCCCCGCTCACCTACAGCCTGACCGGCTTCGTCAACGGCGAATCCACCAACGTCGTCTCCGGCAGTCCGGTGTTGAGCACCGCCGCCACGACCAACAGCCCCGTGGGCGTGTATCCCATCACCGTCACGCAGGGCACCCTGAGCGCCAGCAACTACGTCTTCACCCTCGTCAACGGCAGTGTGACCGTGACCAGCAGCGTGCCG